>Ga0210410_10005072_pt1 | contig 11515 bp, 11 predicted proteins | sample IncBWC4MmetaG_FD_161058 | JGI IMG/M metagenome (GOLD analysis project Ga0210410, IMG submission 161058) | Forest soil microbial communities from Barre Woods Harvard Forest LTER site, Petersham, Massachusetts, United States - Inc-BW-C-4-M | ecosystem: Environmental > Terrestrial > Soil >... | reverse complement strand
TTCAAGAACAGCACGTCACGCCACCCGAAGCCTCATCTTCGAATTGACTGGCGTGGCCAAGACGGCCAAGACGAAACACAAAAGCCCGATCATTTCGCCAGCTTAGGCGATTCCGTTACGTCATCAACTCGGACGAGGTTTTCGGTACAAACAGGCAGCCGTTCTGATCTGTGCAAGGCTTGGCTATTGGTCCAGCAGAATCTTCATCTCCCAGGGAGCGATGACCTTCTTAAAGATGACCGGATCGGTCCAACCTCTCGGCTCCCTGCCGAGGTGCCCTCCGCTTGGGTTGATCCAAGCCTCCTTCGGCACATCGCCAGCGTTAAGCAGCAGGTCGATATCCGCGATCGGGACCTGAGTGTCCTTCACCCCGGCGATGACCAACATCGGGGCAGTCGGCTGACCGAGAATCTTTTGCACCTTTAGAGACAGCGGCGGAAATGCCCTCGCCAGATCAGGCACCGTCATCACGTCTTCAACTACGTCAAGAAGTGCAGGCACCTGGTCGAAGAGATATTCCTTGTTTCCCAACAAGGATTTTTCGAGAAACTCTGGAGTGAAGAACGTATCGATCGGCGGCGACTGGGCCACCACACCTCGCAAGCGCGCCCGCTCGGTGATGGCGAGTTTTGACGCCCAATAGCCGCCGAAGCTCACGCCATGCACGACGATACGCTTGGGATCAATCTCCTTTCGGCTGACCAGATAGTCCAAGGTCCGGCTCAGGACACGGTCCGCGGTTGGGCTCACCTTGACCGGCGACTGACCGGTCCCCGGCCCATCCAGTGTGAAAAATCCGATCCCCTTCTCCAACAGAGCCCCGTAAGTCTCGGCCATATTTTCCTTGCGGCTATCGAGCCCGCTGATTGCGAACACGATCGGCACCGGTCCATTCGCAGACGCCGGCAGCCGCAGGTAACCGACGATTTCCTTTCCCTCGAAAGGAATATGAACGACTTCGATGGGAGGGCTGAGTAGCTTGCCACTCCGCAAGAACGCATCGAGCGCCTTCGCGTATGCGGCCTTCTTGCCCTCCGACGCAGCGACGGGCCACTGGGCAAAATAGTACAGGCGCCAAGCGCGGAGATAATCCCTCCGCTGCTCCTCCGCGGAGGAAGCTGCTTCCGCGGCGTTGTAGTATCGATCTGCGACCGCGCTCCATCCAGCCGCCCACTCGTCTCGATCACGCGTGCTGATATGGGACAGTGCCTCGCGCACATCGGCGGGGTCCAGGCCGATCAATGGATAGGCGCCCCGCTCGGCGCGCGCTTGAGCCTCGACCTTGATTTCCTCGATTGTTCTTTCCTGCGCGTCCGCGATGGTTGCCCCAAGCAGCACGGACAGCGCGACCGTCGGCACAATGAGGTTCATTCCTTCCTCCTACAGGCGTTCCGCGTCGAAACGCGAATATTTTTCGGATTGCTTGACGTCAGTATGGGCCGTTCGAATTCTTCCACTGCTTCCGCGGGGGTATGGGCGAAAGAACATCCCAATGTTCGACGATCTTGCCGTTATAGACGCGAAACAGGTCGTAGTTGGCCGTCGGGCCACCCTCCGCATTGGCTTCGACCAAAGCGAGGACGAAATTCCCGTCGGCGACATAGCGCCTGGGATTCAACACCGGCACGCGCGATGGTTTCGCGACATCTGCGACGCGCGACTTCATTCGCGCGACACCGTCCCCTATCTTTGATGCGTGCTGGACATAGTTTCCGTCCTCGATGAATCGACCGATCTGGTCAAATTTCAGTTGAACGGTCACCGTTTCCTTGAAAGCGCGGACCAGTTCTCGGTTCTGTTCCGTCTTGTCGCGATCCGTGACGCTCGTCGGCCCATCGACTTGCGTATGTCCCGAGGAATTGGGGGGCGCTTCCGCTTCCTGCCCTCCCCAATGCTCAACGATCTTTCCGTCCTTCAAACGAAATAGATCAAACGCGACGATCGGCGTTGCCCTCCCCTTCAAACCTTCGTAGCTGGAGTGCAAAAGCACGAAATCGCCGTCCACCAGAGTGCGATGGATCTTGATCTTCGGAGCCGGCGAACCCGCAATCTCTTCCGCGTATTGCTTCAGCCCGGCCAGACCATCCGCAACATTCGGATCGTGCTGGATGAAGGGGGCCGCGAAGAAGCGATCGATGGCGGACGGATCCTTTTTGTCGAAAACGGCTATCATTGCCTCGCGCGCCACCGTACCCAGCTCTTCGTTGGACGGTTGTGCGTTTGCAGATGGCGCCAGGCCAATTGAACCAAGAGCGACACCCGCCGCCGCGATCGACGTGACCAACCACCTCGGTACTGAAAATGCCATGTTGTGTGCCTTATCGTTCGTGGGTAAGACTTTCCTTCGAGATCGAACCAGGAACTCTCTGCTTCGACCGCTGTCGATCGACCCGGCGTTGTGCCCAGTCAGTCACTGACGCGCACCGCCGTTCAGGGCCGCCAACACCCGTGACGGAAGCATCGGCGTGTGACGAAGACGAACGCCCGCGAGTTCGGCAACCGCGTTGCCGATCGCGGGTGCGACGAGCGGCGTCGCCATCTGGCCCACCCCGGTCGGCCTGCCGTCGGACCGCACGATTCGGACCTCGATGTTGGGCAGATCCCTCATGCGCATCACGGTATAGTCATAGAAGTTCGATTGCTGGATCTCACCGTCCTTGATGGTGATTTGCTCGGAGAGAGCCATACCCATTCCGTAGACGACGCTTCCTTCCGTCTGTGCGACGATATTGTCCGGCTGAACGGCCACGCCGGGATCGATCGCAACCCAGAAGTTCTTCAGCCGTATCTCGCCGCTCGTCCGATCCATCACGATTTCGGCCACGCCTGCGATTTGGGTTCCGGAGTAGTCGATGTAGGCGAGACCGTAGCCGCTCCCCGGGCGCCGCTGCCGCCAGTTCGACATTTCCGCAACCGCCTCGAGCACGGCCCGCGCGCGCGGAGCGTTCCTGGTCAAGGACAGGCGAAATTCCAATGGATCAATGCCACGCTTTCGTGCGCTCTCGTCAACAAACGACTCCGTCGCGAACTTGTTGGCGGTAAAGCCGATCCCGCGCAACGAGGCCAGACGGACTCCACTGTCGACCGCAAAGTGCTCGGACAAGCGATTCGGAATGGAATAGGTCGGAAGCTCGGTGCCCAACAACGAGAGCATGTCTCGCTGCTTGAATGGACCATAATATCGGCCGGGGTCCTGGAAGATGCTGACGTTATCGGTCGTCACCCTGTGATGCCATGTCGTCAGTTCGCCCCCCTTGCCGAAGCCCGCCTCGATGCGGTGTGCCGACATTGGCCGGAACCGTCCATTCCGGATGTCATCTTCGCGGGTCCAGAGGACCTTGATGGGGCGTTTGACTTCCCTGGACAGCAACAATGCACCGACAAGGAAGTCTTGATCTTGCGGTCCTCGTCGGCCGAAACCTCCGCCCAGCAGGACTTCGTTGAATTTGACCTTGCTCCTGTCGATTCCGAGCGTGGATGCCGCGACCCTGACGGCCATCGCCTGACTTTGGGTGCCACACCAGATTTCGACGCTGTTGCCGTCTTCTGAAACGGACGCGACCGCGTTAAGTGGCTCCATCTGAGCATGATAGGCATAGTCGCACCGATACTCTCCGGTCAGAGTTTCGGTCGCGGTCTTGAGACTATCGGTTCCATCGCCCGCCTTGTCCCAAAGGGTGGCCTGTTGGGAAATCTCGCCGCGGGAAATCGCGGCATACCGGTCCATGGATGCTTCGCTGTCAAACGCGCCCGCCTTGGGTGACTGACTCCACGACACCCGAAGGGCATCCTTCGCCGTAAATGCTGCCCAGGGCGTTTCCGCGACGACGCCCACTCCGACGCCGTTGGGCAGGTCATATATCCCCACCACACCGTGCACGGCACGCGCTGCCGCATCGTCGATCGTCTTGGCTCGACTGTCCGGAAAAACCGGTGTCAGCAAGGCGCCGTACAGCATTCCGGGGGCCTGAATATCGATCGCATACCGAGCCGAACCATCAACCTTCGTCGGAAGCTCGAACCTGGTGACATCGTTTCCGATGAGACGGAATTGGCCGGGTCGCTTGAGTTCGTCGGGATTGATCTGCGGCGCGGTCGGCGGCACCACAGCGAAGGACGCGATCTCGCCATATGACAGCCTGCGGCCCGTCTTGTCATGAACAACGACGCTGGGCTCCGTTCTGAGCTCGGAGACAGCAACTCCCCATTTTCGTGCCGCATTGTCGAGAATAACCCGCCGTACTTGCGCACCAAATTGACGCATCGACGTATAGTAGCCCGCGACTGTTGCGCTGCCGGCCGTGTACATCATGCCGAGGAAGCCTGGGTTGCCATAGATCTCCTCGTTCGGAGGTGCCGCGACAATCCGGACATCCTTCCAATCCGCATCGAGTTCCTCGGCCAGAATGAGAGGCAGGGAGGTTTTCGACCCCTGTCCCATCTCTGCCGCGGGAGACATGATCGAAATCAGTCCATCGGGTGAGATTGCCACCCACGGATTGAACGTTGTCGGAGATGCGGCTGAAGCAGGTGAGATGGCATCAGCAAGCCCAAAACCCCGCTCGACGAAGGCGAACGAGAGCCCGGCAGCGCCGATCATGAGGACTCTCCGGGTCACACCCGTTTCCGGGATCGATCGACGAAGCATGGTCATCCCTCCCGCGACGCGCGCTCTATGGCACGCAAGATTCTCGGATAGGTCCCACAGCGGCAGATGTGCGCGCTCATATAGTCGACGATTTCATCGCGGGTCGGATGAGGGCTGTGCTTCAGCAGCGCGGCGGCGCTCATGATTTGCCCTGATTGACAGTAGCCGCATTGCGGCACCTGTTCCTTGAGCCATGCCTTCTGCACCGGATGTGTGGAATCCTTTGAAAGCCCCTCGATCGTGGTCACCGCCCGACCTTCGATGCCGGAAAGCTGGGTTTGGCAGGAGAATGCTCGATCGCCGTCGATATGCACCATGCAGGCGCCGCATAGTCCGGCTCCGCAGCCAAAGCGCGTGCCAGGCAATTTCAGATGCTCCCGCAACACCCACAGCAGTGGAGTTTCCGGCGGAGCGTCGGCTTCTGCCGGCGAACCATTCACGGTGAAATGGACGATCATATTTTCTCCCTCGAGGCACCTGATACGGGATCATGCAAATCCGTACGGGTTTGCGCAAACTATACGCAAACGATTGCGCAAATCAAATGCTTTTTGATGCACAATCCGGCGCAAACACGGTAAAGTGCTTCGCGTATTACGAAAATTCGCCTAGCAAGGCGCAGCGCGGTTCGGCATGGAAAAAACAAAAGCGACGTTGAAGGATGTGGCGAAGGCCGCAGGTGTCCACATTTCGACCGCATCACGCGCTTTGAAGGCCGAGCCGCAACATCGCATTACGCCCGACGTGGTGGAGCGTGTCCGGACCGTGGCCGGCAAACTGGGCTACCGGGCGAATGCCTTCGCGTCGAGTTTGCGTACCAAACGCTCAAACGCGATCGGAATCCTGATACCTGATCTCTGGAACCCAGGCTTTCCGGCCATCGTGACCGGGGTTCAGGACGTGGTCTCGCGCGAGGGCTATGAAATCACGATCGCGAGCGACGGCAACGACCTGGAGCGCCATGCCGCGGTTATCGAGAACATGCTTGCAAGGCAGGTCGACGGCCTGATCCTGGCGACGGCAATCCTGAAGGATCCCGCCATCGCGAGTCTTGTTTCTCGCAATGTCCCGGCAGTGATGGTGAACCGACGGGACGATCAGGGCCGCGCACCGTCCGTAATCACTGACGACGAGCGCGGAATAGCTTTGGCTGTCGAACATCTCGCCTCGTTGGGGCACAGGCATATCTGTCACATCGCGGGTCCGCAGAACCTCTCAACGGGCGTGACACGCAAGCGCGGTTTCCTGGAAGCGGCGAAGACACTCGGCCTGAAGGTCCAGGAGTCGCAAATCGTCGTCGCGGATAGTTACAGCCGTGAGGCCGGAGCACGCGCAGCATCCCGGATCATTACGCAAAATCGGCAAGTAACGGCCTTGGTGGCTGCCAACGACCTTCTCGCCCTCGGCTGCTATGACAGCTTCCGCGCATCGGGAATACGCTGCCCGGCAGACGTGTCGATCACCGGCTATAACGACATGCCGTTGGTGGACCTGGTGTCACCACCATTGACGACGGTCAGGGTGGATCATCGTCAGATGGGTGCGGAGGCGGCCCATCTGCTGTTGCGAAGAATCGGCAACACGAACGCCCCAGTGGTCGATCTCGTGCTTCGGCCGACACTTGTCGTGCGGGCTTCGACTTCGTCTGCCGCTGTACGCCGGTCATCGAAGCGCCCCTCCTAGGGAGACCCGGCTTCTGCCGCTCCGGCAGCACCATTTGCAAGCGGTTACGGATACGGCATACGACCGAGCGTGTTGCGCGAATATGAGCAATCGTTTGCACAAAGATGGCTGAAGGGCGAGTTATCCCTGCCGGGACGCACCGGCAGGAACCTTTCGTTCGCGCCTGTTCAGAACATTCCGTTCGGGTTGGCGCGTGGAATATTCGGCCCGATCAACGGTGCCGAGTTCTTCGGGTCGCCAACGAACTGCAACGTGTCCCAGTGCTCGACCGCCTTGCCGTCGGCGTCCATCCTGTAGATGTCGACGCCGGCAATCCCCGTGTCATTCGGATCGTCGTTGAATAGATTCAGAAAGTTGACGTGCGCCCACACATAGTCGCCGGCGGCCGAGCGGTGCGCTTTGACGTGAGTGGAGTCGATGGCCATCGTCTCGGCCATGCCCGTCGAACCTGTGAATAAGCGCTCAAGAGTGACCCCTTCACCACTCAATAAATCAATAATTTAGCTCGCCGATCGGCGTCGGGACCCCACGCCGATTAACACGTCGACGTTCGAGAATCTCGAACATAACCGTCTAAATTATTCAGCTTTTCTGAGAAGGCGGCAGGCGCCACATTGCACGCATGAGCTACCCGATCCTGGGTACGCCGTTGCAAAGGAGCCTCGTCATGTCCAACACTGTCGCAAGCCGCGGGGTCGACCATTTCGTCCCCACCAATGTTTCGAATGATGTCATCACCGTGGTCGGGCGTGTCCTGATTGCGGCGATCTTCTTGCTTTCCGGTCTCTCGAAGCTCGCGGCGCCAAGCTACACCGTCGGCTACATTGCCTCGGTGGGCCTGCCCTTCCCCTGGCTCGGATATGCGATCGCCGTTGCGGTCGAGATCGGTGGCAGTCTAGCCCTGATCGCCGGTTACCAGGCCCGCGTCACGGCCGCGCTGCTTGCTGCGTTCTCGATTGCCACCGCGCTCGCATTCCACAACCACCTCGGGGACCAGAATCAGTTCATCCATTTCTTCAAGAACGTCTCGATGGCCGGCGGTCTCCTGCAGGTGGTCACCTTCGGAGCGGGCCGATTCAGCCTGGACGCCCGCCGCAGGTGAAAGGTCGGGCCCACCGTACTGCGCGGCCGCAGCACGACACGCCGGCGCGGTACGGATAGGTCCACATGATGGAGGTCGATCATGTCGCGAATGGGACCTTTCAGAATGATGGTCACCGCAGCCCTATTCGGATTGCTGTCTACGAGCCTCCTTTCGATCGGTTTGGTGAAGGCAGCGCATAACTTCCCGAACCGGGCCACGGTTACCAGTGCGCACGTTGCCGATCGATTCCAAACCGCGCGCTCGGACCATCTGGCGCTTCTGATCGCCAACTCGAACTACCCGGACGCCGACGCCGCTATTGCGGAGGTGACCGCCGGCGCGGATGCCCTGGCCAACGTTCTGCGCAACCATGGTTTCCTCGTTATCGTTGTTCGGGACGCAACTCGCGCAAGGATGACGGAAGCCGTCGGCCGTCTGAAGGCTGCGGCGCGGCCCGGGTCGGTCGTGCTTGTCTATTTCGGTGGCTTCTGCGTGCAGTCGGAAGGCCAGAACTACATGATCCCCGTTGACGCGAAGATCTGGCAGGAGCGCGACGTCCGCCGCGATGGCGTGAACATCCAGAGAGCTCTGTCCGACCTGAGCGCCTCGGGAGCACGCACCCGGATCGCGATCGTCGACGCCTCCCGCCGCAATCCCTATGAGCGCCGTTTCAGGAACTATTCGCACGGACTTGCGCCGATCGACGCCGACGCGAATACGATCGTGATCACCTCGACGTCGCCGGAGCAGGTGGTCGACGACGCGGACGCCTCGCCAAACCGTTTTGTGAGCGATCTTGCGGCAGAAATAAGTCTGCCCTCACGTTCGGTAGAAGAGGTCTTCGCCGAGCGAGCGGCTGCGGGAGAGCGGATCTGGCGCGAGCAAGAACACCCCGTGCCTGCGATGGAACCGAGTGAGAAAAATTGAGACCTTCGCCGGCTTCGACCGAGGCGGCATAGCAGCAGGAGCATGAACAATGAGATTGGGGCCACCCCTTAGACGTGCAACGAGAGCGCTCTTCGTGTGTCTCGTTGTCGCCGGATTCCATCTGGGAATTCCGCGCCAGGCCCTCGCGGGCTCGCGCTTCGACGGAATCTGGAATCTCACCTTCTTGACCCAGCGCGGTGCTTGCGATCCCACCTACAATTTCACGGTCGACGTGTTGAATGGAAACATCACCCATCCCAACATCCTAACGTTCAAGGGCCGTGTCGCTCAATCGGGCGCCGTTCGCGCCTCGGTCAGAGTCGGACAGAGATACGCGTCGGGATCTGGCAGATTGTCAGGAGTGTCGGGCCAAGGCGTCTGGAGTGGCCACTCAGGTGGGTCACGGTGCACAGGTGCTTGGACAGCCCGGAGGAATTGACCACAGGCGGCGCCATACGGCTCCGACGGACAGTCGCCTCCGGATTCGAAGGTGCGTCATGGAGAGAATCGATGGGTATGCTTGTGAATGGTGAGTGGCGGGATGTTGGTTACGAAACGTCTTCGACCGGCGGCCGCTTTGAGCGGCTCCCAAGCGCCTTTCGCAACTGGGTCACTGCAGACGGCTCGCCGGGGCCGACCGGGACCGGAGGTTTCGCGGCGAAGCGAGGCCGGTATCACCTGTATGTCAGCCTGGCGTGCCCCTGGGCGCATCGCACGCTGATCATGCGCCGGCTGAAGGGCCTTGAGGATGTCGTCACGTTGTCTGTCGTGCACTGGCACATGCGCGAGCTTGGCTGGACGTTCTCGCCGGGGCCGTGCGTGACCGGCGATTCCGTCAATAGCGCACAGACACTGTATGAGGTCTATCTGGCCGCCGATCGCCGGTACACCGGACGCGTGACCGTCCCTGTGCTGTGGGACAAGGAGCGTCGGACCATCGTCTCCAACGAATCGGCCGAGATCCTGCGCATGTTCAATAGCGCCTTCGACGAAGTAGGCGCCACGCCGGGCGACTACTATCCCAAGCAACTGAGGGCAGACATCGACGCTGTCAACGACCGCATCTATCGCGACGTGAACAACGGCGTCTATCGGGCCGGATTCGCGACTACGCAAGAGGCGTATGAGGAGGCGGTCCGGTCATTGTTCGAGACGCTGGATTGGCTTGAGTCGAGATTATCTCGATCGCGCTACCTTCTGGGCGACCAGCTCAACGAGGCCGATATCCGCCTGTTCACCACGCTGGTGCGGTTCGATGCCGTGTATCACGGCCACTTCAAATGCAATATCCGCCGCATTGTGGATTATCCGGCGCTCTGGCGCTTCACGCGCGACGTTTACAATCTCAAGGGTGTGGCCGAGACCGTGAACATGCATCACATCCGCCACCACTATTACGAAAGCCATACGACCATAAATCCGAGCGGTATCGTGCCGGCGGGGCCCGCCCTCGACTTTTCGATCTCGGCCGATCAGCTTTCGAAGGTGGCCGACTGCGGTCAGAGGTGAAGCGGAATGGGGCAATGACGGATCGTGATTTGGCGTCCCGTCTACGTGCCCGCAAAACCGCGTGGCTTACCACGCAACGCGGCTTTCTCGCCTCGTTGAGAAAGGTGACTATTTTCGAGACTTTCGCCTCCCCTGTGGCTGTTCTCGGCGCAGGGTTGCCGGCTTCGTCGGCCGGCGGAGCTCCAGCTTCTTCTGCTCGGGCGTCACCTGGCTCCGGAACCGCTCGATCAACCAGGAGCCGGCCGGACCGGGCGGCGAGTCCGACCGGTAGATCGCCTCGAAGCCATAGGTGAAGGCGAGCGCGCCCGGCGGGTCCAACCGGACGAGCGATCCGGAGCCGAGATCCTCCTGCACCATGGGAAAGGGCATGTTGCCCCAACCGATGCCTGCACGCAGCAGCAGAAGCTTCGCGCCCAGGTCCGATAACCGCCAAGTCCGCGGACTGACGACGGCGAAGTCGACCGACTTGGTCAATTCCGAGCGATCAGAGAGCACCAATTGGACGTGCTCGCGCATTGCTGCGTGCAGGTTTCTGCCTGCTTTCGCCAGCGGATGTTTCGGCGCGGCAACCGCCACCAATTCGACCTCCCCGACCCTAATCGGCTCGATGGCGGGGTGGGCAGCAAACCCCGGCATCGGCCCGCTGATGCCGATCGCGGCCACGCCGTCGAGAACCAATTGGGTGACGGCACCAAGCGCCTCGACGCGCAGCCGCAGCGCTACCGTCGGGAATTCATCGCGAAAAGCGGTGAGCGCATCGACCAAGCGTTCGGTAGGCAGCATCACATCGACGACCAGGTGAAGTTCCGGTTCTAATCCCCGAATCAGGCCGCGCGCCTTCGCGCGCAGTCCGGCAATACCGTCGGACACCGTTCGGGCTTCGGCGAGGATGCTGCGACCGGCTGCGGTGAGTTGCGGCTTGCGAGTACTCTCGCGATCGAACAGGGGAAAGCCGAGTTGGGCTTCCAGGTTCGCGATCGCGTAGCTGATCACCGAGTTGGCCCGGTTGAGCGTACGCGCGGCGGCGGCGAAACTGCCCGTATCCACGATGGTCAGGAAGATCGTGAGCTGATCGAGGGTGGGTGCGCCGGGCTCGGATGCCATGTCGATTTTCTCGAACGGAATAGGCGCAGTATATCTGAAAAACCGTTATGCGAGCGGCACCGAAACGAGGGGCAGTAGAAAAGCTGCGACTGGAAAGCCCTGCCCGATCGCGCCACCCGTCAGCGCAAGATGATAGTGCGGCGCCCCAGGTCACGCTGAGATTCAGCCAACTCGGCAAATACGTCTATGTCGTGGGGCTGACGGCACGGCCGAGAAGATCGTCTCGCGGGGTCCTTGGGCGATTGATATTACTGGCCTTGTTCAACTGCGATGTCTCGATGCATGTGGGATATGACGCCCTCCGGCAGATTGTACGCTTCGATTTGCCCTTCTAAGGCCAGGCGTCCTACCTTGGGTATGAGACCCCAACCGCCGATGGCGCGCTTCGGGAAACCCCCGCGCCTTCGAATGTCCCGCTCTAAGTCATTGACCCGCTATTCCGCCGTCGGCTTCCCGCCCGGCGTGAGTGAGCCACCCGCGCTTTTTTCCCAAGGGCCGCCCGCCTTCAGGTTCGCGCGCAGGAAATCGACCAATGCTTCCAGCGGCGCCGGATTTTGTCG
>Ga0210410_10005071_pt1 | contig 11515 bp, 8 predicted proteins | sample IncBWC4MmetaG_FD_161058 | JGI IMG/M metagenome (GOLD analysis project Ga0210410, IMG submission 161058) | Forest soil microbial communities from Barre Woods Harvard Forest LTER site, Petersham, Massachusetts, United States - Inc-BW-C-4-M | ecosystem: Environmental > Terrestrial > Soil >... | reverse complement strand
TCTTCGCAAGCGTGCGTTTTGGGCTTCAAATTACGAATCTGATTTGTGTGTGTGCAGTTCTCCGCCATAATTTCCCCTTCGTCTATTGCGGCGATTGGATGGGAATCCGCACGGCAAAGCGGGTGTCGCCTGGCACGGACTCCACTGAAATCTGTCCATGCAGACCGCTAACGATCCGATAGACAAAATCAAGTCCTAGGCCACTGCCATCGCCCACCCCTTTGGTGGTGAAAAACGGCTCAAAAATGCGCGACTTGACCTCTGGAGGAATACCCGGGCCATTGTCTGCAATTTCCACCAGGATGAAATCGTTCTCGCGGGCCGTACGGATGCGCAGTTTGCCGTTTTCCCCCATGGCGTCGGCTGCGTTGTCGATCAGATTGGTCCACACCTGGTTGAGTTCGCTGCCGTAGGCCATAATTTTGGGCAGGCCGGCTTCATAGCTGCGCGTCACAGTGATACCGCGCTTTAACTTGTGGTGCATGATCGTTAGCGTCGTCTCCAGGCTTTTGGTGATATCCACTTCCTGGAGCCTGGCCTGATCCATGTACGAATATTCCTTGATCGCTTTAATAAGATCGGAAATGCGCGCCGTGCTGTGCTCGAGTTCGTCGGCGATCCGCTGCATCTCTAGAAGTGTGGCGAAGCGCATCAGTTCGGGGCCCAGCGAGGAGCCCGCCGTCGTTGCAAAGCTTCCGAGGTGCGCGTCCGTAACGTTCGCCTCAGCGAGAAGGGGCGCCAGCTTCCACGAATCGGCAACCTTACGGGTCTCCAGCCAAGCCTGAATCGCTTCTTCTCGTTCAACACGCTCGAATTCATCTTTGTATTGGGCCGGCTTCAGTGAAGCGCGAATCTCCTCTTCGCGCTTTGCCAGTTCCGCGCAATTTTCCGGACCAATGGTCGAGGTGCGTCCCACCTCGCGGAGCCGCGCGAGACAATCGCGCAGCGCTCCGGCGGAGCGGCGCGCTGCCGCTGCTGGATTATTCAGCTCGTGCGCCAAGCCTGCCGACAGTTTGCCCAATGCTGCGAGTTTTTCTCGCTCCTGGCTCACCACCGTGAAGCTTCGGACGCGATCGGTCAGCACCCCGACCAGACGCTCCGCGAGTTCCGGCATGCGATGCAACATCTCCGGAAAGTCCTTCGAGTTCATAGCCAGAGCGTGTATCGGACGAACGGCGCGCGCCGTGAGCGGCACTACTTTCATTCGTGAGAAAGGCAGGAAGCCAGTAACGGCGGGCGCTTGCACGCTGTAAGTCGGACCGTCCGCTTCGCTTTCACGCCGTCCGCGTATTTCGCCTTCGAGCATGACAATCATCGTATCCGCGGGAGAGCCTTCGCGGGTTACGACTTCGCCGGCCTCGACTCGCCGTTCTTCCGTGTGCGTGATAAACCATTCGAGGTCGCTCTCTGAAAGGCCCGAGAATGCCGGAACCTTGCGGAGCTCCGCGATCAGCGCGTCTACGCGGGCCTTATCCGGCATTTCCGTCATGCGTTTCGCCGCCTTTCCAGGTGCGCGATGCAGAGCTTGGAGACGCTCACTGGACCTTGGCCAAATATTGATGCATGAATTGCACGACCACCGCGCCTTCGCCAACACCGGAGGCCACCCGCTTTACGGAGCCGTGCCGCACGTCCCCGACCACAAAGATTCCCGGCACATTCGTTTCCAGAAGCCCTGGATCGCGGTCGAGAGTCCATCCCTCGGGTCGCTTCCCGTCTTGAAGCAAATCCGGCCCGGACAGGATGAAGCCCCTATCATCCCGCTTGACTAGTCCGTCCAACCATTCTGTGCGAGGCTGCGCGCCGATAAAGATGAACAAGCTGCTGGCCGGCACCCTCTCGGTTTCCGCAGTAACCTCACGCCGAATCGTCATCTCAGAAAGATGAGTGTCGCCATGCACCTCAATCACGCTGGTGTGTGTCCACACTTCAATGTTCGGCGTCTTCTCAATCTGCTCGATCAAATAATGTGACATGGTACTGGCCAACGAGCCACCGCGCACCAGCATGATCACTTTTTGCGCGAATTTCGAGAAATGCATGGCCGCTTGTCCCGCCGAATTTGCTCCGCCAATAATGTAAACGGTCTCGCCTTTACACGCGATCGCTTCCGATGCGCCGCCTCCGTAGTACACGCCCGCGCCCTGCAACCGCTCCATTCCTGGCACGTTCAAAGTGCGCCATTGCACACCCATAGCTAGCAGCAATGCATGGCAGGAGATTTCCGCCCCGTCAGAAAGCTTGATGTGGCGATAGGGGCCATCTACGCGAAGGCTCAGAGCTTCTTGCGGCGAGAGGATCTCCACCTCGAAGCGCCTGGCCTGTGCCACTGCCCGGCGCGCCAAATCCAGGCCGCTTAGCCCAGAGGGAAATCCCAGGTAATTCTCGATGCGTGAGCTGAGCCCCGCTTGGCCCCCGGGCGCCTCGCGTTCCACAATCACCGTGCGCAGGCCTTCCGAAGCACCGTACACCGCAGCGGCCAGTCCCGCCGGGCCGCCGCCAATGATTGCCAGGTCGTAAAAATTCGTCTGCGCTTTGGTATGCAGGCCGAGCTTGCTCGCGACCGCTGGAAATGCCGGCTCGGCCAAGCGCTCGCCATCCGGGAAGAGGATCAGTGGCAGGTTCTCCGCTTCGGGGCCGAGCGAATCGATCAGGCGGCGCACCTCCGGATCCGTGGCGGCAATTTCGATATCAATCCACTGGTAGGGCACCTGATTGCGCCCAAGAAAATCGCGCAGCTCGTAGGAACGCGAAGACCAGCGCGTGCCCAGAACACGAATGCCTTCGTAGACTGGTTTAAATTGCGCAGACCAATCGTGGAGCAAATCATCAAGCGCTGGGAAGAGTTTTTCCTCGGGTGGATCCCACGGCTTCATCAAATAGTAGTGCACGCGCGCTTCGTTAATCGCGTCGATTGCTGCGTTGGTGTCCGCGTAAGCGGTGAGCAGCGCGCGTTTGGCTTGCGGATGAATGTCCATCGCCTGCGTCAAAAAGCCGACACCATCCATCTGGGGCATGCGCTGGTCGGCCAGAAGCAGAGCTACAGGATTATTGCGAGCCTTGAGCTCGCGAAGCGTGGCAAGCGCGGCGCTCCCGGAAGTGGCGCGCATTACCCGGTAATGCTCCGCGTAGTGGCCGCGGAGGTCGCGCTCGATGGCTCGCAACACCTCCGGATCGTCATCCACAGTCAGCATTACTGGCTTCGGCATAGCACTTCCGATGAGAAACGCGGCGTTTTGGTTACTTTTTTTCGCCGCGCTTCGTTTTGGCCCGTCCCTCAAGCTACAATTTCAAATCATCCATGTCCAGTCCGCTCGCCTCCGCCATCGCTGATCTGTCGTCGAGCGACTCCGTCATGCGCTCGGCCGCTGCGCTGGAGATTTATCGTCGTGGACGAGCGCCCGCCGATCGCGCGGCTTACATCTGGTGGACAAATCCGGAATTCGCCGTGCTTTTCGGTGCCACTCCGGCTGTTACCGTCGGCCTGGCGGTCAGACGCGAAACGTTCGCGCGTATTCGCAATGCAAATGGATCACCACCTCTCGCAGCCGTGCCACCCGACCAAGATGCGGAAGAGTTCGAGCTTCATTTTCCAAACGATGTTTCTTTGGATGTGCTCACCACGCGCGACCCGCAGGGAGCCGGCGCTATTTCGAGATTCCTCGGGAAATTTGGTGAAGGCGTGCAACAGGTGGAGTTCCACTGCACCTGCGTGGATCGCGCGACGCAAATCTTAAAAGAGAAATTCCGCGTTCAACCAATCTATGCAGAAACCCGCGCGGGCGCGGACAATACGCGAGTCAATTTTTTTCTGGTCCCCTCGCCAGTCGCCGGCAAGGTCCTGATCGAGTTCTATGAGCGCACGCGTGGCGGCTAAACCGGAAATGCTGTTTTCCTGTTAGGCTTGGCTGTTTATTTGTCGACACCTGGCGCTCGGCCTAACTCTGTCCATGTCCGCAGTACTTCGCCAACGGTCCAAGCCTGCGCGATGCACCCCCGCGGCGTGAAGGGCGCATCTCCCTCATAAATTTCCGCAAGCGAGCCGACACCATACAAACGAATTGCCGCACCGATTGAGTCAAAGAAACCTTGGGCTGCGGCGTGATCCTGGTACACCCGAAAGTGCGCCATAGCAAATGGGCCGAGCAGCCAGCCCCACACCGTTCCCTGGTGATATGCCCCATCGCGCTCGCGGACGCCTCCGCGATAATGACCCTGGTATCCCGCTTCGCCTGGCGCCAGACTACGCAGTCCGTAAGGCGTCAGCAAACGCTCCGCGCAAATATCAACCACCGCTTTTTGTTGCGCCTCCGTAAGGGGACTCACCGGCAGCGCCACCGCAAAAATCTGGTTCGGCCGCAACGCAGCATCGTTGCCGATCCCAGGAGCATCAATCACGTCATAGCAGCAAGCTCGCTCTGCATTCCAAAATCTCTCGAACCCGAGCTTCGCTTTCCGGGCGAGCACTTCATACGTCTCGCTTGGTTTGATAAGCACCCGCGCAAATCCCGCCATTGTTTCCAGAGCATTGATCCACAGAGCGTTGATCTCCACTGCTTTGCCAGTCCGCGGCGTCACCACCCAATCGCCGACTTTCGCGTCCATCCACGTGAGCTGCACACCGGCTTCACCCGAATACAGCAGACCGTCCGCCGAATCGACATGGATCTCATAGCGCATACCCTGGACGTGCGCGTCGACCATTCCCGCAAGCACTGGAAAAAGTTTCTGCAGCGTCGCTGTGTCGTCAGTCGCCGCTAAATATTGCCGAATAGCCTCGAAATACCACAGTCCCGCATCCACAGTGTTGTATTCCGGCGCGCCGCCCGCGTCTGGAAAATTGTTGGGCAGCATCCCGCGATCGACGTAACGCGCAAAAGCGAGCAGAATCTGCTTCGCCACCTCCGGGCGCCCTGTAGCCAGCGTCAAGCCCGGCAGCGCGATCATCGTGTCGCGTCCCCAATCGCCAAACCAGTGATAGCCCGCAATCACACTGCGGCCATCCAGCGCATCCGGTGACGTCCGCTTCACAACAAACTGGTCAGCCGCCAGCACGAGTTGCGGCAACCACTCGGGAGAAACCGCACCCCTATCTTTCTTCGCCGCAGTAGCCGAGCTCGATAGCCGCGATCCGTCCGCAGCTCGCTGCACAAGTGCGGCAGCTGCGTCGAGGCTGGCCGACTCTTCCGTCGTCAATACAACAGCGAAGCTCTCGCCGGCCTGCAGCTTCGCGCGAAACAGAGCCGCGAACAGCTGATCCTCACGATCATCCAACCCACGGTTCCTTTCCGCCGGAAGAAAGACATCCCGATACCACTCGTGCCGCAACTCGCAACTCGCCACGCCACTCAGTAAGTAGAACGGTGTAGCACCCTCAAAAGCGACGACTTTAACTCCGTGCTCGATCGGCTCAAGGCCCATCCGCCAGTCTCCCGCATGTGTAACTGCGTGAAAATCCCGATAGTTCACCAGCGCCTTCAACTCCATCTCCAAAGAACCGCTTCCTCGCACCATCATGTACTGCACGTAGCTCGTGTTCGCGCCCTGCCGCATGAACACGCGCTTTTCCAGCCGCGCATCCTCGAGCGCATACGTCCAAACCGGCGTCGTCCCTTCCAACCGGAACTCCTCAATGTACTGAAATCCCTTCGGCTCAACAGCCCCGCTCACCCAGCGATGCGTCGCCAGCGCAAACTCTGCGCCACCGTATCGCACAATCTCGTCCATCCCTGCAACGAGCTGCGTCCGCCCCACCGGCGGCTGCAGCGCGGCCATCAGCAGTCCGTGATATTTCCGCGACATGCCCCCGGCAATCGTTCCCGACGCATACCCGCCGATGCCGTTAGTAACCAGCCACTCGCGTGCTTCTGCCTCTTCGAGATTGCCGCAAATCTCGCGCCCAAACTGAATTGTCGGTTTGAAGTTCATCGCCATGAACTACTTCTTTTGAGGGGCCGCAGAAGCCGGCGCTGCCGCACCGTCTACTCGCCGCTCTGCTCAATCAACTTCGCCACCAGCCCCGTCCATCCAGTCTGATGGTTCGCGCCAATCCCCGCGCCGTTGTCCCCGTGAAAATATTCGTAAAACAAAACCAAATCCCTCCAATGCGGATCACTCTGGAATATCCCCGTTCCGCCATCGACTGGCCGTCGGCCGTCTTCTCCGCGCAAGAAAATCTTAATCAGCCGTCTCGATATCTCGCCCGCTACGTGCCACAAATCCGATTCGCTCCCCGAACGCGTAGGGAACTCCACCTTAAAGTCCTCGCCGTAATAATGATGGAACTTCTGCAGCGCCTCGATCAGCAGAAAATTCACAGGAAACCAAATCGGTCCCCGCCAATTCGAGTTCCCGCCGAATATTCCCGTCCGCGATTCCGCTGGCTCATACTCCACGCGGCTCAAGTGGCCGTCCACCACCACTTCGTAGGGGTGCTCGGCGTGAAATCGCGATAACGCGCGTATTCCGTACGGCGACAGAAATTCCGCCTCATCCAGCATGCGTTCCAGAATTCGTTTTAATTGCGGCCGGCTCACCAGCGAGAGCAACCGCCGCACTCCGCGAGCCGAGCGCTCCGTCGTCTCAATGTGTTCCGGCATATCCGCATGGTTATCTATGAACCACTGCATGCGCCGCTTGAACCCAGGCAAGCGCTCGACTATTTCCGGCTCCAGCGTTTCCACGGCAAACAGTGGAATCAAGCCCACCATCGAGCGAATCTTCAAAAAATGTTCATCGCCGTTGGGCAAATACAACACGTCATAGTAAAAACCATCTTCGTCGTCCCACAGCGATTTGCCATCCGTTCCCATGTCGTTCATGGCATGAGCGATATGCACGAAATGCTCGAAAAATTTGCTGGCCACGTCCTCATACGCAGGATCTTCTTTGGCAAGTTCCAGCGCGATCGCCAGCATATTCAGGCAGTACATGCCCATCCAGCTCGTGCCGTCGGACTGCTCCAAATGTCCGCCCGTCGGCAGCGGCGCGGAGCGGTCGAACACTCCAATGTTGTCGAGCCCCAAAAATCCGCCCTGGAAAATGTTCATGCCCTCCGGATCTTTGCGATTCACCCACCACGTAAAATTCAGCAGCAGCTTGTGGAACACCTTCTCGAGGAATCCGCGATCCGCCACGCCGCGCAACCGGCGTTCGATTTTGTAGACACGAAAAGCCGCCCACGCATGCACTGGTGGATTCACATCCCCAAACGCCCATTCATACGCCGGCAATTGCCCGTTCGGATGCATGTACCACTCGCGCAGCAGCAGAATGAGCTGTTCCTTCGCAAAATCCGGATCGATGAGTGCGATGGGAATCGTGTGAAACGCCAGGTCCCACGCCGCATACCACGGATATTCCCAATTGTCCGGCATGGAAACCACGTCATCGTTGTACAGGTGAGTCCAATCATGATTGCGCCCATGCAGTCGCTCCTGCGGGGGAGGCGGGCCCGCCGGATCGCCATCCAGCCATGTGCGCACGTCGTAGTGATAAAACTGCTTGGACCACATCATCCCCGCAAAGGACTGCCGCATCACCAGCTGGGCATCTTCCGACAGTTTCTTGGGAACCCGCGAAGCGTAGAACTCGTCAGCCTCTTTCTGCCGTGCGGTAAACACCTCGTCAAAGCCCGTCTCAAAGTCATTCGTGGCTGGAGCGGTTTCCACACCTTCCGCATGCACCGGCCCATTGAACGTCTCGACTGCGACCAAATTATTGGTCACCGCCATCAGCGGCTCGATATCCGTCAACCGCAGCTTCACCGTCACCGATTCGCCCGGCCCCAGCTCCTGGCGATACAGCGCGGCCATCTTCGATCCCACCTGCTGAGGATTTACAGCGGCCTTGTTGCCCTGAATCACATACTCGTGAAAGGCGTCCTTCACATACGAACCGTTTTGCCTTCCGTACAGTCGTTGAAAGTTCGTTTCGTTTTCGGTGAACAATAGGTCCGGCTGACCCGCACAAAGCAACCAGCGCTTGCCGTACTGCCAGTGCTGCAATTCGGCACACATGTTTCTGGGCGCGCCAGTTACAATTTGCGCCGAGGGACGCCGCAAGTCCCGGCCCCATGACCATGTATTGCGGAACCACAAAGAAGGCAGCAGGTGCAAGGTTGCTGCGTCCGGCCCGCGATTCCACGCGGTGATGCGAATCAAAATATCTTCGACGTCGACCTTCGCGTACTCCACGAACACATCAAAGTAGCGGCTTTCCGCAAACACCCCGGTGTCGAGCAGCTCAAATTCCGGCTGATCCTTGCCTCGTCTGCGGTTCTCCTCCACCAACTGCGTATACGGAAACGCTGCCTGCGGATACTTGTACAACATCCGCATGTAGCTATGCGTCGGCGTCGAATCCAGGTAAAAATACTGCTCCTTCACGTCCTCGCCGTGATTGCCTTCGTGGCCCGTCAGCCCAAATAGCCGTTCCTTCAAAATAGGATCGCGCCCGTTCCACATGGCCACCGAAAAGCAAATCATCTGGTGCCGGTCGCTTATGCCGCCGATTCCATCCTCGCCCCAGCGATACGCTCGCGAGCGCGCATGGTCGTGAGGGAAAGATTCCCAAGCCGTTCCCCCCGCGCTGTAGTCCTCGCGCACCGTTCCCCATTGCCGCTCCGACAGATACGGTCCCCAGCGCTTCCAATGTTTCTTCCGGGTGCGCGCCTCTTCCAGCTTGCGGTCTTCAACAGTCAGTATTCGTGGCATGGCCTCTTAGATTGTCCATCCCCTCAAAAAGCAACAAATATCTTCCCACTTTTTCGCGATTCCAAGGCTGCCCCGCAGCACGTGCGTGCCTCGCCCGCTACGTGCTCCATAAGGGTCGTCTACTTCGACGGGCAATACCTGTAGCGCAGGGCGGAGTCCGCGTAGCCCTGCGGCTTTTCTCTTTCCTCATGCAACGCCTCGAGTCGGCACCGCATATCGGTTCAAAAATCCTTGACAAGCACTACTGTGTGCCGTACAGTGTGCGTCGCACAGTGGGTGATGCACAGTATGACTATCGAGCCCAATCTCTTCGAGAACCTTCGCCTCGAGCTTCGCCGCGGTTCCTTGATCCTCGCTGTCCTCGCGCAGCTTCGCACCGAGCAGTACGGCTATACGCTCCGCAAGGCTCTCGCCGAGCACGGCATGGCCATCGACGAAGGTACTTTGTATCCCCTCCTGCGCCGCCTGGAGTCTCAAGGCCTGCTCGTCAGCGAATGGCGTGAAGAAGACAAGCGCAACAAGCGCTTTTACGTTCTATCCGCCGACGGCAAAGCTATGCTCAAGCAGCTCTTCGCCGAATGGAAAAGTATTGATTCTTCACTAAACGGAATCGTGCGGAGGTAGACGTATGCACGTTAATTCTCACCATCTCGATTCGAAACTCTTCTCCGCGCTATTCGCCGCGACGACTTTGTTGCTGACTGCCGGTCCGGCTGCATGGCGCACCATTGCTGATCTGGACTCTCTATTAGCGCAGATTTCCCTGGAACTCTGCGAAATAGGCCTCGCCGTCTTGGGTGTTTGCGGAATATAAGGAGCCGTTATGCAAATTGTCGATCGTTATCTGGATTCAGTGAGGAAGTGCTTGCCTGCGGCCCAGGCCGACGACATCGGTAAAGAGCTTTCCGAGAACATTTACGCGCAGATCGAAGACAAGGAAAGCGAACTGCAGAGGTCACTGACCGAACTCGAGGTCGAGGCCATCCTCAAGCAGCACGGCCATCCACTGCTCGTGGCCAGCCGTTACCGCCAGGAGCACCGCAATGTCTCCTTCGGTCGACAAATTATTGGTCCCGCTTTATTCCCGTTCTACATCCGGGTGCTCAAGTTTAATCTCGGGCTCACTAGCATCATCTTGATTGTGATCTTCGCGGCATTGTTCGCCGGCGGCCAGCCCATCGGCAGCTGGCCCCAAGTCTTCGTTTACCAACTGCTAATTCAGTTCACCGCTGTGACCCTGATCTTCTGGGCCATGGACAAGCATTTCACGAAGTTTCCAGACTCGTGGGACCCAAGAAAGCCATACGGAGTGCGCCACCCGGCACTGACCGCCCGCGAAGATGGACCGCGCATTCCGCGTCTAAACTCGGCATCGCACCTGATCGCTCTGCTGATCGCTCTTTTTTGGCTTCGCATGGTGCAGCGGCATCAATTCCTGTTTTTCGGGCCAGCCTCCTCATTTCTCAGCCTCTCTCCGAATTGGACTCAACTCTACCTGCCGATAAATGGCCTGATTTTGCTCGGGATCATAGGCGCAGGTATCAGCCTCGTCCGTCCGGATTGGGTTCGCCTCCATTGGCTCATACGCGCTCTGGTAAGCGTGGGCAATCTGGTTGTGGCTCTTTTCCTGCTTAAGAGCGGCGACTCCATCGTGATTGTCGATTTAGGGAAAGCGCCCGATGCTGCCCATGTTGCGCAAATCGTGAATCAAACCCTCCACTACTGCATTTGGTTTGCCGTCATCATGGTCATCGTGGAGCTTGTGAAAAATGTCCGCCGGCTAGTCGCCACCGAGCCAGCCGCCACCCCGGCCCGCTCCACGTAGCACTTCTTTGCATGCACTGCGCCCTCCGGAATGAAAATCCTCATCCGGAGCTGAAGACATTGTTCAAGCCGCCTTCGCCGCCTAGCAACACTGGGCGCCGCCCTCGTCGAAACGTGACTAAGTCATCGGTCACCTGCACCACAACCGTCCTTCGGGCCAGTTGTCCCTGCGTACCCCTCCTGCTATCTTCAGCCGTGAACATCGCAATACGCGCTACTCGCGTCCCTCGACACCGCCATCCGGTAACCGGATCTCACGCACGAGTTCCTCGAACTTCCTTTCCGACGTGCTTTCATGTCCAAATCATTCGCTTTCATTACTCTGCCGCAACTCTGTGTGGTTTACCCCAGGCATTTCCCAGCAAATGCGCGCGAAGCCACAAGGCTTTGCCAAATACCTTTAGAATCAACACTTGCAAAAGTGTATCAAAACAAAGGACTTTAACTCCCTTTAGAATGAACACTTATGAAAAACCCGGGGGGGAGGGGTAGGCCGGAATGTGGCTGTCACTTGGTCAGGAGTCGGCTTCCAGTCTATCGATGCCCGCAGCGGCAGCATCTCACACTCTGCGCTCTTTTTGCGCGCGCCGCGCGCCCGTTATATCCTCGGAGCCAGCCTGACCACGAGGTTCCCATGATTCATCGCTATTGCCTCCACATGCGATTTCTAGCTATTGCCGCGGCCGTGGCGTTCGCCGCTGCGCCGCCGAATGTAGCAACAGCTCAGGACCGCGGCGACAACACGCTTCGTAAACTCAACGAGTCCGTCGACGCGCTGATCAAGAAAGTTTCCCCCAGCGTCGTGCAAATATTGGTCAGCAGTTACGGCCCCGTTGAGTCCACAGAGCACGGCACCACGGCCCTGACTCTTGGCCGCCAGCGCGCCATCGGCTCCGGTTTCGTCATCGATTCTTCCGGGTACATCATCACTAACGCGCATGTCGTCGCCAATGCGCAGCGCGTTCAGGTGATCGTCC
>Ga0210410_10005070_pt1 | contig 11516 bp, 12 predicted proteins | sample IncBWC4MmetaG_FD_161058 | JGI IMG/M metagenome (GOLD analysis project Ga0210410, IMG submission 161058) | Forest soil microbial communities from Barre Woods Harvard Forest LTER site, Petersham, Massachusetts, United States - Inc-BW-C-4-M | ecosystem: Environmental > Terrestrial > Soil >... | reverse complement strand
CGATTTGACCACGGCGCGCATCATGATTGAGGACGGCGCGTACTTCAAGGGCTCGATCGAGATCGATAAGAACGCGTCCACTCAGCCCGACCTCGACAAGCCCGCGTACACGCGGACAGCCACAGCTTCCACCACGTCGACCCCGGCGCAGGTGGCCGCAACAAAGACGGGTATATAGATCCGCGCTTTCAGCGCCCGCCCGCGGTGCCGCGCCTAGACGCGTCGCACCGCGCGGCGATCGGCGTTCCCACACTTGCGGGTATTCGTTTCCCTGCTGAAGTACAACTATGATATTGTACCTCGGTGCAAACACAGGAGCTAACTGCCCATCGGAGTCGGAAATCGGTTTTCGGGGCGGCGGGTGTGGCCTTTCTATCTTTGCTTCTGTTGCCGTTGCAGAGATCGTCGGCTCAATCCGTACCTGACGGCACGCAAGGCTCGTCGCCGCAGGCGCCGCCGGCGGGCGAATCCTCTTCATCCCCAAACCCTTCCGATCTGAACACGACGGGTACCGCCGAGGCTCGAACCCTTTTTGACGCCGCCAGAGTCATGTTACAAGACGGTGACGCGCGCAAAGCGCTGGATACATTTCATCGGGCAGTCGAGAAGGATCCAAACTTCGCGCAAGCCTGGGTGGCCGTTGGTACACTTCACGTTGCTCTCCATAATGAAGCAGACGGCATCGATGAAATCAAGCATGCTATCGCACTTAACCCGACTGAACCGAGCTATACCAAGGTGTTGGCTACGGTTCTGACTCGTACGGACCACCCCGAAGAGGCTCTGGCTGCCTGGTATGCGCTTAGGAAGATCTCCCCGCAAGATACTGACGCGACAAAACAAATCGCTACGATTTTGGTTGGCATGGGCAGATTTGCCGATGCCATTCCGGAGCTGGAGCTCGTAACGTCCAGCCCGGAAGGGTCGCCATTCCTGGTGCAATTGGCTGTCGCGTATAACAGCGTTTGTCAGAAGGAAAAAGCGTTGGAGACATTTCAGCAGGCAGTGCGGCTCGATTCGTCCGTGGCGTCATTGAACACCGTCGCGTATGTCATGACAGAAGAGCATCTCGCCCTCGATGTAGCTTTGCGGTATGGCGAAGAAGCGGTCCGAGACCAAGAGACCGAAACCGCATCCATCTCGCTGGAACGACCCACCTACGAAGACGTTAGAGGAATGGCCGAACTGGGAGGAGACTGGGACACCCTTGGATGGACGCATTTTGCAATGAACCATCTTGAGCAGGCAGAAAAATACCTGAAAGCGGCGTGGAGCCTTTACGAATCCTCGACCATCGGGGATCATTTGGCTCAAGTTTACGAAAAGGAGGGAAAGAAGCAGGAGTCGATTCAGACCTATGCTCAGGTGATTGCCGGCGGGAATTCACCTGAAGAGAGCATGGAACACTTAACCGCGCTTGAAGGAGACGCGGCGTTAGCCGACAGAGATGTAGAAGCCGCGCGCGCCAACCTAGCCAGACTGCACGACGTTGAAGTAAAGTTTCACGCGGCGGATGCTTCGCGGGCGGAGTTTTTCCTGCTTTTTCGGAAGGGGCCGGAAGTCGCGGACGTCAAATTTATTGGCGGGTCAGATTTGTTGCGCGATGCCGCTAGGGCGATTCGGATTGTAAAGTTTGATGTCTTGTTTCCAGATGATGGTCCGACACAAATCATTCGACGCGGCATTCTCGCGTGTGGGGCGGACAGCTTCAGTTGCCACCTCCTACTAATTCCTCCCGATGCGGTCCAGTCGGTTCAATGACCGAGCGTGGACGCGGACCGGCGTGTAACTTGTGCGGTCCTGCGATTGACAAAAGTGCGCCTACCAGCTATCGTTTACGTTTGTCTATTCATCGAAAGGTGTGACTGAGCACATGCGTACGTATGTCCCCCGGGGACGGGAAGCGGAAGAGATCGAGCAAGGTGGCGGCTGGTTCGTGGTGGACGCCGCCGGACAAGTTCTGGGCCGCGTGGCCACGCGCATTGCGCGCATTCTGATCGGCAAGGATAAGGCGAACTACACGCCGTACCTCGATTGCGGGGATCACGTCGTGGTGATCAACGCCGACAAGATTCGCCTGACCGGAAACAAGCTGGAGCAGAAGGTCTATCGCCATCACAGCGGCTATCCGGGCGGGTTGAAGGAAGTTCCGGCCAAGCGGCTGCGGGTGAATCGCGCCGACTGGATGCTGCGCGAAGCCGTGCTGGGCATGCTCCCGAAGAATAAGTTGCGGGCTTTGCGCGCGAAAAAGCTGCGGATTTACCTGGACGAAAAGGGCTTGCAGCGCCACGCCGGTCAAAAACCACAAGCGGCCACCGTTTAATTTTCCATAGCCCCCGAATAGGCTTATAATGGCGCATACGGGGTGGGGCCTGCTTCGCCGCGCGAAAGAAAACCGAGATCATGGCCATTTTGGGCGATTTTGGGTTTGAGGAGGAAAGTTGAGTTCGAGCGCACAGCCTTTGGAAGGCGCGAAACAGCAATTTTACGGAACCGGCCGGCGCAAGGAATCCGTTGCGCGCGTCTTCTTGACCTTCGGGACGGGCAAGGTTTCCATCAACGGCCGCGAGCCGGAAGAATATTTTCGCAACGTAACCTGGCGCAATCGCGCGGTTGAGCCGATGAAATTCACGGAGACGTCGGGATCGGTGGACGTCGTGGCCACGGTGAACGGTGGCGGCGTCGGCGGGCAATCCGGCGCGGTGCGCATGGGGCTTTCCCGCGCGCTGGCAATTTTCAATCCGGAGTTGCGCGCAGGCTTGCGCAAGAACGGTTTCCTCACGCGCGATTCGCGCATGAAGGAACGCAAGAAGTACGGGCAGAAGGGCGCAAGAAAGCGCTTCCAGTTCAGCAAGCGTTAAAGAGCGCGTTTTGGTACGGGCCAGGTTGGTTCAAATCCACGGCCGGCAAGGAGCCGGCAATAGGATGTTCGGCGCCGGAGACGGTGTTCGTCGAAGCCTCCCGGAGCCCGCAAACATCTATCCTTTGAGGAGGGACTTTGGCAGTTGAAATAACGATGAAAGAATTGCTGGAGGCCGGGGTTCATTTTGGCCACCAGACCCGCCGTTGGAACCCGAAGATGAAGGAGTATATCTTCGGCGAGCGCAATGGAATCCACATAATCGATCTGCAAAAGACATTGAAACTGTTTCGCGAGGCCGCGCGCTTTGTGAGCGAGCAGAGCGGCAGCGGAAAAACGATCTTGTTTCTGGGAACGAAGCGCCAGGCGCAGGAAGCGATCGCCGAGGAAGCCAACCGCTGCGGCATGTTTTATGTGAATCACCGCTGGCTCGGCGGCACCCTGACGAATTGGTCCACCCTACAGAAATCCATCAAGCGCTTGAAGACGCTGAAGGCCATGACCGAAGACGGCCGCATGGCGCAGCTTTCCAAGAAAGAAGCGGCGCGCCTCGACCGCGAGATGAAGCACCTGAAGCAAAATCTGTCGGGCGTCGAGAATATGTCGGCTCTGCCGGATGCGATGTTCGTGATCGATTCCAATGCGGAAGCCATCGCGGTTCGTGAAGCGCGGCGCATGGGCGTTCCTGTCGTGTCCATCGTGGATACGAATTGTGATCCCGATCAGGTGGACTGGGTCATCCCCGGCAACGACGACGCGCTGCGCGCGATCAAACTCTTCACCTCGAAAATTTCAGACGCCGTGATCGAAGGCCGCCACGCGTACGAGCGATCGCAGATCGCGCAGGAAAAGGCCGCCACGGATGCCGCCACGGGCGGGGAAGACGTCGTCGAGTACCAGGACACCAGCAAGTACGAATCCTACGAAAAGCAGGAAGGCGATTTCGTCGAGCCGACCGCGGAACCCTTCGCCGAAACCGTGCCTGAAACCGAACTTGAGCCTGAACCGAATAACTCCGTAAAAGGCGCAGCCGAATAGCAGCGAAGCTTGATTCCCGCCGAGGAATCCAGCGGACGGCTGTGTTCATAATTCATAGAATTTATGCGTAAAGGAATGCCGTAGAGCCATGACAAATCCAAACGAACCGGTCAATATTTCCGCGCAGCTGGTGAAGGACCTTCGCGAGCGAACCGGCGCGGGATTTTCGGACTGCCGCTCCGCCCTGGTCGAAGCCAAGGGTAGCATCGAAGGCGCGATCGACGTTCTTCGGAAGAAGGGGCAGGCGGCCGCGCAGAAAAAAGCGGCGCGGCAGGCGAGCGAGGGACTCGTCGGACACTACATTCACGCAGGTGGGAAAATCGGCGTGCTGGTCGAGATCAATTGCGAATCCGATTTCGTCGCGCGCACCGAGGATTTCCAGCGCCTGTGCCATGACGTGGCCATGCACATCGCCGCGCTCGATACGCGATTCGTTCGCCGCGAGGACGTGACGCAGGAAATTCTGGACCGCGAGCGCGAGATCTACAAGGCGCAGGCGCGCGCCACGGGCAAGCCCGAAGCAGTCGCCGAAAAAATCGTCAATGGGAAAATGGAAAAGTTCTACGAGGAAAATTGCCTCTACGAGCAGCACTTCATCAAGGACGAGTCAGTGACCGTGGGCGAGCTCGTCAGCCAGATGATCCACAAGCTCGGCGAAAATATTTCGATCCGGCGCTACGTGCGATTCAAAGTGGGCGAAAGCGCGAGCGCGCCCGCGGAGGAACCGCCGGCCGTTGTGGCCGCCCCGTAATCGGGATTCTCTCGGCGGCCAAGCATTCTCGGTACCCTCGCCCTTCTCTGCGCCCTTTGTGTTAGGCCTTTGAATTTGAAGTAGCAAGAAACTGAACACAGAGAGCACAGAGAAAACCGGAGAAGGGCTGAAATCCAATTCCGGGCTGTGCGACGCGGATAAACCTCTGCTAGAATGCCCGCCAGAGCATGAGCCACGACGACCGAACTCCCAGCGCAAAGAGTGGTCCAACCCAACCTCTTTACTCCCGCATCGTCCTGAAGCTTTCCGGCGAATCCTTCCAGGGCGCGCAGGGCTTTGGCATTGACGCGGAAACCGTTCACGCCATCGCCCGCGAAGTAAAGGAAGTTTCCAATCTGGGCATCCAGATGGCGATCATCGTGGGCGGCGGAAACATTTTTCGCGGCGCCCGCCAGAAATCGCTCGCGATCGACCGCGCCACGGGCGATTACATGGGCATGCTGGCCACGGTGATCAACGGCCTCGCCCTGCAGGACGCGCTCGAGAAGCAAGGCGTCACGACGCGCCTCCTGAGCGCGATCGACATGGCCCAGGTTGCCGAGCCGTTCATCCGCCGGCGGGCCATGCGGCACCTCGAAAAGGGCCGCGTCGTGATTTTCGCCGCCGGTACTGGCAATCCTTATTTTTCGACGGACACCGCGGCGGCGCTGCGAGCGATGGAGATCAAGGCGCATGTCATCTTGAAAGCCACGCGCGTCGATGGAATCTATGACGCCGACCCGGAAAAGGTTTCCACCGCCACCATGTTCGATCGGATTACGTATCTGGACGTGATACAGAAAGGCCTCGCGGTGATGGATTCAACAGCGATTTCGTTGTGCATGGACAACCGGATGCCGATCATCATCTTCAATATGAACAAGCCGGGAAATATTCGCCGCGCGGTGATGGGTGAAAAAGTGGGTTCCACCGTGACGACGGAATGAACGGGGGCTTGAAACGATGAGCGCGATTTCCAACAGCAAGGAAGCGATGGTCCAGGCGAGGACGCGAATGGAAAAGGCCGTCGAGGATTTTCGCAAGGAACTGGCCGGCGTGCGCACGGGCCGCGCTAGTGTCACCCTGCTCGATCATATCCGCGTCGACTATCACGGCACACAGATGCCGGTGAACCAACTCGGCTCGCTGTCGGTGCCCGAGCCGATGTCCATCGTTATCTCGCCGTGGGATCCGAGCGTCGTGCCGCTGATCGACAAGGCCATTCGCACGTCCGATCTGGGGCTCAATCCCACGAACGACGGGAAAGTCGTCCGCGTGCCGATCCCTCCCTTGACCGAGGATCGCCGCAAGGACATTGTCAAGCACTTGCACAAGGTCCTCGAAAATCATCGCACCGCCGTGCGCAACGTTCGCCGGGACATCAAGGAAGCCGTCGACAAACTGGAAAAAGAGAAGAAAATCAGCCAGGACGAGCAAAAGCGCACGCTCGACGAACTCGAAAAGCTGACCCACTCCGAGACCAAGAAAATCGAAGACCTCAGCGCTGTAAAGGAAAAAGAAATCCTCGAAGTGAAGTAAGACGCCAAGCGAACTATTTCGTCCAGTTCTCCACGGAAAGGCCAGTGACGCGAAGAAACTCTCGATCGTTGTTTGTCGCGAGGGTGACGTCCAGGGCCATTGCATGGGCAGCGATCCAGATATCGTTGTTTCCAATTACTCGTCCTTGCTTTTCGAGAGTCGCTCGAATCTCTCCATAAGCTTGAGCGGCGGACGAAGTAACGCTTTCCACCGGAATATACTGAATCAGCTCCGCCAGTTGTGAGAGCGCCCGCAATCGCTCGGTACTTTTATTTGCGCCGTATTGCAGTTCTCCGTACGTGATTGCCGACATCACCGGTTGATCGGGTTTCAGGCGTTCGAAACGAGTGGTCACTTGTGGATGCTGGTTTTTTGCGAGGTAGATGCAAATGTCCGTGTCCAGCATGTAGCGGAGCCTCATAGAGGCTCGCGATCCTGCGGCGGCGAGTCCTGGCGTCCGTCCGCCATGAAATCGTCGGGCAGAGCCTGCAGGATGGCTAACGCCCGGCGCAAGTTCCGTTTCGGTTTTCGGAGTACGACTTCATCGCCACGACGGAAAATCTCGACTTCTTTCACATTGAAACGGAATTCCTTGGGCAGGCGCACCGCCTGGCTGTTTCCGGACTGAAACACGCGGGCTTTTTTCATGGGCGCTTCCCTTCCTACCCAACAAGTATATACTGTGAATATATACATCTCAACCGAAATCTCTGGGTGGCGCGACTTAGAGATGGGCTGCCGCCGTAATATCTTTTCCACACCCCATATGGAACTATTTGACAGACGTATTCGTTTTCCTTATACTTGCGGCTTCGTCAGGGATTGTATTGCCCTGTAGTGAAAGGGAAGGTCTTCAAGTCCCGGAACAAAGAACGACGGAACGGGATAAGAAGAGCGGCCGGAATGGGGCGCCAGCCCCGCAAAGCCGAGTAACCCTCTCCGCTTCGACCAGAAAGTTTGCTCTGCTCACTGGGAGTAGTGCGGAGTTTGTTGTCGGGTGCTCCGGAGTCGCAGCTGTACCCTTTCTTTAATTCAACTCCACGACACGCCGCAGTGCGGAATTCCGCCTGGGGAAAGTGAAGTGAAATCTAGCTCGTTGAGGGAGAGCCGTGCCGACGTTTGCACAACTGGTACGATCCGGGCGGGATCAGATCCGGACCAAGACGAAGTCGCCCGCGCTGCAAGGATGTCCGGAAAAGCGCGGCGTTTGCATTCGCGTCTACACGCAGACGCCGAAGAAACCGAACTCCGCTCTGCGCAAGGTCGCTCGCGCCCGCCTGACCAACAGCATCGAAGTCACGACGTACATTCCCGGGATCGGCCACAACCTGCAGGAGCACTCGATCGTGCTCGTGCGCGGCGGCCGCGTGAAGGATCTGCCCGGCGTGCGCTATCACATTATTCGCGGGACGCTCGACGCCGCGGGCGTTGAGAACCGCAAGCAGGGGCGCTCGAAATACGGCGCCAAGCGGCCCAAGGCCGCGCAGAAGTAGTCGAGATTGAATGGGCGCGGGCTCGGCGAGAGCCCGCCGGAAAGAGCCAGGAGAAGAAACGAATGCCGCGCAAAGGATTCGTGCCACGCCGCGAAGTGACGACCGATTCGGTCTACGGCAGCGATCTCGTCCAGAAGTTCATTAATTCGATGATGTGGGACGGCAAGCGCGCGACGGCGCAGCGGATTTTCTACGGCGCCATGGACCAAATCGGCCAGAAGACGAATGGCGATCCACTGGCCACGTTCAAGAAGGCCATTGAAAACGTCAAGCCGGTGCTCGAAGTGAAGACGCGACGCGTGGGCGGCGCGAACTACCAGGTTCCGGTCGAGGTGAATCCGTTCCGCCGGCAGTCGCTGGCGATTCGCTGGCTGCTCTTGTACGCGCGCACGCGCTCGGGCAAGACGATGACGGACAAACTCGCCGAAGAGTTGCTCGACGCCGCGAACAGCCGCGGCGGCGCGATGAAGAAAAAGGACGACGTGCACCGAATGGCCGAGGCCAACAAGGCGTTCGCGCATTATCGCTGGTAATTGGCTCTGTTCGCTTGGGCGCCGACGAAATCGAAATTGAGTTTTTGTGGTAACGCAGTAGGGAGAAGCGGGTGGGGTTTGAAGGCTCAGGGGAGAAAGCTGCGGTAACCAAGAAATGGCACGCAAGGCACAACTCGCGGAAACGCGCAACATCGGCATCATGGCGCACATCGACGCCGGGAAGACCACTTCGACCGAGCGCATCCTGTTCTATACGGGTGTGACTTACAAGATTGGTTCCGTCGACGAAGGCACCGCCACGATGGACTGGATGGAACAGGAGCGCGAGCGCGGCATCACGATTACCTCCGCCGCGACCACCGCTTCCTGGAAGCGCAACGGCAAGGATTTTCTAATCAATATCATTGACACGCCGGGCCACGTGGATTTTACCGTGGAAGTAGAACGGTCCCTCCGTGTCTTGGACGGCGCAGTGGCGATTTTTGACGCGGCGCGCGGCGTGCAGCCGCAATCGGAAACGGTTTGGCGCCAAGCGGATAAATATCACGTCCCGCGTCTCGCGTTCATCAACAAGATGGATAGTACGGGCGCGGATTTCGAGCACGCCATCAAAACGATGCGCCAGCGTCTGGCCGCTCACCCCGTAGCCCTTCAATGCCCGATCGGCAAGGAAGATCTCTTCATCGGCGTCATCGATTTCCTGGAAGAAAAGGCGATCATCTGGCTCGAGGAAACCCTGGGCGCAAAATTTGAAGTTTTCGATGTCGCGAAACTGTGGGACCCGGAGTTTCTCGCGACCCGCCCGGACGTTGTCGCCGCCCTGAAGTTTTCGGCATTGGATGAGGCGTATTACAAAGAGTGCCGCGAAAAGTCGGTTGAATACATCGCCGAGCACGATGATTCGCTGGTGGAAAAATTTCTGAACGGCGAAAAGATTTCGGCGGAGGAGCTCCGCGCCTCCATTCGCCGCTCGACGATTGCGCTGAAACTCGTTCCCGTCCTGGCGGGCTCGGCATTCAAGAACAAGGGGATTCAGCCGCTGCTGGACGCGGTGGTGGACTACCTGCCTTCGCCGCTCGATGTTCCGCCCGTCGAGGGCACGACCGCCAACGACGAAGTGGAGCTGCGGCGGGCCAGCGACGACGAGCCGTTTTCGGCACTGGCGTTCAAGATTATGTCCGATCCATTCGTCGGGCACGTGACCTACATCCGGGTTTATTCCGGCGTTCTGAAGGCGGGCAGCTACGTCTACAACTCCACCAAATCGACGCGCGAGCGCGTCGGGCGGCTCCTCCGCATGCACGCCAACAAGCGCGAAGAAATCGAGGCCATTTACGCGGGCGATATCGCCGCGTGCGTGGGCCTGAAGAGCGTGACGACCGGCGACACGCTGTGCGATGAAAACAAGGCCGTCGTTCTCGAGAATATTGAATTTCCCGCGCCCGTCATTTCGGTCGCGATCGAGCCCAAGACCAAGGCCGACCAGGACAAGCTGGGCAACGCTATGCAGAGGCTGGCGCAGGAAGATCCGACCTTCCGCGTGCACAGCGATGAGGACACGGGCCAAACCATTATTTCCGGCATGGGCGAATTGCACCTGGAGATTATTGTTGACCGCATGATGCGCGAGTTTGGTGTGCAGGCCACCGTCGGGCGCCCGCAAGTCGCCTATCGCGAAACGATTCGCAAGAAGGCCGAGGCGGAAGGCAAGTACATCAAGCAGACCGGCGGCCGCGGCCAATATGGCCACTGCGAAATCGAAGTCCTTCCTCTGCCTTCCTCGGGGCATGAAAACATGCATGAGATGTCGACCGATGAACTGGACGCCCTGGCGAAGGAAGTGGGCGGCTCGGGCGGGAAATGGCGTTTTGACAAAGACCACCGCATGCTGTTCATTGACAAGATCGTGGGTGGAGCGATTCCCAAGGAATTCATTGCTCCGATTGACGCGGGTATCCGCGAAGCCATGGAAAACGGCATCCTCGCGGGCTACGAAATGGTGGACATCGCTGTCCTCCTGATCGACGGCAGCTATCATGATGTGGACAGTTCCGAAATGGCGTTCAAGATTGCGGGCTCGATGGCGTTTAAGGCGGCCTGCGCGAAGGCTCATCCGGTGCTGCTCGAGCCGATCATGAAGGTGGAAGTAGTTACCCCGGAAGATTACATGGCGCAGGTATTCGGGGACTTGAACTCACGGCGCTGCCAGATTCAGGGAACCGAGAGCCGGGGCGGCGCGAACGTTATTCGCGTCGAGGTTCCCCTCGCCGAGATGTTCGGGTATGCCACCGATGTGCGAAGCCGCACGCAGGGGCGGGCCAGTTTCAGCATGCATTTCTCGCATTATGCGGAAGCGCCGGCTTCGGTTGCCGAGGACGTTATCGCGAAATCAACGGGCAGGTCGACTCGCTAGGGGCGGGACAAGCGAATTACGAGGGAATTTCGGGCGAATTTCAGTTGAATTTCAACGAGCTCGCGAGCGAACGCGCAAACTGAGGAGCAGACAGAGCGATGGCGAAGGAAAAATTCGAGCGAACCAAGCCGCACCTGAATATCGGGACGATCGGTCACATCGATCACGGCAAGACGACGCTGACGGCGGCGATCACGAAGGTGCTGAGTAAGCACAACCCGAAGGTGGCGTTCCGGGCGTTTGATTCGATCGACAACGCGCCGGAAGAGCGGGAGCGGGGGATCACGATCGCGGTATCGCACGTGGAGTACGAGACGGCGAACCGTCACTACGCGCACATCGATTGCCCGGGTCACGCGGACTACGTGAAGAACATGATCACGGGCGCGGCGCAGATGGATGGAGCGATTCTGGTGGTGGCGGCGACGGACGGGCCGATGCCGCAGACGCGGGAACACATTCTGCTGGCGCGGCAAGTGGGCGTGCCGTCGATTGTGGTGTTCATGAACAAGTGCGACGCGGTGGAGGACCCGGAACTGCTCGAGTTGGTGGAGCTGGAAGTCAGGGAACTGCTCAAGATGTATCAGTTTCCGGGGGACACGATTCCGGTGGTTCGCGGGTCGGCGCTGGGCGCGCTGAACGGCGAAGAGAAGTGGGAGAAGCAGATTGACGCGTTGATGGACGCGGTGGACAAGAACATTCCGCAGCCGGTGCGCGATGTGGATAAGCCGTTCGCGATGCCGATCGAGGATATTTTTTCGATCTCGGGGCGCGGAACGGTGGTGACGGGGCGCGTCGAGCGCGGCAAGGTAAAGGTGGGCGAGGAAGTGGACATCGTAGGATTCCGCCCGACGATGAAGCGAGTCGTGACGGGGATCGAGATGTTCCGCAAGCTTCTGGACGAAGGGATGGCGGGAGACAACGTGGG
>Ga0210410_10005068_pt1 | contig 11517 bp, 14 predicted proteins | sample IncBWC4MmetaG_FD_161058 | JGI IMG/M metagenome (GOLD analysis project Ga0210410, IMG submission 161058) | Forest soil microbial communities from Barre Woods Harvard Forest LTER site, Petersham, Massachusetts, United States - Inc-BW-C-4-M | ecosystem: Environmental > Terrestrial > Soil >... | reverse complement strand
ATTTGCTCTCGATGAAGGTGAGAGCTGTGCATCGATCGAACAGGCCCTGCCGCAAGCTTCGAAGGCGTTCAAGCCGGACAGCAATGACAACTGGTGGATAGAACAGGAGCATTTCGCAGCCGACTTCGCAGCGGACATTCCACCGGAGAAGGCGGCATTCATGGCTATATCGCAGGTGCCGATCTCCACCGACTCGTTCACCCATCAGGTTACGAAGCCCGCATGGAAGACCAAACCCACATGGTACATGGTGGCCACCGCAGACCGATCGATTAATCCGGACCAAGAGAGGATGATGGCGAAGCGCGCCAACGCCAAGACGGTCGAAGTGAATTCCAGCCATGTTGCCTACATGTCTCATCCGAAGGAAACAGCCAAGCTCATCGAAGAGGCTGCGACCTCCGCGTCAGCGACAGCAGCAGCGTGAGGTGCGTCGGGGATCGGAATCGCGATCCTTGGCCACACTACGCTAGTACCCTCGATGTCCGTTCAGTCAGGTGTGAATGACCCGGCATGAATTAACGGGCCTTCGCCGATCCTGGAGTTGGCATCAACGACATCGGTGGAGGCCCGGATGAAATCGTCGTCTCAGGAGTAAACAATGAAAGATCGCATCACGATAGGAGGACATAACGGCACGTTTGCCGCCTATATCGCGCGGCCGAAGACTTTGCCGGCTCCGGCCGTTGTCGTTCTGCAGGAACTGTTCGGGGTGAACGCCGACATTCGCAAGCACTGCGATGAATTGGCGGAACAAGGTTTCCTCGCGCTCGCTCCGGACCTGTTCTGGCGGCGGGAGCCGGGCGTCGACCTGAACGTCACCTCCCAAGCCGACTGGGACCACGGCCTTCGCCTCTATCAGGCTTATGACAGAGATGCAGGTGTAAGGGACATAAAGGACTCCATTGACGCAGCACGCAATCTCTCGGAATGCAACGGCAAGGTTGCCTTGCTCGGCTATTGCCTCGGCGCGCTGATGGTTTTCATGACAGCCGTGCGCAGCGACGGCATCGACGCCGCGGTCTGGTATCACGGCGCCGATACTGAGAAATATCTCGGAGAGGCCGATGGGCTTCATGCGCCCCTTCTCATGCATGTAGCCGAAGAGGATGAGTTCATTTCCAAGGCCGCACAAGCGGAGATTAAAGCGGCACTTGCTAAGAAACCGATCGCAACGGTCTACAGCTATCCGGGTCAGAGTCATGCCTTCTCTCGTCACAACGGGGCGCATTACAACGCCGCCGCGGCTCACCTTGCCAACGGCCGGACAAGCGAATTTCTACATCAACACCTGCGGTGACCTTCGGTCGTTCCGGCCGTTTGCAGGCGAATTGCTGTACGTAAGAGTTTCGAGATGACAAGAAAGATCGAGATTGAGCGATTCAGCCTTACCTCCTCTAAGCCGTTCGATGAGGTTGTGGCGGCTGTTAATGCCGGGATCGGTCATCCGGATATGGCTGAATTCACGAGATCAACTCACCAAGCGCGTTCTTTTGCCGAGCTGAAAAGCGCAGTCGAGAAAGGCCTGAGCAAAGCCGGACTGATGCTGTTTATGCAGCTTGATCAAGGCGCCGTTCTGCAGAAAGAGACGGGCCAAGACAAACCTCGAATCGTCCGCCTGCTTATCGGCAACCCTCTCATCATGAAGGAAATGGCGAAGCATGTTCCGGACGCGGGCTCTTACGCGCCGGTTACCGTGCTTGTGGATGAGCGCGCCGATGGTGTGCATTTGTCCTATGACAGGATGACGAGCCTTCTAGCTCCGTATGGGAATCGCGACGCGCTAAACGTCGCCCAGGATTTGGATAGGAAAGTCGAGGATCTCTTACGTAATGCTGCCGGCTGAGATGCCCAAGCTTCTGAGATGGTCGCGGGTGTGTTTCTGCGAAAAGGATAACGTGAGCTTAGGCTGGTGCTCAAGCGTGGTCGAAGCAGGGAGCGAATTATGACTGAAGCAGCGGCGCCTGTGCGCGTCACCGAAGAAACGCCTGCGTACTGGAGGGTTGTGTTCGATTACCCGCCTTTCAACGTCGTCGACGCCAGCATATTCGAAGCCCTACAGGATCTACTCGCGCGAATGGACTCCAGCTCGAGCCTGCGGGTCGTCGTATTCGAAAGCGCGAACCCCGAGTTTTATCTCTCTCACTTTGATTTGACCGGCAAGATAGGGAACATCATGACTGCCGTCGGGGCTTCGGGCCTCCCGATCCTGCTGGATACATTCGTGCGCCTCACCAAGTCCCCGGTGGTCAGCATCGCGAAGATCCGAGGTTGCGTTCGGGGCGTGAGCAGCGAGTTCGTCCTCGCCTGTGACATGCGCTTCGCGTCGCGCGAGAACACGCGACTCGGCCAACCCGAAGTCGGAGTGGGACTGCATCCCGGGGGCGGCGGTGCGGAACGCCTTCCACATCTGGTCGGCCGCGGCCGGGCGCTCGAAATCATTCTCAGCGCCAATGACTTCGATGGCGAAACCGCTGAGCGGTATGGATACGTCAACCGGGCACTTCCAGACGCCGAACTGGACGGCTTCGTCGATGCACTCGCGCGCCGGATTGCCTCCTTCGACCGGCGTGCCCTCGCCGCCGCGAAGAATCTCGTCAACCAGGTCTCGTTGCCGTTCGCTGACCGACTCCTCGACGCCATCACTTCCTTTGAGACCGCGCTGACGTGGCCTGAAGCGCAGCAGCGAATCCAAACTCTGTTGGAGCGCGGACTCCAACGAGACAGCGACTTCGAAACTCGCTGGCCCGAGATACTCGGCACGCTGCTTGAGATCTAGTCACCGAGTGGCGATGCGCAGCCGAGAACACTCCTTCCCCAAATCACTCCGTCAACTCCAGGATGGTCGGCAAATAAGAAACTGAGATAACTCCAGGCGTGCTCGTGGTCCGGGAGCAAAACTGTCAAGATCTGGAAAAAGGCGACGAGGACCTCTTCCCCAATCCAGTAGACCATTGATAATAAGCGAGATAGGAGTGGAAGCGGCTGAAGTCGAGCTGTCTCGCGTGTTGACAGCACGCAAGTTATTGATTCCATGAACTGCCCGATCCTTTGTACGTTTATTGCACGAAAATGCTTCTCGCTCTGGAGTCCAACACCTCACCTGCATAGAAGGACTTGCTGTCGCCGCATTGGGGATGAAAGTTACGATACTTTGCGCGGCTCGATGCCCAACTTTTTCATACGGGAGATCAGCGTCGTGCGCTTGATGTCCATGCGTGCTGCCGCGCCGTCAGGTCCCGCGACTCGCCCGTTGGTGACTTTCAGGATGCGGAGAATCTCTTCGCGCTCATTGGCCTCGCGCGCATCCATCACGGGAACGGTCCTGCCGTTATTGCCAAGTTCACTGATCGGGGCTTGCAGCGCGGCGCCGTGGGTAAGGATCACGGAACGCTCGATGAAATTTTCCAGCTCGCGAATATTTCCCGGCCAATGCACTACCGCCTGAACGTGTCTCCGATCCGCATTCCCCCTTTACGCGAACGTCCGGGAGACATTCCTCTGCTGGTCCGCTACTTCAAGCAGAAGGGCGGCCACAGGATGCTTTGCCTGAAATCGAGCGAGTGCGAATTGATGGCATTCGTGCGTATCTGTACGCTGTTGCGTACTATGCGCTTGGCCAGAAAAAACAATCGGACGCTGCTTTGAAAGAGTTAATTGCGAAATACAGTACACATGGCGCATTCCTGGTCGCCTCGGTTTACGCGCTCCGAAACCAGCGAGATGAAGCGTTCGAGTGGCTAGACCGGGCTTATGCTCTACGTGAAGCCAATGTAGCTCAAACGAATTCTGATCCGACGCTGAAGAGCCTGCACGCCGACCCACGATTCGCAGATTTCTTGAAGAAGCTGAACCTGCCGGCCTGATCAAGGCTCGTCACTACCTCGTGCAAGTTGGCAAGGGTCACAGCGCCCGGTATACCTTGAAAGCAACGCAGTTCACCCACCGGACGGAGCAAAGTTCAGACACGAAAGACTTCTCGACTCAGACCTCCCAAGAAGGGCGAAGTGTCCTTCGGAGAAAAAACTTCTCATGACGTTCTGTTCGGAAGCAACTTCCCCGCCAACTCTTTCACACTCCCCCGCTCTGTGCCACTCAAAGCTAGTCGAATGAAAGTCGATCCAGACCTCGCGCCGCGTTCGTCTTGATCATTCAAAGCGCTCTTACCACTTGTGTAGGTGTCCGGTTTGCGCGCTACTCGTCGGATCGAGTCCCGATCAAGACCGGCTAGATGCTTAGATGCCGGGTCCAACGCCAGATGCGCTCAGTCTCCATCCAATACAAATCCTTACGTTTCTCTCACACATTCTGACTGCATTGCATGGCAAGCGTAGCTACCTTCAAGGTCACGGGATAGGTTGCAATGGTTCTGCTCTATCCCAAAATCGCTTCAAGCAATGTCACCGAGGTGAATAATGAAATACGTCAACAGCATCGTTCTATCGTGTTCGGTGTTGGCCGCATCGGTATCCCTTGCGGCTGCACCGGACGCTCAACCTCAAACTGCCCTCGTGGTCGGAGCAGGCAATGATCTTCGGTGCAGACTCGAGAAAGGTCTGCGCATCACCAAGTCGGGCGAGCCCATTACGGCAAAGTTGGTTGAGCCGGTTTACTCCGGCACGACAATCGCGATTCCAGAGGGATCGACGATCAAAGGACATGTCTCTTCGATTTCCAGTGCGCCGCTACGCAAAACACAGCTTCTGCGTGGCGATTTCACGCGCCCTCGAACAGCGCGCGTAACCTTCGACAACGTTATCTTTCCCGATGGCACCGAGGTGCAGATTCATACTGACTCAACCATCGGAGTCAGTGACGTGAAAACGGCCCGGTATCTTCCTAAGTCTCAACGTCCTGGCGTGCGACAGAAGCTGAAAGATGCTGCCAAGCCCCTCTCTGAACCCAACAAATTGCAAAGGTTAAGCCAGGCGGCCGTCACGAGTTTGCCTTATCACCCCGAATACCTCGACCAGGGAACAATCTTCGACGCAACACTCCTCGATGCTGTTGCAACATCCTCGCTGGTCGATCGGCCTGAAACTCAGCTTCTGCACAGCGATAGTTATCTTCACATTCGTCTCTTGACACCCGTGAACTCGGGAATGAGTGCTGCTGGGTCCGCGATCGAAGCCGTGGTACCGCGGCCTTACTACAACCAGGATCACGTCCTGCTTTACCCGGCAGGCACAAAGCTAGAGGGCACTGTTACCAGGGCCATTGCCGCGGGCTGGATGAAGAAGAATGGCGAACTTCTGTTCTCTTTTCATTCTGCACGAACTCCTGACGGGACTACGAGCGAGGTGAGCGCGACGGTCACCGGTATCGAAGCGCCAGGTGGTCAACGGCTGGCTGTCGGCCAGGAAGGCCATGTGAAGGCGACGACCTCGACTTTTTCTCGCTTGCGAGCGCCCGTTTCGCTGATTGGCCCCTCAAGGGCTGTTGCCGATACCAGCGTCGATAAAACTGCCTGGGCACGAGCGGGAGAAGGCAATAAAGGGTTCGGACTGCTTGGCGCAGGTGCAGCACAAGCATCAGCAACCACAGCCATTGGCTTCGGTTATTTCGGCGGAGCCATGAACGTATACGACGCTTTTTTTGCCAGGGGTTCGAATGTGGAGCTGCCTGCTAATACTCCGATATTTCTGCGCGTTGATGAAAAGGCACAGTGATCGCGTGGTACCGATCTTCAACCGTAGTCGCGTCTGCCGATAGCCGGAAACATTGGGAAGCCGCTGATGGAAGAGGGGGGGCAGCGCAGAGAGCGCCACTCCGTCGTCCAACTCTCGAATAGAAACGCGCTGTCCGAACGAATTTTATCCTGGACCATCAGAGGAAGGAACAGAAATGACACAAAAATACAAGGAAGCACGATCAAACGAATATGCTAGCAGTAGTGATTTCTGCCGCATCTACGTCGAACAGATGAACGCTCTCTACCTGCTGTCTCTGCTGCTCACCGCAGATCCTGAAAAGGCCGAGCAATGTTTCCTCTCAGGATTGGACGATTCCTTGAATAATAATTCCGTGTTCAAGGAGAGGGCATATTTCTGGGTCCGACGCAGCATCATCCTTCACGCAATCCAGTTGCTCAGCCCTCGGCCGACCGGCGACAACGAATCGAATGAGGCAAAGCTTTCGCGGTTGAACGGACACGGACACGAAAAGCTGCCCGCATTCTTGCAGGCACATCCCAACTTGGTTCGCATCGTCAGGCTCAATTCATTTGAACGTTTTGTCTTCATCATGTCAGTCCTGGAAATGTATTCCCACCAGGAGTGCTTCCTTCTTCTGGGCTGTTTTCGCCGGGATGTGATCAATGCACGGTCCGCTGCGATCCGACATCTAGCCGGCAGCGTAACAACTGAACCAGAGCCCGAGAGAGATGTCATCGCGGTTGCAGAAGGCAGCTGCGCAAATCGTTAGCGGTGCCAGTGCGTCTTCCTAGCAACTTGCACGACACAATAAATCTCTCCGGCCCTTAAATCGAACCAAACAAGAAATCGAAGCATACAAATTCTTACAGACGCCTCACGGTTCCTGACGGCACACTCTTTATGCTCCCGGTACCTTGCAAGCAGGAAAACTTTTCCTGCGTGGAGAACCATGACGAATAATCACGTTCGACCTCTGTCCTGCATCTTGTTGGCGGTTGCTATATTTTCCGTTCATCCTTGCCGAATCTTTTCACAAGAGGTGGAAAGTCGATCCCCATCCACCCTGGGTTCGAAGGTTGATTCCTTATCTGCGCCTGACCAGGCAGAAAAGCACATGACCTTGACGGAGCATGCAGTGCTCGCCCCTCTTCCCGATGCCCCGATGCCGCAGAATCAAGTGCAGGATCAGGCCCAGGATCAGGCGCAGGATCCGCCCGCCCCGGCAGCCTCTGAAGCACACCTGAATCGATATCCGATCTTTTCACCGGGACTAACCAGAGCCCCTCTTTCAGTTCAAGATAAATTTCAGATATATACGCACAAAGCCTTCGGTCCACCGGCCGTCATCCTGCCTGCCTTAGGAGCGGGATTCGGCATGCTCAACCCGCCGAGCAAATATCCTAAGGAATGGAAGGACGGCTCTGCTGCATTCGGCAGGAATTACGGATACCGGTTGGCAGACCATACCTCCAGACTCACCGGCCAATTTCTGACCGGCGCCCTCCTGCACGAAGATCCCCGCTACCTGCGTTCAACTAGTTCCAATCCCTTCTTCCGGACCGTACATGCCCTTGCCTTCACCATCTTCGATAAGACGGACTCCGGCAGAACCACGTTCGCGGCCAGCAATTTCGCTTCGGCAGCTGCTGGCGGGTTCGTTGGGATGGGGATCCTTCCGGATGGCTATAACGACGTCACGCACGCGGAGCAACACATGGCCAGCGAGTTCCTGCAGATTGGGATTGGGGATGTCCTCACCGAATTCGAACCCCAATGGGGACCCTGGGCCAAAAAACTACGCCTTCCCAAAATCCTGCCGGGTTGGTGGGTCCCCGAACATCGCCCCTAGCGCCGATCGAGTATTCACCTCGGCAAGTTTTCGACCGGCCCCAACTCTGGCTACAAAGTCTTAACTAAGGAACAGAATGGACACATCTGTAAAGAGACATATGAGAATGACGGCGGCGTTTGCAACGGTGATCGCGCTGTGTCTAGCCGTGGCAGGCGTCGCCTATCTTGTCTGCCCGGGCACACCAGGCAAATCCAAGTTCATGAAGTTCGAGGGTTACATTGAGCTCCCCAAAAGTGGATCGCTTAATGTTCTCGACTACCTGACCATAAGCAACGGCACACTATTTGTCACAAGTGAGTCATCGGGCGCGTTGTTTAAGGTGAACCTGGATCCGGACCATCCATCCCTAAGCACGGTATCCGAGTTACCCGGGAGCGGGGCGGCTCATGGAGTGGCGTTAATAACGAAGCATAACGTTGGCTTCCTGACACGGAGCGAAGAGAACACAGTGGATGTCTTCGATCCAACTTCGCTTCAGCAACTTGCGAGGATACCTGTCGCGGATGATGCGGATGCAATCCTTTATGTCCCATCGGCAAAACTTGTGTATGTAGCGAATGGAGATGCAAAGATTGCAACTCTGATCGATCCTGAACGGCGCGAAACGGTCGGAACTGTGACTCTTCCCGGAAGGCCAGAATTTCCCGCCTTCGACTTGCGGACTGGACTTCTTTATCAGAATCTTGAGGACATCGACTCGATCGTTTCAATTGATCTTGACGAGCGGGCAGTGACCGGACAATGGTCTCTCGCTCCATGTGAAGGACCATCCGGTATGGCGATTGACTCCGAGCAGCGGCGGCTTTTTGCAGTGTGCTCCAGGAATGCAACGTTAGTGGTCTTTGATCTGGAATCGCATCGGGTCATCACGTCGCTGAAGATCGGTGGAGGTCCTGATTCCGTCGCCTTCGACGGCACTTTCCACCGAATCTACTGCGCTGGAAAAGCTGGAAGATTAACGGTGATTCAGCAAGACGGTCCCAATGCATATCGGGTGCTGGACGAGATACATACACACTACGGAGCCCATACCCTCGCGGTGGATCCTCTGTCGCACAAGGTGTTCGTGGCCTACGCAAGTCTTTTCGCGCATCCCAGGATCAGTGTCTTCTCTCCGACGATGGGGAATGACCTGCAAAAGAGCGCAGTCGAGAGACCTTCCTATGCGCGGGCGCTTTGGTCGATACTCCAAATTCTCCGGTTGATTTGACGGGCTGTCCACAGCGGAAACGGCATGCATTGCGGGAGAGTCCTAGACCAACACAATTGATTGACGCAGACCACCCGCAGGTAGCGACACTGCAAGTTCAGCTATCATTGCGTCGAGAGAGGGACCGAACGTCCGGCCTAAGTCCGCGTAACGAAATCGCTTATCTAGTGTGCGGGATTTACGCATGATCCAAGTTTCGAAACCGGAAGAAACGACGCGAAAGCACGCGCGTTTGTTGATCGTAGACGACGATCCGGATCTGTGTGACCTCGTACAACGCTACTTGGAAGCTGAAGGATTCGTGATCTCGGTGGTGCATACCGGCGCGGAAGGCAGCCACGCGGGGTCAAGCGGGAATTACGATTTGATCGTGCTTGATGTGATGTTGCCCGACATGAAGGGTTTTGATGTCCTGCGGGATTTGCGCTCACGCGCGCGCACGCCGGTTCTGATGCTAACGGCCAAAGGGGACGAGTTTGACCGCGTCCTGGGCCTCCAAATGGGGGCGGACGATTATTTGGCAAAGCCATTCAGCCCGCGTGAGTTGATTGCGCGCATTGGCGCCATCCTCCGCAGATCAGGTTGGCAGTCGGAGCAGGCCAAACCGCCACGCCCACTCTCAATTAAGTCGGGTGATTTGGAACTGGATCTGGCAGGACATTCTGCGTCCAAGTCGGGAGAATCTTTGCACCTGACGTCGGCGGAGTTCGATCTGCTGCGCGCATTCCTGGAATCGCCCGGTCAGGTGCTTTCCCGGGAAGCTTTGGTGGAGCGGGTTCTGGGCCGAAAATTCTCGCCGTTTGACCGGAGTATCGATCTTCACGTAAGCAACCTTCGTCAGAAACTGGGCCCACAGACAAACGGCGCGGAAAGAATCCGGAGCGTGCGGGGGGTCGGCTATGTGTATGCCTGGCCGCTGTGATGCGATGTCCTGCGCCGCCGTTTACGATTGCGCTCAGAAGTAGCGGATCGGCAGCACGATCTTCACTTCCAGGCCGATCGGATCGGCATTCGATGCGATGATTGTCCCGCGATGTTGACGAATTGCCTCGAGGGCGATCGCCAGTCCAAGGCCTGTCCCGTTGGTTGCCCGTGGATTGCCACTCGCTTCTCTTACACGAAAGAATGGTTGGAAGATTTGTTGCAGCAACTCTCCAGGAACGCCCGGACCGTGATCTCGGACGGAAAGAACGGCCTGCGGAGATGGGCTCATTTCCTCGGCTTTCAAGGTCACTTCCACTTCACTCCCTGGCGCAGTGAACCTGATCGCATTGCGAATGACATTCTCACATGCACTTCGCAAGGCCTGTTGATCGGCCTTCTCGACGACGATTCCTCCTTCGGCTTCGAGCCCCACAGACTTGCCAGATGAGCGTGCCTCGAAATCCCCATCGGCCACCACTTCCTGAACCAGTTGAGACAAGTCCACGTTGTTTCTTCCATCGGAGGATAAACCCGTTTCCAACCGCGAGAGGGTCAAAAGCTGTGCCATCAGCGTATCCACCCGCTCGACATCGTTTTCCATCCGTTGCAATAACTCTTCGGACTCGGGCGGTGACTGCTTTCTCAGGAGAGCCAGAGACATAATCAATCGCGTCAATGGGGAGCGTAGCTCGTGCGAAACGGTGCTCAGAAGATCCTTCTGGGAGCGTACGAAGGCGCTCAGCCTTTCAACCATGGCGTCAAAATCTGCCGCCAGATCCGCCAGTTCGTCGTGTCGCTCGGATATCTCGACCGGGGCTCTCACGCTCAGATCGCCCGCCGCCACGTTTCTCGCGGCGGATTGAAGCCCCTGAATGGGCGCAACAATGTGGTGCGTAAGCCAGAAACAGAAAAGCGTCACGATGAGCAATTGAATTCCGAACAATGGCAGCCCACCTCCGACTGTCGCGTCCAGGAATCTTCCCACTTGCAAGCCTGATCGGACGAGAAGTACATAGGGACGTCCCGACGGCGATGTGAATTTATAAGATGAGCTGTGCGACCGCAGCCCGTAGCGGGACAGAATGCGTCCGTCACTTCGGGCGGAGCGTAATATCTTCAGACTGTCGGCGGGAATGGGCCGGGACAAGACATCCTTGCCGTACCCATCGATCAAATAGAGCTCAACTCCGGATTGCCCAACCAATCCGTGGGCGAACTGCTCGAATTCCTGTGGACCTCCCGCTTCGTAGGCCTGCGCTGCCTCGTCCGCTACTCTGGGCGCGAACGATGCAACGATGTCGGTGGGCGGAATCAATCGAATGCCGACCATGCGGCTGGCCATAAAGAGGGCGAACAAGGCGAGAACGGTCAACCAAAACCAGAGGAACACCTTGATAAATAGTCGTCCAATGGGCACTCGCGCTTTCGGGCCACTGATTGAGTTTTGAATCGTCACTGAGTAAATACCGCCGGATCTTTTTCCTTTGTCCCAATAAGGATATACAGCAATATGCCATGACTCACCAGCCAGAACGCATGATCCTTACAAATCCATACAGACGTCTGACAGATCCTGTCAGCGCTGTCCATCGACGTGCAATAGCCTCGAATCATGCAGGGATCGCGGGAGAGGTCTTCTGCCCGCAATTGAACTTGAATCGATCCCCATGAAAAATGGCGAACGGAAAACTACAACAAATTCGATTCATATCGCCGATCGGCAGTGTCGGCGGGGGCATCAGCGGCGCTGATTTGGACGAGGCGCTGGCGCAAGCACCTCACTTCATCGCCTGTGATGCGGGCACCACCGACGCGGGTCCTTTTTCGCTTGGAATTGGAATACCCGCTTTCCCTCGGGAAGCCGTGAAGCGCGACTT
>Ga0210410_10005067_pt1 | contig 11517 bp, 10 predicted proteins | sample IncBWC4MmetaG_FD_161058 | JGI IMG/M metagenome (GOLD analysis project Ga0210410, IMG submission 161058) | Forest soil microbial communities from Barre Woods Harvard Forest LTER site, Petersham, Massachusetts, United States - Inc-BW-C-4-M | ecosystem: Environmental > Terrestrial > Soil >... | reverse complement strand
TCATCCCCTTCTGAATGACTTTGCCGTCTTTGAGCACCTGAAATCGCAGCTTGTCGATGCCACGCACGTCTCCGGCTCCGCTCGGCTTGCCAGGCGACCTCTGAAAGAAAAGAGGGATGGTTCGAACGTTTAGAGCGTTAAAAAGTATGGCGCCTGCAAACTGTCTTGCAACGTTGACTAAGCTCATTGTCCAAATCTCTCCTTCAGTTTGTTCCGCAGGGTGTCATCGACGTTGCCATTCGGATCGAGGTTTTCGCGGGATTGGAAGGCCCGGACGGCGGCCTGAACGTCGTCGTCCACATCGTACCCTAACGCGTGTAACCGTCCGCGAATTCCGCTGTCAGTATCGATCGGGTCAAGCGTACCGAACCCGAGTTCATAGATGTCGTGAAAGTTTTCGTCGCCAACAACCAGGACTGCGCTCGTGGCATCGGGCGGGATATCCGCTTGGAAAAAGCCGTCGCCATCGGTAGTACCCTTAATGCTGTGGTCGGCCAACCGAAGTTCGTACGCAATACTAGCGCGTGGCTGGTCATCGAGCAGGAGGCGGATCTTGATGTGGGTGGGTTCAACGTGTTTCACAAACCTGTGACAGGCATCGGTGCTGCAGAGTTCCTCCTTAAGCGTCTTGTCGGGGATGGTAACTATGTCACCAGGGTACAACACATTGGGATCTTTACGTTTCTTTCTTAGGTCCGCGTTGTCCGGGTGCAGCCAAAGCTTTTTCCATGGGATGCCAGATTGCGCGGCGATGCTGGAAAAACAATCACCTTGCGAAACGGTGTACTGGGTTGGCATTCGAACTCAATCTGGCGACCGGCGCCTCGTCGACGGCGCCGGTTCGTTCGCGCCAGCCGACTGGCGAGACAGTATATCAAAGCTTGTCGCAGGAGAAATGTTGCTGTACGTCTGCTTCATCAATATCATCACGCCATGCTGTGGAATCTCACTAACGCGGTATGGGGTTCGCTTGCTGTGGGCATCGCTAACGGCCTGACCCCCATTTGCGCTTTTGGGACGCCATGAACGCGGTCGATGAACAAGCCATCCGCAAGATCGAGACCGCACTCAGCCAGAAACTGGTGGAGGAGTTTGGGATTGATGCCCGCTGCCTGTGCTTCGATTGCACGAACTTCGCTACCTTCATCGATAGCCGCACGACGTCGGAGCTCGCCCAGCGAGGCCATGCCAAATCGAAGAGGACCGATCTGCGCGTGGTGGGCTTGGCCTTGCTGGTGAGCACGGACTTCCATATCCCACTCTTCTCCCGCGTCTATCCCGGCAACCAGCCGGACTCGGTCACTTTCCGAAGCGTCACCGAGGAACGGATCGAGCGTTACCGCTTGCTGGCCATGAACCTCGTGCACGTCACTTTGGTGTTCGACAATGGCAACAATTCGGAACAGAATCTGGAGGCGTTGGTCCCCAGCCGCTACCACGTGGTCGGATCTTTGGTTCCCACCCAGCACCAGGATCTTCTGGAAGTTCCCCTCGACCGTTTCCAGTCCTTCGAGGATACCCGCTTGGAGTGAGTCACCGCCTTCCGAACCTCCAAGAAGGTTTTTGGGCGTGAGTGGACCATGGTGGTCACCCGCAGCCAGGAGTTGCTCGACGGACAGCTCCGCGGCATCGCGCAAGTGCTCCGGAAGTGCCGCCGGGCCTTATCCGAGCTGCAGGCGCGTTAGTAACTACGCCGGCTGGCACCTCCGATAGGCCTCACAGCTGCGCCAGGCTTGATGTTTTTCGCTCCTGCTGGGTTCCAACCGACGATAACCCGGAAACTCGCGCTAGGGGATTGTCACGAAAAAGCCATTCCAAGCAAGCATAGCCTCTGCTTGAGCTGGTTTTTCGGGGGATTACAAGGCGCTTTCAGCAAGGCGCTTGGAAACCCTCTTGTCAGGGGGAGCCGCCTGTTTCTGGCGGCGTGGGGGCCTCCCTCCATTGCGCTGTCCTGTGCCCGTCCGTATCAACCAGCATCCTTGTGGCACGCTTATCGCAGATCTCGTCGATGCACTTCTCTTGTTGGCAAGCACTGTGCACGGGTGGCGCGTACTAACACAGAGATCACAGATGGCAGAGAACAGAGCGCACCGAGAAGGCTTGCGCTGTGCAGTGCTGCCTGCGCGGACGTGGGCAGGCTGAAGCCTATGCCACTAAAACCGAGGAGTGCGGGGACGCGCTGAAGCACACCTACATTGGGCCCAAGATCGGGCCGACCGGACAATTGCTTCTCAGCTTTTCTTCAGTTCGATTCCGCCGTTCGTCGTCGCGACCTTCAACTCTCGTCCACCTCCGCCGACCGTCCCGGAGAGCGTCTTCGGCCCAAACGTCCCCTGCACGGTAATCGGAAAGTCCGAGCGAATCCCGCCATTCGTTGTGGCCGCGTCCACCTTGAATTCCGCGGAAGCCGGCAGCGTCACGTCCACACTGCCATTGGTCGTCATCAGCTCCAACTCGCCGCTCCACTTGGCATTGCCCATGGCCACGCGCACGCCACCGTTGGTGGTCCTCGCCGAAGCCCATTCGCTGGTCGACACTTCCACGTTGCCGTTCGTCGTGGCCGCCTCCACCACGCTCTCCAGGTTCGCGCAATGCACGCCGCCATTGGTCGTCAACGCATGGAAGCGCACGCCGTGTGGCACTTGCACGTCAAAGTTGATCTTCGCACGGTGGCCATGCCACCAGTTGTTGCTGGACTCGGACGATACGCCGCCGCGGTGACAGCGCCCCGGCGCCTTATCTTTCGCGTACACGGCGCAAACGGTGACACCATCCGAGTACTCGACGACCTCGATAAATAGCTCGCGGTCGTCGTCGCTCCTCCCGCGCACGCCTTCGACGCGCGCCGCATCCCCGGAAGCGCGGTTCGCGCCAATCTCGCCATTGGTATTGACCACTTCCAGCGTCTGCCCGGCTTTCAAGTTACCCTGCCAGTGAAAATCGCTCGGCGCGAAGACCGTCCGCTTCTCCCCCTGCGCGCGCACCGGCACGGCCGCCACCAACAACATTGCCGCCACACAAATCGCCCCGGGTATCCAGCCCCGCACCACATTTTCTGTCTTCTTCATGATCCCTCCCTCCTAACAATACTCTTTTCCCGAACCGCCTTGCCCGTCTCCTTCAGTACGCACCCCGCCACACTTTGGTTCCGAAGCCCGGAACCTCTAGTGCCCAGGTTACATTTCAAACGTAAGTCTATTGGTTGCCCCGGTTCCCGGAGTAGACGCCGAGGCCAACCAAAACGCGGGTTGCCTCTGCTTGTTCCCGGAGAGAAAATGACCTTTGGAGGTAAACGAGCCATGATTCACACAATGGTTGACGGAACTTTTCGGCAAACCAATTTGACTAACGAATCGCGCGAGTATCTGGCCAAGCGCGAGGAGCTGCGCCTGGCCGAAATTGAGCTTATGCTCCAGTGCGAACGCGTCGCGGAGCTGCGCCGCCAAGAAGGCCCGCGCGACCTTAACGCTGGCGACGCACCGGCGCGCACCGTCCGCTTCAGCGAACAACGTCGCACTGATGCCGTTCCTGCGAACCCTTTGATAGGAATTATGTGGCGTCGGGAACCGTTCGCGTACATCCCCTAGCCAAAACCGTATCCCCGGCGCCACATAAGCCCGTCGACACAGAAGCTGCTTCGAGCCGATGCTTGACTTCGCTTGAGGCCCGGCGTAGTTTACGCTAAGCATTGCGTTTCCAATGACCTACCATTCTTCATCGCGGTCCAAAACGGGGCGGAATTCGGTTGGACTCTCGGGACTCAAGTTAAGCGATCTGGCCTCGGACCCACGGGAACTTGCCAGGCAATTGAGCTTCACCCGTCGTGAGTTCTTGCGCCGTGCCGTCGGGGTCACCCTGGGTGGCGCCCTGCTCGGCTCCGGAATGCTGGCCCGAGCCGGAATACCGCAAAAGAAGAGAAAGGTTGTGGTCATCACCTTCGGCGGTGGCGCGCGCGACCAGGAGACGTTTGCGCCCGAAGGTCAGGAAAATATTCCCCACTTGATGCGGGAATTGATTCCGCAATCCACGTTTTTCACGCAGGTTGTAAATCGCGGCATCCTCGGCCACTATGTTGCCACCGCCAGCTTGGCCACCGGCGTCTATGAAACGATCAACAACTTTTCATCTCTTCCCCCGGAACATCCGACGGTGTTCGAGTACTTTCGCAAGAATTTAAAACGCCCTTCCTCCGACGCGTGGGTGGTTGCACCCAGCAACGGTTTCAATCGCATCGGTGAGAGCAGTCACCGCTCTTACGGCCCAGGCTTGGGTGCCCGGGTGATTTTGCCCAAGCATCTGTTAACCGCGGCGACTTCCGGCGGAGCAGCGGATTACGAACATTTGTTGCGCGACAACTACGAGACACCGTTCTACACGCCGGAACTCGGCGGAAACGAATTCGAATTGCAACAGTTGGAAATGCTGTTGAAGCTATCCGTGGACGACTTCAAGAAGCATGCGCGGACGTTGTCGAGTCCCGATGAACTTTCCGTCTACATCGCTCGCCAGCTGATGCGGCAACTCGCCCCCAGCCTTTTGTGGATCACCATGCACGACATCGACATCGCGCATGCCGGCGCATATTCGCTGTACATCGATGGCATCCGCCGCACCGATCGGCTTTGCGCCGACCTTTGGAAAACGATTCAGAGCGAGCCGGAATACGCGGGCAATACCACCGTCTTCATCCTGCCGGACTTTGGCCGCGACTCCGACGACGATTCCGGCGGCAACGGATTTCAGCATCACCGCACCGGCGATGCGCTCTCTCGCACCACCTGGATGATGGTCTTGGGCGCCGGCGTTCGCGAAGGAGTGGTTATCGACCGCGCGCTGGAGTCCACCGATCTTGTGCCGTCGATCGGATCGCTCTTCGGATTTTCCGCGTCTCTCGCACAGGGTAAACCCCTCGTTGAACTTTCGTAATTCTATGCCTCCCATCAAGCTCAAACCCGAGCAATTCAGCGGCTATCCACCGGAAGCACGAAAACTTGTCACGAACCATCTTGCTGCGCTCGAGCGCCTGCCATTGAGTTTTCTGCCAAGCCTATTGCGAGAGGCCATCGATTACGATTTCAAGTTTCCCGCGGAGCGCAACGCGCTCGAGAGGGAGCTTCGAAATCTGACTTCGCTTTCTGCGGAACAGATCAGGGATTGGTTTCAAGGATTCGCCGAAATCCATCTTTCCTCGCAACTCGAACAGTTCGATTGGGTAAACTCGCCGGCGCAGTTTGTCGAGCAGCTCTCGGCGTATCTTTGGACGACCCACCAACTGGATGCCTTTCGCTTGGCGGCGCTCGCTTATCAGGAGCGTTTGCGGGCGGCGCTGCCACCGGGGCGTCCCGCGATTCCGAGGCTGGGGATTACGGTCATCGGCCAGGGCGTCACCGCACCACAAGAGCCGTTGTTTCGTAAGCTGCGTCCGCATGGGGTGTACTTCAGCCACATCGAGCCGGAAAATGGGTTGAAGCAGCTTTTAGATGCGGCGGCGGCTCGAGCCAAAGTGCATCCCATTGCTCACAGCCACTGGTACATTGACGGCGGGCAAGAAGCGGCTCATGACGCCGCGCTTACCTGCGTTTCCTACCACGCACTCGAGCCAGCGCGGGCGGCCTTGTCGAACAGAATACGCTTGGAGATTGAACGGCCTGGCATGGGACCCGAGACGCTGCGCACGCTACTGGCGCAGCTGCGTCCGGCGGATCTTGGTATGGGTCGGGAGGCGGATGGGGGCCCGGATGGGAACGCGGCCAACTTAGGGGACGCAGTTCTGGATCGCTTTCAGGCCAAGCTGCTGACGGAGGGCTCGGGCACGCAGGTCTTCAGCACGACTTTCGCACAATGGGCGGCACGCGAGGCACTCCGGCGTGCCCAGCCGCTTACCCTTTTGGTCCGTTTCGCCCCGCGGCAACGACAGAAGCCGATGAACGAGATGCTTTCCGGTAGCGACAGTCATGTCGAACTCGATCCCATCGGTTCGCTGACCGATGCGGATAACGGTGCATATTACAACTGGCTGAATCAGCAACGGTTACCGGGTGCCGAACAATCTTCGTTCCTGGTGTGGTTCGAGAATCACGGCGAGGTTGTGGCCATTGGCCCGTCCATGCCGCGCGGGACCGAATCAGCCACGGCAACGGACCTTCAAACACTGCTTTCGTGGATGGCCTGAAGATTCTCAAGAAATTGTGTGCACGAGGTAAGAATGTGCAAGAATTGTCGGCGACTCTTGGTTAACCGTCTCGCTCGACAAAATCAGAGATGCCTTGGAAGGGAGAAGGAGCCGGCCCACGCAGGCCCGCAGTCGGCGTTCTCCGGTACACTTTGCGTGAATTCCTATGACTAAACAACTATCGCGGCGCACGATGCTGAAGACGGCTGTCTCGGGAGTGACTATGGCTTCCATGCCCTCGATTTCCTGGCCGGAGCAGAACTCACCGATTCCGCGCAAAGGCCAAATCAAGCAATCGGTTTCCCGTTGGTGTTACCAGAAGATTCCGCTCGACGAACTTTGCGCCTACGCGGCGCAGATTGGTTTGAAGGGCGTCGATCTGCTGAAGCCGGATGAATACGAAGTGCCCGCGAGGCATGGCCTGGTTTGCAGTATGGGCTATGCCGACGGGGGCGAGATTGCCAGCGCCATGAACCGCGTCGAAAACCACGCAAAGATCGAGGAAGGTTTTCGCAAATACATTCCACTGGCGGCCAAGGCCGGCTTGCCGAACGTCATTACGTTCTCCGGAAACCGCGCGGGCATGTCCGACGAAGAAGGCGCCAAAAACACGATCGCAGGGCTCAACCGCGTGAAAAAGATTGCCGAGGACCACGGCGTCACCATATGCCTGGAGCTCCTCAACAGCAAAGTCGATCACAAAGATTACATGTGCGACCACACCGCTTGGGGAGTACGAGTGGTGCAAGCGGTGAACTCGCCGCGCGTCAAACTGCTGTATGACATCTACCACATGCAGATAATGGAAGGAGACTTGGTTCGCACCATCCAGCAGAACATTCCATGGCTTGGTCACTTCCACACGGGTGGCGTTCCCGGCCGGCATGAGCTCGACGGTACGCAGGAAGTGCAATGGGATGGAGTGATGCGTGGAATCGCGGCAGCCGGCTTTCAAGGCTACGTGGCGCACGAGTTCGTGCCTGCGCGGGACCCCTTGACCTCGCTGCGGCAAGCGGCGGATTTGTGTGATATCTAAACAGTAGTGTGAGGGAATTCGGCGGTTAGCCAGTGCCAGAGCCCAACATAAGGGTGCTCTTTTTGCTTAGTCACCCATTTCGTTACTGCATCGCGAGAAAGACGGCATGCTCGAAGACCTATTCTCGCGAGCTCTTCGAACTATCCAAGATAGATACCGATCCGTTCTGCATTGGCCTGTGCGCGATCAGCCGATTCTTCCGCGAGTAGCGGATCACTTGTTGGTGGCCGAAGGTGGGTAGTCCTGCCAGATGTATTGAAGGGCCTCGGAAAGCGTTTGTTGCTTCACTGCTCGGTCAACGTGTCCAGCGTTGCGGGCAAATACGAATTGGTAATGATAGCCCTGGGCGGCGAGTACATTAGCCATCTGCTCGTTTGCGAGAACCCAATCGTGCATATTGTCGCGCATCACGTTCGGATTTAGGAGATCCCGGTCACCAACTTCCATCCAGATTCGAATCGGCTTGGCCGGGCTGTCTGGGATGAGATGCTCGTGAAACTCCCAGGCACCGTGCGGCGTTTGCGGATTGTACGGCCACTGCTGGTTTACGAATGTTCCGGAATAGGTGAGAACACGGTGATAAAGCTCGGGGTGATACCAAGCCATGATCAAGGCGCAAGCGCCTCCTGAGCTGCCACCCATGGTTGCCCTGCCGTCCGGATCCTTAGTGAGTTTCACGCGAGCCTGGGTTTCGACCGGAGGCAAAACTTCGTTTTCCACAAACTCGGCATAGACTCCGGACATTGTGTCGTACTCAAGACCGCGTTCACTGCCCTGCGCGTCGCCACCTCCGTTGCTGATAGAAATGGCAATCATCACCGGGACCTTATGTTGGGCAATCAAGGTGTCCAGAGTTGAAAAGAGCAACCGGTCGGGCCCGTCCGTCCCGACGATGAAAGGCGCGATGCTACCCGGCGCGTACTGCTTGGGGACATAGACGGTCACCCTCCGCGTGTACGGAGCGAGGTGGCTCGTAGTCACTACGAGCTTTGCGGGGTTGACAGGATCTATAGTTCCGAAAGTGTTGGGCTCACGTGCAATGCCTGGATAGATCTTGCTCTCTGACGAGTTCAGAATGAACTCAATCACCGTTCCCCTAGGTATGCCGTCTTGGACAGACATCTCGGGAGCAACATCGGAGGTAGGCCTGATGATGAAATTACCGTCCGCATTCGCAGGAGGGTTTGATCCGTCAGGCAATTCCTTGGCCGTGACATAACCGGGACTGTTCGGATTGCGTATCGGCGTCGTCGGTCGTTCCGTGTGTTGAGCTGACGGAGGAGACTGGCCGGGGACTGGATTGAGAACCGCGATTAGGCTAACCAGAACTGGGATGCTCAGAGAACGCGGGACTGGAGTCATGCGGCCATTTTGCAGTATTCCGAACTTCAGGGAAAGGCTGGTTTTGAGTTCCGTGTCGGGAGCCATCGGTCTCGTCTAATGGTGCCAGTCACGGACAAACCGGTAGCCTCCGAATTACTTCCTTTCTTTCGGTACTCATCTGGAGAATAAGACTTGTACTCCCGCTGGAGTTCGCGATGGAGAACTCTCTCTCCGATGTGAAAACGCAGCGGTCGGCCCAATCCGCCAAGCATTAGGCCTAGCTACTTTCTCGGTTCCATGAGAATTGTGAAAAGACGTATCTCGACGACCCTGCAACCGGCGACTTACTTTGTTCTGGGCCTAGAACCACTATGTCAATTCCCGCGGACTGGAGAACCTGGATCATCTCCTCGCGGCCGCTTCTTGCCAGGCGGTTAGGGTTAGGGAAAAACCTCGATTGCCGCCGCGAGCCTCTTCGAGAGCAACCTCTTTATTGCGCAGATTATAGAGCGGGATGCTGGCATCGGTCTGTTCGCGGTCGTAAAATCCGAACTGTATCGCTTTGCGAAGGATTCGGCGGACTTTGTCGTCAATCGTCGCCATGGAAACCTGACCGCTTTGCATGGAAGGAACTAAAGTCCGTCGACTCATGAAGGATGCCGAGGGCATCTCGAGATCCAGGCCAGCGTTAGCAGCCACAATCCCGTCATGAGTGGCGCCCCAGTCCGACATCAGGATCCCATCGAAGCCCCATTCCTTTTTCAGAATTTCATTGTTCAATAAATTGTTCTGCGTCATATAAATGCCGTTGACCAGGTTGTACGCGTCCATGACGGCGCCAGCTTTGGCCTCTTTGACAGAGACTTCGAATGCCGGGAGATAAATCTCACGCAGCGTGCGCTCGTCTACGTCGGAACTATGGTCCATGCGGCCATACTCCATATTGTTCGCGAGGAAATGCTTGACGGTAGCAATGACGCCCTGGCTCTGGATTCCTTCGACGACAGAAACAGCCGTGCGCGAGGCAAGGTAGGGATCTTCCCCAAAGTATTCGAAATTTCGCCCATTCATAGGGGCGCGATAAATGTTCATTCCCGGAGCAAGGAGGAAGTGCACTCCGCGAGCCCTGGCGTCCTTCCCCATGCTTTCGCCGACACGGCGCGCGAGCGCAGTGTCCCAGGAGGCGGCCAACAAGATCCCCGCGGGATACGCGGTCGTGGGTCCGTAATCGTGCACGCCGAGCGGACCATCCGACATCCGCAAAGCAGGCAGACCGAGCCGTGGAATAGCCTGAATGTAGAAGTCATTAATGCCACCAATGATCGTGAGCTTTTCCTCGAGGGTCATCTTGCCGAGGATGGCGTCGACTCTTTTTTCGACTTCCGCGCCGGGAGTCTGGGTAGTCTGAGCCTTTCCAAGAGAACTCGCCGAGAGGAGGAAGGACAGCAGAGCAGTAGCGCGGTACAGGAGCGAGTGTGATCGATGGTTTGAATGAGGCATACGATGCTTGTCTACTTCTCCTCGACGATGGCCGCGTCCCATGACTTTAATGTTAGTTTCTGCCCGCGGTCCACAGCTGCCTCGGCGAGGAGATCCATGCCGGAACCATAGGCGTATGAAAATGTTTGCGGGTCGCCGGAATAGTTGAAGTAGTAGTGCAGCGTCTTGCCTGAGCGGTTCGAGCCATGTTTTACGCGAACCGGCGCGGGCAAATCCCGGTCAGAACTGGTCAGGCCCGCCTCCTTTAGAACATCCAAGATCACGCTCTGCAGCAACTTGTCGCTGAGAACCGTTCCTGCGTAGGTCAACGTTCCTTTGCCGAACGAATTGCGCGTGATGGCAGGATGTTTGCCAAAAAAGGGATGGTCGTAGGAGGCCAGCGCCTTCGCAGTGTCTGGAACCAGCATCTCCGCCCATTCCGACACTTTATTGTCCGCACCGGCTTCGAATGGATCATCCTTTAGTGCAAGCGGCCGGGCCAATGACGAAAACTCCTGATAATGCAAACCCGCCACCTCACGCAAAGGCCCCGGCGCCATCTCCCAACGAACCGTGGAGTATTCGTTACAGAAGCCACTTTTAAAGGAGAGCAGGATGTTTCCACCGCCTTTCACGTAATCCGCGAGTTTTTGAAGCACGGCGTCGCTTGCAATATAAAGTGGAGGAACGAGGATCACTTTATAGGCGGAAAGATTTGTACTCTCCGGGAAGACGAAGTCCAAGCCGACATTGGAACGATACAGCGCACTGTACATCTGCCGAAGGATGGTGTGGTAGTTCACACGATCGCTGAACTTCATGAATTCTATGCCGTAGTAGGAGTCGTTGCTGTAAAGGAGGGCCACCTGATTTTTGCGCTGAATATTAGCGATTTCCGGGCCTATCCGCTTTAGTTCATGCGCTGTGCGGCTGACTTCATCGTAGGCGCGACCCGGCAAGAGGTCGTGTCCCAACACCCCCTTCCAGTACGTCTCCTGGCCGTAATGAATCGAGTGCCAGTGCCAATACTCGACCATATTCGCGCCGGAAGATACATGCGTGTAAACATCGAGCCGGAGTTGGCCGTCATACGGCGGGAACTGGTCCTTGGAATCCCAGCCGATGGCCTCAGCGTTGGTTTCGGTGATCAGGTAGTTTGTTTTCTTGAGGGAGCGAACGTAATCGCCAACGTAGGAAGACGCTTCACCATCGAATTGGTCCTGGGTTCCGTGATACGGGTTCGCGGCGGCGATGTCCAGGGTCTTGACCACCTCGGCCTCGTTCACCTCGGGGCGAGGAGGCCCGGCAAAGTCATGCGTGACGAATTGTTCCGGGCGCTTGTATTCATTCACTATGGACGCCTGCCAGGCAAGAAAATCGCTTGTCATCCATTGCGAGTAGCGCTCCCATTCGAGTTTCCATCCAGGATTGATGATACCGTCGCGTGCCGGCAACTCGGACCAATCGTTCAGCCGCTGGCCCCAATAGTTCAGACCCCAGACTTTAT
>Ga0210410_10005066_pt1 | contig 11518 bp, 14 predicted proteins | sample IncBWC4MmetaG_FD_161058 | JGI IMG/M metagenome (GOLD analysis project Ga0210410, IMG submission 161058) | Forest soil microbial communities from Barre Woods Harvard Forest LTER site, Petersham, Massachusetts, United States - Inc-BW-C-4-M | ecosystem: Environmental > Terrestrial > Soil >... | reverse complement strand
TTCCGTCGAAGAATGTCCGAAGGACTTGCTCGGCCTCTGCCGGCAGCGCGGCTTCACTAAAAGCACTATTCATCAAGCGCATCCATCGGTCGCGGGCAGCCTGATTTATATGGAATGGAGAATGCCGCGCTCGGAGGCGAGGATGGCCTCTTTGTTCGATGTAAGTCTGCGGCCCTCCGAACCGGCCGATCAGGAAATCTCGGAGGCGCTGCTCGGCACCTGGAAGATCCGTCGCCGGGTACATCGGCCCCAGAAGGTCGTCTTGCGGAACTTGTCGATAGAAGGCGCCGACCAAGCGTGTAAACCTTCCGTGCCAATCATCGAATAAACTTCGAGTTCCTGCATGTTCTTTGCTCTCCTGATCGAACTGTTCCGCTATCAGTTATTGACGAAGTTGCCGAGTCATCGGTTCCCTTACCTCCGTTACTCGACGGGCTCGGTGTGTAACGTACCATGCCGGAGAGACCTTTCCTTCATCAGCACGAAGAAAACCGGGACTAGGTTGCGCGGGGCATTGTCGAAGATCAAAATCTATACCTCAACCTTCGACCTGTGATATGGTTTATATCTAAAGGGTAGAAGGTTGAGGTATTGAACCATCGCCGCGATTTCCTATTCCTCAAGGCACGCTCGACATGCTGATTCTCCAAATCCTTTCTTTGGAGCCGGCGCATGGGTACAGAATTGCTCAGCGGCTTGAACAGATCTCGAAGTCCGTTGTCCAGGTCAATCAGGGATCTCTGTATCCCGCGCTCCACCGGCTGGAACAAAGAGGCCGGTTGAAAGCCGATTGGAAGCAATCGGAAACTGGACGCGAAGCCAAGTTCTATTCATTAACACTCTCCGGGCAAAAGCAGCTCCGCTCTGAGAAAGATAGCTGGGCTCGCCTGACCGGCGCGGTGCGACTGATCTTTGACGAGGGGTACGCGCAATGAAGCGAGTTCTCAACCGGTTCCGGCAGAGCAGGCTTGAGGGCGATCTGTATTGTGAATTGCAGTATCACATCGACCGCCGCGTGGCGGACCTGATTTGATTGATTCTGGTTTGCCAAGGGCCGAAGCCAAAAGGCGCGTTGCGCTGGAATTCGGGGGCACGACGCTTCGCGAGGAAGTGCGCGACATCTGGCTGAATCGATGGATCCGCGATTTCGTGCACGACCTGCGTTTCTCGGCGAGATCCATTCTTCGGAGCCCGTCGCCTACGGCGGCAGCAGCACTCTCCCTTGCACTCGGAATTGGAGCGACGACCGCCCTTTATTCTCTAATCGATCAGATCGTTCTGCGCGCGCTCCCGGTGGACCACCCCTAGCGCCTCGTTCTATTCAACTGGAATGGCGAACAGTTGGCGGAGACCTTAGGCACCGACAACTTGATGTCATACCCGCGCTGCCTCCGACCCAAAAAATCGGGCCAGCTAAGTCCTTATTCCGGGAAATTTTGCGTGTAAGTCATTCTTTGCCAATATTTTGCGGCGGCGATTGGGATATCTCGAAGGCTAAACGCCATCCATTCATAATTTGCCAATCTACCTCCCAAAAAATATTGAAGGGGAAATGGTCCAGTGGCGTAGTGTCTTGTAGAAATCTTGCACAAACAAAGACAAATGATGTTTAAGGTAAAATACTCCCCGTCCCATTAGCATCGAGGCAATCCAATGAACGCGAGATCACTGCTCTCCTTCTGCGCCATATCGGCAAGCTGCCTCCTTGTTACATCGAACCAGCTGTCTCATGCACAGACAGCAACCAAGCCGGCCAACGATCCACCGGCAACCGTTGCAACGACAAATTATCCCGACTGGGCTTACCCGAAGGGTGTGCACGAAGCTCAGAATCCGGACGACGGCGAGCTGTTTCATATTCCCGGAAGCAAACAGAGCTATACCGACACTCAAATCAATCGGAGCACCAGCACGGTCGATTGGTTTCCGGATCTACACCCTGTGCCTCCTGCTGCGGTAATCGAGGGTAAGAAGGGCGCGTACAACGCGTGTGGACAATGTCACCTTATCGATGGCCGAGGCAAGCCCGATACGGCCGATCTGCAGGGGCTTCCAGTCGGTTATTTCCTTCAGCAACTCGCCGATATGAACGATGACAAGCGGAATGGTTCCGTACCACATGCAACCCTGAAAGACATGATCCCGATTGCGAAAGCGATCGACGCAGCCGACGCGAAACTGGCAGCGGAGTACTTCCATTCGATACCAGCCGCTAGAACTACGCGCATCGTCGAGACTGATACCGTCCCGGTCACACGGCCTGGCCCGCACAACGTACAGCTGGTGGATGCGAACGGAGCCAAAGAACCGATCGGGACCCGTATCATCGAGGTGCCTGAAGACGTAAAGCGGACATTCTTACGCGATGCCACGTCCGGATTTGTCGCCTACGTGCCAAAGGGAAGCATAAAGAGAGGCAAGCTCTTGGCGGTGACTGGGAGTTCTGGCAAAACCCTTCCCTGCGCTTTTTGTCATGGAGACGGCTTAAAGGGAAAGGGAGATTTGTTCCCGCCTTTGGCAGGTCGCTCTCCTGCGGCCACGGCACGGCAACTCTACGACTTCAAGAGCGGCACTCGCGATGGCCGCAACGCCGCTGCTATGAAACCGGTGGTTGCCAACCTTACAGATCAAGACATCGTCGACCTTACGGCCTACATCGTTTCACTGCAGCCCTGAGAGTCTTAGGGACAGATTTGAACGGCCAACTTCATAGTTGTGACATAATGAGGTCCCGGTCCTTCCCCCTCAACGGAGCACATCCATGCGTGTAGTTACGCTCGCCTTGATTCTTTCTTCTCTTGTTGCTGCATCACAAGGTCAGTTCATCCCCCATGGCAATGAGTTAAGAATCGCTGCTATTTGCGTTCCGAGGTTGAATGATTCGCAAGGCGATTTACACCACCAACAGCGTGGAGGCGTTGCATCGCTCGTTGCGCAAGATTATTAAAACGCGGAACGCATTTCCCAACGAAGAGTCGGCGCGAAGAGCGATAATGAATGAACCAGTCCTAGCAGTAACAGGCCTATCGCCCCGGTGGTGAACAGTCGCCCTCCCCATTTTTCCGTCATCATGATCCTCGCGTGGCGCTAAGTTATAGCACGGCAGCGGGGAGTTTTTCGTACTTTCGCAAGCTAGAACGGCGAAGAAGCTCGTTTGCCCGCGGTGTGGCCAGTGCACCAACGTCCTCGTAATTTCGCCTCGCCTGGCTAGGTGTCTTTTAATAGCCAGTAGTTCGTCCACGAACTAAGCATCGCCCACTAGAAAACAGTTCCGGATTGAGGCTGCAAGCATACCCTGCAATCTGCGCGGCAACGCAATCGCTGAGAACGTTGTTCATAACTACGGTATATCAGCGCTAATTTCGCGCCTCGCAGATCCATTTTGGTTTCAGGCACTCGGCCCTGTCATGGGAATGGACTGACTTGATCAGCAAATTCTCAGGCGTCAAGTCTTCGTTCCTTCGTCCAGGGCGGATTACTGCCGGTTGGTCAGTCGTCCGTCATCTTGGCCATTGCCGGCGTGTTTATGCCAGGCGCCGTCGTGTGCGGGGACAGGCTTGAGTGATAAAGGGTAGAGCTGGTTAGTCCGAAAGGGTCACTCCTAAAGGGTTACTCCGATCCGACGCGGTACAATCTGGGACAAATGCGGACTTGTTGGAGGTGTCCTGATGGACCGCGACAAGCTAAAACACTTGAAGGCCCTGAGCAAGCTAGACCAGGAAAAAAGACTGGACGAATTAAATCAGAAGCTGGGAATTACGGAACCCTTACAAAGGACGGAGCAAACGCAGGAAGCGATGGAAGAACGTCAATGGCTCAAGAAAAAGTTAGGCTATTAGCTATGCTCTCGGTAGCCGAGTCGCGTCCTAACGCAAATAAAGAGGCCCCGGATCGTCGTCGGGTCCGAGGCGCGAGAGTAGTAGACGTAAATCTAGCCCGCATCATTCATGAAGAGTGGAGTGGAGTGTGATTGTTCGCATGAGTGATATGAAATTGCGACAACGGCGGAATTTTATTCGATCGCGTTACTGATTCCAAAAGAATTAGGCGGGTTCAAGCGTCAATTTTGACAAGTGGTGACACACCTTCGCCAAGAGTGCAACCAGTCTGCGTTCGGATTGTAAAAAGTGGGAGACTTATCCGCTCTGCGCGCCCAAACGGCAGGCGATAAGACGGAAGGCAGGTAGAAACGGGAACGACGTGGGCAGGTGAATGACCCAGCGCCGTGCCGAGACCATTACCCGAGCCCCGAGCTTGAGCAAGCGCTCGCGCAAGGTGAGGACCTGAGCGCGGGCACAGGCTGTACCCGCAGCTCGCAAACGTAATTCCTGCATCAAGACGTAAGCCGCAGCCGTGAGCAGAACGCGAAACTGGTTGGCCCAAAAACTGGTGCAACTGGTGCGATCAATTTCCAAGTCGTGCAACTCTTTCAGGCGATTCTCAACGTCGCCACGTTGGCAATACACCTGTTCGTAAATCCATTGCGGACTCTGTTTCATGTTGGTAATCACAAAACGGGGATTGTCTTTGGGCTCTTTTTCCGGCGCCCGGACGACTTCCGCTTTGATCACCACCCGGCGTCGATGAGGCCATTTGCCAGCCGCGTAGTTAACTTCTCCGTAGATATGTTCCGTTTTTCCGCTGCTTGCTGACAGCTTACGAGCGCGACGAATGCCCGGAGTCGCGATCCGCTTCAGGACTGCGTTTTTGGCCATGGCCACCACATATTCCAGTTTGGTCTGCGCATCCAAAAATGCCAGCACCGCGGGATTGGCAAAACCACCATCCAAGCGAACCCGAATGGTCACTCCAGGAAAATGACCACGAAGGATCCGGATCAGCCGCCGCAGTAATCCTACGGCGCCCAGCGCGGCGGGGGCGTTGCCAGGACGCAACACCGCAGCGCACAAATACTGTTCGGCTTCCTCATTGAAACTGATAAAGCCCATCACCGGTAAATAGCACCAGCTGTCGTAATGCCCGTTAAAGAAGGAGAGTTGCTGAGCGCCATGGGTGGGATCATCGGTGGGATCCAGATCGATGGTGACCCGGTACACCCGGCGCCGTAGTCGCTTGGCGTGCCGCCGGATGACGCTCCGGGCCAAAGTCTCACCCATGCGATACAGTTCCTTGACTCCGACCGCATTCTCGAAACGCGACACTGTCGGTTGCGAGGCCAGGTCGAGCCCTTCTATGGGATCGCGACCGAGAAGCAGCTTATGAATGGGGTCGCCGCCCAATCGGGCCGAGTCGTTGCCGTCGGGGTAGCCACAGGCAATTGAGAACACGCGCTGTGCGACTAAGTCCTGCAAGGTATGATCGACCTTGCCGGCTTGTCGTTCGTCCCGCAGACAGGCCGTCAATTCCTCCACCAATCTATAGTGCTGATTGGCAGCCTTCAGCAGTAGAGCGCCCCCATCGGAACTGCCTTCTCGCTGATCAAATTGGGCAACGACAGGCTTGAGAAAAATTCCTGGGAACAACAAACACTCTGTTGTGCTATCGTCTGACATTAAGGAAGCCTCTTTTGTTGCTCAAACATTGACTAGTCATCATGTTTGTAACAGAGGAGGCTTCTTTTTGTCGTCAGATCTCTTCGCATTCACGAATAATCCGGGCTAGGGAATCATCCCGACTCTACGCTGGACAGGGTGAGAAGCAAGCGCTTTCGACGCCCGCCGGGGCCTGGTTTCAATTGAAATCCCGATTGCCGCTTGGAGGATAGTAAGGCTGTCCCCCTCGGAGGGAGAGCGCTAATAGTTCTGCACGGATTGCAAGCAATCGAAGTGTGCGTGAGTCATGCTCTGTCTGGGCACCACTTGAATGTGCCCTTCGACTGCGATAACTGACTTCCGCTTGCTGGATCCGTTCAATCTCTCGGCGAAGGCTTTCAGTCCGGGGGGCGATTAAGATGTAGTCCATGTCTGAAGCTTGCGCTCCGTGAATGATCTGCGGCAGCTGTCCGCCCAGAAACACAAAAGCACCGGCCAGACGTTGTTCTAATCGGTGCTACTCACATGCGGATTGATTAAGATCATTAAGGATATTAATTACATCACTCTACCGTGGGACTTGCGGACCTCCAAACTACTGAGGTGCGACAACGGGTATTCCTACTGAGGTACGAAGCGTACAAGGCGTGGCAGGACTTCATTGTTTCCGCTTTGCAAGTGAACAATATCTTGTTTTCGATCCTTTGCAGGCTCTGGTGGAACTATGGGAGAGTGAGGCGATGAAGAAGCCGATTACGCATTACGAAATGGTTGGGCGACATTCCGATCGAAGCAAATTGCACGGCCTGCTCCGATCTCTCGTTCAAGCCAAGACTGCAACTCATCGGCCGACCGCAAAGAGTGCCGGAGTTCCTTACAGAGCCAATTCGACACGCATTTCAAAGCGACTCATTGGCACGAGCCGATGATGCGATAATCAGATTGCATGTTTTGCCGGATCTCACCTCCCCCGGAATCGATACTTGGCAATCTTGAGAGTTCTGATCCTTCTTTCCAATGTGGACGCAGGGATCCCTAGTTTGCGCGCTGCACCGGTGGGACCTGCCACTCGCCCCTTGCTCTCACGCAGGGCAGCTTCAATGAGATCCTTTTCCTTCTTGAGCAAAGCCGTGTTCAGCGTACTGTCGGAAGGCCGCGTCGATGGTCTAGAGAACCAATTCTCATTAACTGAAAGGGTAGAACCCTCGGAAACGACGACCGACCTCTCGATAACATTCTGCAATTCCCGTATGTTGCCAGGCCACTGATAAGACTGCAGGAGGGCCAACGATCTCCGGTCGATATCTTGGATATCCTTGCCCGTCTTGTCGCCGTACACTTTGATGAAATAACTCACTAGGGCCGGAATATCTTCCTTTCGCTGGCGCAAGGGCGGCACCTCAATGGGGAACACGTTCAAGCGATAAAACAAGTCCTCCCGGAAAGTGCCCGCGGCAACGGACGTTTGCAGATCACTATTCGTAGCGGCAATCACCCTGACATCTGCGGGAATCGGATGGCTTCCTCCAACGCGTTCGAACTCTCGCTCTTGGAGTACGCGCAGCAGCGCGATTTGAGTGTCTGCGGAAAGATCGCCGACTTCGTCGAGAAAGATGGTACCACCCTCTGCTAGTTCGAAGCGCCCAACGCGGCGTTGATGAGCACCTGTGAATGCGCCCTTTTCATGACCAAATAGTTCCGATGCAACCAGCGACGAAGGCAAAGCGGCGCAGTTAACGGTAATAAACGGCTGATCCGCGCGAAGTGAACGCTTATGAATAGCTTGCGCGACGCGTTCCTTGCCGCTCCCCGTCTCTCCCGTGATCAAGACAGTCGCGTGGGTTGGAGCCACCTTAGTAATTTGGGAAAGAACTCGCTGGAGACTCTCCGAAGAGCCAATCATGTCCTCGAACCCAGCAGCGCGATCGGATTCTTCTTTCAATACCAGCAAGGCCCCTTCGGCCCGCTTCCGCTCGTAACCGGCCCGGGCGCTCTGGAAGGAAAGGAGGGCTTGATTTGCCGCTACGGACAATAACAAGATCTCTCCGTCGCTGGGGAATTCCGGCCGCTGTGCGGCCACTGCTATGAAGCCTGCCTCGGAATTGATTCCAATCGGCATCACGCTGAGGGATAAAGGCCCGCGATCCGTCTGCAACTGGAGGCTGGGTTGAGAGCCGAAGCCGACTAGGGCATTCCCTGCGGCTTGCTGCGCCTCCAGCCAGCGAGAGAATTCCGGCCAATCCTCACACCGACAAGCGTCCGCGCGGCTTTCTCCTGGGCAGATTAAACGAACATGAACAGCGGCGAGGCGTAGCATGCTCAGTAGCATGTCGGCCATAGCCTCGGCCGTCTGCCGTGAATCCCGTTCAACCCATGCGGCAGGTATACCCGACAAGACCACCAAATCCCTAACGGTTTTACTCAGCCGTCGGTTCTCGGCAGTTATGCCTTCTGTCCGGGAGCACGCACTATCCTTACGCAGTTCCCGCAGGAACTCGTCGGGTGGCATATAGAACGGATTGCGTTGCAACATGTCCCCGATGATGGCGACCGGGTGGACGCGCAGCAGGTCCATCACCACTCCGCCGTCGAACTTGGCGCAATCGTACACGCAAATAACTAGGTCCTTGTATTTGGGCAGCTTATAGTTAAGCCGCGCCTCATACTCGACGAGATCCTTGACTCCGGGAATATCCTGCTGGGCCCACTCCATCTGCGCAACCAGCCGCGTCAGTGGAAACTGTTGTGCCCGTCCGGCATTCAAGATGTCTTCAATCAATGCGAGCATCTTGTCCTGATCGAAGTGGCCGCCCCTCAAGTAGGCTTCTTCCCAGTTTCGGACTTCCAACTGGGGTCTGATTACGTCCCGCCAATGTTTGATTTCCAGTTGCTTCCGGAGCATGGTTGACTCGACGTCAATGCCATTTGTCTGCAACCGGTGTAGGTGGTCCTCACGCTGTTCTGGATCGACAATATGAACGGCCTTTTCCCCTCGTTCGAAGCCCTCCTGGATGAACGGCAGCAATACCCGGTATTCCTGGTCCCGAGAATTAAAGAAGGCACAGACGTGGCCGCTCTCTTGGAGCACAGAATCGTCCAGAGCAACGGCTTGGTCACTCACTAATTACACCTTCCACGATCAGTTGCTCTCTATCCAGTTGAGGGTTGCCTGAACTTGCGCCTGCTCGGGCAAACGGGCGCTGTCACATCCGTCGATGACGGCTGTATCCTCCGAACGTGATCGCGGAGATCGTACGAGCATCTTCGTCGTCATGCGCTAGCGCGACTCGTACTCCGTCCGATTCCCGAGGGCGCGAGGGTTTCTAAGTCACTCCAGTTGTACTCCTGTTTTCATCCGAAAGATGTGTAAATTTGATTCCGTTTCCGAAGACAGGATGACTGCTGACAACCATGGCCTTACCGGAGATTTTGGTGTCCCCGATCCACAGGGTGATTTCCAATTCCGCTGAAACCTTCAGGTTGAGACTCATCCCAACATAAAAGCCGCCCAAGCATATGTCTTGGGTCTGCGCTGCGGCAAGGGTTGAAGGGTATAGTTCAACCGTTCAACCGGCAAAGCAGCCGACCTTGGAATACTGTCGCGGCGCAACAATCGCTTTAAGTTCTCCTGATCCCCAACGGAACTCGCTGCGAGTCGCCAAATATGGCGAATTCTCCGAATATGGCGGCGGTTATTCTCTTTAACCGACGCTCCATCAATGATTTGTCTTTTGGTCCTCCGGTTGCAATATGCCAAGGTGGTAATTGTGACGACAATGCTGAAAGTCGAGGCGGCGGGGAAAGTGTAGGAACGATCTTGTTGGTAAACGACGATGAAGCTAGACGCAAGCTTATCCGGATGCGTTTGGCCGATACCGACGAAGTCATCGAAACCTAGAGCTCGGAGGAAGGTGTCGAACTTGCTCTGCGAGAAAAACCTGCTGAGCCTACTCGATTGCATGATCCCGAAACTTTCCGGTTTTGAACTGTATAAAACATTTCAATCTCTGAGCCAAGCCTCTTTCATACCTATTCTGATGATTAGTGGAGGACCGGAGGACTCAAGGCGAACTACGAAGAGCACTGCGTGAACCTGGGGACGATTGGATATTTTTAAAAGCCACTGAATTTTCCAAAACTGAAGCTTGCCATAACGGCCTTGCTGCAGAGGACGACTCCGGAACATCGGGTACACGCATGACGCAAATTACGAGTGCTCCTGAAACTGCGGGGAACGGATGCCAAAGGAAAGCCCGTTGAGATATCAAGCATCACCGAAAACCTTAGCGAAAGCGGATTCTTCTGCAATTGCATAGTGCCATTGGTCAGGCGTGCAGATGTAGAGGTATTCCTGTCAGGTAGTAAGGAACGCTATGCCGGGATCGCAAAGGTCATGGGACAGGAGTCGCCGAGCCCCTTGGCAGCGATATGGTTTTCAGTTCCAAGGGGAACCAGTTTCGTGGATCCTAGAACCGGTGTAGCGCAAGGCAAGCCGAAATATGAGAAAGGGCAATAGAGATCCGTTATTAGCAGACAACGAGGCGGCATCGTCTAGTATCTGGAGCGAAACTTGCTGCAACTAGGAATCGAGCATTGCCCGCATTGCAATCAGGCTGACATTCGCATTTCCCGCCCCAAGAGTTTGTGGGAGGAAATAGCAATCCTGCTGCTGCTTCGACCCGTACGATGCCGCGACTGTATGCGCCGCTTCTACCGTCCACTCTTCGTAGCCACCCCTCTCGCTCCCGAAAGTAGCGTGGGATCCAAGAAGCAGCCCGCAGCCGGCAAGAACGAAAAGCGTCGTTCAGCCTAGCAATGAGGTCATTGCGAGAATTCGCTCCATGAAGTCTGCCGAGGACAACTCGATGCCGGGCAGCGACGAGGGAAGAGAGTTTCTTCTGCGGCACCTGGCAGGGGGCTGCCCGGTTAGCAAATGCCCCGTCCAAATGCCGACAGGTTCTCCTTCGGTCGACACGTTTCTCAGTTCATGTATTCCTATCGCAGATTCCAAGTTCCTGAAAACCTTGTGTTTGCTGCGAATCCGTGACTTTGGAGAACCGTCTGCCCCGCAAGATTGAGCCTATGTCGCGAAACACACTGCAATGCTTGTTGTCGAATGACTGGAATCTTATTGGCGCAAGTGCAAAAAGGGTCAGCTTCACGCTAGGCGATGTGATCATTCATCAAGGTGTTCAAATTAGCGACCTATTTGTCATTCGTAAAGGTTCCGCTTCGGTAGAGATGGCGACGGCATGTTCCAATGTGGTTCTAGCGCTACTCCAAGAAGGAGACGTTTGCGGGGAGATGGGTTTTTTGGAGAGAAACGTGGCCACCGCAACCGTCGTCGCCAAGGACGTACATGTGGAAGCAGATGCAATCCCGGCGGAACAGCTGCATAAGGTGTTGGATACCTATCCGGGGCTTGCGGCCCGCTTTTACGAGTCACTCGCGTTGATTCTCGCGCAGCGCCTGCGAGATACATCAGGAGAACTTGTCCGATCAATCAACACTATCGAATCTAGCGGACGGCGAGCGTAAGAAAGACTCCCAGCTCAGTGTTACGCAACAAACCGTTAGAGGTGAGTAAATACAGATCAGTTGGACAATTGCCCTTACTGTTATCGACCCAACGTTTACCTCTCTATTCCTAGAAACTTCTGGGAGGAACTCGCAGCCTTCTTTCTGCTGACGCCGGTGAAACGCCCCGATTGCTCCGATTGTAGCTGCTGCTTTTACTGCTCCCAACTCTTGGCTCCGATTCTGTTCGGAATGTCTGACCCGCCCCAGAAGACACCGCACCAGGAGAAGGCGTCTGAAGATAGGTGGAATTCTCTTAAAAGGAGTGCTGACATTGTGAAGCCCGAAGTATCGAGATTCATTTTGTATGGCATCTTGCCGTCATTCCATTGGAAGAGATAACCAAGATCAAGGCAGAAATTGAAAGGCTGGCATCTGCCCTCAAGTACTGCACTGATACAACCATCCGCGAAGTGATCAGGGTTCGACTGGAGGAACTCAGGCGGAAG
>Ga0210410_10005065_pt1 | contig 11519 bp, 7 predicted proteins | sample IncBWC4MmetaG_FD_161058 | JGI IMG/M metagenome (GOLD analysis project Ga0210410, IMG submission 161058) | Forest soil microbial communities from Barre Woods Harvard Forest LTER site, Petersham, Massachusetts, United States - Inc-BW-C-4-M | ecosystem: Environmental > Terrestrial > Soil >... | reverse complement strand
CCACTTCCGGGATGGTGCTGTGAAAAGCATCGTCGAAACAGGCGTAGTGTGCCGCCAAAGGAAAGATCGACTGCGCGGAGGCGATGAGCGTCAGCGCCAGCGGGATGTGTAGTGGCGCAAAATGCGTGGCGGAGTGGAGCTGGTCCAAGACCTGGGGCGTGATGAGTTGGTGCGTGCTTAGCTTGGGGCCTCCATGCACGACGCGATGGCCTACAGCTACTGGGACAGTGTGAATGTGCTCCTGGATTGCCGAAGCCAGAGCGGTGAGAGCATCGCTCTGCGATTCGAGAATACTCTCGCTCTGCACGAGCGGATTTCCATCGGAAGCACGAATGGTGAGTGTGCCGTTACTACGTCCAATGCAGTCGGCGCTGCCCGTCAGCAGCGGCACTTCGTCGGTCGCGCCCTGGTAATAGATGCCGAACTTGAGCGAAGACGAACCGCTATTGAGTACGAGTATTAGATCTTCTTTCCGGGTCAGTCCTTCCACGATGCCTATCCCGGCCATTTCCAATTGCGAATTTCTTCCTTGTCGATGCCTTCGGCGTGAGCGTAATTGATGCTGTCGATGATCTGGTCCTTCAGCCATTGTTTGATGTGCGCTCCGATGGGGCGCAGGCGCGGAACGCGGTCGATGACATCGATCGCCAGATTAAAACGGTCCACCTGATTCAGAATAGCGAGTTCGAGTGGTGTGTTGATGTTGCCCTTTTCCTTGTATCCGCGGACATGAATGTTGTCATGATTCTTGCGGCGGTAGCTGAGCTTGTGGATGAGTGCGGCATAGGAGTGGAAGTTGAAGATGACCGGCTTGTCGGTGGTGAAGAGCGAATCGAAGTCGCGGTCGGAGAGTCCGTGCGGGTGTTCGGTCTCCGGCATGAGACGGAAAAGATCAACAACATTGACGAAGCGTATTTTCAAATCGGAGAAGTGTTCCTTAAGAATCGCAACTGCAGCGACTGACTCCATGGTTGCGATGTCGCCCGCACAAGCTATCACCACGTCGGCCTCCGCACCATCGTCTGTGGAGGCCCAGTCCCAGATGCCAATGCCCTTGGTGCAGTGGGTCACCGCCTCTTCCATGGTGAGGTATTGCAGATGGTCCTGCTTGTCCGCGACAATGACGTTGACGTAGTCGTGCGAGCGTAGGCAATGATCTGCCACACTGAGCAGGCAGTTCGCGTCGGGGGGCAAATAGATGCGAACCACATCGGCGCTCTTGTTGGTGACCACGTCAAGAAATCCAGGGTCTTGATGGGTAAAGCCGTTGTGGTCCTGCCGCCAGACCAGAGATGTAATAAGGATGTTGATTGACGGCACTGGTGCACGCCAATCGAGTTCGTTCTTCGACTTCTCCAACCATTTGGCGTGCTGGTTGAACATTGAGTCGATCACGTGCACGAACGCTTCGTACGTCGAGAAAAAGCCATGGCGGCCAGTGAGAACGTAGCCCTCAAACCAGCCTTCGAGCGTGTGCTCGCTGAGCATTTCCATCACGCGTCCGGTGACGTCGAGCTCGCCACCGTCGGCGTCTTCCGGCTTGTACCCGGCAAGCCATGTCTTCTTCGAAGCGGCGTAGATAGCCGTGAGCCTGTTGGAAGCTGTCTCATCCGGGCCGAAGACACGGAATGAGCTCATGTTGCGGCGCATCACGTCCGCAAGAAAGTGCGCGAGCACGTCGGTTGGTGGAGCATAAAGCGTACCCGGGGTTGTCATCTTGACAGCGTAATCGCGAAAATCTGGCAGCTCGAGCTCTTTTCGCAGCAGCCCGCCGTTCGCGTGCGGGTTGGCGGAGATGCGACGCGTGCCGGAGGGCGTGAGATCCTGCAGTTCGGGTATGAGAGTTCCGTTGGCGTCGAAGAGTTCTTCCGGCTTGTAGCTGCGCATCCAGTCTTCAACGATTTTTAGACTGCGCTTATTCGTCGCCGGGTCGAGCACCGGGACCTGGTGGGCGCGCCAAAAGTCTTCCACCTTATGGCCGTCTACCTCTTTTGGCCCAGTCCATCCTTTCGGGGAACGAAGTACGATCATGGGCCAGCGCGGACGCGCAGCGTTGCCGGTGGAGCGGGCGTGCTGCTGCAGCGAACGAATTTCGAGGATGCATTGCTCCAGAGTAGAAGCCATTTTCTGATGCATCGTAGTCGGGTCATTGCCTTCGACGAAGTACGGTTTGTGACCGTATCCGGTCAGCAGAGCCTCCAATTCTTCATGCGGGATGCGGGCAAGGATGGTGGGATTTGCGATCTTGTAGCCGTTCAGATGCAGCACCGGCAGGACGGCCCCATCGCGAATCGGATTCAGAAATTTGTTGGAATGCCACGAGGTCGCAAGCGGCCCGGTTTCCGCCTCGCCGTCTCCGACCATGACGGTAACGATGAGATCAGGATTGTCGAATGCTGCTCCGTAGGCGTGCGAGATGGAGTAGCCAAGCTCGCCGCCTTCATGAATGGAACCGGGTGTTTCCGGCGTGCAATGCGAGCCGATTCCTCCAGGAAACGAGAACTGCCGGAAGAATTTGAGCATGCCCGCTTCGTCGCGGCTTTTGTCCGGATAAATCTCAGAGTAGTGGCCTTCGAGATAGCAATTGGCAAGCGTGGCTGGCGCACCGTGACCGGGGCCGGAGATATAGATAACATTTAAGTCGTACTTTCGGATGAGACGATTTAGGTGGCCCCAAACCAGCGATTGGCCGGGATCCGAACCCCAATGACCAAGCAGCCGATTCTTGATGTGCTCAGGTTTCAGCGGTTCGCGGAGAAGGGGGTTCGCGCGCAGGTAGATCATGCCCGCCGACAAATAGTTGCAGGCGCGCCAGTAGGCATCTGTCTTTCTCAGTTCTTCCGGTGAAAGCGGCGTAGGGACTTCGGTTGTGCCAGCCATGGATGCTCTCCGGGAATTCAAAGTGCAGGCGTTGCGCTGCGCGCCGCTCCCTCCCCTATAGCCTAAACTGTTCTGATGAAATGCGAATGAATTTTCGGGCGAACCCCGGAGACCGGGTTTAGCAGGGGGGCTTCGTCACAGGAAAGACGCAATCCAATCGCGCTTCCTGAGAAGCATTCGCGCAGTGTTTCACGCACTGAGGCACCTGTTGACGGGCTGGCCCGTAAGGAGGAGCGTCACTGCCTGTGCCTGTTCCCGTTGCCTGAACCGGTACGTCAAATACAGCACGATGCCCGGGAAATAACCGGCTTCGGCAAGCCCCAGCAAGAAGCGCGCAACATAGAGCTGATGCACCGCTAATTGTCCGTTCAGCTTACTCGAGGTCTAACACCGCCCCTCGTCCGCGGTCTGGGATCGTAAGAACCAACTTGCCTGAGGATGACCTCATTGTCGCGTCGATACTACGGCCATCGAGGCGCGCTGAGTGTTTGATCGGCGACCAGCCGTAGATCTCGATGCTAATCTGCTGCCACCATGCGGGATAGGAGCCCTCATGCTCTCCCAGGCGGAGCCGCAAGCCATCAGCGGTTACCTCACAATGGAAGTCCATGCGCAGGCTGGCGCCTGTCTTGTACGCATAAGTCTTTCCATCGTCTAGATAGAGGCGTCCAGCACACGCATCGCCTGCGTAGACGCGCAGGGTAAGGGGACCCTGGGGCATTTCATTTGTGCTTTGGACCAGAGGTGCGATCGGCAGAATCGCTCCCGCGCGCACAAAGACGGGCAAGGACGCGAGTTCTGGGTGTACCCAGGCTCTGAGCGGGACCAGATCGGCTGGACTTGCCGGAGCGTTGGGGGCCAGAGCGATCGGCACGGGCTTCGGAACAAGTTGCCCCGTCCAGTAGTCGTACCAGCTTGCCGAGGGAAACTCGACGTCATAGTTGTCGAGTTTATCCGGATAGGGCGGGGCTGCTACGAGGATGTCAGGGCCGAGAAGAAACTCGCCAGCTGCGTTAGGATCGATATCGATCGGATGATGGTCTCTCGCAGCGTCGGGAAATTCAAGAAAGAGCGGGCGCTCGATCGGCATTCCCGTCCGCGATGCTTCTTCTGCGAGCGTGTAGAGATAGGGCATCAGCCGGTAGCGCTCTTCGATAAATCGTCTGCGGATCGATTCTGGCTCCGCGCCGCCGACCCATGCTTCATGGTCGCCAGTCCCTTTCTCGGCATGATCCCGATCAATGGGCTGGAACGCGGAAATCTCAAGCCATTTTGTGAGCAAGTCCTGTTGCGGTGTACCTGCGAATCCGCCGACGTCCGCTCCACTCAACGCAAAGCCACTCAAGCCCAGGTTTTCGAGCATCGGGGTTGTCAGGCGAAGATGATTCCACGTGGCACTGTTGTCGCCCGTCCAGGTCGCGGCATAACGCTGTCCACCGGCATAGGATGCGCGCGTCAGCACGAATGGCCGCAAGTCCGGATTGAGCTGCTGCAACCCATTGAAGGTAGCTCGCGAGTTTTCCATCCCGTACACATTGTGAATCTCCGCATGACGCGCCGCACGCTTCACGAATCCGGGTTCGTCGATGCGGTGTACCACGTCTTCGGGCATCGTCTTCGTCGGAGTGTTGAAGACTGACGGTTCATTCATGTCGTTCCAGAAGCCGGCAACGCCCACCTTTGAGAAGTCCCGATAGAGCGTGCCCCACCAGTCGCGCGTCTGCGCGCGCGTGAAGTCCGGGAAGACGCTGGGGCCCGGCCACACATCGCCGGAGTAAACGCTGCCATCGGGATTCTTTAGAAAGTGGTCGCCCGCAATGCCGCTGTCGTAGGGCGAGTAGCCGTGACCGGGGAAGTTGGCGATATGCAGATCCGTAATGACGACGGTATGGAAGTTCTTCGATTTAAGTTGCGAGATCATTCCGGGAAAGTCGGGGAAACGTTCGCGATCTACGGTGAAGGGGCGGTTCTGTTTCTGGTAGTCGATATCCAGATAAATAACGTCGGCGGGGATATGATCCGCTCTCAAACGGTCGGCAACTTCGATCACTCGCGATTGCGGGGTGTAACTGTAACGCGATTGTTGAAACCCGAGAGCCCAGATAGGAGGAAGTGGCATGGTTCCGGTCAGCCACGCGTATGTTTCTACTACGTGCTTTGGAGTAGGTCCGTAAAAGACGTAGTAATCCAGCGGTCCGCTCACAGCGCCGAAAGAATAGACATTAGGTAGCTGCTTGCCAAAGTCAAAGCTACTGCGCCAGGTATTGTCGACGAAGACTCCGAGTGCGCGGCCAGCACGGAAAGCCATGAAGTAAGGGATAGCTTTATAGAGGGGATCGGTGGACTCCTGAAAACTATAGGCATCGGTATTCCACAACGCGAATGCCTGTTCGCGCCGATCCAGCGGGCCGGGCTTGTCTCCCAGGCCGAAGTAGTGCTCATCGAGCGGCATCGCTTTGTAGACCCGAAAGGAGTCGCCATGAAATTCGATGGGCTGTATGTCCTGCTGAAGGATGTTGCCGTCACGATCGGAGATCGTTAGCGCGAAGGTCTGGCGGCTCAGGGAGATCCGAAGGACCCCGGTTTGGAAGCCGACGGCGTCCGCGGTATTGGTTGGCGTCACCGCGACACGGCTCTCTCGCGCCTCCTTGAGGACCGCCCAGGAGGCGTCTTCCGCAAGCTCATTGGAGCGCGATACGCGAATGCGCACGATGTCTTCACGCAACGCGATAATTTGCGTGCGGGCATCGCCATCTCTCAGATCGATTCCATTGGGCAGCGCGGAGAAAGATGTGAGGTGATTCAGTTGAACGGCGGTGGAGCCCGCAGGACCATCTTGCCCCCGGAGTGAGGGCCTCGCAGCAAACAAGAAGAAAAGAAAAAGAGACGAGAGTACAGAGCGGTGGTAACGCGTACAGGTCCTCATTTCTCAAGCAGTCGTATTCGGAATCCATCTGGGATGGAACGGCGATCCCGGATTGATGGCGCTCGTTTCATAAAACCGCATTTAAGACTCGCCGAGAGTTCGGGGCGCGGCAAGTCCCGGATGGTTATCATACAGAAAAAACCGAGGATTAAAAGCGCTCTCACAGTCATGGGGGAGGCGCAGTTCGTGAGAGCGCTCTGGCGGAGGGTCGCGAAACAAAACCTCCGCCGCGATGCGAATGTCAGAGGTGAACTTCGCTGCTCCCGATCGCGCCGACTGGGTGATCGATCGAGCGCAACAGCAGGCCACCAACAGCTACCGCGACTCCGCTATCGTGACGCGCGTCACGGACAGAAATACGCCGTAAGATCGCGATCGTGGCGGCAGGAGTGAGCCGCGGCGGCGATCCGAGGAAGTGCCATGTCGACAGGGTGCGCTGCACTCCGCTCCTTAATAGGCAATTGCTAGCCGAGGCGTTATGGGTAAGATCGGACTAGTGGAGTTGTTTCGTGGATGGCTCAAGAGAGTGTTTTGCGCAGGTGAGGGATCTGACGGTCACGTACTCTCCCGAAGGCGGCGAACCAATTCGCGCCTTGGATGGCGTCAGCATCGAGGTTCGCTCGGGAGAGATCGTCGGGATACTGGGAGAATCCGGTTGTGGAAAGAGCACACTGGCAAGCGCACTGCTGCGGTTGCTGGCGCCGCACGCGAAATGCGAGGGCGGCTCAATTCTATTCTGCGGCCGCGACGTACTGAATCTGTCCGAGAGGGAATTGCGCGCGATCCGCGGCCGGGAAGTCTCGCTGATCCCGCAGGATCCGGCTCTTTCGCTCAATCCAGTAATGACAGCTGGTTCGCACGTCGACGAAGTGCTGCGCGCGCACTTACCACTCACAGCACAGCAACGCCGGGAGCGAGTCATGGAGTTGTTTCGAGAGGTCGGCTTCGATCGCCCAGAGGAAATCTACACCGCATATCCTCATCAACTCAGTGGTGGACAGCGCCAGCGGATCGCAATTGCGCAAGCGGTGGCATGCCGGCCGGCTCTATTGATCGCCGATGAACCTACCAGCAAGCTCGACGCGACCTTGCAGGCAGAAATTCTCGCGCTGTTGACGCGGATTCGACGACAACACGGGGCCGCGATTCTGGTAATCAGCCATGATCCAGCTCTGTTTGCAGGATTTGCCGATCGCATCGCGGTGATGTATGCCGGCCGAATTGTGGAAGTCGGGAGCAGCGCCGAGATCTTCGGGCGGCCGCTGCATCCTTATACACAGGCCCTGGTGCGGATTGCGGCATCGTCTGCCATCACAAGAGCAAGGGCGCGGGTTCGGCTTCCGGCGATCGAAGGTGAGTCTCCCGATCCGACCTGCATTCCGATTGGCTGCCGATTTGAGCCGCGTTGTTCCGAACGAATGGACATTTGTTCACGCCGTTATCCGCGCGAGTTCATGCCGGAGCCCGCGCGACCCGTGAACTGCTTCAAGTATGGGGAGTGACTTGCCGACTTACTTGCCGACTAATTCATCGACAGACGGAGCAACAGTCCAGAGCTTGCTGCGCGTGAAAGGGCTCTGCAAGCGATATGTCCGGGGCGGTCTGTGGCGGAAACGTGTGCCGGTGGCCGCGGTAAGGGGCGTCGATTTCGAGATCCCGCGCGGGCAGACGCTGGCGCTGGTCGGAGACTCGGGATCGGGGAAGTCCACCGTGGCGCGATGCGTGACACGCCTGGAAAGGCCGGACTCGGGACAAATCCTGATTCAGGGGATCGATATCGCGCATCTGGATTCACGCGAATTGGTTCCCTTTCGATCCAGCATCCAGATGGTATTTCAAGATGCGGTTACTTCGATGAACCCGCGCTTCTCAGCGCTGGAAGTCGTCGAAGAGCCGCTTCTGATCCGTGCCAAGGGGGCCCGAGGCGGCCAGAGGGGGGAAGGTGGCTGCAATCGACAGAGTCGCCGTGATCTCGTTCGCGACTTGATGGTGGAAGTTGGGCTCGCTCCCGATTGGATGAACCGATCGATCCTTCACTTCAGTGGGGGGCAGCGCCAGCGTCTCGCGCTGGCGCGCGCACTTGCTTTGCGGCCGCAGCTTCTGGTTCTGGATGAAGCGCTTTCCGGACTGGACTTATCCACCCAGGCACAAATCGCCAACCTTCTGCTCGACCTGCAAGCGGCGTACTCGCTGACGTATCTTCTTATATCTCACGATCTGACGCTGGTGGCGCGATTGGCGGACGTGATCGGAGTTATGTGCGAAGGGCAGACCGTGGAAGTCGGCCCCACCCAGCGGATCATTTCCAGTCCCACCCATGCCGCAACGAAAAAACTGCTGGCCTCGGCGAAAGCAGCAGCGTCCAATCTCGCGGCGATCACGGGGGCGTCGGCGTGAACTACCTTGGCCGTAGGCTGGTGCGCGCGGTTCTGTTACTCATCGGAGTGTCGGCACTATGCTTCCTGTTCACGGAAATGGCGCCAGGAAGTTTCTTTGACGAAATGCGGCTTAATCCACAGATCTCGCCGGAAACGATTGCGGCCCTGCGCTCCCATTACGGATTAGACCAGCCGCTTCTGGTGAGATACGGGCGCTGGATGAAATCCGCCCTGCACGCCGATCTCGGATATTCCATCGCATACAATACACCCGTGGCGCCGTTGTTGTGGAGCCGAGCAAAAAACACGCTGCTGCTCACAACTACTGCGCTGCTTCTGACTTGGATGATCTCTGTTCCGATGGGCGTGTGGGCGGCCAACCGGCATGGTGGTTTGCTGGACAAGGCGGTCAACCTTGCGAGCTCATTCCTCGTTTCTGTTCCGGAACTTGTGATTGCGGTGGCGCTGCTCGCGATCGCAGTTCGTTGGCGAATCCTGCGCGTCGGCGGAATGATGTCGGCCGACTACGAGGGCCTCTCCGCCTGGGCGAAATTGCAGGACGTCCTACTCCACCTGGCGCTGCCGGCATTCATCCTGGTGCTTTGCGAAATCGCGATCATTGTCAGGCACGTTCGCGCCAGCGTCCTCGAAGTGCTAGGCGCTCCTTATGTGCAAGCTGCGCGGGGATTTGGGATCAGCCGGGCGAGACTTCTGTTTCGGTATGTGCTCCCGGTTGCCGCGAATCCAGCGATTTCGCTTCTCGGCTTTTCTCTGGCTGGCTTGCTTAGTGGATCGCTTTTGGTTGAGGTTGTTTGCGGATGGCCCGGCCTGGGGCCGTTGATACTGGAGGCGACGCTATCTCGTGACTTATATCTCGTCATCGGCGGAATTATGTTCTCCGCGTTATTCATGGTGGGCGGCAACCTGGTTGCGGACATAATGCTGCTCGCGTTGGACCCGCGAATTCGCAGAGAGGCGGCGGATGCGCACTAGGACCGCCATCTTGATTGCGCTGCTCGCGATACTGCATCTGGCCCTGTTGTTTGCTGGTTTCTTTGCGCCTTACGATCCAACTACTCAGAACCGCGAGCTGCCGTATGCTCCACCCACGCGGGTGCATTTCAAGGACAGCTTGGGATTCCACTTACGTCCGTTTGTGTACGTATGGACGAGTGGGTTGGGCGGCGATCAGCTCGATAGTTATCAAGGAAGTTATCAAGAAGACCGCAGCCATGAATATCCGGTTCACTTCTTTGTAAGTGGGCCGAGGTACAAGTTTCTTGGGATCTACGAAACGGGCATGCATTTGTTCGGAGTTGCGGAGCCAGGCAAGGTTCTGCTCTTTGGGACCGACGGTTATGGCCGGGATGAATTGTCCCGCCTCCTATTCGGCGGCCAGATTTCGGTCGCCGCTGGAATCACGGCAACTTTCATTGCGCTTCTCGCCGGAAGCATTCTCGGAGTCATCGCGGGCTACTACGGCCGGTGGATTGACGAGTCGCTGATGGGCGTGACGGAGCTGTTCCTTTCGTTGCCTTGGCTCTATTTCCTGCTTGGGGTGCGGGCCTTTCTGCCATTGCATCTGAGTACGATCCGCACTTTCTTTCTGTTGACCGGCGTCATCGGCCTGATTGGCTGGGCGCGGCCCGCCAGGCTGGTGCGAGGAGTGGTTCTCAGCGCCCGAAATCGGAACTACGTTCTGGCGGCCCACGGGTTTGGCGGATCTGATTTCTACCTCCTGCGGCGGCACATTCTGCCTGAGGCATTTGGCTTGCTCCTGACCCAGGCAGCGCTTCTCGTTCCGAGGTATATTGCCGCCGAAGTCACGCTCTCCTTCTTCGGCCTTGGAGTGAATGAGCCGGTCCCGAGTTGGGGTAACATGCTGAGTACGCTGCAGCAATATAGCGTCCTCATTTCATATCGATGGCTACTTGCTCCGGCGTGCGCTTTGGTAGTTACTTCCGTAATCTATAGCTCCCTCGCTGATGTATTCCATTCCCGGTTAAAATCTTACTCAACCTAGAAAACTGAGTTCTGTGGGGTAAGGGGTGTTTATGAAAGTGATCGCTCGTCTAACCCTACACGTGTGCCTGCTCGCCGGTGCATGCTTTGCCGCCGCACCCACTCCAGAAGCGGCCAGTCCCGGCGAGGAACTTGCGCGCATGGCTGGCGTCTCTGGCCACTACGGCGGGCACCTGACCATTGGGCAACGATCCGAACCCAGGACGCTCAACCCGGTCACCGCCACGGACGCCGTTTCACGCGAGGTAATCGGTCGTCTCATGGGGGATCTCATCGAGATTAACCGGTCTTCGCAGCAGACCGAGCCCGGCCTGGCGAAATCGTGGAAGATCTCGCCCGACGGCCGCAGGTTTACCCTACAACTCCGCAAGGGAATTCGATTCTCCGACGGCCACCCCTTCGATGCCGACGACGTGCTCTTCTCGTTCAACGTTTACATGGATGAAGCAGTCGATTCCCCGCAGCGCGACCTGCTGATCATCGACGGCAAGCCCATCCTGGTTACCAAACTGGATCAATACACGGTGCGATTCGCGTTGCCGCGCCCCTATGCGGCGGCCGAGAGACTGTTCGATGGTCTCGCGATGCTGCCGAAACATCTGCTGGAGAAGCAATATCACGAGGGCCACTTTGCGCAGGCGTGGTCCCTGAATGTGCAAGCATCCGAGGTCGCCGGACTGGGCCCGTTCCGGCTCAAGCAGTACGTGCCTGGGCAGCGAGTTGTGGTGGAACGCAATCCTTACTACTGGAAAGTTGACCAGAAGAATCAGCGGCTGCCATACCTTGACGAACTGGTTTTCCTGTTTGTGGGCACGGAGGACGCGCAAGTGATGCGCTTCGAGGCGGGTGAGACCGACATCATCAGCCGGCTCAGCTCGGAGAACTACAACCTGCTTTCGCGTGAGAAATCCCGCGTCGGTTCGCAGCTGGCGGATATAGGGCCCAGCTTGGAGTACAACTTCCTGGTGTTCAACCTGAACGACCTCAGTCGGAAGAAGCTCAATGAAGTTGCCGGCAAGCAGGCCTGGTTTAGCGATTTGAAGTTCCGTCAAGCCATCTCTGCGGCGGTCGACCGCGAGTCCATCGTGCGCCTGGTCTACGGAACCCGCGGCGCGGCCTTATGGGGGAATGTGGGGCCCGGTAATAAGCTCTGGATCAATCAGACTATCCCGCATCCGTCGCGGTCTGTCGAAACGGCGCGTCAGCTTCTAAAGGCAGCGGGATATTCGTGGAACGCCGCGGGCCAGTTGCTGGATGCAACCGGGCAGCCAGTCGAATTTTCGATCATCACCAGCTCATCGAACAGCCAGCGC
>Ga0210410_10005064_pt1 | contig 11522 bp, 7 predicted proteins | sample IncBWC4MmetaG_FD_161058 | JGI IMG/M metagenome (GOLD analysis project Ga0210410, IMG submission 161058) | Forest soil microbial communities from Barre Woods Harvard Forest LTER site, Petersham, Massachusetts, United States - Inc-BW-C-4-M | ecosystem: Environmental > Terrestrial > Soil >... | reverse complement strand
GTCGCCGACGTAATCATAGGACAGCGCGAACAGCACCGGATCGGTGCGGGCGGCGATGAGGTCGCGGATCAGCCCGGGTTTTGCATGTTTGAACGACAATGCCCCCGTCAGTGCGGCGAGCGCATAGCCGCGATCGGGGTCCTCGGTCTCGCGAAAATAGGACGTGAGCAGCCGCAGCTTGTTGTTGCGGCCGGGCTCGTAGGCGAGGCGGTCGAGCAGTTCGGCGAAGCGGTTCATCCTTCCGCGTCCTCGCCAGTCGACGCCACATCGCCTTCGTCTTCGTCGCCGTAACCGACGAGGTCGAGCGGCCGCGCGGCGAGGCCTCTTGTCTTGCACCAATGCACCAGCGCGTCTTCCTGGCCGTGGGTGACCCAGACTTCGCTCGCGCCGGTCGCTTCGATGGTCGCGGTCAGCCCGTCCCAGTCGGCATGGTCCGAAATCACCAGCGGCAATTCGACGCCACCCTGCCGGGCGCGGGCGCGCACCCGCATCCAGCCCGAGGCGAACGCCGTAACCGGATCGGGGAAACGCCGCGTCCAGATGTCCGACGTGGCCGAGGGCGGCGCGAGCGTGATGGTGCCGGCGAGGTCGGCCTTCTTTACCCCCTTTACCGGACGCAGATCGCCCAGCGTGATGCCGCGACTCTCATAGTAATGCGTGATCTTTTCGATGGCGCCGTGCAGATAGATCGGCGCGTCGTAGCCGGCTTCCCGCAACAGCGCGATCACGCGCTGCGCCTTGCCGAGTGAATAGGCGCCGACCAGATGCGCGCGTTCGGGAAACAGCGCGATGGAAGTGAGCAGTTTTTTGATCTCATCCGCCGCATCGCCATGGCGGAACACCGGCAATCCAAAAGTGGCCTCGGTGATGAAGACGTCGCAGGGCACCACTTCGAAGGCCGCGCAGGTCGGGTCGGACGCATCCTTGTAGTCGCCGGAGGCCACGATGCAGGTGTCCTTGCAGGAGACCGCGATCTGCGCCGAGCCTAGCACATGGCCGGCGGGGTGGAATTTTATGGTGACCTCGCCGAGTTTCAGTTCCTCGCCATAGGCGATGGCCTGCGTGCTGCCGGCAAAATTATCGCCGTAGCGCAGCCGCATCATGTCGAGCGTTTCCTGCGTGGCGAGCACCGCGCCATGCCCCGCCCGGGCGTGGTCGGAATGGCCGTGGGTGATCACGGCGCGCTCCACGGGGCGCACCGGATCGATGTGGAAGCCGCCGGGCTTGCAGGCCAGGCCGGCGGGAAGCGGCGTCAGGATGTCTTGCGGGCGCATCGGTTTTATATAGTCTGCAGCAAGACTCATTCGAGTCCAGCCCTCACGCCCTTGAAGCCCGCAATCGGTTCCCGACGATGCCTGTCCGCTTGTTCCTGTCCTCCGGCGATCTGGTTGCCGACCGGCGGTTCGATTTCGCGCGCGATCTGCAGCTGAAGGGTGATCTGGTCGCCGCGGCCGATTTGCTGCTGCAGGCGACCGAACTTGCGCCCGGCTTTGCCTCAGCCTGGTTCACGCTCGGTGATATCCGCGAGCGTCTCGGCGATCGCGATGCGGCGATCGCGGCGTTTCGCAAGGCGCACGAGGTCGATGCCGAGGACCGGCACGGCGCCGGCCTGCGGCTGATGCTGCTCGGGGCCGAGCAGCTGTCGGCGATGCCGCCGGCCTATGTGCGCGCGCTGTTCGATCAATACGCGCCGAAATTCGAATCCGCGCTGGTCGATGATCTCGGCTATCGCGGACCTGCGCTGTTGTTCAAGGCGGTGCTGGCCACCCGCGCCGCGGACCGCAAGCCGGCCTTTTTCAGGCGCGCCATCGATCTCGGTTGCGGCACCGGGCTCGCGGCTGCGGCCTTTGCCAAAAATGTCGATCGCTTCACCGGCGTCGACCTGTCACCGCGCATGATCGAGAAGGCGCGCTCGACCGGGCTCTATGCCGAACTCGAAGTCGACGACATGCTGCAGGGATTGCGCAGCAAGCCAGAGACCAGCGCCGAACTCATCCTCGCCGCCGATGCGATGGTCTATGTCGCCGATCTCATGCCTGTGCTGGCGGAGGCCAAACGCGTGCTGGTAGCGGGCGGCGTGCTCGCGTTCACGACCGAAACCCATGATGGCGAGGGTGTCATCATCGGCGAGGGGCTGCGCTACGCGCACAGTGCGGATCATGTGCGGGCGTTGATTCAAACGGCAGGACTGAGCCTTTGCCAGCTTGAAGACCGCTCGGCCCGCAACGAGGACAACGCGCCGGCGCCCGGCCTGGTCGTGGTCGCCGCAAAACCGTGAATATCGTCTCACGGAATTAGCGCGCGCGTTGCGCCGCAACTTGGCTATTGCCGTTCCGGCGGGAATATAGGTCAATGCTCCCACAAGAGCATGATCCGGACCCGAAGGGCCACGTTAGTGCAAAGTGGGCACCCGTTTTCCCAAAAGATCGTGCTCAAACAAAAAGGTGAACGACGAACATGATTCAACTCAGTTGAATCATGTTCCAGGGAGAAACAAAACAATGAACCGAAAACAGACAAGGCGCGAATTCGGCGCCACCGCTCTTGCCACGATTGCAGCCTCCGCGATGCCCGCGCCTTTCGTCTGGGCCGCCGAGAAGAAATACGATCCGGGCGCGACCGACACCGAAATCAAGCTCGGCCAGACCGTGCCGCATAGCGGCCCGGGTTCGCTCTACGGCGTGCTCGGCCGTGTCGGCGAGGCATATTTCCAGATGCTGAACGAGAAGGACGGCATCAACGGACGCAAGATCAAGTTCTTCACCATGGACGACGCCTACAGCGCGCCGAAATGCGTCGAGGCCACGCGGCGGCTGGTGGAGCAGGAGGAAGTGCTTGCCCTGTTCGGCTCGCTCGGCACCGCGCCGCAGACAGCCGTGCACAAATATCTCAATTCCAAGGGCGTGCCGCAGCTCCTGCTGAACACCGGCGCGTCGAAATGGAACGATCCGAAGAACAACAAATGGACCATGGCGGGACTGCCGCTCTATCCGACCGAAGCGCGGATTCTCGCCAAGCATGTCGTGGCGGTGAAGCCGAACGCCAAGATCGGCATCCTCTACCAGAACGACGATTTCGGCCGCGATTTCCTCGGCCCCTTCAAGAAGGTGCTGGCGGACGCCGGCGGCACCGCCAGCGTTATCATGGAGCAGACCTATGATCTGACCGAACCGACGGTCGATTCCCAGCTCATCAACCTCTCGAAGTCGGGCGCGGACACCTTCTACAACATCAGCACCGGCAAGGCGACGTCGCAATCGGTCCGAAAAGTCGCCGAGCTCGGCTGGAAGCCGCTGCAACTGCTGTCGGCTGGCTCTACCGGCCGCTCGATCCTCAATGCGGCGGGTTTTGAAAATGCGAAGGACATCGTCGCCATTCGCTATTCCAAGGAAGCGGGGCCGGGGCGCTGGGAAAAGGACAAGGACGCGATGGCGTTCGAGGCGTTGCGCGCGAAATATCTGCCCAATGTCGATCCCGACAATACCATCGCCTATGCCGGCTACGGCCAGGCAGTGACGATGGGCGAAATCCTTCGCCGCTGCGGCGACGATCTGACCCGCGCCAACGTGCTGAAGCAGGCCTCGACATTGGCCGGCTATCACTCGCCGTTCTTCCTCGACGACATCAGTTACAGCTACACGCCCGACGACTACTCGCCGATGAAGACGCTCCACATCTCGATCTTCGACGGCAAGGACTGGCAGATATCCGAAAAGGCGGTCACCGAATAGGCCGGCTGCCGCCCCACGACGAAACCGCGGCATCCTCGCCGCCGATGCGATGGCCTATGCCGTCGATCTCGCCCGCGTGCTGACCCGCCCGCGGGCCCCTGCAAACAAATGCGCCGGCCGCGAGGCCGGTTCGCATTCTGTCCGGCGATCAGTACTTCGCGATCACCGGCGAGTTGAAATGATAGTTCAGGCCGGTCCGAAAGATGTGTTCCGTGACGCCGGTGGCGAAGGTGCCCAGCAGCGGGCCGCTGTTGAACCGATAGGAGACCGAGCCGAGATCGACGTAGAGGTATTCGGTCTTGCTGGTCCAATTCGGTCCGAACATGCCCAGCAAGGTGAATGGGGTTTCGATGCCGGCACCGGCGGTCCAACCGCCCTTGGTGCTGGAGAATTGGGTGGTGCCGGTGCCGCCCATGCTCTGCAAGCTCATGCTGGTTTTGATGCTGCCATAAGCGTAGCCGCCAGTGGCATAGAACAGGGTCGATCCGACGGCGTAGCCCAGACGGCCACGGACCGTGCCGAACCAGGGCAGCTTGGCATCAAACGCGGCAAAAGAAGCGTTGGGTTCGCAGAACAGAACGCAGGTCTTGTTGTCCCTCTGACTGGAGCCCTGGATGTCGGTCTCCACGCCGAGAACCAGGTTCGCGGCCTGCCAGTTGTAACCGGCCTGCACACCGCCATTGATGCCGTCCGGGGCGAGGTTGAACAATTCGGGTGTGTCGCCGGCAAAACCCACCGAGCTGCGATCACGGGCAGTACCGGCACCGATGTTGCCGCCGAGATAAAAGCCGGTCCAGTTCGCCGCCACCGCCGGCGTGTAGGCGCTGTTGCCGCCGATCCGATAGTTCAGGCCGACCCTGAAGATGTTTTCACGAACTTCACCTTCGAGGAGTTGGGGCCCCCCGAAAGCCATGAACGCATCGGCCTTGTTGCCGAGATTGAGGTAGAGGTATTCGATCTTGCCGGTCCAGTTGCCGCCAAGCGCCGCTTCCACGCCGCTGCCGACGGTCCAGCCGCCCTGGGTTCTGCTGGTCGAGAATGCGGCAGAACCACCGTTAAAAACCAACGTTTCGCTGACGCTGGTTCTCACCCCGCCATAGGCAACACCGCCAGTGACGTAACTCAGCACCGGGCCGGAGGCGAGGCCGAGACGACCGCGCACGGTGCCGAACCAGTCAAGCTTTTGGTCGTATTGGGCGTTTTGAAAGGATGAGCACCCCAGCAGACAGCTGTAGCTGTCGTGAAGGTTCATACCCTGGATGTCGGCCTCAACGCCAAAAACGAGTGGCCCGAGACCCGAGGGGGTCTGCCAATTATAGCCAACCTGGGCGCCGCCCAGGCCGCCTTGCGGCGACTGATAATTCGATTCAAACGAAAAAGTGGGAAGGGTCAGCAATGTACTGTCGCGTCCAAGGCCAACGCCCGCATTGACGCCGAAGTAGAGGCCGGTCCAGTCGTAAACCGCGGCAACCGGCGCTTTGCGGTAGAGTTCCTTGACCGGCAGGTCCGCCGCCTGCGCACTAAGTGAAGCTCCGAGGAGGGCAATGCAGGCGAGAAATTTCTTCATCATGGAGATCCGATTCCAAAATCCAAAAGGGAACCGTAGCAGCTTTGCGGGTTCTGCCTGTGCTCTCAGGGCCACATGTGGCTGGAAAGGGACGCCTTGGCCGAAATGACCCGGTCTGAATTGGATTCAATCAAAAATGGCACAGTTTCCCTGCTCCTCGACCCGTCTGACCAGACCGGCTTAACCTGTGGCTTGTGAGGACCACCGAATCGGACCGTCTGGCGTCCGCCCCCTTGCCAGAGACCTTTCTGCGCTGGTTCGCCGGGCGCAGCTGGTCGCCGCGCGAGCATCAGCTTGAGTTGCTGGCAAAGGCCCGCGACGACCGCTCCGCGCTGTTGATTGCGCCGACCGGCGCCGGCAAGACGCTGGCGGGATTTTTGCCGACACTGGTCGAACTATCTGCTTCGTCATCTTCGGTGCGCTCGGCGCAAAACAACGTCGTTTCCACCGGGCGCGGCGTGCAGCGCAGCCGGGGCCTGCATACGCTCTACATCTCGCCCTTGAAGGCGCTCGCGGTCGATATCGCGCGCAATCTGGAGACGCCGATCGCCGAGATGGGCCTGCCGATCAGGGTCGAGACCCGCACCGGCGACACGCCGGTATCGCGGCGGCAACGGCAGCGGCGATATCCGCCCGACATCCTGCTCACCACGCCCGAACAATTGGCGCTGCTGCTGTCGTCCGACGACGCGCCGTTTCTGTTTTCGCAGCTCAAGCGCATCGTGCTCGACGAGCTGCATGCGCTGGTGACGTCGAAACGCGGCGATCTGCTCTCGCTGGGGCTGACGCGGCTGTGGCAACTGGCGCCGCAGATGCGCTCGATCGGGCTGTCGGCGACCGTGGCGGAGCCGGAATCGCTGGCGCGTTTCCTGGTGCCGCAGCGCGACGGCACAAGCGAAGCCGCCGACATCGTCGTCGCCGGCGGCGCCGCCGCGCCCATCGTCGAGATGCTGGACACGCGCGAGCGGCTGCCGTGGGCCGGCCACTCGGCCCGCCACGCGCTCAACGAAGTCTACGAACTGATCAAGCGCAACAAGACCACGCTGGTGTTCGTCAACACCCGCAGCCAGGCCGAGATGCTGTTCCAGGACCTCTGGCGCATGAACGACGACGGCCTCGCCATCGCCCTGCATCACGGCTCGCTCGATGTCGCGCAGCGCCGCAAGGTCGAGGATGCCATGGCGGCCGGCAAATTGCGCGGCGTGGTCTGCACCTCCTCGCTCGATCTCGGCGTCGACTGGGGCGATGTCGATCTCGTCATCAATATCGGCGCACCGAAGGGCGCCTCGAGGCTGATGCAGCGGATCGGCCGCGCCAATCACCGCATCGACGAAGCCTCGCGCGCCGTTCTGGTTCCGGCCAATCGCTTCGAGGTGCTGGAATGCGCGGTCGCGATCGATGCCGTCAACGAAAACGCCCAGGACACCCCGCCGCTGCGCACCGGGGCGCTGGACGTGCTGGCGCAGCACGTGCTCGGCCGCTCCTGCGGCGAGCCGTTTCTGTCCGATGAGCTTTTCGACGAGGTGCGGACGGCGGCGCCTTACGCCGCGCTGGCGCGCTCCGATTTCGATGACGTGGTCGATTTCGTCGCCACCGGCGGCTACGCGCTGAAAACCTATGAGCGGTTCGCGCGCATCAAGCAGGACAAGCAGGGCCGCTGGCGCGTCGCCAATCCGCGGGTGCGCCAGAGCTACCGGCTCAATGTCGGCACCATCGTCGAAGAATCGATGCTCAAGGTGCGGCTGGTGAGCTCGCGCGCGGCAAAGGGGAACACCGGATCGACCGGCGCGCTGGGTCGCGGCGGCCGCGTTCTCGGCGAGATCGAGGAATACTTTATCGAAGGCCTGGTGGTCGGCGACACCTTTGTGTTCGGCGGCGAGGTCGTTCGCTACGAAGCGCTGGCGGAAGATCATGTCTATGTCTCGCGCGCCAACGACAAGGATGCAAAAGTGCCGTCCTATATGGGCGGGAAGTTTCCACTCTCGACCTATCTCGCCGAACGGGTCCGCAACCTGCTCGCCGACAAGCGCGCCTGGAACGCGCTGCCGGACCAGGTGCGCGACTGGCTGTCGTTGCAGGCGGACCTGTCACGCGTTCCCGGCGTGCGCGAACTGGTGGTGGAAACCTTTCCGCGCGCCAACAAGCACTACCTCGTCTGCTATCCCTTCGAAGGCCGCCTCGCGCACCAGACGCTCGGCATGCTCTTGACGCGGCGGCTGGAGCGCGCCCGCGCCCGGCCGCTCGGCTTTGTCGCCAACGAATACGCGCTGGCCGTATGGTCGCTCGGCGATCTCTCGTTCATGATCCGCCAGGGCAAGCTCGATCTCGACGCGCTGTTCGATCCGGACATGCTGGGCGACGATCTCGAGGCGTGGCTGGCGGAATCCGCGCTGATGAAGCGCACCTTCCGCACCTGCGCCATCATTTCCGGTTTGATCGCCCGCCGTTTCACCGGCGAGGAAAAGACCCGGCGCCAGGTGCTGTTCTCGACCGACCTGATCTACGACGTGCTGCGCAAGCACCAGCCCGATCACGTGCTGTTGCGCGCCGCGCGCGCCGATGCCGCGACCGGCCTGCTCGATATTCGCCGGCTCGGTGATATGCTCACGCGTATCAAGGGGCGAATCACCCACCGGGAACTGAGCCGAATTTCGCCGCTCGCGGTTCCGGTGATGCTGGAAATCGGCCGCGAAGCGGTTTATGGCGAAGCCTCCGACGAGTTGCTGGCGGAAGCCGCCGAGGAACTGGTAAAGGAAGCGACTGGATAAAGGCGACTGGACAGAACGTGACGGCACGCGCGCACTCCCTGGACGACGAACTATCCGCTGCACGCATCTCAACCGTCGATGTCGCGGGCGTCACATTCTTTGCCGATCTCTCCGGCGCGCTGTTCTGGGAAGAACAGCGCCTGCTTGTGGTCTCGGACCTGCATCTGGAAAAAGGCTCGAGTTACGCCGCGCGCGGCGTGCTGCTGCCGCCTTACGATACGGTCGCGACGCTCGGCCGCCTCAGCGCCGTGATCGCGCGGCACCATCCGCGCATGGTGATTGCGCTCGGTGACAGTTTTCACGACCGCGACGCCCATGGCCGGCTGTCGGCGGCGGACCGCGACGCGATCGCAGGCCTGCAAATCCGCCGCGACTGGATCTGGATTTCAGGCAATCACGACCCGGCACTCACCCCCGATCTCGGCGGCGTGGTCGTGAGCGAAGTCGCCATCGGGCCAATCGCATTCCGTCATGAGCCGACCGGCGCAGTCGGCGAAATCGCGGGGCATCTGCACCCCAAGGCGCGGGTATCCGCGCGCGGCCGCTCGACGGAGCGCCGCTGTTTTGCCAGCGACGGCGAACGCGCCGTGATGCCGGCATTCGGCGCCTATACCGGGGGCCTCTCCATCCGCGACGCGGCGTTTGCAAAAATATTCCAGACGCTGGGCTTCATGGCCCACGTGCTCGGCGATGTCAGGCTGCACACCATCGCCGCCTCGCGCTGCTATTGAGCCATCACTGGATTAGCGGCGAGGTGTTTTCATCGCTCAGCCAGGGCGTGAACCCATCAATGGCGGACGTCCGCTTTGGTGCCCGTTCCGGACTCAATTCTTATATCGCATGAGGTCCGAAATCTGCCCAACAGCAGACATCCACTGACTCGCATGTTCGCCACCATGCTGCAGGCCATGCACGGCTTCCGCCGCAAGTCAGCGAGCCTGAGAGGGCGTTCAGGGATCACTGCCATTCCCTCACTTCGTTCGGCGCTAACTTGAGATCTTTTGTATCGCCGACGCGCAGAGGCGACACATACAGCCTTACGTTCGGCTCTGAGGGGTAATAAAGGTCTCTAATCTTGCCTTCAGCCTCCTCAGGAGTTGAACAGCCAACTAGATACGCATCGTGGTATGTTAAACCGCTGCCATCCGGGACGTGGACCAACACTACGAAGCCTAAGTCAAGGTTCCGCGCGCTGCGTGTTTTCCACCCCGAAAGTTTGGTAAGATGAAGCAGACCCACTGCACATTTACCTAGATCGCGAGAACTGCAAAATCAAACATTGCATGATCGGTCTCCAGTCGAACGCGCCCTACATTGACCTCGTCACCCTCCGCAACCTCGTCACCCTCCGTCCGAAAGCCGGCAGTTCTAGGACCCGACGGCGGCTTTTCCTTTACGAATCTGCAGCAAGCCGGTCACAGAAATTGCGCCATGATACCGATCAATGCGGAGATATTGCCGATTGATGGTGTGAACCTCGCGCTCCAAAAGCGTCGTTTTGATCCTGCACCGATCACTTCCGGTGGACCCGGACAAGCGGACATTTTAGTATCCGTCGGCAGGTGCCAAAGGCGCCACAGTCCGTTATTGTCACCTCTATCGTGCACGCCGCTGTTGAAGGGACTTGATGTTCCCCACGGGGAATTATCTTGTTTGAACTCATTCAATCCGACACGGGAGTTCTTGACGTATCACGCTGCGCAAGCCGAACGGATATTGAAATGATCACAGTTCCGGAACTGGTATCGCAAGCTTTGGGGTCGTTTCTAACCGCGGAAACCAAGGACCGGTTTGGCGCTTCACATGCCGGTTTAACCGAGTTGCTTCCGTTTGCGGCGAAGCTCACGTTGGAGTGCATCGGTAACAGCGACGCCCTGTACCACAACATTGAGCATACATTGCTCGTTACCCTTGCCGGGCACGACATTTTAACCGGACGTGCGCTGCTGCGGCCAACGACAGCAAACGATTATGCGAATTTCATTTTGGCGTGCCTCGCCCATGACATCGGATACGTTCGCGGCGTTGTTCAGGGAGATGAAAACGAGTCCTATATTGCAGATGTAACTGGTGGCACCATTCGTCTGCCTCGAGGTTCGTCCGATGCCGCGCTTGCTCCGTATCATGTGGACCGTTCGAAACTGTTCGTCCTCGAGCGCCTGGACGCAGTCGAAGAGCTGGATGCGAACCGAATTGCCCGAGCAATCGAATATACCCGCTTTCCTTATGCGATATCCTCGAATGACAGTCTGATCGAAGAGGAGGGCTTGTTGCTGCGGGCCGCCGATCTTATCGGCCAGCTCGGCGATCCCAACTATCTGAGGAAGTCGAACGCGCTGTTCCACGAATTTGAAGAGATCGGGCTCAACAAAGTGCTGGGATACGCTACGCCGGCGGACATCGTTTATAAGTATCCCCAATTCTATTGGAACAATGTCGCCCCCCAAATCCAAACGGCGATACGCTATCTCAATGTCACTTCTCGCGGCCGTCAATGGATAGCAAGTCTCTATGGTAACGTGTTCCGGGCGGAGCGTGAGATGAACTTGTCGGGACCGCAGCCGTAATCGGCGGCGTCCCGCGGCTGCAAATGGTCCCGCCAGTTTCTTGCACGCGGTCGCGGAGCGAAGTTTGCCAGAGTCCGCTTCGGGTCAAAAGCGCCGTTTCAAGTCTCTGACGTTTGAATGCCAGCGCGGGCACGTGGCCGCTCTCCACAACGTGAGGCTTGCATCAATCTTTCCTGAACACGATCGAGGCGATCCAGCCGGTCATCAGCGCCATGATGGCCGTGACGAGGCCATAGACGAGGCCGTTCTGGCGGGCGGTGGTGGCGACGAACTGCTCGAAACCCACCTTGACGATTTCGAAGGCGGTGTCGGTCTTGGTCACCAGCGCGCCGTCGGAAAACAGTTTGATTTCGACGCCATAGGTGCCGATCGGCACTTCGGCCGGAAGCGGAATGCCGGTGCGAAACAGCGTCGGCGTCAGGAAAGTCACCGCGGAAGTGTCTTCGCGATAGAGGCCGCGTTCGCTGCGCAGCCGCACGAAGGCGCGGCGGAACGCATCGTTCGGCACCACGTCGGCGTAATCGGGCCCGACGCGCTGGGTCAGGAGCACATTGTTGAGGCCGAGCTGCTGGCGCCGCTCGACGTCGGGCGAGGCGATGGCGTCGAACGGCCGGTTGGCGAACAGCGCGAGATAGGTCGGCACCTGCAGGAACTGGCGGTAGTCGGTGTTGATCCAGATGCCGAATTTGCGCTCCTTGCGGCGCGTCACCATGTCGGCGCGCGGGCCCGAGACGGTCACCACGAGGTCGTAGCTGTTGCGGGTCGCGGGCGTGGAGGCGTCCTTTTCGACCGAGCCGAACAGCACCAGCTCCTCGCCGGAATAGTTCGGCGTCACCGTGACCCGATGGTTGGAGACCGACACGATGAGCCGCTCCGCGCGCGCCTGCGA
>Ga0210410_10005062_pt1 | contig 11522 bp, 8 predicted proteins | sample IncBWC4MmetaG_FD_161058 | JGI IMG/M metagenome (GOLD analysis project Ga0210410, IMG submission 161058) | Forest soil microbial communities from Barre Woods Harvard Forest LTER site, Petersham, Massachusetts, United States - Inc-BW-C-4-M | ecosystem: Environmental > Terrestrial > Soil >... | reverse complement strand
TGCCAGCGTCTCTTGCGACACTTTCGCCAACACACGTTCCGGCTGATCTTGTTCCCCGTAGCGGGCCAGCAGCAGCAGCGTGCGCGCCAGCCGCTTTTCACTGGAATTGAACAGCTGATCGATCAGGTCCTCTTCCACCCGGATGTTATGCGCCAGCATGTAGGCGATGAAATGATCCGATAATTCATGCTCCGCGTGTAGGACCCGCAACAACTCCTCTTTTTGAATCACAAGCAGCGTCGTCGGCGTAACCGCGGTCGTTGTCCCCATCCGGACTGTCTGTCCCGCCATGCATCCCTCGCCGAAAAAGTCCGTCGGTCCAAACATCGCAACCACGGCTTCCTTGCCCGAGCCATTCACCACCGACAACTTCACGCCGCCCTTCTGGATATACATCACCGTGCACGCGGTTTCGCCCTGAGAGTAAATGGATTCGCCCCTGTGGTATTCCATCACTTTTCTCGCCACACCGGCAGTATCGAGAAACTTCTGAGCATTAAACAGCCCGGCTCTTCCGTTAGGTATGGCTCTTTTGGGTTTCATATTCAGGCTGAATCAGCGTCTCGAATTGGGCACTCTCCGCCCGTATTCAGGCTATCAGGAACGCCCTGGCAAAACTGTGCAAATGTGAACAGCGCCCGATTCTGCGATCTGTAGATCGAGGGTGTTCAGTATTAGACAGACATCGAGGTTAAGTGATTGATATATGAAGTACCCAGGAATGGATTTAGTTCTCCATCCAACTACCCAGCAAAGTTGGAGTTTCGAATGTTTCCACTCAACTTCGAGCGGGTTAGAACGGATTGTGACTGGGTGATGAGGAGAAGCACATGCGCAAATTAGAGGTTTGCAAGATTTGGATTTCGGCGCTCCTATTGGCCGTCGTCATGGCTGGCTGCAGCGATTCGGACAGACGCGCCGGGGCAGGGAGCCCAGGTGATCCGCTAACCCCGCCCACCGTGACCGCGGTCACTCCTCCGAACGCCTCCACGCTTGTTTGCCCCAACACCGCAGTTGTCACCGCAACTTTCAGCAAGCCCATGAACCCTGCGACCCTCACCACCACTTCTTTTACTTTGACTTCCAGCGGCGCCAGCGTCTCCGGGACGGTTAGCTATGTCGCCGCCACCATGATTGCCACCTTTACGCCCGCCGCCGCTCTTGCCGCCAGCACCCCGTACACCGCCACGATCACCACCGCCGCCCAAGACCAGTTCGGTAATGGCCTGGCCACAAATTTTGTCTGGACGTTCACCACCTCACCGGCCTGTCCGCCTCCCGCCGCTGCGATAGCATTGGGTTCGGCCTGTAGTTTCGGAATTCTTGCCGGTTCCACGGTCACCAATGTCACTGGCACCGCCACCACCGTGAGCGGAGATGTTGGCGTCTGGCCAGGAACCGCAATAACAGGATTTGGAACCCCCGCATCCATTACTGGCGCATTCCACCCGGGCGATACGGTCGCTATGACCGCCCAAGGTGACTTGACCACGGCGTACAACAATGCTGCGGGAGCAGCCGGAGGCGCCGTCCTCACCGCCGATATCGGCGGCCAAACTCTTCCCCCGGGAGTTTATAAAACCACCAGCGCGCAGCCTTCGCTAGGAATAACCGGGAATCTAACCCTCGACGGTCAAGGGAATCCGAACGCCGTCTGGATCTTCCAGATCGTTTCCACCCTCACCACCGCATCAACCAACAGCCAGGTCATCCCTATTAATGGCGCAAGCTCCCACAACGTCTTCTGGCAAGTGGGAAGTTCCGCCACACTTGGCACCACAACATCCTTCATCGGAACCATCATGGCTCAGGCTTCCATCACGCTCAACACCGGCGCAACGCTGAATGGCAGAGCGCTGGCCCGTACGGGCGCAGTGACCACGGACACCAACACGGTTGTTGTTCCTGCATGTCCATAAAGTCATTGGCGGTGGGCCGGCTTCGGGGCTGGCCCACCGCGCGTCTGACTGAAAACGCATTGCACGTTGCTAAAGTTCGGAGGAACACTCGTATGTCATCTCAATCAAAGCGCCATCCTGTTCGGGTCTTAATGTTGCTGCCGGCCGTTGTTGCGTTCTTGTTCATGTTTGCCGGCTTCGCTGCGGCTCAGGACCAGCCTGCTCCCAAGTGGGAGCTTTACGGCGGATACTCCTACGTGTATCCAGGCGCGGACTTGCACGGCCAATTTAACGGCGCCTTGCTCCCGGTGACCAGCCGCCTGGAATCGAATCCGCGCGGTGTCGGTGTCAGCGTTTCTTATAATTTCGATCGTTGGTTTGGTTTGACTCTCGATGCCGGCTCCAATTGGGGCAGCGGGGAAAAGGGGCTAGCCAACAGAATCGACGACGCCGGATTCGCCAACATCTCCTTTGGCCCCAAGGTTACCTTCCGCACTAAGCATTTTTCTCCTTTTCTTGAACTGCTAGTGGGCGACCATCGCCTTACACCCGATGCCTTCCACGATATCGACAAGCTCGGGGTCATGTTCGGCGGCGGTCTTGATCTCAACCTGTCCCGGCACGTCGCTCTACGGCTCTTCAGGGCGGATTATATATTGTCGAATTACCGCTATGCGCCGACCAGTGTTCCCAATACGCAACTCAATGGTGTGCGCCTGCAGACTGGCCTCGTCATTAACCTCGGTGGCGGAGAGCCGCCTCTGCCCCCCACCGCCGCTTGTTCCGTGCAACCAACGGAAGTCTTCGCTGGCGAACCAGTCACCGCCACTTCCCGCGGCTCCAATTTCAATCCCAAGCGCACCGTCACCTACACCTGGAATTCCACCAATATCAAAATTCCGGGCAACGATGCCTCCGCGCAGATCGACACCACCGGCTTGCAGCCCGGCTCCTACGTTGTCACCTCCAATTTGAGTGATGGCAGCAAACGTGGTCTCGCCTCCTGCAGCGCCAGCTTCACCGTCAAGCAGCCTCGTCCTCCCGTCATTTCCTGCTCCGCCGATCCCGCCACCGTCCTCACCGGCGGCACCTCCAGCATCAGCTCCAACGCCAGCAGTCCCGATGGCCGCAGGCTCATCTACAGCTACTCGGCAAGCGCCGGCGATGTATCCGGTACTGGCAGCACCGCCACACTTAATACCGGCAGTGCGCAGCCCGGCACCATCACCGTTACCTGTAATGTTGCCGATGACCGCGTCCCCGCGCTCACTTCCTCCAACACCACCACGGTGCTCGTGCAAGCTCCGCCGCCTCCCGCGCCTGCGCCCGAAATCAAGGAGTTGGAATCCAGGCTGGCCCTCCATACGATTTACTTCGCGACCGCACGGCCCACCATCGAGCATCCCGAACGTGGCCTGCTCGACAGTCAGGCAGATATTCTGGAAAAACTGGCTGCGGACTTCGCTAGGTACCTGAAATACAGGCCCGATGCCCATCTGATCCTCAGCGGCCACGCCGACCCCCGCGGTGGCCCCGAGTACAACAAGGGTCTTACCGACCGTCGCGTCGGACGCGCCAAGGACTTTCTCGTGGAACACGGCGTCCCGGCAGACCACATTGACACCAAGTCGTTTGGCGAGGAGCAACAGCTCAGTCCCGACGAGATCAAGCAGCAGATGGCCGATAATCCGGACCTGACTCCCGAAGAGCGCCAGCAGCTGATGAAAAATTTCAAAGTGCTCGTCCTGGCGAACAACCGCCGCGTCGACATCACCCTCAGCACCACCGGACAACAATCCATTCGCCGCTACCCGTTCAACGCCAAGGATTTCCTCGCCCTCATCAGCCCCAAGGGCGGCGAAACCAAACAACCACCCAAGAAGCGCAAGCCCTAGGCGCAACTCGAGCAACGCTGCCCTCCATTGTTGGGGCAATCGCCTGGCTTGGTGGCCAGACTCGGGCCACCAAGCGGATCACCCAAGACTGTGCAAATGTGAACAGCGCTTGGCATGGACAACCTATAAGATGGGGCATCGGGACCTGTGGAGAAGCGGCATTTGAAGAAGCGCCGCTTTATCCAGTGCGCGTCGTAGCGTCCTGAGGATCTGCAACCCTGGAATACGTGCTTCCCTTACAAGTCGAGCAGGCTAACTGGGGTCAGCGAGTCCGGCCTCTTTCTGTCGAGGTCCACCCGGTTTGCAGTTCGGAAAGGTCCAAATGCCAGCAAATGATACTGCGGGAAGACTCTTTCTCCGTGAAAACACGCTCTTGCCAGGAGGTTTGATCATCGAAACCGAAACCTTCCTTCCCGGCTGGAGAGCGGTCAGAAATTGCAATGGCTACCGCCTCGGCAGAAAAATCGAAGAAGCGAAGTGGAACTTCTTCTATCTGGCTGGCGAAGTAAAGGCAATCGTTCTTGGCCGTCAGGGACCCTCGGCCCTGCGCAGGGCGCTCCAGAGAATCCTTGCGAAACCAGAGGCACGGAAGTTCAATTCGCTGGAGCTTACCGGAACACGCTCCAGATGGTTTCTGGGCATCCCTTTTGTCAGCGTCACCGCAAATTTCCGCCACATCCAGCAAGGTCTGGCCCTGGACCGCGCCAACGATTTCACCTCGAAAACGCCGGCCGCTCCGGATGGAGCGATGGCTGCGGATGAATTCGGAACTTTGGTCTCAAGCTCTTAGGTATTCGTGGGAGATCTGAAAATGAAAACTTTACGCAATTCGATTCTTTGTCTGGGCGTCGTGTTTCTCGTGTCCCCCATCCTACGGGCGCAGGATTTTTCGAAGTACCGGGGATTTTCTCTGGGCACCAGCATGGCTACCGTGCTCAAGCAGACAGAGCGAAGGCCAGCCGATGTGAAAGTGATTCATGCTCGCCCAACGCTTATCCAGGAGCTGACCTGGTGGCCGCCCGCCGTTCCCGGCGTTTCGTACCACGCGGATAGCGTCGAACAGATGCTCTTCTCTTTTTGCGACGGCGAGCTCTATAAAATTTCCGTTAATTACGATAGCAGTTCCACGCAAGGCCTCACCACAGCTGACATGGTGCAGTCCATCTCCGCGAAATACGGTCCGGCGACGCTCCTTGTGCCGGCGCCCGATTCCGTTTTGAACGAATTAAACAGCAACAGCGAGAAAACCGTCGCCTCCTGGGAAGATCCGCAATACTTCTTCAAGTTGGTCCGTTCTGCGTTTACGAATCGTTTCGGCCTGATCATCTTCTCCAAGCGGGTTAACGCACAGGCGGAAATTGCCATTGCCGACGCCGTGACCCTGGAGAAACAGGAAAAACCTCAGCGCGACGCCGACCTAAAGAAAAAGGAAGCGGACGACCTGGAAGCCGAGCGGCAAAAGAATCAGAAAGTATTTCGCCCGTAGTGCGAGTGGGTAACTGCGAGGGAGCGAATGCCACGAAATTGAAATCGGTGGAATGGAGACCAGGAAAATGCCAGTCAATATCACACCACTGCATGACCGTGTACTAGTGCGCCGCCTGGAACAGATAGAGGCCGTCAAAGGCGGAATCATCATTCCCGATACGGCGAAAGAAAAGCCCCAGGAGGCCGAAGTCATTGCCGTCGGTGCGGGCAAATTGGAAAAAGGCCGTCGCATCCCGCTCGACGTGAAGGCGGGTGACCGGATTCTGTTCGGCAAGTACACCGGCAGCGAGATCAAGATCGACGGTCAGGAGTACCTGATTCTCCGCGAGGAGGAAATTCTGGTGAAGGTCGGCGCAGTTGCGAAAGCGGCATCCGGCAAGAAGTAACAACTCCCGGGCGAAAGCCCGGGATGCAATGGGAAGTTGATTCACCCGGGAGGATGAAGCTTCATGGCAAAACAAATTGTAACTGGTGAGAATTCCCGTCAGGCGATTTTGCGTGGCGTCAACATTCTGGCTGACGCGGTGAAGATCACGCTCGGCCCCAAGGGACGCAACGCGGTAATCGAGAAGAAATTTGGCGCGCCCATCATCACCAAGGATGGCGTGACCGTGGCCAAAGAGATTGAGTTGCAGGATCCCCTCGAGAATATGGGTGCGCAGATGGTGCGGGAAGTCGCCTCCAAGACTTCAGACGTGGCGGGCGACGGCACCACAACCGCCACCGTCCTGGCCCAGGCCATCTTCCGCGAAGGAGTGCGAACGGTTGCCGCGGGCGCGAATCCGATGGCGTTGAAGCGTGGCATCGCTAAAGCCGTTGAGGTCGCCGTGGAGGAGATCAAGCGGATGTCCCGCGAGGTAAAGGGCGACATGATCGCCCAGGTCGGCACAATCAGCGCCAATACCGATAAGCACGTTGGCGACATCATTGCCGATGCCATGAAAAAAGTCGGTAAAGATGGCGTGATCACCGTCGAGGAATCCAAAACGATGGATACCACCCTGGAGATTGTCGAGGGCATGCAATTCGACCGCGGCTACCTTTCGCCCTATTTCGTCACCGATCCCGAGCGCATGGAGTGCGTCCTGGAAGATGTTCGCATTCTGATTCACGAAAAGAAGATCAGCTCGATGAAGGACCTGCTGCCTCTGCTCGAGCAGGCGGCCAAATCCAGCAAGCCGCTCTTGATCATCGCCGAAGAACTTGAAGGCGAAGCCCTGGCCACCCTGGTGGTAAACAAGCTCCGAGGCACGATCCAGGTGGCGGCTGTGAAAGCTCCCGGCTTCGGCGATCGCCGCAAGGCAATGCTCGAAGACATCGCGATTCTCACGGGCGGAAACGCCATTACCGAGGATCTTGGCCTGAAACTTGAGAACGTGAAAATCGAGCAACTCGGCAGCGCCAAGAAGGTCACAATCGACAAGGACAACACCACCATCATCGCGGGCGCGGGAAAGCCCGGCGAGATCGAAGGGCGCATCAAGCAGCTGCGGACGCAGATCGAAGAGACGACATCGGACTACGATAAGGAAAAGCTTCAGGAACGCCTGGCCAAGCTCGTTGGCGGCGTTGCCATCATCAAGGTGGGTGCCGCAACCGAGACTGAATTGAAAGAAAAGAAGGCGCGTGTCGAGGACGCCATGCACGCCACTCGTGCCGCGGTTGAGGAAGGCATTGTCCCCGGCGGCGGTACTGTCCTTCTGCGTTGCTTGCCGGCCCTGGAGAAACTCAAACTCCACGACGATGAAGCCACCGGCGTAAATATCGTAAAACGCGCGCTGGAAGAACCCCTGCGCCAGATCGCCCAAAATGCCGGGCATGAAGGTGCCTTGGTGGTGGGTTGCGTGCGTGAATCGAAAGACGAAAACTTTGGCTTCAATGCGGATACCGGTGAGTTCGAAGACCTGGTCAAGGCCGGCGTTATTGATCCAGCGAAAGTCACGCGGCTGGCTCTCCAGAACGCCGCGTCCATTGTCTCCTTGATGCTCACAACCGAAGTCCTGATCGCCGACTACAAGGGAGAGGAAAAAGTAGCAGCAGCCGGTCCAGGCTACGGCGGCATGGGCGGATCGTACTAATCCTTATCTGCTCGGGATGCCCGCGCATCCGGTTGACAGGGAAGCGCACAAACCAAACTCCAGGATAGGAATCAAATGTCAACTCCGAAGATAATTCCCGCAACAGAGAGGTCGCCTGTCATCGACGTCCCTGACAATTTCAAGGTGGTTGATCAAATTACTCTCGAACAAGTGATCCGCCTTGATGCGCCCGTTTTTGACGAAACGCCCGTTCCCCTCGGGCCGGGGCACCCCCGGCCAACGTTGCCCAGCAGGGTCGCCATCATCGGCAACTACCTGCCGCGCCGATGTGGCATCGCCACCTTCACCACCGATTTGTGTGACGCGATTCACGCCCAATACGAGGCCACCGAACTCCTGGCCCTTCCCGTCAACGATACACCGGAAGGTTACAACTACCCGGCCCGCATCCGATTCGAACTTGCCCAGGATGAGGTTGCTTCCTACCGGCAGGCCGCGGATTTCCTGAATTTCAGCAGCATTGATCTGGTGTGCCTGCAACACGAGTATGGAATTTTTGGCGGACCCGCGGGCGCTCACATTCTGGAACTTTTGCGCCGCCTGCAAATGCCGGTGGTCACCACCCTGCACACCGTGCTGCGCGAACCGAATCCGGATCAGCGCGCGGTAATGTTGGAAATCGCCGCGTTGTCGGACCGCTTCATTGTCATGAGCCGGCAATCCTCGGAGATCTTGCAGGAAGTGTTCCACGTTCCGGCCTCCAAGATCGATCTCATTCCACACGGCATCCCTGACCTGGCGTTCACCGACCCCAATTTCTATAAAGATGCCTTCGGCACCGAAGGTAAAGAAGTTTTGCTCACCTTTGGATTGCTCTCCCCCAACAAAGGCATCGAGAACGTCATCCAAGCCCTCCCGGCGATCCTTTTGCGCCACAAAAACGTCGTCTACATGATTTCCGGCGTAACCCACCCGCATATCCTTCGACGGGAAGGTGACCTGTACAGGGCGTCTTTGCAGAAACTCGCGAAAGACCTCGGCGTCGAGCCCAACGTAATTTTTCGCAACCGCTTCGAGAGCCCCACGGAGCTCATGGAAATCATCGGTGCGGCCGACATTTACATCACGCCCTACAAACACAAGGGACAAGTTGTTTCCGGCACTCTCGCGTATGCCCTGAGCGCGGGGAAAGCAATTATCTCCACGCCCTATTTGCATGCAGTGGAACTTCTTGACGAAGAGCGCGGCGTTCTCGTTCCCTTCAACGATCCCAAGGCGATTGCCGCGAAGACGATCGAACTTCTGGACAACGGCACCGCGCGCCACGCCATGAGGAAGCGCGCGTATCTTTACGCGCGCGATATGGTCTGGGACCGCGTAGCTCAGCAATACATGGGGAGTTTTGAACGCGTGTACAACGAGCGATTGCGCAAGCCACGGGCCACATTTTCCGCCCAGAACACCGAAAAGGCCCTCGACCGGCTCCCGGCCATAAAACTCGATCACTTGCGCCGCATGACCGATCACACCGGAATCGTCGAGCACGCGGTCTTCAACGTCCCCAACTACCCGGAAGGCTACTCGACCGATGACAACGCGCGCGCCCTCATCGTCGCGATCCTCCTCGAAGAGCTTGGAAGGGGTTCCGCGAAAGGCGCACTGGATCTTGCCGCGCGCTACCTGGCTTTCTTGTGGCTCGCTTTCGATACCACCACGAAACGCTTCCGAAACTGCCTCAGCTACGAACGCCAGTGGCAAGAGCTGCATGGCTCCGAAGACAGCCACGGTCGCGCATTGTGGGGCCTGGGCACCGTCCTCGGAAGAACCAACGACGCCGGTCTCCGTGGCGCCGCAGGCCGTTTGTTTGAAATGGCCGTTCCCGCGGCCGTGGAGTTCAAGAGTCCCCGCGCCTGCGCATTCACGTTGCTCGGGCTGCTGGAATACCTCGAATCGTTCCCTGGCGATCGCGCCGCCCTGAACGCAGCCGACGCGCTCGCAAATCGTTTGCTCGAATCATATCTCGCCAACCGTACGGCCGACTGGAAGTGGTTTGAAAGCGTGCTTTCCTACTCCAATGCCCGCTTGCCGCAGTCGTTGATCCGCGCGGGAACTCGCAGCGGCAACGAAGCCATGGTTTCCGCCGGCCTCGAAGCCCTCGATTGGCTCGCGATCGCGCAGCGGTGCGAAACCAAAGGCCACTTCGTGCCGATCGGCTCCCACGGCTTCTACTCGAAGAAAACTGAAAAAGCCCGCTTCGACCAGCAACCCATCGAAGCCTGCGCCACCGTTTCCGCCTATCTGCAAGCCTATCGCGCAACCGGAAAAGGACGCTGGCGGAAAGAAGCCTGGACGGCCTTCAACTGGTTCCTCGGCGACAACGACCTGCAGATCGCCCTCTACGATCCCACCACGGGCGGTTGCCGCGATGGCTTGCATCCTGACCGCGCCAACGAAAACCAGGGAGCGGAATCAACCCTGTCTTTCCTCATGGCCCTTCTCGAAATGCGCAAGCTGGAAGAATCGGACACAACTGATCCAAAGGCCTGACAATCCGCAGTTGCCCCCTTGCAACTCCCCCGGCTGCGGGCGGCCTCTAGTGTTTTGCATTTGAATTTTTCTTGGGACCTGAGAGAGGAACGATGCTTCCACACGACCCATTGTTTGTCCGTCACGCCGCAAATCCGATCCTGTCTGCAAAGGATTGGCCTTACCCCATGAATAGTGTTTTTAACGCGGGAGCCACAAGACTGTCCGACGGTACCACTCTTCTCTTGTGCCGCGTGGAAGACCTCCGCGGCCTCTCTCATCTTTGCGCTGCTCGTTCCGCGAACGGTGTCGATGGTTGGCAGATCGATCAAGAACCGACGCTCTTCCCAGACCCCGATCAGCATCCCGAAGAAGTCTGGGGCATCGAGGATCCCCGTATCACGTTCGTCCCGGAACTTAACCAATACGCGGTCGCGTTCACTTCCTATTCGCGTGGCGGCCCGGGTGTTTCGCTTGCTCTCACAAAAGACTTTCGTGCCTTCGAGAGATTTGGCGTCATCATGTCGCCGGACGATAAAGATGCCGCCCTCCTCCCCCGAAGAATCAACGGATTCTGGGCGCTGATTCACCGCCCCATGACGCCGCTCGGGGCCCACATCTGGATCTCCTATTCTCCCGATCTGCGCCATTGGGGCAGCCACAAGCTCATGTTGGAAGCCCGCCGCGGCGCCTGGTGGGACGCCAACAAGATTGGCATGTCACCACCGCCGATCGAAACCCCCAGAGGCTGGCTGATGATCTACCATGGCGTCCGCAGAACGCCGTCCAGTTCCATCTATCGGCTCGGTTTGGCCCTTTTCGATCTGCAACAACCTGAGAAGTGCTTGATCCGCGGAGATTCCTGGATGTTTGCCCCCGAAGCGGACTACGAACGCCAAGGAGATGTTCAAGACGTCGTGTTTCCCTGTGGCTATACCATTGCAGCGGACGGCGACACCATCAATCTCTACTATGGCGCGGCGGATTCGAGCATTGCCTTGGCTCACGGCAGCATTCGTTGCCTCTTGGCATGGCTGGATGTAAATGGTCACTCCGATCACGCTCACGACCGCCGCCAGCGTCAGCCGTAGCCCGCTGAGAATACCTTTTTCGATCCCGCCGTTCAAAAGCTATCCAACATCGGCGTCGGCCAAATCCTGGAGCTCAGCGCATCGTTGAAAACCGACGGCGCGTACCTCGCAAAGGCCATTAACAGCGGCGCCTCCGCTCTTCAATCTCGACTGTGAATTCGGCATGCGGGTTGACGATTGGGAGAAGGAAGAAAGCTCCGGATGAACGTCAATGTACACGATGTACTACGCTAGGCTATCCTGTTTTCCGAGGAGAACATGAGCCTGCAGTCGATCATCCGCACCATATCGCAACCGCTATTTGCAATCCTTCTCTGCCTTCCAGCCCTGGCCCAACAGGGCGCTCCTTCCATCCCTTCCACCGGCTTCGCCGGCCTGGATCAGTACCGTGCGTCGCGGATTTCAATCTACACGGACGATTTTGGACAACTGGCGCGCTATCGGGCGGCCGACGCCGCGCTCGCGCCGCCGGCGGAGGGCGAAAGCCGAGTCGTATTTCTTGGCGACTCCATCACCGACTACTGGAAGTTGCCAGACTATTTTCCTGGCAAGCCTTATATCAACCGCGGCATCGATGGACAGACC
>Ga0210410_10005061_pt1 | contig 11523 bp, 5 predicted proteins | sample IncBWC4MmetaG_FD_161058 | JGI IMG/M metagenome (GOLD analysis project Ga0210410, IMG submission 161058) | Forest soil microbial communities from Barre Woods Harvard Forest LTER site, Petersham, Massachusetts, United States - Inc-BW-C-4-M | ecosystem: Environmental > Terrestrial > Soil >... | reverse complement strand
AAGCGGGCACGGCGGATCGATCGAGGCGCGCTTTCGCAACGAGGCGCGAGCAGCGGGCCGCCTGTCGCATCCCGGCATCGTCGCCGTGTTCGAGTTCGGCCAGGGCGACGACTGCGCATTTATCGCGATGGAATACGTCGAGGGCTGCAGTTTGCGGGAGTATTTCGCACGCTGGACGGTCTTCGGCGAAGCCGACATCGTCAGTATCATGATCCAGCTGCTCAACGCGCTCGCGCACGCGCACGAATGCAAGGTCTGGCACCGCGACATCAAGCCCGCGAACCTGATCATCATGAAGGACGGGCGATTGAAAGTCGCCGATTTCGGAATCGCGCGGATCGACGTGCCGGACATCACCCAGACCTACACGTGCATGGGCACCCCCGGCTACATGCCCCCCGAGGTCTACCGCCAGGAGGGGCTGGATCATCGGACCGACATTTTCGCCGCCGGCGCCGTCATGTATGAGCTCCTCGCCGGGCGGCCTGTGTTCCAGGGAACCGCTGAGGCCGTGATGTCTCGCGTGTGTGACGCGGAGCGGGCGCCATCGCTGGCCGCGAATGGTGCCGACCGCTGGGAGCGTTACGATCCGGTGATCTGCAAAGCGCTGTCCAAAAAGCCCAGTGAGCGCTTCGAGACGGCGACGTCGTTTCGCGACGCGATCCTCGCCGTCCACTCGCGTCCGGTCAGAGAGACTGTCTCGGAAGAGACGGTCATCGTGCGCCCCACGCAGCACTGGCGCCAGGACAGAGCCGCCGCGCGCGGGTCCTCCGTCTCCAAAGCCGGCTCAAGTTCCAGCACGTGGTGGCCGCCCGGATGGGATCCGGAGACGCTGGGCTTGGTCGAGGCCCAGCTGGCGCAGATCATCGGCCCGGTGGCGAGAGTGCTTGTGCAGCGGGCCGCAAGCCGATGTTCGGATCTCGACACGCTGTTGAATGCGATTGCCGATGGATTGAACGAGCCAGAGGAACGGCGGGCCTTCCAGTCCAACATGGCGATCCGCTCGGGGGAGATCGTTTCCTCGGACGTACCGGCTCGCTCGATGCAGCGACCAAGTCCCGCAGCTTCTGAAACCGGAACGGTTCAGCCTCACCTGACGTCAGAGCACATCGAGTGGGTGTCGCGCCTCCTGACCAGGTACATCGGCCCGCTCGCGCGCGTCATCGTGAAACGCGCATCCGAGCAGACGAACGATCGGGAGCAGTTTTATATGCTGGTGGCCGAGCGTATTTCGAGCGATTCCGATCGTGAAGCCTTCTTGCGCGAGGCGCATATTGGCTGAGGCAAACTCGCCGGCGGCAGGCGGTCCCTATCTATAGGCGTTCCGCCGAGGGGGCAGCTGCTGGCGCCGACTGACGGCGCGGCGCGCTGACAAACGCGAATCCCTCTAGCTCAGCCCGACGAAGTGCAGCAGTCGGTGCCACCAGGTCCGCTTCGGCGGTTCCTGCCGCGGCAGGACGAACTGGACCAACACGTCGCCAAAGATGATGCGGTCGCCATCACTGAGAAACTTTGAAGCGTATTGGTCCTGGTTGATGTAAAGCTTGTTCTGCGCAACCTCGTCCGTGATCTTCCAGCGCAGGCCGTGAGGCGAACGCAACGCAGAAATCGTCGCATGCAATCTGGAGACCCCCCCGCCCGGCAGGTGGATCGTCGATGCGGCGGGATCACTGCCAATCGTCCATTTGTTGGGCGCTCCTTCGGCATCGACGTCGAGATTGATGCGGCGTCCAGCCTGTTCAAGATTTCGCACGATCAGACAGACGGTTGGCGAATCGACTTTTATCACAAGAAATCTGTCCAACAGGCTCCGAACCTTGTCGTCAATGCCTGCCAGGGGCTTCGTTCCATCGACGGGTGACAGCGGAATAGAGGGTCCCCCGCCGACCTCCATGACGTCGAAATGATGGCCCGCAATCTCGACGACTTCTCCGCTGCGCAGCGAGCGCGGATCTCCCTGTAGGGGCTTGTCGTCGACCTTGGTGCCGTTCCGGGATCCCATGTCCTCGATGTAGGCGTTGCCGTTGCCGGTATTGAAGGTGAATATCGCATGGCGCTTTGAAACCCGCTCGCTGTCAAGATGAATATCGGCACTACGGTCGCGCCCGACTCGCAGCGAGAGTTTCTGCGCGTTCAGGAGATATTCGTTGCCCGTCTCGCGATGGCTTATCCGATATGAATTCGATCCGGCGGTGCTCATGGTCATGGGGGGCGGCGCAAAGACGGCGAGATGAGGTCGCTATTTGGCGAGCTTACATCGGTGCATCGCCGCGGCTTCCCGTTGAGACAGATGGAGGGGTCGTTCCGTGTCGGGCTTCCCGGGATGGTCCCGGGTCGACCAGCAGCACGCTCAGGTTGTCCGGCGCTCCGGCGCTGAGGCTAGCAGCGACGAGGGCAAAAACGGCGTCGTGCAGCGAGTCGGCGTCGTCCAGGAGATTGCCGATCTGCTCGTCGGTGACAACGCGCCATAAGCCGTCGCTGCAAAGCAGGATCCAGTCGCCCTCGCGCAACTCGATGTCGCGAACGGACGCCACCGCGTCGTCGCTGCCAAAATATCGCGTGACGGTGTCCAGGTCCTGGCCGGAGGACGCGCGCGTCCGATCCGAACCCCCGTGCAACATGGCTTCGACCGAGTGATCCGCCGTAAGTCGGGTCAGCGCGTGGTCGCGCCATAAATAGCCCCTGCAATCACCCAGCCAGGCCAGGCGGCACCCAGTGGCACCGAAATCGGCGACGATACCGGTCGCGCCCATTCGGCCATCGGCCTGTGCTCGCGCCAGCAGGGCGTTCTGGGCAGCAGATAAAGCCGCTTCCAGCGAGCGCGGTGCGTTTGCACCGGCAATCGCATCGCACACGATCCGGCTCGCGAGCGCGCCGTGGGCAAGCCCGCTCATTCCATCGGCCACGACGAACCGCTTCATGCCTTCGTTCCAGGCGATGTAGTCCTGGTTCTCCGGCTTCCGGTTGCCAAGATGGGTTTTGCCGAAGTGCAGCATCGGACTCAGAATCTCCCGGCCACCGAGCGAGCCGCCGCGGCAAATCGCGCGGGGTCGAAGCCTTTCTGGCTTTTTTCCCCCGGCACCGCCTCGAACAGCTTATCGATCTCACTGCGATGGCTTTCCTGATCTTTGCTCGCGTAGCTCAAAACCTCAACCCCCATCGCGACTTGCTCGGCCGCCACCAGATCGCTGGTGCGGTCGGATGCGGCGTAGCGCAGCAGGGTGCGCCTCAAATTTCCGACTTCTTCCGGGGTGAACGCTCGCCTCGTCCACGCCTCGCGCGCGTTCACAAAGGCAACGACGCGTTCGCCGGCGGTTCGGATTGCCGTCGCATCGCGCTGGCCGGCCTGCACCAGCGCTTGGGTCGCCTGGGCCAGGGTTTCGGCACCGGCCGGACCTTCGAGCGCTTCAGCGATGGCCCGGAGTATGACCAGATGCCCGGTCTGCAGGCGCATCGTGCCGATGCCGATGCCGACACGTTCGCGGCTCCACACGGCCGAAGAGCGCGCATGGTGGCAGGAATCGCAGTCGTAAAGAGCAAGTTCGGGAAAGGCGCCGGGGTTGCGGTTCCACCACGCCTGCAGCAGTGCGACCTGGCGCACCACGGCACGCATTTGACCCGTGATCCAGAGCGTCGCACCGCCGATATTGCCCTTGCGCTTAAGGTAGCTCGGATCGTCGCGGCGAAAATGCGGCGGCTGCAGCGTCGTGAAGGACTCCAGCTCGAAGCTCAGGCGGGGATGTCCCGCCGCCATCATGGCGTGAGTGGCGAACTTGTCCGGCGTGCCCGCATGGCAACCCAAACACAGTTCGGCCCTGCCCAAGGCCGTTTCGGATGGGTACATCCCGCGCGCCACGTCGTCGGCATGGGTCGCGCCCTTCTTCGAGTGCGGTTCGATCCAGTTCTCGGCGCCGCCATGGCAGGTCTCGCATCCGATGCCATCGCGCAACTGAAACTTCGGTCCGCGCAGAGAACTCCCCACGTTGTCCGCGTGGCAGTCGAGGCACTCTCGGGCGCTCGCTGCGCCACCCAGGCCGAGTTTCGCGGCGATGCGCTGGGCCTCTGGCCTTGTCAGCACGACGTAAGCCTGCGAGTGGCGATCCTCTTTGAGCCAGACCGCGTATTCGTTCAGCGCCACGTTGGACTGGCCGCTGGCGGCCGCGGTGAGACGGCCATGGCAGACGCTGCTTGAGCAGGTCGCAACACCCAGGTGCTTTGACGCTGCTGCATGCACCGCCACCGCGGCGATGGACAGCACCAATGCCAGCGCAGGGCGCGCTGGTCCGCCCCAGCGCGAGGCGACACGGTGCACGAAACGCATGCTAATGGCCGCTCGCTGCAGCGGCATGGCTGGCCGCATTGTTGTCCACGAACCATGCCTCGCCTTTCTCGTTGAGGTACATCCCGCGAATTTCCTCCGGCGCCAGCGGCCCCGAGCCGCGACGCCCGAACACTGCGATCTGCCCCCCGGTTTCGTCGACGGCACGGTCCCGCTCCAACCCCTTGGACAGACTCAATGCCGGGCGCCTGGTCGGATACCACGCGATGAGTTCCGGTTTGGGTTCCGGGCTGAAGCCATAGAAGCGAGGTTGAGTTTCCGGGGAAAACAGCTGCACGACCTTCAGGCCTCCACGGCCGTCGGCGACATAGGCGAACAGGGAGGCGTTGGTGGACCCCACCACCACGTCGCGGGCTTCCCGGATAGTGCCTTGGGCGTTGAAGCGCTGATACTCGCGCAATACTTCTGGCCTCTCCGCGTCGACGATTACGAGCCCGTCGCGCCCGGCGGCAACGTAAGCGTAGGTCCTGGCCACGGTCACACGCCGGGCGTCGGGCAGCGCGATCAGGTTGCTGGCGATCAGCCGAGGCGAGCGCACATTCGTCACCTCGACGACCTCTAAGCCACGAGCGGTGGTTACAAACAGGTAGCGGAATTGAAGCGCCGTTCCGCGTGGATCGTCCAGAGGAAGTGTGGCGATCAGCTCAGGCGTCAGCGGATGATCGACGCTGACGATAACGAGCGCCTTGGGCGTCGTGATGTACAGGTAATAGCCGCCGATCGTGATGTGCCGGGCACCCGTGAGCACTCCACCCGGATTCCAGGTCAGGGCCCGGCGCAGGAAGTTGTTGCGCGGCTCGCCATCAGCCAGTGTCACGACATCGGTCAGGATCAGCCCCTCCTGTGCGTCGGTGATGTAGGCGTAGCGGTACATCGGGTGCATCGCAGCTTCGAGGTTGTCCTTGCGCAGCTCTTCGTCCGCGTTGCGGTCCGGATTGATCGGCTGGTCGGTCGGCAGCGCCACGCAGCTTGCCGCCTTGGACGAGATCCGCGTATCGTGACCGAGCGGACTGAAGGGCGCGGTGATCACGCGTTCAGATACGCCCTTGTTCGCCACGCTTGCCACGTCGTAGACGCGCACGCCGCGCGCACCCTCTGCCACGTACAGATACTCCCCGCGCAGCTGCAGGCAATCGGCCGTGCCCGCATCGTGCTCGTAACCGCGCTCGAGGCGCCGGTTTCGCTTCAGGTGCGCGGCATACCAGTCCGGGTAGGCATAGCGATGAAGGTAGCTGCCGATCACGGCCTGCGGCTCGTCCCACTCGGTGACGTTGACGGCGGCCACCTCGCCATCTCCGCCGAGGTAGGCGTCGTACCCGATGAAATTGACAAAGTTGGTGCCGAAGAGAAACAGCTGCGCGAGGATCGCGTTGTTGTCGTTCTGCCTTGACAGATGGCAGTCGTCACAGGCTTTTGTCTCCGTCGTGCGCTCGGTATGCGGGTAGTGCGGATTGAACGCTTGCGAGCTGAAGCCGGCTGCCGAGATCGGCGCCTGCTGCACGTAGATGTGCTCGCGGTTCGCGTTGGTCGAGGACAGCACGAGCGCCGAGCTGGAGCGGACCGGCGCCACCTTGCCGCCCTTGGATTTGTCGCGGTGGCCGAGCATGAACATGTCGTCGCGTGCGACCTGCGGGTTGTAAGTGGCGTAGTTGCGCGTCTGGCCGCCCTCGAAGTGATGACGATCGGTCTTCCAGTTCGCCTCGATGGGCAGATGGCAGCCGGCACAGCTCGTGGTCCACGACGTGTGGCACGCATAGCATTCCATCGACTTGTCGGAATGCGCGAGCTGCGCGTCGGGCACGTCCGTGCCCCAGCCCAGGGTTGCCGTGTTTCGCCCCATGAGCTTGGCTCGCGCGGCGCGCTCGTTGTATTGCGGATTTCCGGGCGTCACCGAGTCCCTGACGAGGCTCACCTTCCATTCCAGATTCGGGTCCAGCATGGAGCGCTGATAAAGCGCGCCGTCGATCCACTCGAAGCGCCGACGGCCGTCGGGCGTGCGCAGCAGCGACAGATCCTTGCCGCCGCCCAGGGCAGCGGGGCCCGACGTGCGCAGGCTCGGGTAGGCGCGCACCGAGCCATGGCAATCTTTGCAGTCGATCTCGACCGCAGCGGCTACCTCGCCATAGATGTAGCCGTTGCCGTGGTTGTCCTGCGAGTAGTGGCAGTCGACGCAGTGCATGCCTTTGTCCATGTGGATTGAGGCGAGCTGAACACGCCGATCGTTGCGGTCCGCACGGTCCTCGCCGACGAGTTGCCCATCGCCGTCGAGCAGATTACCGTGCCGGTCGCGCTTGAACACGGCACGAAAGTTCCAACCGTGGCCGTGGTAGTCGGCGAACTGCGTGTCCTTCAGCGTCGGGTTCAGATCAGCGACGCCGGACAGGAAGTCGGGGTCGGCCCATTTGCCGATCGGCGCCGCCCCCTCCGGGTTGCGATCGAGAACCGTGCGCGTCTGCTCAATCGACGGGTAGCGCTGCTTCTGCGGCCACATGGCGGGAGCATCCGCCTCGTAGTCCCACATGGTGTAGCCCATGAAGGTGTTCATGAACATGTTCGGCTGGTGCATGTGACAGACCATGCACTGACTTGTGGGAACGCCGCGCGTGAAGGCGTGCTTGATCGGATGGCCGGACTCATCGTGCCGGATCGTTGGGTCGACGCTCTGGGATTTGCCGTCGTGGCCGAAGACGGCGTACGGCCCGGAATGGGCCGGGCTGCGATCGTTTGAGTAGACGACGTGGCAGCCGGCACAACCGGACTGGCGATAGTCTCCGGGCTGGTCGTTCGTTCCCATGAACCATAGGAGCGGGTCGTTGAGTCGCGTCTTCGTCAGGTTGATGATGGGCACCGCGATGCGGGCGCCCGTGCCGGGGCCGCGGTTCGACTGGCGGAAATCAGGCCGGCCCGGCTCTTCGAGCCGCTGCAGGAGTCCGGTCGAATCGGGTAGGCCTGTCTCCGGGAACAGGTTGCCGATATTGCGCCCGCCGCGCTCGAAGATTCGAAAAATGTCAGCCGGCTTGAACGTCTCCCAGGTCGGCAGCGGGTAGATTTGCGCAATGATCCCCGCGTCGCGTGCGTACTGCTGCAACGGCGCGGGAATTTTTGGACCACTCAGCGTGGCGGTTTGACCATCCGGTGTGTACGCCTCGCCCAGGATGCTCGGCTTGTTGGGCAGCAGGCCATTGTTGTAGGCCGCCCCGCCCCAGAGCATGGCCCCGGTCGCATGCATGCTGCGGACCGACTGCTCGATGATCTCGCCGTGGCAGGCGCCGCAGGACTCGCGGGCAACGCGATAGTCCGACGGATTGATGAAGCGGATGAATGCCGGGCTCTCCCGGTTAAGCAGGGTATACGTTTGCTGCGGGTTGGCGCTTGACGGATAGTGCCACTCGTCCGGATAACGCGGCTTGACATGCGCCGCATCGAGCGTCTGCCGATATTCCGCGCTGTCCCTTGCGATACCCGCACGCAGCCGCACCTCCGGTTGGCCGCCGTGGCAATCCGTGCAGCCGAGCAGGACCGCCGCACTCACATGCATGGTCTGCGCATCGGTTTGCGTGTGACATGTCTGGCAGCCCGCACTCTTCGCCGCCACGGCCTCTGCCGTCTGCTCGGCCGGCGCGGTCGGCCCAATGGTTTGCGCCGCCACGCTGCCGGCCGCTGCCGCGCCCAGTGCCATGGCCAGCAGAGTGCACAGCCCACGAGGCAGCTGTCGCCACGGCCGTTTGATGGAGCCGCGACAAGAGCGTTGGATGGTGCGCATAACGGATGCCTTTTTTCTTTCAGTAAGTCAGGACGACGTTGAGCATGTAGTAATTCGCCCCGATATCCGGAAACAGCTCGCGAAACCCGGCGCCCGGGAAAAGCCGTGAGTACGATGCGCGCAGCACGATGTTCTGAGACATGAGCGGGCGGTAGATGGCCGAGACGGATGTGTCCAACCCGATGCTGCGGCTGATGTTGCCCTGGTTGCGCAGGGCCTCCAGCACCGCCGTGTTTTCGAAGTAGAGCGAATCCACGTTCGCAGACAGTCTGAGGGTCGGCAGCACGTCGGCATCGGCGCCGAGGCCGACGAGGATCGTTCCGGGATTGTCGAAGTTCGACTGTCCTTCGTCCTTAGAGGAGCGAAGGTCGTTCAGAACGCCGTTGCGCGGGGAGACTGTGACGCCGCCTCCGCCGACCAGCGGAACGCTCTGGCGGATCCAGTAGCTCGTGTCCGCCCCTGCGAACTGGGGGTTTTCGAAGATCGCGTCGAAACCCGTCTCGCGGCCGCCATAGGGACTGTCGTCGCCGCTTGCGTACAGCAACGAAAGGCGCGGGCGCAGCCAGTCGATGTCATAGGAAAACTCAGCCGCCCCGAAGAACCCCAGGATATCGACCGAGTGCTGCACGAAGGCGTCGCCGCTTGCCGAGCCGACCGCCGTATAAAAGGAGGACGTCAGGTTCAGCCGCCCGAAATGACCGTCGCCGTTCAAACCGAGATACACGACGTCGTAGTGGTACGGCGCCTCGTTGCCGATCGACGCCGGCCGCACCAGGAAGCCGTTCTTGTCGTAGTGTGTTTCGCCGTCTTCCCGATTGCGGTTGTAGATCAGGGTTCCCTGCAGGGTGAAGCCGTCGACGAAGGTGTCCTGCCGATAGACGTTGGCGATCAGCACGTCGTCCTGTCGCAGCGGCACGCCAAGGTCGTTCAAGCCGCTGTTGGTGTCCTTCTCAATGCGCCGGAAATACGCAAGGTTGTATTGATAGCGATTGTTCGCGCGCGTGCCGAAAAGGCGCACGCCGAGCTGCTCGTCCTGGAACAGGAACCCGCGGAAGTCGGCCGAGAAGGGTTGAATCCCGACGCGCACGCTGTCGAAGTCGTAGCGCTCCGAGACATCGCGCAAGTGCTTTTCGGCAAAAAGCGCCTGCACCCCGACGAATGAATCGTCGCGGCGCGTGCCCCGTGACGGATCGGCGTAAACAACTCCAAGCTCGTGGGTCGTAGCGCGATTGACGTTGAAGGCGGGCGTGAAGCGGAATTCATAGTCGGGTGGGCGGAACACGGTGTCGCCCTTGTACAGTTCGAACTCCGGCGCCAGGGTCTGCGTCAGCAGGCTCTGGTGAGGATTGCTGAACACGCCGTTACTGCCCGTGTTCTGGCTGGTCTGGGCGGCGACAGGGGTCGGTATGACACGCGATTCGTAGACGGTATCGGACACGACGCCGACATCGAAGAACCAGTCGCCCTTGAACGGCCTGTCGGCCTTGAGCGGATTTCGGTTGTAGGGATCGCGCAGGTTCTGCCGGTAGCCGGGCAGCATGTCGACGATGCGCCACCGGTCCGGCAGCGCCATGGCGGGCCCATAGTCGGCCATCCCCGGCACCCCCAGCGGCGACAGCCGCAGCGGCATCACTGGAACGGTTTCCCGAGGCTGGGCGGCGGCCCCCGGCTCGCCTTCGGGCGCCGGTTGCTGTGCCTCGCCTGGCTCTCCCGGCCTGGGCGGTGGTGGTGCGCCCGGGATAGGACAGGGCACTTCCTTGAAACCGGGCAGCCGCCGGGTGACGATGCGGCCGCTGCTGTCCTGATAGCAAGTCTCGGCAGCGGCCAGCGCAGCGACACCGGCATAGAGTGCGCCGAAAGCGACCAGTCGCCACGCGAGCTTTTTCATTCGTGTCTGCCTCTTCTCGCGGTTACAGTCCATTGCAGGGCTGCTGCACATCGCTTCCCACGAACGGAGCCTGTGGGCACTCCACGAAGCGCAGCCGAACCCCGAGCGGTGCGAGCGTGTCCGCGCGGCGCGCAGCGGGCGCATTGTCGATGCCGGTGCCAAGGGCCGAACCTGCCTGGTGCAGCCCGAGGAAGGCGATCATGTCGTCCTGGTCGACCCCGTCTCCGGATACACCGACACCGCCCACCAGCATGCCGCTGCGGTAGATCGGCACGCCGCCCGGAAATATCTGCGAGCCGTTGCCGAGGCGCCGGTCGGACGCGGTGCCGGGAGCGGCAAAAGGCGAAAGCTGCAAAGGCCCGACGCCGGCGCAGTTGCCGGGCGCCACGTCGGGAGTTCCCGCGCCAGCGGCAAACAGGACGTGCTGGATGATCGCGTTGTTATCGATGTCAAATTGCAGGCCGTTCGAAAAGACGCTCCAGGAGCCCGGCGGCTTGCTGAAGGGCCCGGGAGGACTGCCGTCGATGCCGTCCGGATAGAAGGGACGGGCCAGATTGCCGATTGCCCGCGTCGAGTACGCGACTGCACCGTTCGACAGAGCGAGGCTATCGCCGAGGAACGACTGGAAGCCGGTCACGTAGCTCGTCATCGGCGGCTGCGCCGGAAGCTCCAGCATGCCGCTCGTCGTGCTCAGGTATTGCGCGGGCGGCAGCGATCCAAGGAACTGCGCTGCACCGGAGGTGGAAAAGAACATTGCAGTGCGCGCCTTTTGCAGCGAAACATCGGCGCCGAATACCGGTGCATCGCGGTCTGCGACCATGCCGAGCACCGCGCCGCGCGTATCCACAACCGAGACGGTGACCCGCGCTGTCGTGCCGCTCGGCTGGCGGATTTGCGCGCGCGTCTGCGAGCTCACGGCGAACGCGTTGCGCAGGATTGCCTGAACCTCCGCCTGCGACATGGCGTTGGCGCCGAGCGCGGCGCCGTCGCTGGCGGCGCGCGGCTGGTACAACGGCCGGTTGGCCGCGTCGACGAAAACGAAGGCATCCAGGCCGGCAAAATCGAGGCCGCCATCGGCGCGAATGCCCGATGCGGGCGAGCCAAAGGCCGTGCCGGCACGCACCTGGCCGTCCGAATATCCGGCCACTGGAACCAGCGCGCCGACACTCGCGCTCAAGGACGATAGCGGGGGCGCGGCTACCGGGTTCGAGGCAAGATCGGCGACCGCGACGTCGCTGAAGCGAAGCAGGTGCCCGTTGGCCGTGATCTGGTCGGCCCGCCGGTCAACCGGCGCTGCGAAACCGTAGCTCGCCGCCGTGGCGATCAACTCGTCCAGGCTTTGGTCCGTGCCGGGGAACGAGTGGTCGATCGAATACAGGCCGTCGGCCAGCGCCCCCACGCCACCCACCACCGTACCCGACTTGTAGAGTGGAAAACCGCCTGGGTCCGCCGATAGTCCGAGCGGCGAGCGCTGCGGCCCCGGGCCGGTGGCAGTGATCGGTCCTGCGACCACGAAGTCCGAGCAGGCCAGCT
>Ga0210410_10005060_pt1 | contig 11523 bp, 10 predicted proteins | sample IncBWC4MmetaG_FD_161058 | JGI IMG/M metagenome (GOLD analysis project Ga0210410, IMG submission 161058) | Forest soil microbial communities from Barre Woods Harvard Forest LTER site, Petersham, Massachusetts, United States - Inc-BW-C-4-M | ecosystem: Environmental > Terrestrial > Soil >... | reverse complement strand
GCGCCCAGGAGCCGTGAGAGCGTGAGCGCGGCGAGCACTCCGATGGCGACGCCGAGAAGGGTGAGGCGCGTGCCCTGTACAAGCACGAGGCGGAGCACATCGCGGCGCTGGGCGCCGAGAGCGATGCGAATGCCAAGTTCCTGCGTGCGTTGGGTCACGCTGTAGGCGATCAGGCCATAGATGCCGACGGCGGCGAGCACCAGAGCGACCACAGCAAAGATGCCAAGGAGAAGCATGGTGAAGCGCGAGCGGGAAAGAGAGTCGGCGAGAAGCTGGTCCATGGTGGCGACGGCGGCCATGGGCAGTTCCGGATCCAGCTGCTGCAGTTGATTGCGGATGGTGGAAAGCAGGGCCAAAGGATCGTTCGAGGTCCGTACCAGAATCGTCATCCCCGACATGACGAGCTCGGAGTGCGGCCAATAAACCGTGGGTTCGGGGGCCGTGTCGAGCCCAAGTTGATGGACGTCACCAACCACGCCGATGATTTCAGATGGCTGGTTCTCAGCCTCCGCATCGCTCTTCATGTAGATGACGGCTTTCTGGCCGAGGGGATTAACCCCGCGCAGATATTTGTCCGCGAAAGCTTGATTGATGATGGTCACGTGGTGTTCTGCCGCTAGCTCTTGCCTGTTGAAAAGACGGCCAGAGCGCAGGGGAATACTCATGGTGCCGAAATAGTCCGGCCCGACAACACGGACGTTGGCCACGGGAAGATCCGCGAGCGCGAGCGACGGCTGGCTGAGAAGATGCACGCCGGTAGCAGCACCCATCCCGGTCAGCGGAGGAAAGCTTTCCATGCTGGCCGAGCGGACGCCAGGGACGGTGCTGATTCTGGCGAGAAGCTGCTGGAAGAATATAATGCGCAATTGATCTGCACTGTATTTGGAGTGGGGAAGCACGAGTTTGAAGGTCAACATATGACCGGTATCAAAGCCCGGAGCAACGCCAATCAAGCGGACGAAGCTACGAATGAGCAAGCCGGAGCCGGTTAGCAAGACGAGGGCCAGGCCCAACTGTGCGACCACGAAGGCGTTGCGCGCGAAGGCGCGGCGGCGCGCGGAGGAGGAACCACGGCCTCCTTCCTTGAGAGTCTCCGAGATTCGTGAATGTGCCGAGGTATAGGAAGGCAGAAAACCAAAGAGCAAACCGGCGAGAAGCGTTGCGGCGACAGCGAAAAGGAGCACACGCAAATCTATTGAGACGGCTCGCAGGTCGAAGAGATTCCGAGGGCTAGCGGCGAGAAGAGCATTGGTTCCCCAGACGGCGAGCGCGACCCCGATGTCGCCGCCGATCAGCGCGAGAAGTAAACTTTCCATCAGCAACTGACGCGCGATTCGCCAACGGCTCGCGCCAATGGCGGTGCGAATGGCCATTTCGCGTTCGCGACTCGCGGCACGAGCGAGGAGCAAGCTGGAAACATTGGCGCAGGCTATCAGGAGGACGAAAGCGACAGCGCCGAACAAGATCAACAGAGCGGGACGCAAGTCGCCAGAGATTTGGTCTCGCAAGGAAACAACGTTGACGCCCCAGTGCCCGTCGAAATCGGGATCTTCCTGTTCCAGCCGGGCCGCGATAGCGCTCATCTCGGTCTGCGCCTGCGAACGAGTGACGCCTGGTTTCAGTCGCGCAGCCACAGTCATAAAGCGGCCAATTTGCTTGTGATGGTGAAATGCTTGAGGAAACACAAACGGAGACCACATTTGAGGCCTTGCGCCGGTGAGTGAGCCATCCTTGATGAACCAATGGAAATTCTGAGGCGCAACACCAACGACCGTTTGGGGATGCCCATTCAGTAGAATGGATTTGCCGACGATGGCGGGATCGCCTGCGAAACGTTGCTGCCAAAGACCGTAGCTGAGAATGACGACGTTGTCGTGGCCGGACTGGCCGTTTTCGCTGGTGAAGCCAGGACCAAAGAGGAGATTGACTCCGAGGAGGGAAAAGAAATTCGTGGAGACATCCTGGACGACAACTTCTTCGGGGTCGCCATTTCCGGTGAGATTGTCGCGCTCGTCGAAAATAAAAGACATGCCTGAGAAGACGGTATTCCGGCTCTGCCAATCGAGAAAGTTCGGCGGAGAAACGGTGTTATGAGGATTGACGTGCTGGGAATTGCTTTCCCAGACCATCACCAAGTTGTCCGGATCGTGGTAGGGCAGAGGGCGAAGGAGAACGGAATTGATGACGGAGAAAATCGCGGTATTAGCGCCAATGCCGAGGGCCAGAGTGAGGACGGAGACGGCGGTGAAACCGGGACTGCGCCGCAGCATGCGGAGTGCGTGGTGAAAATCGCGGGCGGTTTCGTCGAGCCAAGCAACAACGTCCACTTCGCGAGTGTCTTCCTTGAGGAGGGCGGTGTTGCCGAAGCGCTTTTGCGCTTCGTAGTTTGCCTCCTCGGGCGACATTCCAGCGGCAAGGTTGTCCGCGGCGCGCATCTCGATGTGCGAGCGCAGTTCGTCGTCGAGGTCGTGGTCCAAGCGGTCTCGCTTTAACATGCCTCGCAACCGTGCGATCCAAGACATAGGGCACCTTCCTTTCGGCCTCTCAGGCGAACCGGAGAACGTGGGCGACGGCTTGCGTGAACCGCTCCCAATTCTTTTCTTCTTCGGCGAGCTGTTTGCGGCCTTTGGCAGTCAAGCGATAGTAGCGGGCGCGGCGACTGTTCTCTGAAATGCCCCATTCCGCGCTAACCCACCCTTCTTGCTCCATGCGGTGGAGTGCGGGATAGAGAGAGCCTTCCTCCACGCGCAGGATGTCCTTTGATATCAGCTGAATACGAAGGGTCATGCCATAGCCGTGCATCGGCCCGCGAGCGAGGGTCTTCAGAACGAGCAGGGCCAGAGTGCCCTGGAGAAGGTCATTTTTTGGTTTGAGCACGGCGTTCCTATAGATAGCTATAGGTACAGACGGCTGACAGGTCAAAATGGTAGTTTGCGCGCAAGCGCTGCGCGATCGCGGCTTCATCGAGCCATTCGATCGGAGGCGGGGCCTCTCCCAAGGTGGCTTCAATCCTTTCGGGCCGCACGAACTGGACCGCTCCGGCGCAGTCCTCGCCGACGCAAGCGATGAGCCCGAACGCGTTCCTTGCCGAGACGAATTTGCGCGCCCAGTGGTCGAGCACCATTTCGTTGTCGGGCAGAAGCCCCCACAGGGATGGATCAATTTTCGCGTGGCCGTGCTCGGCGAGAGCGAGCGGCATCGAAATCGACAGCGGGTACGCGGCGGCGGCGGTGCGCCACGGCTCGTTGTATGTAAAGGATAGTCTTCCCCTGTCGTCGCGCACGACGCGACCCGTTTCGCGGCCGTCGAGGATAGCAACCAGTTCTTGGCTCATTTTCTTTTCCTACGCGCGGAGGCAACGATGGAATCAATATCTACATTCGCGTCCGCACCGTGAGACAGGCTGGTGTCCTTTGGTTTTCCTGGACCTTCTTTTTCAGCATCGAGGGCAATGCCAAGTGCACTAATGGTGCGCAGGAGCAGGCCTATTTCAGCCCGCGGCTTGCCCTTCTCCGCGTCCACGATCCACTGTCGGCTGACACCGACTTTCTGGGCCAGTGACTTCTGGTCGAGGCTAAGCTTGGTGCGATGGTCGCGGATAAGAGCCCCGAGATCGGCCGGCGTTCGAATGCGCATATGTCCTCCTTCCGCCAAATGTCAGCGTTCGACGACACTGTATCAAAGTCAGCGAGGCGACATTCAGGAATGTCAGCGGACGGTGACACGTACCATAAAGGTCCAATAATCAAAGCAAAAGAGGTAGGGGGCAAATTCAATCCTTCAGGTACTAAAGTCTGCGGGAAAAGTGGCCGTGGACTGCCTGTGCCAAAGTACGTTTAGCGAGACCACCCAAGTTATTCTTGAAATGAGTCGGGCCTTCGGTCGAGCCCCATTGCTTCACTCAACTTGCGTCTTGGTAGGGACTTTACGTTTCTTCTTGGCCTTTGCCCATCTAGTTCAGACCTCGCTCGATCTCGCGTTCTGACGATAGGGATTCGTGGTTCGGCTCCATCGCGGATCGGTGGGACCACAGCATCAGCAGATAGAGCCCGCTTCCCTCGGCTCTCGCCGCCGTCAAGGGTCATGACCGCTACACGGCTCTAGTGTCACGCCATGCAACCGGCGCGGATCGCAACACGGGATCGAGAACGGACGGCGCATTCGCGCCCTTGTTCTTCTACTTCGCTACAGCGGCATGCGAATTGGAGATGCGGTCAACTTCAGCACAGACAGGCTCGAAGGTAACCGTCTCTTTCTCTACATGCAGAAGACGTTTGTCCCAGTGAACACAATCCCTCCGGAATTTGTCTTATCGGCGTTGGCAGCTACCCCCAAAGTCACAGAGAAGTTTTTCTTCTGGAGCGGCAAAGGGAAGCTAGAAAGCATTGTGCGGAGATGGCAAACGCGACTGCGTAAACTCTTCAAACTTGCAAACGTTCCGAACGGACACGCGCACCGCTTTCGCGACACATTCGCCGTCGAATTACTTCTCGCTGGAGTGCCCATCGAACGAGTTTCGATTTTGCTGGCGGACCAAAGTGTGAGAATCACAGAGAAGCATTACGCACACGTGAGTGCGCTCGCGACAGAAACAACTGGAAGCGGATTTAGCTAACGCCTGGAGCCGCGATCCGCTCGTTCTTTTGCAGAGTGGGGTACACCAGAGGGACACGGAAACGAGTGGCCAAACAACTCAAGGAGAAAGCATGGTGCCCGGGGTGGGAGTCGAACCCCTCGGGGGATTGATACTACGGAACTTATTGATTTTACGAAACGACAAAATGGAGAAAAACTGCAAAAACGCCGGAGTGAGGTACACGGCGGTACACGGCCCTCCGATTGTCTGGCGCGGTGTTTGCACACGATACTCCGGGACTCGCACAAGGGTAGGGGAGTCGGCCATTTCTATCGTTAGGACCAATTAGTTGTTTGCAATAGGTGTTTTGAGTGACTCGACGTTGTAGTCCGGCATTGCGGAGCCTCCTGTGCTGTGCCAGGCTGGCAGCGTTTATCACAGGCAAGTGGACTGAGAGGTCGCGACTTCCCACAATGACCTTCTGACTCGGAATAATTTCGGGTTAAGCCCGTCAGTCGCGGAGCAACGCAGAAGAGTAGACTCGCAACGGCAGCGTCGTCTAACCGTAGAGGACAAAATGATCAAATCAAAATCAGTCGGAACGAAACTTAGGCCGAGCCATCGACGTACTTTCTAGAAGGGATTTGCATCACAGATTTGTCGGCAAGGAGGACGGCCTATGGAGACCAATCAACAGCTTAGGTTTGCCGCGCGGCAGCTCTGGCGTAATCCCGGCTTTACTGCCACGGTCATCATCACCCTTGCGCTCGCTATCGGCGCGAACACAGCGATTTTCTCCTTGGTGAATGCGCTCATGCTGAAAAGCCTGCCCTACTCTCATCCCGAACGGATGCGCACGATTTACACGCGAGTCACCGGCTCCCAGCCCTCCGATGAGCGGCACGGCCTAAATGGCGAGCAATGGGAACTGCTGCGCGACAATGTCCCCTCACTGATATCGGCTGTTTCAAGTCGAGGAACTTCAGGCGTCAACCTTGGATTGGGATCCCATGGGCAGTATCTCCGCGCGGGACGCATTTCGGCGCATTACCTCGACGTGCTAGCCCTTCACCCTGTGCTGGGCCGCAACTTCTCAGAGGACGAGGACCGCCCGCACGGGCCCAAGGCCGCCATCCTGAGTTACGGTTTGTGGCGAAATACCTTCAATTCTAATCCCAACATTCTTGGCCAAGCCATTCAGTTGAAAGGCGAGCCATACACGGTCATCGGCATGCTCCCCGAAAGCTCAACGACACCCTTGAACGCCGACCTATATACCGCGCTCCAGCCCAGCCGCGGGGGTGAAGGCAGCGGAACGAACTTTGAGTCCATCACCCGTCTGCGCGATGGCGCGACGTGGCAGGAGGCCGACGCCGAAATCAACCGCATCTGGTCCGTCCGTCCCCACCGCTATGAACTACAGAACAGCCCCGGTGCGCAGGTGACTTACTATTCCGTGCCGCTCCAAAAGGGTGAGACCGACTCCCTGCGTCCGCAAGTGCTCGCACTCATGCTGGCCGCCGGCTTCATACTGCTCATCGCCTGCGCCAACCTGGCAGGACTGACCCTAGTCCGCATGCTGCGCCGCGGCTCGGAAGTAGCTACCCGGCTCGCGCTGGGAGCCTCGCGTTGGCAGATCCAGAAGCAGTTCTGGATCGAAAACCTGCTTTTGGCACTCGTGGGCGGAGCAGTTGGCACTGGTGTGGGCTTTGCCGCTCTGCGCGGACTCCAATTGCTGTTTCCCGAACACTTTCTTCCTGTCGCGCACGTCCCCCTCGATGGTCGCGTGATGGCCTTCACGCTTGCTGTCACGGTATTGACCAGCGTCCTGTTCGGCATGCTCCCTGCGCTGGCAGCTCGGAATGTGGACTTACGCTCTTCGATGGACAGTCGTGCCGTAGCCAGTGGCGGGAGGGTGCGCCTCCGCCAAGGGCTGATCGCCGCCGAGGTCGGCCTTACTGTCGTTCTGCTGGCCGCCTCCGGCCTGCTCATTCGCACCCTGGTCTACCTGGAGACGCTGTCGCCCGGGTTCAATCCGAACGGAGTAATGATCGCCAAGGCCTCGCTCGATGACCTCCGCTTCCACGATCCCGCAGCCTTCAGAAAGCTACTGGACGAGGGGACGGGCGCCATGCGCCAGATTCCCGGCGTGCAAAATGCCGCCGTCGGGCTGAGCCTTCCTTACGAGCGCACGTTAAATAGCGGCGTCACCCTCAGCGACGGCAAAGAGGCCGGGCAGCAGGATGGCACGGATGTGGTCTATGTCACACCCGGATATTTCGGCACATTGCAGATGCCTTTGCTTGCCGGCCGCGTCTTTACCGATGCCGACGGCCCAAACGTGGAGCACGTGGCAGTGGTGAACCAAGCTTTCTCCCGCAAGTTCTACGGCGGAACCAGCCCCGTGGGCCGCTATATCGACAAAGACACACTCATCGTGGGCGAGGTCGCCGATGTCTCCGTTTCTTCAGGCCTCTACGAGGGCGCTCCGCTCATGAGCGAGCAGGGGATGTACATTCCTGCCGCGCAACTGAATGCGCAGGAACTCTCGCTAGTGCATATATGGTTTCAACCGGACTGGATTGTCCGCACTACCGGTCCCGTCGAGGGATTGACGGACCAGATGCAACGCGCGCTCGCGAGCGTCGATCCCAACCTGCCCTTCTCGGGTTTCTACAGCATGCGCGACCTGCTAGCGAAAACCCTGGCAACGCAGCGTGTCGAAGTCGCGCTGTTAGGCGCGATGGCGGCTTTGGCTCTGTTGCTGAGCGCAGTTGGTATCTTCGCCCTCGTTGCCAACATGGTCGCGCAAAGAACCCGTGAAATTGGCATTCGCATGGCCCTGGGCTCGACGGTGAGTCAGGCCATGGTGCAGATTGGCCGTTCTGGCGCGGTCGCCTCAGTTCTAGGCCTTTTTCTGGGACTAGCTCTTTGCACGGGAGTACTGCGAGTGATGCGCAGCGTCCTCTATGGCGTCGGCGTCTACGACGCGCCAACTCTGACCACTGTGGTGCTCACCCTTGTGCTGGTGACGCTTCTGGCGACAACGCTGCCAACTCTGCGAATTGCAAAGATCGACCCAGCCAATACATTACGTGAGGAATAGAACGGTCTAAGCTACCCTTAAGCAAAGTGACCATTGGGTTGCTGCACCAGAGGTCTGAGTAGTCTACACGGATGTTATCCCGAAACCGCGTTTGAGGAAGTAATCGAAGCAAACCGTCGCGGCACTTGGGACGATTAACGCCGTTATCCTGCATCAAGTGAAATCGCTGGCTCAGCCGTGCTCAAGGTATTGACTCCGTGTCTCCCATTCTGCCAATTCCTTCAAAGTGCTGTTGCGGCGGACGAGGAATCGCCGCATGTAGGCAGAAGGGCAAGCCGATCCACGACGCGGCCGAGAATGCCGAACGGCGACTGAAACTCGAAGCGGTCAACCATCAGCCTCCCATTTGGATGCTCGAAAAACTCGTGATCGTGTCTCATGCTTTTGAATGCGCCTGCGACTATGATGGCCTGAAAATGCTGCGGGCGATTGAAGATATCGCAGATTCTTTCGAGTATTTTGATAATAGTCTCATGGCACCAGAAATCCGAGCCGGTTTTGTCGGTAACGATTGTCAGGACGATAGTCGTTTCAACCATCGCAAGAATCGGGCTCGGTATTCTTGTTGCATCCCGACAAACTTCACGCCCATACCCTCTTTGGGCTCGCTCCTTTGTACGACGGCGGTCGCTCGTACCTCTCCTGCGGGCAAATCGAGCAGCAACTGGATGAAAGTTCCGGGCACGGGAGGTTCAGGAGTGAGAATGTACAACCCGCCCAGTCCGGCATTATCCACAGCCGAGACAACTCTCTTGTGGGCAGTCTGCCAGGCCAAAATCGTCTCTTTCGGACACGCGAGACGCGGGTAGCGACGAAACTCGTTTTGGGTCGCCACGAGGACACCCCAAGAACGATTCCTCTCCTTCAGTGCGCAATCGGGGGCACTCCAATTCAGCACCGCTAATGGACCCAAGCAACACCTTCAGTAGTCGCAAGAGCAGTGCCATCCCGAGATGTTTCTGGAAGACTATGAGGAAAAGCGACTTATCAAATCCGTCGGGGCGATCTCCGTAGCGGAGCGCACTAGAACTGGAAAATTGTTCATTCCAGGCATCCAAGTTTCACTTCTCCTGTTAGGGAGTTCGTGAACTTTTCGCGGTCTCTGAGCGTTAATTATGTTTAGTGGTTCGCTATCGGAGGCGGTCCGATGACTGGCCGGTTGCCTGCGAATTTGCGAGAGTTGGTCGCACCCGCGTTCTTGCTGCCCCTGTTAGCCTAACTTCCGCCCCAGCGCTTTGAGTCACTCCACAGATTGTCACCACTCTTGGCATCAAAAACAGTCAGATACGTGTATCCCACCGTCACATGAGTTGTGTACGTTCGGTCGCTGCTCGTGTTTATGTTTCCGCTGGAATCCACGGTGCCCGTCTGACCGCCGCCGGTAGTTACAAGCTTCTCCGACTCACTTATTTGGAGATGCTCTGAATCCCGGCATTTTGAACAGTTGCAGACGAGTCATGGAGTCTTCAATTGGCGTCCGCCTGAGCCACTTTGGCGCGGGGGACATCCGGGGCTTGCGTCCGGTCTTCCGTGTCGTCTTGTCGTGCCTCTGCCGCGCTGGTAGTTTCCGAACTCCGTGACATTCATCGCCCTGGCCTTGGCCGTCTGTCGTCGGGATTTTGCGACGGGAACGCTGCCTCAACCAAGAAATCCTTAACCGTTTCGCTCACTGTGCGCGGAAATCGCAGCGCGTAGTCTCGAAGCTTGGCGGGCGTTAGAAACTGGAATTGGAGTTCGTCCAAGGGGGTCGGAAGTCCTTCTTGACGGTTTAGGTAGATCCAATCCAGTAGCGCCTTCTCAGGTTCCGCGATGAGATATTTGTTGTAGCGAGTAGCTTTTTCCTCATAGCCCCAATAGAGTTCAGGAGAGATCTTTCGATACACGATGCTGACAGATTTGCCTCTGAAAGACTGCGGATAGTCCGGTGTGACGCAAGTCAGTATTGCCGGGCTTTGAGTAATGATGCCTCGCTCCACTAAAGCGGACTCAAGTGAAATGTAAGAACGAGGCCGAAGGACGTTTACCAGATCACGAGGCGAAAATTGTTGATTGAAGTGGTTGATGTAGATCTTTGTCGAAACACGTTCGACCAGACCCTGTGCCTCATATCGGCGCAAAGCATCGCGTACAACACGTTCAGAGAGCTTGTGTTTGCGAGCCAAATGGTCGGTGCGCACGATGCAATTGTTTCGGGCTTCTTCTGTCAAGATAGTTGTCCAATTCATTGCGTTTCCTTCCCGAGCCAGTGAGCCAACACGACTCGTAGCGAGTGGCGGATGGCCTCAAATTCGTTCTGGGCAAGTTCTTCAAAAATGGCGAGTGGCAGGACCGGGCGGAGTTCGACCGTGCAGAGCTTAGTATTGATGTCCTGAATTCGAGTTTCGATGGATTCTCGGTCCATTTCTTTCATTGCGATGAAGTCCTCGAGGTGTGCTTGAAGGTTCTCGTCCAGGTGCGCACCACGGGTAAGGAGAAGATGGATATCGAAGGCATCCCGAGCTTTCACATGACGGCGATTGAGAAAAGTTTCGCATTTCTGAAACAGCAGATAGTTCGCGCTTGGGGTGGCGACGATTTTTTCTGGATCGTTGGCAATTACCTTCTTGACGATCTGAGTCTCCAAGACATTCCCGCCGATGCTGGTTAGATCAATGCTGAAGAGGGCCCTGTGGTTGGCGAGGACCCACTGCTTGACGAAGCCGGGGCTCTCGATATCTTTCCGGAATTCGAGTGGGCCCAAACCGAGGGTCTCTGCAATTGGCTGGATACTGGAACGGACAATAGCTTCGATTTCTTCGGGTCTTGGGATCTGCATCGGGGAGGCGAGAAGGTCCAAGTCTCGGGACAATCGAGGGCTCTCGTAGAAAAGCACGAGCGTGGCTCCTCCAAATAAGATGAATTGGTCGGGGAACGCGGTGAAGGGTGACGCCGCACTTTCCTCGATGAGGACAAGGATTTCGGCTTCGACCTGCTGGAAGCCGCGTTCTCTGTACCTATCGATCCTTGCCTGTAAGTTCATAATAGCTGAAAGTAGCACATTGTGCGCGGCTGGCAATTATATGTCTATCTATAGTGTCCAAAAGACGTATATTTGACACTTTTGGCAATTATGATATAATCTTGGTGACCTTGATCGTTGGTCAGAGTAGCACGCGCACGGCCGCCTCCGCGTACACGACCAAAATTCTGCCGAAAATAGTGAACGGTAGGAAGACCCGGTACAAGATAACTCTCTGTCCTACACTTCCATTTTAGCCGCGAAGAGATGGTGCGAATTCTCGTCGCAGTTGACCAATACAAGGAAGGGATGCCGAGTCGCGACAGGAACAATTGGAAGCGGATTTAGCTAACGCCTGGAGCCGCGATCCGCTCGTTCGTTTGCAGAGTGGGGTACACCAGAGGGACACGGAAACGAGTGGCCAAACAACTCTTTCATCTTCAAGAAGAAAGACTGGTGCCCGGGGTGGGAGTCGAACCCACATGAGGAAAAATCCCCGGAGGATTTTAAGTCCTCAGCGTCTGCCATTCCGCCACCCGGGCAGGGCAGATTAACTCACGATTGTACAACAGGTTGCTGCAGGCTCTCCTTTCCGGGTTCCCCGTTTTGGGGGTCCACTGTGCATGAACTGTGAATTACGTTTTCGGGTAAAGCGGCCGATTGCATGGCCGCGAGCAGTGCGGCCCCCTTCCGCTGTTGCGCCGCAAGCGTAGTCATTGCGGGCTGGTTATACCGCGCAGTCATTTCCTCGGACAGATGACCTACAACCTTGCGGACGTTCTCGGGTGACATTCCGCCGGCGAGCAGGTTTGTGGATGCCGACTTACGTAGATCGTGGAAGAT
>Ga0210410_10005059_pt1 | contig 11524 bp, 13 predicted proteins | sample IncBWC4MmetaG_FD_161058 | JGI IMG/M metagenome (GOLD analysis project Ga0210410, IMG submission 161058) | Forest soil microbial communities from Barre Woods Harvard Forest LTER site, Petersham, Massachusetts, United States - Inc-BW-C-4-M | ecosystem: Environmental > Terrestrial > Soil >... | reverse complement strand
CATCGACGGTGGGCGCGTGCCGGTCACGCTGCGCCTCCTGTCGCCGGCGCAACGCCCGGTGCAGGTCACGCGCGACCTGGCGAGCTTCTGGCGCAGCGCCTACCTCGAGGTGCGCAAGGACCTGCGTGGCCGCTACCCCAGGCATTACTGGCCGGAGGATCCGCTCGCCGCCCAGCCTACCCGCGGCGCGCGCCGTCCGCGCTGAAGTTGTGCCGTCGCGGCGATTGGCAAGGGGCGCTGCTCCCGGTACGGTGGCGCCATGACACCCGCACTGACTGCGCTCGCCGCGCTCCGTGAAGGCAACGGCCGCTTCGTGGCGGAGCTGCGCGCGGCGCACCCCGTGCGCACGCGCCGCCGCGAGCTGCCGGCCGGACAGGAGCCGCTCGCCATCATTCTCGGGTGCTCCGATGCCCGGGTGCCCGCCGAGATCGTGTTCGACCAGGGGCTCGGCGACCTGTTCGTCATCCGCGTGGCGGGCAACATCGTGGCCCCTTCCCAGGTCGGCAGCGTTGAATTCGCCGCCGCCGCCTTTGGCACGCGCCTGGTGGTGGTGCTGGGCCATTCCAACTGCGGCGCGATTCACGCGACACTCGACCAGCTCACCCGTCCGACCAGGGATCAGTCGCCGAACCTGCGCTCGATCGTCAACCGCATCCGTCCGGCCGTCGAGGGCCTGATCGAACGCGGCGCGGGCACCGATCGTGACGTCCTGGTGCAGCAGGCGGTGCGCGCCAACATCCGCATGTCCGCCGATCACCTGCGTCATGGCTCGGAGGCGCTGGAGCAGGCGATCGAGAAGGACGGGCTGCTGGTGGTCGGGGCCGAGTACTCGCTCGACAGCGGCGTAGTGGACTTCTTCGACGGCGTGCCGACTTAGCTGACCGCGGCAGAAATGAAAAACCCCGGTGCGGCAGCGCCGCAAAGCGGCCGCCGCACCGGGGCTTGAACTCCAGGAGCTCTTACTTGGCTTTGGCCTTGGCGGAGTCGCAGTCGGCCTTGCTCATCTCGAGGAAGCCCTTGCCCTTGCAGGAGTTCTGTCCCTTGCAGGCGTTGTTGGCGCTCTTACACGCCGACTGACCCTTGCAGGAATTGACCCCCGTGCAATGGATCTTGGCTGCCTCGGCTTTGGGGGCGTCCGCGGCCGAGGCGGTGCTCGTCAAAGCCGTGCCGAAGAGCATGGCCGCCGCTGTCGCGAGGGCTACGCCGGTGCTGTTTTTACGCATTTGGATTGACCTCAGGGTGAAGTGAATACGTATTTACTTGCCGGGCTCGAACCCCCGGTCACGTGAGCAGACCGGGGGCAGGCGTATTTTGTTACGCCCGGCCGCCGAATGCACCCGCCCCCGCGACGGGAGGGGCTCCCCGCGGGCTGAAGCGCCGCTGCAGCCAGTAATCGACCGAGAGCGGGCCCGGGCCGGCGATCGCGATCCACAGAAACAGCGCCAGGTACTCGAACTCGTCGAACCCGAGCAGTGTTTCCAGCGAGTCGACGTCGGCCCACTTGGCCGAGCGGATCGCGACGATCATGGTGATGCCGAGGGCGCCGGCGGAGATGCGACTCAGGAGTCCGGCGAGCAGGAACAGGCCCCCGAAGAACTCAACACCCGACACGAACGGGCTGAGCAGGTGCGGGAAGGGGATGCCCCAGCCGACGAAGTTCTGGGTAACCGTCGGCAGGTCATTGAGCTTGCCCCAGCCGCTCCAGAGGAAAACCCATCCGACGGTGATGCGGGCAAACAGCGGCGCGAGCCAGGTGAGATGCCTGGCGACGCTCTCGGGCCAGTCGATCAGCCACTGGGTGAGATATTTCACGGCGTCTCCTCGAGTCGTGAGAGGTGTTGGGCGTACAGACCGGGCGGGCTGGCGCGATATTGCCACTGCGGCGGGGCGCCGCACATATAATCGCCGCGGTTCTTACCACCAGCGGTCATGCGCAATCCCCCGGTGCAATCCCCGGTCTCCTCTATTGGTGAGCGGTCTCGCGGAGCGGACGCGAGCGCGCCCCTCACGGCCCTGTTCGAGTCGATGCGACCGGACCTGCTGCGCTTCGCGCAATGGCTGGCGCGTGACCGGTCGATCGCCGAGGACATCGTGCAGGAGGCGCTGCTGCGTGCCTGGCGGTCGCGGGATGCTCTGAAGGATCCGGCCGCCGCGCGCGGCTGGCTGCTGACTATCGTCAGGCGCGAGCACGCGCGGCTCTATGAACGCAAGCGACTGGAGCTGGTGTCCCTCGATGATGCGGTCGACATTCCCGACAACGCTGCCGCCGCGACCGCCGATGCGGAGCTGCTCACGCTGCGCTACGCCATCATGAAGCTGCCGATCGAATACCGCGAACCGCTGGTGATGCAGGTGCTCGGCGGGTTCTCCGCCGAGGAGATCGCCCGCGAGCTCCAGCTCACCAACACCGCGGTGCTGACACGGCTGTTCCGCGCGCGCCACAAGCTGCGCGGCCTGTGCGGCCCGGGTCCCGCGCCCGGCGCCGCACCCGAGGAGCAGCCGGCATGATCTGCGACGACGCGCGGCTCCTGATCGGCGCGGATCCGGATGCGGCGGAGCACGCGCTCGAGGAGCACGTGCGCGGCTGTGAAGGCTGTCGTGCCTTCGGCGAGGAGATGCGGCGCCTGAACGCCGACATCCGCCGCGCGCTGGATGACCCGCCGAATATCGGCGTGCGCGCTGCGCGGCCGGCGGCGCCGGTATGGCGCGAGTATGCGCTGGCGGCGGGAGTGGCGCTGGCGATGGCGGCGGGGCTCGCGGTGTGGCTGCTGCGCCCGACCGATACGCTGGCGCGTGACGTGGTGGCGCACGTCAAGGCGGAGCCCGAGAGCTGGCTGAGTACCTACAACGTGAGCGCCGACTCGATCGAGCATGCGCTGAAGAGCTCCGGCGTCGGCCTCGACCTCGCCTCCGATAGGATCGTCTACGCGCAGAGCTGCTGGTTCCGCGGACATTACGTGCCGCACCTGGTCGTCCAGACTACGCACGGGCCGGCCACGGTGCTGATCCTGCGTCACGAGCAGGTCAAGACGCGCGGCGACTTTCGCGAGGGGGGTATGACCGGGGTCATCGTGCCGGCGGGCGACGGCAGCATCGCGGTGCTGGCACGGGGCCGGGGCCAGGTCGATGACGTCGCCGGGGAGCTGCGCGAGGAAGTGCACTGGCTGCCGGAGCCCGCACAGCTGCCGCAGCCCGCTCGCCACTGAAGCCACGTCCCGAGGACTTTCTCATGACCGCAATCAACCGTCGTGAACTAATCGCCGGCGCCGCGGGCGCGGTCGCCGCGCTGCTCGCGCGCCGCAGCGAGGCCGCCGGGGCGGCGGCGGCGGCCATAGGCGCCGCCGCATCGAGCGGATCCGGCATTCCCCCGGCGCCGGTGGCGCGCGTCGCGGTCGTCACCGACAACTATTTCGGCGAGACCTTGCGCGATCCGTACCGCTGGATGGAGAACGACCGGGATCCGGACTGGCTGCCCTATCTCAAGGGACAGAACGCGCACGCGCGCGCGGTGCTCGACACGATTCCGGGAAGAGACAAGCTCCTCGGGCGCGTCCAGCAGCTGTCGGGGGATGTCGCGCTCACGCGGCGCGTGGAGCGCGCCGGCGGCAGGCTCTTCATCGAGCAGCGGCCGGCGGGCGCCGACAACTATCGCCTGTTCGTCGAGGAGCAGGGCGTGCGGCGCGTGCTCATCGACCCCACCGCGCTCTCGAGCGCCACCAGCCATTTGTCGCTCGACTGGTGGCACCCCTCGCCCGACGGCGTGCACGTGGTGTATGGGCTGTCGAAGGACGGCAGCGAGGATTCGATCCTCCACATCCTCAAGACCGCCGACGGGACCGACCTGCCCGAGCGCATCGCCAACACCGAGGGCGCCAACCCCGCGTGGCTCGACGACGGCAGCGGCTTCTTCTATAACCAGCTCACCGGCAAGGTCGACACGCCGGAGCGCTACCTCGACAGCCAGGCGCGCTTCCACCGGCTGGGGACCGACCCCGAGGCCGATCCCATTCTCATGAAGCGCGGGCTCGATGCCAAGGTGCAGTACGAGAAGATCCAGGCGCCTGGCATCGAGACCTACTACGGCTCGCGCTATGCGCTGCTCACGCTCTCGGACGTGCGCAGCGAATCGCGCCTGCTGATCGCCCCGGTTGCGGACGCCGCGGCGAACCGTGCCCGCTGGGTGCCGGTCGCGGAGTTCGAGGACGAGGTGACCGACGCCGTGATCGACGGCCAGGCGCTCTACCTCCTCGCCAACAGGGGTCACCCGCGCGGCCGCATCCTCAAGGCCTCCGTGAGTGCGCCCGCAGTAGCGGGCGCTCGGGAGGTGGTGGCGCAGGGCAGCGCGGTCATCGAGGGGCTGGCGCGCGCGCGTGACGGCATGTACCTGAGGATGATGGACGGGGGGATCGCCGGCTTGAAGCGCCTCGGCCGCGAGGGCCGGGTGGCCGACATCGCACTGCCCTTCGACGGCACGCTGACGGCGCTCGCGACCAACTCAACCGAGGAGGGCGCGCTGTTCTCCTTCACCGGCTGGCTCAACCCCGCTGACATCTGGTCGGTGGATGCGCAGGGCAAGCTAGCCGCCACCGGAATCACGCCGCGCCCGCCGATCGAGACTTCGGGCTACGAGACCGAACGACGCTTCGCCACCGCCCGCGACGGCACCCGCATTCCGTATTCGGTGATTTTCCGGAAGGGGCTGAAGCGCGACGGCGCGACGCCCGCCTGGATCTCCGCCTACGGCTCCTATGGGTCGCCCGGGTACACGCCGAGCTTTGCGGGCCGGACGCTCGCCCTCATCGACGCGGGCTTCATCGTCGGCTACGCCGCCGTGCGCGGCGGCGGCGAGTACGGTCGCGAGTGGCACAAGGCCGGGCAGCTCATGAACAAACCCAACACCTGGCGCGACCTCATCGACGTCTGTGAGGAGCTGTGCAAGCTCGGGTACACGGCGCCCGAGCGTCTCGCCATCGGCGGCCGCTCCGCCGGCGGCATCACCGTCGGACGCGCGCTCACCGAGCGCCCGGAGCTCTTTGCCGCGGTGATCGACGGGGTCGGCTGGTCGAATCCACTGCGCTACGTCGCCGAGCAGAACGGCTACGGCGAGGAGCCCGAGTGGGGCGCGATCCGCGAGGAGTCGGGCTATCGCGCCCTGACGCTCATCGACAGCTACCAGGCGGTGAAGGACGGGGTGGCGTACCCGGCGGTACTGCTCACCACCGGTGTCACCGATCCGCGCGTCGCGCCGTTTCACGTGGCGAAGATGGCGGCGCGGCTGCAGGCCGCGTCGAGCTCCGGCAAGCCGATCCTGCTGCGCGTCGACTTCGACGCGGGCCACGGCATCGGCTCGACGCGCTCGCAGCAGGACCGCGAGGCGGCCGATACCTATGCGTTCCTGTTGTGGCGCACCGGCGTGAAGGGATACCAGCCGGCCTGATTTTCGGGCCGGCGCCTCGAGGGCTCCGATGCGACTGGCCGGCACATTGGTGGGGTTGCTGGCCGCCCTGCTGGCGGCGGGCGCGGCTGCTGGCGCACCTACACCCCTGGTGCTCGCCGTACACCCGTACCTGCCCCCCGAGGAGATCGCCACCCGCTTCACCCCGCTCGCCGAGGCGCTGGCTCGCTCGGTCGGGCGTCCCGTGGTCGTGCGCGTCGGCCGCAGTTATGCCGAGCACATCGCCGCGATCGGCGCCGACAGCGTCGACATCGCCTATATGGGGCCGGCGTCCTATGTCACGATGGTGAGCAGATACGGCGCGAAGCCGCTACTCGCGCGGCAGGTGATCAACGGAGATCCGATGTTGCACGGCGAGATCATCGTGCGGCAGGACAGCGCGATCCGATCCCTGCAGGACCTGAAGGGCAAGCGGTTCGCGTTCGGCGACCCGGAATCGACCGGCAGCTACATCGTGCCGTCCGCGATGCTGCGCGAGGCGGAGGTGCCCGAGAGCGCACTCGCGCAGAGCGCCTTTCTCCACGCACACCGTAACGTCGCTCTCGCCGTGCTCGCCGGCGACTTCGACGCCGGCGCGGTTCACGAGGACATCTTTCGCGAGTACGCGCCCCGCGGCTTGCGCTCGCTCGCCCACCAGCCGCCGGTCGCCGATCACCTGTTCGTCGCCAGCGCCAGGCTTGCCGGCACGGAGGTCGAGACGTTGCGGCGCGCGCTGCAGGAGCTGTCCGGCTCGCCGGCGGGCAAGGCGGCGATGACCGCCATCGATGCCGGAATGTCCGGGCTCGTCCCGGCGCGCGACAGCGACTACGACAGTCTGCGGACGCTCATGCAGCTGCCAGTCCGCGCCGCCAAGCCGAGTCGATGAGCGCTCGCGATCGCCTGCTCGCCTGGGCCTGGCCGATCCTGGTGCTGGTGCTGCTGCTCCTGGGCGCGCTCCTGACGCTCGTGCTGGTTCGCGTCCATGCCGCCGACACGACGCTCGCGCGTCAGCACGCGGCCGAGGAGCTGGCCATGGTCGCAAAGATCGTCACGACGCAGCTGCAACAGGGCGAATATCAGGATGTGGAAGCGCTGTGCGCCAGCATCGGGGCGGCGGATTCCAGCATCGCAATCATCGAGCTCACCGCCGCCAACGGCTTCGCCATCGCCAGCTATCGGCGCGCCGGCGCGCCCGAGCCCGTGATCTCGCTCGAGGCCCCGATCGTCTACTCGTATCAGCGCCTCGCCAGGCTGCGCCTCGTCGAGGACCTCGCCCCCGTGTACCGGGCCGAAAGAACCCTGACGTGGCAGCTCGCCGGACTGTTTCTGGCGAGCTCGCTGCTGCTGACGCTGGTGACCTACCTCGCGCTGCAGAGAAACGCCGAGGCGGCGCGCCTGCACGACGCGCTGCTGCAGCTGCGCGATACCAACCGCACCCTGCGCGTCCTGAGCGATTGCAACCAGGCCCTGGTGCACGCGACCAGCGCCGAGCAGCTGATGAATTCCATGTGCCAGATCCTGGTCGAGAAGGGCGGATTTGCCCTGGCATGGATCGGGATGGCCGAGGAGGGCGCTGCCCGGCGCGTCAGATCCGTGGCCGCGAACGGTGAGACCGCCTACCTCGATGGCATCGAGATCAGCTGGGCGGAGAGTGACGCCGGCAGGGGCCCCACCGGTACTGCGATCCGCTCGGGATGGCCTTCGATCAGTCGCGACATCCTGAAGGAGCAGAGCGCGCATCCCTGGAGGGAGCGGGCCGAGCGTTTCGGCTTTCGCGGCTTGATTTCCCTGCCGCTGGGCAAGGCGACGCCGGCCTACGGCACGCTCAACCTCTATTCGAAGGCGCCGCTGCAGCTCGCCGACAGCGAAGTCCGGATGCTGGTCGAGCTGGCGAGCGATCTCGACTATGGCCTGCAGTCGCTGCGCGCTGACGAGCGGCGTCGCGAAGCCGAGCAGGAAGTGGAGCATCAGTACGAGCGTTTCCAGGCCCTCGTGGACAAGAGCGCCGACGGCGTCGTGATAGCCGACAGCGCGGGTCGGCTGCGCTACGTCGGCAGCTCGACTTTCAGAGTCCTCGGGTATCAGCCGGCGGAGTTGCTCGGCCGCAGTGTGTTCGAATTTGTCCACCCGGAGGATGCACCGGAGGTCGGGCGACAGCTCGCCGCGTGCACCGCCGTAGACGAGTCATCCGTCGAGGTGGTGGCGCGCGTCAGGCACAGGAGCGGCGGGTGGCCCTGGGTGGACGCCACATTCACGAACCTGCTGCGGGAGCCGGCGGTGGCCGGCGTCGTGGTCAACTTCCGCGACATCACCCAGCGCGTGGAGCTCCAGCGACGCATCGGGCTCGAGCACCAGCGCAGCCAGGTGTTCCTGCGCAAAGCGAGCGACGGCCTGCACATACTCGACACCGAGGGTCGGCTGGTCGATGCGAGCGATTCCTTCTGCGCCGCGCTCGGCTGGCCGCGCAAGGAGCTGCTCGGGCGGGATCCGTCGTTCTGGGATCCGCAATATCTCACGCCGCAGCGCGCCAGGTTGACCGAGAGACTGCGCGCTGGCGAGCCGCAGCGCTTCGAGACGCGCTTTAAGCGCAAGGATGGCTCGACGTTTGCCGTGGAACTCGTCGTCAGCAACTTCGAGCTCGCCGGAGGGAGGTACTTTCACTGCTCGGCGCGCGACCTCACCGAGCTCAGAAAGCTGCAGCGCGAGGTGATCGGTGCGGCGACGCGCGAGCAGCGCCGTCTCGCCTACGAGCTGCACGACGCCCTCGGCCAGGAGCTCACCGCCGCGCGGCTGCTGGCGGACACCTTCGCGGCGCGCGCCGCGCAGGACAGCCCCGCAAGCGCCGCGGGGTTTCGCGAGGTGAGCGCGATCCTGGCCCGGAGCCTCGTGACCGCACGCGGAATCGTGAGTGGACTGTCGCCGCTCGTCGCTGACAACGGGGACCTGGCGGCGGGACTCGCGCGGCTGGCAGCCGCAAGCTCGACCGAGAAGGTGCGGGTGCATCTCTCCGACTCCACCAACGGCTCGGTCGCAATCTCGGTCGAGGATCGTGGCCAGCTGTTCCGGATCGCCCAGGAGGCGGTGCAGAACGCGCTCAAGCACGCCAATGCACGCCGCATCGACATTCTGCTGACGCTCGAAGGTGCGGAGCTGCAGCTGACGGTGGCCGATGACGGCTCCGGAATTGCGGACGTCCCCGGCTCAGCAGGCGGCCACGGGAGTCATTCGCTGCGTTATCGGGCGAGCGCGATCGGGGGCCGGCTGTACCTGGGCGCGCGCTCAGGCGGCGGTACGGTCGTCGTCTGCTCGGTGCCGAACCAGGCCGGCGACGACTCACAGAGCGACCCCGCTCGCAGCGGCCCGGCGTAGGCTACCGGCCGGCGGTCCGCTGCTGCGGCAAGTCGACGAGCAGCGGCACGAGCTCGGTCAATGCCGCGGCTTTGGCCACGTACGCGTCGGCGCCGGCGGACAGCGCCGCCGCACGGCCGTCGCCTGCATCCGACAGCGACAGGATCACGACCTGGGGCGGATGCTCGCCGGACTTCAGGCGACGCGCGACCTCGATTCCGCTGAGCTGCGGCATGTTCACGTCCAGCAGGACCACGTCGGGCGCCAGCGCCTCGACCAGCCGCAGGCATTCCTCGCCGCCGGCGGCCTGTCCGACGATCTCGACCGACGGCACCCCCTTGAGCACTGTCAGGAGCGCGTGACGATAGGTGTCGTTATCGTCCGCGACGACTACGCGCGTTTTTCTTCGCGGTCCTTTGGACTTGGGAGCCACGTCGCTATTGCGGCGGAACGTAGATGGCGATGCCATTGACGAGCTTGCTGGTGATGGCGAAAGAACCGCCGACGCCGACGCCGGTCGCGCTGTTGGGCCCGTAGCTGGTGTTGCCGCCGCCGGCGCCGACCGAGCCGGACTGCGTGTCCTGTACGCCCTGCAGCAGGATGCCATTGGCGCCGAGCTTGGCGGCTTGCTCCTTCAGCCGCTGGATCGCCTTGTCCATGTTCTGCTGGCTGGTGAGAGCGAGCGATCCCTGGCTGGTGGCGTTGATCGTGGCGATCTCCTCATACTTCGGCGGCGGCTGCCGATACACGCGCACGCTCTCGGGGGAGATCGGCGGCCGTGCGGTGCCGATGAGCACGTGCGAGGAAGTCGAGCAAGCGGCCGCCGCGCAGGCGAGCAGGGCGACTAGAGCGGTATCACGCGCCATTGAGGAGCTCCTGTGAGCCTGATGGATTCGATGGGCCCGGTAGGATTCGAACCTACGACCAAGGGATTCACTTTGCCCCGGAGTTTCCTCCGGGAGTGGACTATCTCTTCACCCGTGCGCATCAGTGCGCGTGTGGGTGCGGGATGCTCCCAGCCTGTCATCAAGGGCACTCGAGCCCTCAGGTAGTCTCTGCACCTTCCGCCGGTGTACCGGCGGCTCGGCTCAGGATTGCCATGGGTGTTAGTCCCCGAAGGTTCCCCTGAATTCATCCCGTCCACTTCGCGCGTTTCCGCGCGAAGGCACCATGTCGATGAGTCCCCTGCACTAACCGCTGTGCTACAGGCCCAACCGCGGCGATTGTAGCAGCCGCCCGCCGCGGACTTCGCCTGCAGCGACCGCAGCCGGTATCAAATGCGACCTCGCAGAAGAATCCTCTTGCCATCGGTGCGCGGCCCGTTAGCATGGCCCCTTTCGGCGGCCATGCGCGCACCCGGCGCGCCCCCGACGCACAAGGAGGACACCGTAGTGAAGCTCTACTATCTGACCGGCGCCTGCTCGCTGGCATCGAACATCGCGTTGCGCGAGGCCGGACTGAAATTCGAGTTGGTCAAGGTGGACCGCAAGACCCGCAAGGCGGCCGACGGACTCGACTTCACCGAGGTGAATCCCAAGGGCTACGTGCCGGCGCTGACGCTCGACAGCGGCGAGACGCTCACCGAAAACGTTGCCGTGCTGCAGTACATCGCCGACCGCAATCCGGCCGCGAAGCTCGCGCCTCCCGCGGGCACGATGGAGCGGTACCGCCTGATGGAATGGCTCGCCTTCATCAACTCCGAGATCCACAAATCGTTCAGCCCGCTGTTCCGCGCGGACGCACATCAGGCCGTCAAGGATTACGCCCGCAACTACCTGCAGCCGCGCCTCGACTACGCGCAGCGGGCGCTGGGATCGAAGAGCTATCTGATGGGCGAGCAGTTCACCGTGGCCGACGCCTACCTGTTCGTCGTGCTCGGCTGGGGTGCCCACGTCGATGTCGATATCGGCCGGTGGCCGCAGCTCAAGCGCCTGCACGAGCGCGTCGGCGCGCGGCCGCATACGCTCGAAGCTCTCAAATCCGAAGGTCTGGTGAAGTAGGGGACGCAATGGCTACCAAGCTCAACAAGCAGCTCAAGCGCGAGATCGAAGTCGACGGCAAGCCTTACATGATCACGCTCTCCCCCGAGGGCGTGAAGCTCACCGAAAAGGGCAAGCGCCTCGGACGCGAGCACACCTGGAAGGATCTGCTCGGCGGCGCGGGCGGCGGCGGCAGCGGCGCGCCCGGTGGCGCATTCGGTCCCGCGGTATAGCGCCGCACGGAAGCCGCGAAATGCGCGAGGGGAGACTGCGTGAGCTGCTTGCGCGGCTGCGCCAGCACCTGAGCGCGGGTACGGCGCTGCGCGCCGAGGATCGCGAGCGGCTCGACACCGTGATGGAGGCCATCGGCGCGCCGGGAGCTTCCTCTCCCGGCGCCTTACTGCGGCTCGAGCGGCTCGCGGTCAGGTTCGAGGCCAGCCACCCGGCGCTCGCGGAGACTCTGCGCGAGATCATCGACACGCTCGGCAAGGGCGGCATCTAGTCTCATTGGCTGGCGGGGCAGGAAGCCCCGCCAGCAGGCCAACCCAACAGCACGAAAACACCCGCCGGCAAAAGACGCGGCTTTTGCCGGCTATCCAAAGTGCCGGTCGCAATGAAAAGGCCCGGTGTTGGCGCACACCGGGCCGTTATTTTATTGGCGGAAACCGCCTGCGGCAGTTTCCGCAGGCCAGTCGACCCTTCAGTCGTCCATCAGGAAGCTGCGCAGCTGCTCGCTGCGGCTCGGGTGACGGAGCTTGCGCAG
>Ga0210410_10005058_pt1 | contig 11525 bp, 7 predicted proteins | sample IncBWC4MmetaG_FD_161058 | JGI IMG/M metagenome (GOLD analysis project Ga0210410, IMG submission 161058) | Forest soil microbial communities from Barre Woods Harvard Forest LTER site, Petersham, Massachusetts, United States - Inc-BW-C-4-M | ecosystem: Environmental > Terrestrial > Soil >... | reverse complement strand
TTGGGAGTATTGCGTTATCAAACTCGTGAAATCCGGATTGTCGCTCAGATTTTTCAGGTCCTCGTCTCCGGCGGCAAATTCAGCGGGATAATGCTTCTCGAATGCCTCTCGTAGCACCTTCAAAGCTTCGGCTGACCGTCCCAACATCGCATCGATTTCCGCCTCATAGTAAATGTAGTTGACGTTGTTCTTGTCAATCCCACGCGCTTGTCGAATAAACTTCTGTGCCTCCGGAGCTTTGCCGATCTTGGCATAGGAAAGCGCCACCTCGCCCATCACCTCAGCATTCTCCGGGTTGGTCTGCAATTCCTTAAAGCCAACGGCGATGGCTTGCTGATATGTGGTCCGTGCCTTGTCCTGCTGCCCTGACCCACGATATGCATCCGCCAGATTTACCATCACTTCCGTGTCGTTCGGATTGAGAGCTACAGCCTTCTCAAACATTTCGACCGCGTTTGAGTATTGCTTTAGGAAAAGGTAGGAAGTTCCTAGATTCGAGTACGTCGTGAAATAGGGCTCAATTTGAAGGGCTTTCTGAAAATAGGGGATCGACTCCTGATACTTGCCTTGCTGGAGGTACATGTTCCCGACATTCTCGAACCCTACGTCGATATCCGGCTCGAGAACCGCGACTTGCTGAAATGCCTGCAAAGCGTTGGGATAGTCGGCCCGATGGGCGTAGGCTCTCCCCAGCGCGTTATAATTTCTCCAGAAGTACGGGTTGATCTGTACAGCCTTCTGATACGCATCGAGGGCTTTCCCGTCGTTACCACTATCCAAATGCACATCTCCTAGACGACGGTAGAACTCATCCGAATTGGGCGCCAGCGAAAGAGCGCGGCCCAACTCAGCGACTGCTTCCGAGTATTTACCCGTTGCCCTATAGACGCTGCCGAGCGTGGCATGAACTTCGGGCAACTTGTCGTTCAACTGTTCTGCTTGCTGGGCAGCTGCAAGAGCCTTCTGCGTCCAAAAACTATCTTTCTTAATCGAGTTCATCCTCAGACTTGCGTCGGCAACGCCAGTATACGCCAGAGCAAACTTGGGATCTGCCTTCAGCGCCTGGTCGAAGTAATCGAGTGCCGACTGAATGGTTTTGTTGTCGTGGCCGCGCATGGAATTACGCCCCCGTAGATACAGGTCATACGCAGCGACGTTGTCGGTCGGTCGGGCTTTCGCGTTCGCCTGTTCATCATTCGACGGGTTGACATTCAACGCTGCGATCAATTGATTGTAAATTTGATCCTCCATGGTCAACAGATCGGCGGGGATCCCATCGAATTCTTTAATCCATAGACGCTTGCCGTTTAGTACGTCTTCGAGGTGCATCGTGACACGGATTTTATCCCCAGTGCCTTGAAGCATGCCCTGTACGAGCATATTCGAACCTAATGCACTCGCGATTTTTGCCAACGGCTGTTTCTGGTCAGCTTTGTTAGCCGCGTCACTCGGTGCGACTCGAACGTCTTTCAATTCAAATAGCTTGGCCGAAAGAGACTCCTCGATGCCTTGAGCGATATAGGCTAGATGTGTAGGATCACCCAAGATTTGCAGGGGCAGAATCGCAACGAATCGTCCGCTCGAGAGCGGCGGAACGCCGCTTATAGTTGAGCCGCTCTCCTTGCCTGCACCGCCAAAAATCAAGTGACGTACTTTTGGAATTGCTAAAGTTCCAAGCAGGACGACAACAACTCCGCCGGTGATCAAGACCCATCGTCGGTTTGCGAATTCGGGGATTTGTATATGAACAGTAGAACCGCTGCGGGACACACCGCGCGAAACGCCGCTTCCGGATTGTGAAGCCTGCAGGTCCGCCAGAATCTCGTATGCGTTTTGGTATCGGTCCGCCGGGTCCTTCTCAAGGCAGCGCATAATGATCTGGACCAACCAGTTCGGGAGCGAAGGGTTGACCTCCTTGGGGTTCTTCGGTTTTTCTCGAATGCGCTGATACATCACCCCAAGTGTGGAGTCCCCGGTAAAGGGAACATCACCTGTTGCCATCTCGTAAAGAATTAGGCCAAAAGCGTACAAATCTGAGCGCCCATCGGTCGCCTTACCTTCGACCTGTTCCGGAGACATGTAGCGAGGAGTACCCAGGAAGGCGCCGGTTTGCGTCATGCCAACAGCGCCTTCGGCGAAGGATTTCGCGAGGCCGAAATCTGATATGTAGACTTGATCGTTTTTGTCCAGCAAGATATTTTGCGGTTTCAAATCGCGATGGACCACATCCTCAGCATGGGCGGCCGCGAGCGCCCCCGCCAGCTGCGCAGCGTATTTCAGCACCCGTTCAAGGGGGAGTTTTGGGTTGGCCCTTATGATCTGGTGAAGATCTTGGCCTTCGACATAGGCCATGGTGATGAACTTCATACCGTTGACCTCGCCCAGGTCGTGAATGCGAAGTATGTTTTTGTGTGAGATTTTGCTGGCGAGGACTAATTCCTGCTTGAAGCGGTTGAGGGCGTCCGCCTCTCCCATTACGCCTTGGCGGACCACCTTAATTGCAACAGTGCGGTTCAACTCCTTGTCATACGCTTTATACACGCGGCCCATGCCGCCTTGGCCCAGGAGGGTTTCGATGCGGTAACGCGGCCCGAAATCGCTTCCCGGGCTAATGGCGGTGGGATCCGCCATTTGAATTGTTTCCAAATCGCCGACGGGCATAGGGGCACTGCACTTAGAGCAGTTCGCGGCGAAATCCGGGTTTGCGGTCTTACAGTGTGGGCAAACTACCATGTGAGCCAGCGTAATTCGAGATTATGTCTTGAACTGCGTCGAATTATCCAGCATACGGGCCGGGTGTGCAACTGCGTAGCCCAAATGGTATCGAGATGTTTCCGGGTCAATTACACAAACATGTAGGAATCACTTCTCCCGCGGACTGATGGCAATGAGGTAGCAAGCGGGCGGCTTTGTCTGTAGGAGACAAACCCATTGCCATTAGGGAGAGAACGAATCAGTTTCAACTGGAGGTTTTCCTTCGGACGCGGGATGCGGACGCGATCGGCCTGAGCAAGCAGGTGAAGCAGGTGAACACCCTGATGGACCAGCTTGTTCCAGGATTCTCCCTTACCATACCTTGACCACTTGAGTGCGGAAGCTCGCGATCAGTGATTGCCCGGCGTGGCCCTCGTTTGGGCTTTCCTATTACTATGGCGAGCAAGGCGACGCAGGTTAGAAGCTCACCGATTCAGCGCGAGGCGTCAGAGGCAGTGACGGATGCGCTGATGTGGGCGTCGCGGAGCAAGCTAAGGACTAAACCCTCAGCTTCGGGCTTTGTCCCAGCAAGAATCCGGACTCGGTACAAGGTCCGGTTGCCGACTTTGGTGGGCGTCGTCAGCACAGGCCGGTGATATCGCCCGGAGAACCGAAGCGCCAAGAGGCTAGCCTCCGCTTTGTCGAAAGCGCCGACTTGCACGGCAAAACGGAGTGGGGCATCAACAGTTGTAATTGCGGCCACGGGCTCTGCGGGTTTGGCTGTCGAAGCTGCTGTTGCCCTTCCGGACTCCACGAATCTAAGAATCGAAGGGATCAACCAGAACGCCAGCAACAAGAAGCTGCTAGTCAGCGCGGCTGTGCGAAAGGCCCAAGGCCTCCGCTGAGATTGTACAAGCGGTTTGTAGGTGAGTTGGGCTGCAATTTGGCGATCTGCACTTGGAGTGGAGGGAGCGGCGACGAGCAAAGGCTGTGGAACGGTGCGAAGGCTCAACTTGGCTACGACTGTCCGCACTGTTTCAGGGGCGATCATTTTGCGCCCTTCAGCGTAGCCAAGAGACAAAGCGTTGAAGCAGATGTTGTTGATGCTCCGCGGAATGCCCCCACTCGATTCCGCGATTGCGGCCACCGCCTCTGGGGTGAAAAGGGGCTCACCAAGATAGCCGGCTACCCTGAGCCGGTGATTGATATAGCGATCTGTTTCCTCGGATGAAAGCGCTTCGAGACGGCTGAGAACCGCAATTCGCTGGCGCAATTGCGCCAAGCGCGGCTGCGCTAGTTTTTCCGCCAATTGAGGCTGGCCGGCCAGAACAATTTGCAGCAGTTTTGTGTGGGACGTTTCGAAGTCCGATAGCAAGCGGACCGTTTCGAGAACTGAGTCTGCCAAGTTCTGCGCTTCGTCCACCACCAAAACGAAGCGCTTGCCGGCGAGCATCTCGGCAAACAGCATCTCGTTCAACTTGTTGTGCATGCCAACCAGGCCCATTCCTCGTGTGTCGACGCCCAGCTCGCTCAGAAGATACTGAAAGAATTCACGTGAATCGCACTGAGTCTGGAACAGGTACGCGGCGCGTGCCGTATCGCGCAGTCCCTCGAGCACTTGATACAGGAGCGTCGTCTTGCCCATGCCCGGCTCCGCGATCAGCGCCAGAAATCCCCGGCTGCCCAAGATCCCATCGGTGAGCGAGTCGAGCGCCTCGCAGTGCGTCCGGCTCGGGTATAAAAAAGCAGGGTCGGGAGTGACACCGAACGGCTGTTGCTGTAGTCGGTAGAAATCCAAAAACATGGGCAGGGCCTCCAATCTGCGGACGCTCTGGGGGAAAACGCCTAGAGGACTCTCAAGACTGCAGAGTCGACTTGGCGCACCAGGCGACTAGCGAATTCGCAGGAAACGTTCGAAAGACGGAGCTCGGGAGTACTTGCGTTTATCTTTGATCGTCTGCGCCGCAGGAGAGAGTTTGCTACAACCAAACGGCAGGATGCAAGGTTGCTTGAAGACATCACCGCTTCACGCAGATTGGCAATGCCGAAGAGCTGCTACCGCGGTCTGGCGGAGGGCAGTGGGCGACGAAGGCGCTTGCGGATGGACGTCGCTTTCAGGACTATCGACTCTACAGGATCCGCCGGGTAGTTTTTATCAAACACCCTGACACTCAGCGCAGCAATGGCCGGAACCAAGTCCGGGGCTCTGGAAGAGAGACGTCGAATTTTGTGCGTAAAAAAGGGGCTCCTCTTCCCCAAGAGGCACCCCCCAACACCAGTGCCTTGGGTCGTAGAGTCTGAATCCAGTCAATCAATCCATAGTCACCTTTCGCCTCTCGTCTGCATCTTCAATTGTGCAAGTGTAACCCTCGGTCCCCACCCCGAGGACAACTTCGCGGTTGCTGAAACTGAGGTGATGCGATAGCATCAACAAACAGAAACCAAGTCCCAGTTCGATTGCCCAGCCACAGATCGGTTCAAACTGAATCTTCGCCGAAACTTCTAAAACTGGCGGGGATTTTGTCGTTTTTGTGTGAGGCCAAAAAACGAAATGTCGGAATCACAGAATATGCGGGAATATACTGGGAAGCTGCCCCAGTCTCGCGACCGTCGCGTGCACGTGCGTCGCACTCCGGAATCCCTCACCTATGTAGAGTGGGGAGAGGGCAACGGCGCCATCGTGGACAACATCAGCGAATCCGGTCTCAGTATCGCGGCGGCCAAAATGGTGGCCGCGGAATTTTTGTCGCGCATCCGGTTCCGGCTGCCGAAATCCGAACGCTTTATCGAAACCAGCGCCCGGATTGTCTGGCTGTCTCCGTCGAGGAGAGGCGCGGGCATCGAGTTTGTAGATCTGTCCGAAGACGCCCGCGATCAATTACGGAAATGGATTTCGTCGGGAGGCTCGCTCAGCGAATTCCCTGAAAGGAGAAGTCAGCCTCGTGGGGACGAGATACTATTTCCGGCGATGCCGAGTCCGCGAAACGTCAGGCCACTCGCCGTTGATCCCAGCAATATTTCTGGGCTCCGAGAGTCTGAATTCGAAAAATTATTTCCGTCCGAATTTGCTCCCGCACCTTCACGCGAGCTGGCGCGCGATTCCGCCGCGCCGCTACTCGAAAGTCCGGGCGCAATGCCCAATTCAACCGCGCCGACTACTTCTGCACACGAGTCGTCTTTGCTGTCGCCGGAGGTTCGCCGCAAGTCGGCACGCGATTCCGCGATCGATTCAGGCGCCAACGTCTCGTCGATCGGTCCTTCACGCGACACCGTTGCGCCGCCGCGGAATTCGGCCTTTGCTGCGGCGAGCCTTCTCGCAGCTTCGGTTGCGCCAACTAATTCCGAAGGCCTGTCCGCGGGCACAATCACGGGCGAGTCCGGCGATTTCGCACCGCCACACACTTCGCAACCAGAACAGGTCCGCGAATCGTCGCCATCGTTCCCTTCATTCGCGCCTTATCAAATGGACGATTCAATACTCAAGCTGAGAAGACAAATCGCCAGTCAATGGATCGAGCCTGCGCCGACACGCAGAAATGGCGCCGTCATTGCCGTTGTCGGGATTCTGGTCGCGGCGCTGGTATTTACGGCGGGCCTGAGCGTTGGAAACGGTTACCTCGAGAAGTGGCTGGGCCACGGCGACGCCGTCAAACAAGGCACAAACACTTCTTCCGACAACGCTTCTTTCGACAACTCTTCCCACAGCTCAACCAATTTGCCTGTGAACACGGTGAATTCTCCCGATATCTTGCCTGGGGCTTCGCCCGGGCATGCGCAGACAGCTACGGGCGAAACTCAGGCTGCGTCAAATGCAGGAGAAAATCCCCTGCATGGAAATGCTGGCGCGTTCCACGGGCCTCGTGTCTCAAAACCTCGGAGCGCGACTGCGAACGCATCGGTCGACGAATCGCTGAGGCCCTTGCTCGTAACTCCTCCGAGCGAAGGAAGCTCCCCGTTTCGTCTGACTCTGCCGGAGAAGGCGGTGAGTGCTTCTCATTCGCTCGCGATCAGTTCTCAACGCTCCGTCCTTGTGCCGCCTGAGCCGGGGGCGGCGTCCTTTCACCGCGCGGAACGCTTGCAACTTGGTGGCCTGACCTTCCACGTCGAACCACAGTATCCGCGAGGAAGCAATCAGATGGAAATTGAAGAGATCGTCAAGCTACGTGCCACCGTCGCCGAGAATGGACAAATTACGGATGTCAAACGAATCAGTGGTTCCATGCCGCTTATTCCGGCAGCGATGAACGCTATTCGCGAGTGGCGGTATGCGCCAACGTTGTTGAACGGACGTCCCGTCAAGACCGAAGTAGACGTCACAATCGTGTTCCGAGCACGTTAAATATCATCGGTCTAAATCCCAGCACTCTTATTTGCTGGTATTTGAACAGGTAGGGCCGCTCTGCGAGGAAAGCTAAGGCCCCGGTAAGGAAACCACCCTACCGACAAAGTTTGATTGACCAGTGCAGGATTTGGTGGCATGCCCGACATAGCGTGATCAGGTTGGTCTCCGCGTCGTCTCCAAGGTCGCTTCGGCGTGTCACATGATGAACGTCCAGATTCCTGAAGGACCCACATTGCTGGCAGCGCCAACCGTCGCGTTCCAGGATTAGGTGACGCAGCTCCGTGTATAGCTTCGGTGCTCGTCGAATTCGCCGCCGTTTCTGCAGAGTAGAGCTATTCATCTTGCCTTGTCTCCCTCGAAGCCCTCTGCTCCGAAGCTGCAAATGAATCATCCTTGGCCCCCGGGCACCCGATGCATTGATCGGATCCCTTGATTTCCAGAGCTGCGCCTGCCAGGAAGTCGGCACAGATCATTTCGAGGCAGTAACCGCGTGACTTGTTGGTCCCGAGCATCAGTGCCGCTGTCTCCAGAGCCTGTTCGACCACCGGTAGCTGGCTCTTGTAGAGCTTGAAGTAGATGATCTCCCAAGGCTCCGTTTCTTTGCCGGTCAGATGGCATTCGACCGCTCGTTTGAAGTCTTCCTTCGGAAGTTCCTTGGCCTTGTGCAACCAGGTTGCACAATCGAATTCGGCGCCGTCCCTGCGGGCCACTTTGATGAGTTCGGTTGCCTTCGTCCAACCCACCTCGCGAAGCTGCCTTTTAGGGACTCGCGTCAGATGCTCGTGAATGGCCATCAGGTAATATGCCTTGCGGCGTGATTCGGGAAACCGCTTCTCGAGAAATTCGTCGAAGGACTTCAAATTCTCGAGCCTCCAGTACTGACCCGCTCGCACCTCGCACAGGTATTGGCCTAGCTCTACGAACCGCTCGTCCCGCTCCTGTTCCTTCGTCTTCTCCCAAGCCAGGATCTCATCGATCTTGCCGAGAACGACCAAGGCCCGCCGTCGATTGAGCTCGGGCGACACGATCAGTCCGCCGTTAATCCACAAGCTCGTCAAGCCAATCAAGGTCGCTCGCTCCCGGTCGACGAATAAGCTTCGAGTCAATCAGTTGCTGGTTTTTCAGGCACAGCCCCAGATGGGAACAGCTCGTGCAGCCGTTCATGGGGAACCGAATGCCGCTGTGGGGCAGGAACTGCCCGGCTTCAATCTGCCCGATTGCCGATTCGACCACCTGTCCAAATTCCTTTTGTTGATCCTCCGTGATGGAGGTCTTCAGATACTGGATTTCGGGCAGGTGCTTGCGCACGAACACCACCAGTGCTACGTCCCGAATCCCGCTCATCCAGGAGTAGCAGATCAGCTGCGGATCAAGTGACAGCAGGCCCTCGGGCTCCTCTGGATACCTGCTGGTCGTGGTTTTCCAATCGATCAGATGACGCTGGCCATCGATCTCCCCGATGGCATCGACGTAGGAGACAAATTCATTGCCACTTCGGAGCGAACGAATCAACTTCAGCTGGAGGTTCTCCTCGGGACGCCGGATGCGAATGCGATTGTCCTGAGCGAGCAGGTGGAGCAGGTGAACCCCTTGATGGACCAGCTTGTCCCAGGATTCCCCCCTGCCATATTCGAGAGACGCATCGCGGTAGGCTCCCCATTCCTTGAATAGTGCGGCGGCGCTGTCCTCCTGGTGAAAATAGGCAGCCAGAGCTTTTTCAAAGCATCGGCCAAAGATCATGGCAGCCCGCGTGTCCTTCTCCCGCCAGCCGTCGAGGTAGCGGTAGCGATAGCTACGGGGGCAGCGGACAAACTGGTTGATCTGTGTGTAGCTATAGACCATTGCCGTTCTCCTGACCGTCTCCATTCCTGGTTGCGGAGGCTGCAAGCTCTTCCCAATTCCCAGCGGGTGCAAAGGCTTCGAGGTTCAGGAAGGAGCGGCTGTTCAATGTTGTCCGAGAGGTTTTGACGACTCCGATCAAATCGAGGAGGGCCTTCTCATCGATTTCGTCTCGAGCGAAAAGATCATGGTCATAGCCAAAATCCCGCAGGAACCAGTTCAGTTTCCACAGAGCCTTCGGAGTGCAGTAAAGCCGTCCCGAGAGAGTGTGGCTTGCGAACTCTTTGGGCTCGAGGATGGAAAACTGGAGCGAAAAGAACGGTTTCTCGCGATGCCACCGATAAGCAGCTTGCTCAACCCGAGTTAGAAAGAGCCCTTCGAGGAGATCGTTGCCGTTCTTGGATTCCAGATGCAGGCCGGGGAAATGGCGTTTCATGAGTGCACCTCCTGAGAAGGGGCAAAGCTGTTGAGTTTGCAAAGAAGACCCGGACGATCCCGCGCGGCCCATTCGGTGAGGTGGGCGATGAAGGATTCAACCAAATCCCGGCTGGCTTCGCGGAGTTCTTGGGTGCCGCAAAAATCAGCGGCATAGCGCTTGACCAAGGCGGAATCGAGTTGATGCTGGCGGATCAGCAGGCAGAGTCGATCACGAAGACGGGGCTGGCCATTGCCTGAACCACTCCCATTCGTATGACTGGGAGCGATTTCCTTACCCCGGGCAGGATCGGGAGCCGAGGAAAGATACCCAAGTTCCTCAACCGAGCAGAGTCCAATGCCATAAGCCTTGCGGAGGGCGCGATTGACGGCGCGGGTCTCCGCCACACGCATTTCGGCGCCGCGCACCACCGAGGAAACATTCGAAGGATCAGCGTCCCCGAAGCCGACAAAGCCGCGAGAGCGGTGCGATTTGAAAACAGTCGCTTTGAACGTCCATTGGCGTGCGGCCAAATCGCAGAATTGTCGGACTGGCTGGACACAAATGGCGGAACAGCGATTACGCGTGGCCAACCTCAAGAGCCCAGCGTGAGTGACATACCACTTGCCATTTAGCAACTGAACCTCGCCTTGCCCAACAGAGAAGCCGAACCTTTCGGTAAGGTCTCGTAGGGCTTGCAAGTGTCGCTCTTGAATTTCATTACCCCAGAGTTCACCCGCGAGGCGGCAGTTTGATCGAATCAAGGATCGATTTAACCGGCTAGCTTTTTTGTTCATACACACATTGTGTGTGATATACACACAATGTGTCAAGTGATTTTTGCTCGCAAACGACGCGCACTTGAATACAATGTGAGCGCCATGAGAAAGGACACAGCTCTCTCTTTTCGTGTGCCGCATCGATTGAAAGCGGAACTCCAAAAGATCGCCTCAATGGAAGGGCGTAGCCTCGCGCAGGTCTGCGAAGCACTGTTAGGTGGGGGCCTCGAAATTTACAAGGTGGAGGGTCCTAAATTCCTTCAGCGCTTACTCTCTCGCCAGAAGAAGGAAACCTCCGAATAGCTGCGCTCAGGCTTAATGTCATCACTGCCCTAGGCGGTCATGCTGTGCGTTCGATGAGCGGGCCAGCTTGAATGCCCCGAGGTGATACGTTGGAGGGATCTGCGTCCCCATAGGCAAATTCGCGAGGCACTCTCACGGGCGAAAGGCGCAGCGAAAGGCGATTAATCGCGCGGGGTTGGTGGAGTTCGAAAAAGCTGAAGCGAGAAAAAAGAACTGGCAGACCTACCGCGCTTGCAGTAAACTACCTTGAAACGCACTGGAGCCGGGTTCTACCGATCGGCTCATATAAAACAAATTAAAAAAGGACGTGGGATACGCGCCATGGAAATCGCCATGCGTATCGTCTGCGTCCTTTTTTTTCAGCACAGGTTCGAAGGAGGTCATGATGAGGCATGATCAAGGACCGAGCCCGACCTCGCCAAAGGCTACTGGGCCGCGGACGGTTGCAGGCAAAAAACGGAGCAGACGGAATGCCCTTTCTCATGGGATATTCGCGAAACACTTCCTGCTGAAGGATGAAGACCCGGAGGAATTCTCCTCGCTCTGTGAGGAATTGCGCGAAATCCTTGGCGCAAAAGGTGCTGTAGAAGAAGAATTCATTTTGCAGCTTGCGACGCTCCTACTGCGGAATCGACGATTGCTGAAAGCAGAGACTGGAGAGATTGCGAGATCTGCAGAATTCTTGAAGGTCGAACTCCTTTGGGAGCAAAACGGACAAGCGGCTAACTGTACTAATGAACTCGTTGCGCAGCATCTTAATCCAGCGGCCCTGAAACGAATCGTTGAGCTTCTCATCGAGCTTCGCAATCATTTTGAACTCAAGGGATTTGATCAGGAGAAAGACACCGCGATTCTGCGGACAATCTACGGATTAACCCATTTGAAGGAAGGATTCCCAGCCATTTATTTTCTGCTCCATTTGCCGAATCATGATATGGACAGACGCGAGAAGAATTCACACGCATATGGCGATCGCCGCAAGAAGACGCTCGAGTTAATCGAGAATGAAATTACCAAGTTTTCAGACCAGAAGTATGAGATCGAACAGAACCAATCACAATATCTCAGTTATGCTCAACCTCTCTCGCTAGTTCCCCAGCATGATGTGCTGGAGCGTCTGCTGCGGTATGAATCTCATTTGAGTCGTGAAATG
>Ga0210410_10005057_pt1 | contig 11527 bp, 11 predicted proteins | sample IncBWC4MmetaG_FD_161058 | JGI IMG/M metagenome (GOLD analysis project Ga0210410, IMG submission 161058) | Forest soil microbial communities from Barre Woods Harvard Forest LTER site, Petersham, Massachusetts, United States - Inc-BW-C-4-M | ecosystem: Environmental > Terrestrial > Soil >... | reverse complement strand
AAGGCCTCTTCAGAGGCCCGGAGCGCTCGGAAGAATTGCGGGAGCGTCTACGGGAACGTGCTGCCAGGCTTGGATCGCAATATTTGCATCGAGTTCTGCGGCGCCTTGATCGGACAGCGTCGGGGAAAATTCACTCCAACGACACACCAAAGCTGATTCGCGCCATCGAGGTCTGTCTGGAATCCCGAAAAGATGGATCGCGCCAGAAAATGACTGATCTGTGGCAGCAAGGGCGCGATCCTATAGAAGGCTTTCGCATTTTGCGAATCGGCCTTGATCCTGACCGCGCTGCGCTCTACGAGCGCATTAATGAACGCGCTCGCCAGATGTTTGAGAACGGCCTGGTCGAAGAGACGGAGCGGCTTGTGCGGAAATACGGCGCGTCCGCGGGGCCGCTGGCGTCACTCGGCTACAAGCAGGCAGTGCAGCTTCTACGCGGAGAACTCACGCGCGATCAGGCCCTGCAAGCCGCCCAGCAAGCGCATCGCAATTATGCGAAGCGCCAGATGACATGGTTCCGGCGGGAACCTGATGTGATCTGGATCAATGGCTTCGGCGACGATGCCGCGATCCAGCAGGGAGTGGTCGCCACCGCAGAACATTTCGCCACGGATATACGCTGATCAACGCTGATAGGTCTGGGTCGAAAACCTGCGGCACATCGCTCACATTCTGCTATCGTTTTCGCATGCCACGAACCCTGCTCGTCATCTTAGTTGCCGTGACTCTTGTCCTGCCTGCTTTCGCCAAGGAAAAAACCAAGCCCGCGCATCCCGTTGCTGCGGCCAGCACTCGCGGTGACAAGTGGGCGGAGAAGACTCTGCACAGGCTTTCGGTGGAAGAAAAGATCGGGCAGGTATTCATGGTCTGGTGCCGCGCCGGATTCCTTAATGCCGAAAATCCTGAGTACTTGCAACTGCGCGAATCCATGCAGAAATATCACGTCGGGTCGTTTGCCATGACGGTGCATGTCGATGGTCCGTTTCTGTTGCGCAGCGAACCTTACGAAGCGGCGGAACTGCTGAATCGTCTGCAGAAAGATTCCAAGTTGCCGTTGCTCTTCGCCGCCGATTTCGAATGTGGAGTTTCCATTCGCCTGCAAGGGGCGACCATCTTCCCCCACGCCATGGCCTTCGGCGCCGACGGCAGCCTCGAAGACGCCGAGGCGTTCGGCCGCATCACGGCACAGGAATCACGCGCTGTCGGCGTTCATTGGAATTTCTTTCCCGACGCCGATGTGAATTCGAATCCCATCAATCCCATCATCAATACACGTTCGTTCGGGGAAGATCCCAGGCAGGTCGGAGATCTCGTCACTGCCTACATTAAGGGCGCGCATGAAGCCGGAATGCTGACGACCGTGAAGCACTTCCCGGGGCACGGCGATACGGCGACCGATTCGCATTTAGGCGTCGCCAGCGTCAACGTTGATCGCGCCCATCTCGACTCCATCGAGCTTCCTCCGTTTCGTCAGGCGATTGCCGCCGGTGTGGATTCGGTGATGGTGGCTCACGTTACAGTCCCGGCACTCGACCCCGACCCCAATCATGTGGCCACTATTTCGACTGCCGTCGTCTCGGACTTGCTGGAAAAGCAGCTCGGCTTCAAAGGGTTGATCGTCACCGATGCTCTCGATATGGCCGGACTGACGCATCTTTTCGCCAACGATATCGGTCGTGCAGCGGTCGAGGCCTTCAAGGCCGGCAACGATCTGCTTTTGATTCCTGCCGACCTCGGCGCTTCTTATACTTCCATGCTTAAGGCAGTGCAGTCGGGAGAAATTTCGCGGCAGCGGCTCGACCACTCCGTCCTCAAGATTCTGAAAATGAAGGGCGCTCTCGGTCTGCAAGATTCTCGCACCGTCGATTTGAAGGCGCTTCCGACCGTGGTCGGTAAGCCCGAAAATCTCGCCTTCGGTCAACAAGTTGCCGATAAGGCAATCACTTTAGTGCGCGATAACGGCAAAGTTTTGCCGCTCAAATCCAAGGGAACCACCGTGGCCGGACTTCCGTATATGACCAAAGAGGAGACGCACAACCAGATCGTGGCGGTGCTGTTCTCCGACGATATGCGCACCGATTCCGGCCGTGCTTTCGGGCGCGAGTTTCGTACACGCATTCCGGATGCTCGGGTCATTTATGTGGACTCGCGCGTGGCCGCTGGCATGAGTGACGAAGTACTGAAGGCCGTGGATGAGGCGCAAACTGTGGTCGCGGCGGTGTATGTGATTCCAACGGCGGGCAGAGTCGGCAATACGGTGGCGAGGGCCGACGCGAACGGCACATTGCTCCAGCAATTGCTCGATCATGCGGCGGCGAAGACGGCAGTCGTGGCCATGGGGAATCCTTATTTGGCCAGCGACTTCCCGAAGATTGAGAATTATTTGTGTACGTTTTCCAATGCGACGGTCTCGGAAATTGCAGCGGTCAAGGCGCTCTTTGGGGAAATTCCGATTCACGGCCATCTTCCGGTCACGATTCCGAACGTCGCGCAGCGCGGGGCCGGAATTGAGCGTCCTTCGCAAGTCGCGAAAGCAGGGTCTTCCCATGTTCACTAAATTCTCGTTTACTAAATTCTCGTTCACTAGATTCTCCGCGTCGGGTGTGTCGGTTGCAGCCTCGGCCGTTCTCTCTCTTCTGCTTCTGCCGGCGTGCAGCGTGAATGTAAAGAAAGAAAACAACGGACAAGACAAGCAGGTCGATATCAAAACACTTCTCGGCGGCATTCATGTCAGCAAAGACGCCGACGTCGCCGATGTAGGGCTGGCGGTCTATCCGGGCGCGCACCCGAAGCAGAAAGATTCCGACGGTGACAACAAGAGCGCCAATGTGAATATTTCCGGCTTCGGCTTCGGACTGAAAGTCGTCGCCCTCGAATATCAGTCGGACGATTCGCCGGCCAAGCTGCTCGCCTTCTATCGAGATCAGTTGCAGAAATATGGCGCTGTGCTGGAATGCCATACCGACAAGCACGCTGATATGAACATGAAATTCGATGACAAGTCCGGACGCAAGTCTCGCGAACTGACCTGCGACAGCAATCACGGCAACAACGTCGAACTGAAGGCGGGGACGAAAGAGAATCAGCACATTGTGTCGATTGAGCCCGACGACAAAGGGTCGAGCTTCTCACTCGTGTATGTTCGCACCCACGGCAAGGACGCCGACATCTAGGCGCGTCGCCAAACTCTCTATGGAGGTACCAATGTTTCGCTATCTGACAATTGCATTAGCTGCCGCAATTCTGACTTTGCCAGGGTTGGCCCAGCAATCCGACACGCAAGACAAAGCGTTTGACGTTCAAAGCTCGATCGGCGACTTACACCTCGGCAAGGATGCCGATGCCAGAAAGGCTGGACTTCCCTTATATCCAGGCGCACGCCCGAAAGTGGATAAGGACAACGACCCGCTCAACTTTGGCATTTTGACCGAGAGCTTTGGTTTCAAAGTGGTTGTCGCGAAATATGAATCCGACGATTCTCCGGGTAAAGTCATCGACTACTATCGCGACAAGCTCAAGAAGTACGGCAAGGTCCTCGAATGCCATTCGCAGAAGCATGGCGATGACGTTCATATGAACGACAACGACGATGACAAGGACTCGGGCAAATCAAAAGAGCTGAAGTGTGAAGGCGACAACACCGGCCCGGTCACAGAGCTGAAAGTTGGCACGGAGAAACACCAGCATGTCGTCGCGGTCGAACCGGGGAATTCGGGAAAAGGCTCGACCTTCGCCATCGTGTACGTGCACGCGCAAGGCAAGCAGGGCGATATCTGAGCTGCGCGGTGAATTGAAAGCGCGCGGCTTCCCGCTTTGTACACTTAGCCAAGGATTACTTGCGCCGCGCCGAGTGCTCTCCGGCATGCGCGTGACTCCATGCCATGCCCCCCGGCGCACTCGATGCTGTATCCTCACAGACAAGCCCACTTCCAGTCTCATGGACCGACACTGATCATGGATGAGTCCTGCTACAAATGTGGACAACCAGTTGCGCCGGGAACGCCCTTCTGCCGGCACTGCGGCGCGCCGCAAATTCGCGTTACCCTTCCCGAGCCGGCCAGTGTGCCACTTTCATCCGATGGGTTGACTCTGTCCGGCGACGCGGACGCACTCACCGCTCGGCCCCCCGTGCTGCCGGGAATTCCGTTGGGATGGGCGTACTCCCTGCGCCCCTGCGCTCTCGCGGCTCTGGTAGCGGCTTTGCTGATGGCTCTCGGCTTGAATCCGTTTGTCGCCATGCTTAGCGTCGGATTTCTCGCCGTAGTCTTCAATCGGCAGCAACGTCCGGGATCGGTTTTCAACCCCGCGGCCGGAGCGAAACTTGGCGCGTTGAGCGGACTCCTTTGGTTCGTCATGTCGGCGATCCTTGAGTCCTTTGTGATCGCGCTTCTTCATCGCGCCGCGGAAATTCGTCACGAGCTGATCTCGAGGATCGAGCAGGCGGCCTCTCAGACCAGCGATCCGCAGACGTTGGCAGTATTCGACAAACTCAAGTCGCCCGGCGGACTCGAATTCCTCATGATCTTCGGCATCCTTTTCGGGCTGCTGGCAGCGATCGTGTTGTCAGGCGTGGGCGGGGCCTTAGGCGCAATTATTTTCGGCCGCCGCGATCCTAAGTGATTTCACTTGGAGAAGTCTGCCGCGGCGGTCGGGCGAGGCGCAACTGGGTAGTGGGTCAGTTTGAGTTTCTGACGGCATCTTCGGTCGTCGATGGCGTCATCCTGAGCGTAGCCGTCCTTTAGGCGGAGCGAAGGATCTCCCGCTACGACGCTGCGTGCCACGGGAGATCCCTCGGCCCGCTGGTAAAAACGCGGGCTCTTCGGGATGACGCCTTGTGAGGTTCAGAGTTCAAACTAACCCACTACCCGCAACTGGACACGCTTGCGGTGGTCGCCCGTGCCACGTATGATTCACGGTTCCAAATCTTTCACGCGATGAATAAGCCTGCACGCGGTTCGCTGCTCGGGATCGAACATCTCGACGCGAAGGAAATCCTGGGCCTGCTTAACCTGGCCCGCCGCATGAATCCGCTGAAGGCGCCTCCGCTACTGCGCGGCAAGCGCGTCGTACTTCTGTTTTACGAAGCTTCGACGCGCACGCGGTCGTCATTTGAATTCGCCGCGAAGGCACTGGGAGCGATCACCACGCTGGTGCAGTCGTCGGGATCCAGCATCGAGAAAGGCGAATCGCTCCTCGATACCGGATACACTCTGCGGGCTGTCGGCGCCGACGCCATCGTCATCCGCCATCCCTCGGCGGGCGCCCCGCACCTGATGGCGCAGCATCTCGACATCCCCGTCATTAACGCCGGTGACGGGATGCACGAGCATCCATCCCAGGCGCTGCTGGATGCATTTACGATTCTGAAGCACAAGAAATCTTTCAAAGGATTGCAGGCCACGATTATTGGCGACATTTTTCACAGCCGCGTGGCGCGCAGCGCTTGCCATCTGTTGACCAAGTTTGGAGTGAAGATCACACTCTGCGGCCCTCCGGAGTTCGTGCCAGATGTGGCCGCGACGCTGGCGCCGGGGCTGCGAGTGACGCGCCACATCGAAGACGCATTGCGTGGAACAGATGTAGTGATGCTGCTGCGCGTGCAGAAAGAGCGTCTGGCTGGCCAGAAAATTCGATTGCAGGATTACATCGCGAAATACCAGATGACCTCCGCGCGCGTGAAGCTGGCCAAGCGCGATGCCATCGTCATGCATCCCGGGCCGATTATTCGCGGCCTCGAGTTGACCGCCGAAGTCGCCGACGGTCCGCAGTCGGTCATCGTAGACGAAGTACACAACGGCGTGCCAACACGGATGGCAATTCTGGCGCGAGCGCTGGGGAGGACGAAGTGAGCCACGGATTTTCACGGATCGACACGGATCTCTAAATGCTGAGTGCGAAGAACAAGACCCGAGACAGCGCCAGCCTGCTGATCAAAGGCGGCCATGTGATCGATCCGGCGGCCAAGATCAATGCGCCAATGGATATTCTATTGCGCGACGGCCGCGTCGCCGAAATCGCGCTGCCGAATAAAATCCGCGGCGACGCCGACGAAAAGTTCGACGCCCGCGGGCTCATTGTCGCTCCCGGCTTCATCGATCTGCACGTACATCTGCGCGAGCCTGGACAAGGCTACAAAGAAACGATCGCCACTGGCACGGCCGCCGCAGCCGCCGGAGGCTTCACGTCAGTTTGCACGATGCCGAACACCGCGCCGGTGGTCGACACGGCGGAATGGGTCTCTTGGCAGCGCAATCCAGAGCGCGGAGCGGTGGTCAACGTCTTCCCCATCGCGGCCGCCACACGCGGAAGCCGCGGAGGAACCCTCACCGACTTCGCCGCTCTGCAGCGCGCCGGGGCCGTTGCCGTCACCGACGATGGCAAGCCCATTCTCGACGACGATGTGATGCGCATGGCCCTGCGCCTCGGAGCCGAACTGAATCTTCCCGTCGTGCAACACGCCGAGGATACGCGTCTGACCGAAGGCTGTTCCATGCATCTCGGTGCAGCCAGTTTTCGCCTCGGACTCCGCGCTATGCCCGCCAGCGCGGAAGCTGCCATCGTCGATCGCGATGTGACACTGGCCCAGCAGATTCGCGATTCGCGCCTCCACGTCGCGCATCTGTCTACGGCGGACGCGCTCAAAGCCGTGCGGCGAGGCAGGCGCAACACCAATCATGCCCGCGTTACCTGCGAGGTCACGCCGCATCACTTCACGCTGCTCGACGAGGATATCGGCGAGTACGACACCAATTTCAAGATGAACCCGCCATTGCGCTCCGCCTCAGATCGCGAGGCCATCCTGGTCGCGCTCGCAGATGGCACGGTTGACGCCATCGCCACCGACCACGCGCCGCATGCCGCACACGAAAAACAAGTGGAGTTCGAGCGCGCGTCGTTCGGCATCACCGGACTGGAAACCGCGCTGGCCCTGGCCATCACGCAGTTGCACGCCAAACACAAAATCCCCTTGACTCGAATCGTGGAATTATTCACCGCGGGTCCGGCGCGAGTGTTCGATCTCCGCGGACGCGGATTGCTAGCCAAAGGTAACTTCGCCGATGTCACCATCTTTGACCCCAAGAAACGCTGGACCTTCCAAGCGTCGAAGTCCGCCTCAATGTCGCACAACACGCCGTTCGAAGGCTGGAAGTTTACGGGGAAAGTCATGGCGACGATTGTTAGCGGACGGATCGTCTACCGAATGGATTGAATCGTTGCCCGCTCGTGTGGGGACGGGCGCCTCGCCCGTCCAAGCCGAGCGAAGCTCGGCAGCGCGCTCATCAGTTGCCGAGAATGCCCATGCGCTTCCCAACGCTCTTGAGAACATCCAGAGCCTGCTCCAACTCCTCTTTCGTGTGTGTCGCCGTCATAATCGTACGAATGCGGGCTTTGCCTTCTGGCACCGTCGGAAAGGCGATGCCCGTGCCGAGCACGCCTTCTTTGAAAAGCTCGCGGGAGAAATCCATCGCCAGTTTGCCGTCGCCGATGATGATTGGCGTGATCGGAGTTTCGCTGGGCGGCGTGGCGCGTCCGCCGATGTCGAAGCCGAGCAGTCCGAGTTCCTTTTTCCAGAAGCGCGTGTTCTCCCAGAGCTTCTCCATGCGCTCGGGTTCGTTCTCCAGAACGTCGAAGGCCGCGATGCACGTCGCCGCCACTGACGGCGGATGCGACGTCGAGAACAAGAACGGCCGCGCGCGGTGATAGAGAAAATCAATCAGATCGCGGGTGCCGCAAACATATCCGCCGAGAGCGCCAATCGCCTTTGACAGCGTTCCCACTTGAATATCGACTCGGCCGTGTACGTTGAAGTGGTCGATGGTGCCGCGCCCGTTACGGCCCAGCACTCCGGAAGCGTGCGCGTCATCGACCATCATGATGGCTCCGTATTTTTCCGCGACGTCGCACAGGCCGGGCAGCGGGCCGATGTCGCCATCCATGGAGAAGACGCCGTCGGTGATCAGCAGCTTCTTGCCCGGCTCGTCCTTGATGCTGGCGAACTGTTCCTCGGCGTGTGCAACATCTTTGTGGCGGAAGACTAAAATCTTCGCCTTCGACAGCCGCGCGCCGTCGATGATCGACGCATGATTCAGCGCATCGGAAATGATGAAGTCGTCCTTGCCCAGCACCGCGGACACCGTGCCCGCATTCGCCGCAAAGCCCGACTGAAAAACCACACACGCCTCCACGTTCTTGAAGCGCGCGATTTTTTCTTCCAGCTCCATGTGAATCTTCATCGTTCCGGCAATTGTGCGCACCGCGCCCGATCCCACACCGTATTTGCGCGTCGCCTCCAGCGCCGCCTCGCGCAGTTTGGGATGCGTGGTCAGCCCCAGATAATTATTCGACGCCAGGTTGATGACTTTCTTGCCGTCGAATGTGCAGACGGGCGCCTGTTCGTCGTCGAGCACGCGCAGCTTGAAGTGCGTGCCTTTGGCTTTGAGTTCGTTGAGCTGGTCAGTGAGATATGAGAGCGGATTAGTACGAGCTGCGGTGGTCATAGAAAAACCTCGCCACGGATCAACACGGATTTACACGGATTAAGAACAAGACACGAGTCTAATGCCGGTGCGACAAAGAAGAGGCAACTTTTATGAGAGCTCTTAAGAATTTGAGTTATCTGTAGAGATCCGTGCAATCCGTGGCGACGCTCTTAAACCTCAGAACATGACCGGATTCCCCGTCGCAAGGCTGGCTTCGCACAGCTGCTTCATATTCTCGAAAAACTCTTTTTCCGAGTCGGACAAAATGTCGCGCGAGTGCAGCACGGTCTCCACCTCTTTCAACAAGGCCGCGGTCTCTTCGCTCGGCACCCAATCGCCGGTGTGCGTGCCATCGTACAGGACTTCTTCAAGAAGGATGGGAAACTTCGGCCCCGGATCGTCTTCCAGGTTTTCCAGAAAGCCGCGCAGATTTTTCACTCGCGTGATGTTGCCCAGGAACAACGACAGCAAGAATCCGCCGTGCTCGCACGATTCGGCCACCCACTCATCGTGCGCCTCCCACTCGTCCTCGGTCGGATCGCCCGTGAGCACCGGCTCGCCAATCTCATCGAACGTCAGCCGCTCGGGAAACGGATGCGGCTTGGCCTTGCCTTCGCGAATGCAATTACAGCGCACAAATCCATCGAGGCTCATCGTCGATCTCCGCAACCACGAATGCTTCCGAACAGAACCGCACGTCAGCGTAAACCCGTCGCCCCATTCGGATACACGAGAATCTTGCTGGCTTCACCCGTCTTCAACCGCTCCATCGCCTTGCCAAAATCTTTCATCGGGACGCGATCGGTAATCACCGGATGCAAATCGAGTTTGCCGCTCTTGAGCAGCGCCGTCATCTGGTACCAGGTCTGGTACATGCGGCGCCCGTTGATGCCTTGCACCGTGATGCCTTTGAAAATAATATCTTCGGAAAAATTCAACGAGATGGGCTTCGAAGTCAGGCCGAGCAAAGAAATTCTTCCGCCACGGCGGACAATATCGAACGCGGTACGAATCGAATCCGGATGGCCCGCCATCTCCAGCACCACGTCAACGCCGAGCCCGCCGGTCTTTTCCATGACGATGGCGTTCACATCCTCTTTCGCCGGATTCAGAACGTAGTCGGCCTTCATCTCGCGCGCAATCCTGGCGCGATGCTCGTTCACTTCGATGGCGAAGACGCTGGTTGCGCCGACAGCTTTCGCGACGGCAATGGCAAACAGGCCGATAGGCCCGCATCCAGTGACGGCCACGCTCTTGGCGGCGATTTCTCCGGCCAACACTGTGTGCACGGCATTGCCCAGCGGATCAAGAATCGACGCATAGTCCAGCGGAATCGCCGGATCGAGCTTCCATATGTTCGACTCCGGAATCACCACGTATTCGGCGAACGCTCCGTCGGCGTCAACGCCGATAATTTTTACCTTCTGGCAGATGTGCGCCTCGCCGGTGCGGCATTGCAGGCACTTGCCGCAAGCCACGTGCATCTCCGCCGAAACGAAATCGCCTTCCTTTACGCTGGTGACTTCGTCGCCAAAGGCAGCGACCTCGCCGCAAAATTCGTGGCCAGGAATCAGCGGAGGATGAATGCGGTTCTGCGCCCAGCGGTCCCAGTTGTAAATATGCAAGTCGGTGCCGCAAATCGATGCGACCTTCACTTTGACCAGCACGTCGCTCCGCCCGAAGGCCGGAATTTTGACTTCGCGAACCTCCGCCCCCGCCGCCGCCGCCGGCTTCACCACCGCCTGCATGGTTCTTTCTGTTAGTGCACCGGCCATGAATGCCACCTGTAAGAGTCCGTATCAAACCAAAACAGTTGATTTTAGCACCGCAGGGATTTCGCGGGAGATCGCGTGGCGCGGACGCCCGCACCACACTTGCAGATTCGGGCGAAAGTGATTAGGTTGCCGGTTTGTCCGCCCTGGGCGCTACTCTCTTGAACTCCTCTGATTTGCCGCGCGGAATCGTCAGCGTCTTCCACTCGCTGGACCGGAGATGCTTGGCCAGAAACACGATCTGCCCGACGTGCGCGGCGTAATGGGCGATCTGGCGGTTGATGGCCTGCAGCACGGTATGCGGCTCGCCGCGGATCGTGACCGTTCGCATCACGTCGTCCGGCCTGAGATTCGCGATCGCGCTGAAGACGCACTCCCAGCCTTGCTCCCACAACTCCATCACCTCGGCGCGAGTCGTCGTTGCTGTGATCTCGAACTCGGTATCGCGAAAGCGATCCGGCTTTTCTCCGTCGGTGGTAAGAAAGTCGGTGAAGCGCGAGCGCATGTTCCCTGCCAGATGTTTCACCAGGATCGCCACCGAATTCGATTCGGGATCGAGCACAGCGCAAAAGTCCGCATCCTTAAGTTGCGACATCGCACCTTCGCCCATGCGCTTGTGGCCGCGCATCTGGCGCCGCGCTTCGTCGAGATAGTGTGCCGCGAGATCAGTTTCCAAGAGTCACCTCAGCCTTCCCCAGCCGCCGCCACCCGGAGTTTCAATCCTAATGCGCTCGCCCGCGCGCAGTCGCGTGCTGAACTTCCCCGGCATCTCTTCGATTGTTCCGCTGCTGCGTGTGATAAATGTTTTTCCCAGTGCACCATCCGCACCACCTGACAGTCCCCAAGGACCCCGCGCACGGCGATCAGCCAGCAAAGTCACTTCGCAGTCAGTAAGCACTTCAATCTCGCGGATAATCCCATCCCCGCCACGAAACTTTCCACCCCCGCCGCTACCTACACGCAGCGAATATTTTCTCACCCGCAGCGGATACGCATACTCCAAAGCTTCCGCCGGAGTATTCAGAGAATTCGTCATATGTGTATGCACGCCGGAAACTCCCTCCTTGTCCGGTCGTGCTCCCATGCCCCCGGCTATCGTCTCGTAATAAGCGAATGGCTCGCCCGTTCTGGGATCAGTGCCGCCGATGGTCAGATTGTTCATTGTCCCCGAAGCCGCCGCCGGAATGCGGTCGGGAATCGCCTGCGCCAGTGCGCGCAGTAGAACGTCGACAATGCGCTGCGAAGTTTCGACATTCCCTCCGGCGACCGCCGCGG
>Ga0210410_10005056_pt1 | contig 11527 bp, 9 predicted proteins | sample IncBWC4MmetaG_FD_161058 | JGI IMG/M metagenome (GOLD analysis project Ga0210410, IMG submission 161058) | Forest soil microbial communities from Barre Woods Harvard Forest LTER site, Petersham, Massachusetts, United States - Inc-BW-C-4-M | ecosystem: Environmental > Terrestrial > Soil >... | reverse complement strand
AATCCTACGAAGAAGAAGTTCTTGAACCGGGTGAATTACTGGGGACAGGTAGTCGAGATGGACGGCCAGGGCCGGCTGCTGATGCCGCAACTGCTGCGCGATGCGGCGCAGATCAAAGGCGAAGTGGCAGTGACGGGAAACTTGACTTATCTGGTAGTGCGCAACCTCGAAGCGTACCGCAAGGAAATCGAGGAGCAAGAGTTCACGCCTGAGGATGAGAAGACGCTCGACGAATTGGGCATCTAGTGGGCGAGGGTTCAACAGACACCCCTCAGGGGGTTGGGAATGGCAGTGGCAGGGAAGCTGGCCATGTTCCAGTTCTTTTAAAAGAAGCGATCGAATTTTTAGCGATCAAGCGCGGCGGGACGTATATCGACGCCACGGTGGGTTTGGGCGGGCACAGTTTCGAAATCGCAAAACGCCTCGGCGCACCGGGACATTTGATTGGGCTCGATAAGGATCCGGCGGCGCTTGAAATCGCGCGAGAAAAGCTGGTCGTTGGTCGTTCGTCGTTGGTCGTTAGTCAAGACCAACAGCCGGACTGGCCGAGGATCACGCTGATCCACAAATCGTTTGCGGAAGTTGCCAACGACCAACGACCAGCGACCATCGACGGTTTGATGGCCGACATTGGCGTAAGCAGCTTGCAGCTCAACAATCCCGCGCGAGGCTTTAGTTTTCAGGCGGAGGGACCGCTCGACATGCGAATGAATCCGCAAGCCGAGCGCACCGCCGAACAAGTGGTAAACCAGGTCGACGAGGTCACACTCGCCAATCTGATTTACGAATTCGGTGAGGAAAGGAGGTCGCGGAGAATCGCCAGAGCCATTGTCCGGTCGCGGCCGATACGATCTACCGCTCAACTTGCGGATGTCATATCAGCCGCGGCCCGGCCAATGAATCAGGCGGAAAGAAGAATTCATCCGGCGACCAGAACTTTCCAGGCACTCCGAATCTTCGTAAACGACGAATTGAAAGACCTGCGGGCGCTGCTCGATGCGGCCCCGCGGGTGCTCAAACCGGGCGGACGGCTGGTGATCATCAGCTTCCACTCGCTGGAAGACCGCATCGTAAAAGATGCTCTCCGCGACGGAGTGAAGCAGGGTCACTACGAGTTGCTGACGAAGAAGCCAGTGACTGCGGGAGAAGAAGAGATTGATCGTAATCCGCGATCGCGCAGCGCGAAGTTGCGGGCAGCAAAAAGACTTTAAGGGTTTTCCAAAGACTTGTCATTCCGAGCAAAGCGAGGAATCTGCTGGTCGCTCGGATAGGAGAAGGGTTCTGGTGGTGGGTAGAAAAGGGGAAACAATGCATAGCGGAACTTTGATTGACCAATTAATGGCGACGGTGGAGCGCACCGAAAAGCGTGTCATGCAGGTCAGTTCGCCGGAAGAGAAACTCGCCTATTTCTACACCGTGGCTCAGTCGGAGCTGGCACAGTTCGAAGCCAATCTCGCCGGGGTGGCGTAAATGGCCGCCGCCGCTATCGCCGCAATTCAGGTTCCGGCTCTAAATTCCGGGCGAAAGTCTTGCTGGACGGGCACGCCGGAAATCTACTTCGCCAAGCCGATTGACAATTCACGCCTGGTCAAACTTGAAGACCCTCGGCGCGGCCGCGAGATGAGACAGTTCGGCATCGCGCTGAGCTGCCTTTTCCTGTTGGTCATGACTTACACCTGGCAGCACTTCAAGGCCATCGAGTACGGCTACAAGATCGAATCCATGAAGAATGAGCGCAATGGACTTTCAGAGTTGAATCACACGCTTCAGTTGGAAGAAGCTTCATTGCGCTCGCCAGATCGCATCGATCGGCTGGCACGGCAAAACGGAATGCAACCGCCTCGTGCCGGCCAGGTAATGCGCATGGATTCCACGTCGGATGCCAGTGCGCCAGTCATGGCCAGTGCTTCGGTGTCGGTAGTCTCGGTGCCGTAAAAAATTCGCCACGGATTTGCGCGGATGAACACGAATTCAGAAAAGAGATAAAAACATCCGTGAATATCTGTGCAAATCCGTGGCCACAGTTCTGGCGGCTTTCGGGCCGCCATTTTTGTCTAGAAAGCGCAATCCGTGGCCGCCAACACACCCCGCAACAGCACTAATACCCGGCTCTACCTGCTGGCCGCAGTTCTCGTCCTGTGGTGTGGCGGCATCTGCCTTCGTCTGGTTTATCTGCAAATCTTTCGCTACGGCAGTTTCGAGAAGCGGGCCATCCATGAACGAGAGCGCACGGAAGAAGTCTCAGCCCGGCGCGGCATCATCTACGATCGCACGGGCCGTGAGCTGGCGATGTCAATCGCGGTGGACTCCGCTTTCGCAGTGCCTACGGAAATCCCCGATCTCGCGGGCACCATCTCGCTGATTTCAAGAATCACCAAAACCGATCCCCGCGAAACGTTGGCCAAGTGCAAAGCTGCTCGGACGTTTTGCTGGGTCGCGCGCAAAGCAGATACGGAAACCGCCGATCGCATCCGCTCGCTGAACTTGCGCGGCATTTATTTCCAGAAGGAATCCCGACGTTTTTATCCCAAGCGTGAACTGGCGGCCCAGGTGCTCGGCTACGTGGGCATGGATGACGAGGGCTTGAGCGGAATTGAGCGCCAGTACGACGACCAACTGCGGGGCAAGCCGGGACGCATGCTCATCTCAGTCGACGCTCACCGCAAATGGTTCGGCAGCGTGGAGAAGCAGCCGGAACCCGGCGAGAATGTCGTCCTGACCATCGATCAGCAAATCCAGTACATCGCCGAGCGCGAACTGGCAACCGCGATGCAGCAGACTCATGCCGTAACCGGCACGGTCATCGTGGAGAATCCGCACACCGGAGAGATCCTGGCGCTGGCGAATCAGCCCACGTTCAACCCGAACCTGACTCGCGAAATCACGCCGGAACGGCTCAAGAACCATGCGGTCAGTGACGTCTACGAGCCCGGTTCGACCTTCAAAGTGGTGACCATTTCCGCCGCGCTGGAGGAAAAATTAACCCGTCCCGATGAACTGTTCGATTGCCAGATGGGATCGATCGTCATCAACGGCATGCGCATTCGCGATAGCCGCCCGCACGGGTTGCTTCCAGTGTGGGGTATTCTGGCCGAGTCGAGCGACGTAGGCGCCATCAAGATCGCGCTCCGCCTGGGTGAAGACCGCTTCTACAAATACATTCGAGCATTTGGCTTCGGACAGCAAACGGGAATCGAGTTGCCAGGCGAGACCCGAGGCTTGACCAAGCCGGTAAGCCGCTGGTCGAAAGTTTCGATTGGCGCGATCTCTATGGGACAGGAGATCGGCATCACGCCGTTGCAGTTGACGTTGTTGGTTTCGACGATTGCCAACGATGGGGTCGCGGTTCCGCCTCGAATCGTCGCCGGTACAAGCGATCCGCAACCCACCCCGCAGACGGTCGCTTTTCATCCTGCCGACGGGCGCCGTGTCATTTCCACAATGACGGCGGCGCAAATGAAGCAGATGATGCAGAAAGTTGTGCTCGAAGGCACGGGGAAGAAAGCCATCCTCGAGGGATATTCCTCCGCGGGCAAGACCGGAACCGCGCAGAAAGTGGACCCCGGCACCCACGCATATTCGAAGACCAAGTACGTGGCTTCATTTGCTGGATTCGCGCCACTAAACAACCCCGCGATCGTGGTCGCGGTGATCCTGGATTCGGCCATCGGCCTGCATCAGGGCGGTCAGGTCTCGGCACCCGTGTTCCAGCGAGTTGCGCAACAGGTGTTGGAGTACCTGCACGCTCCGCATGATGTAGAGCTGCCTCGAAGCCGCCAGCTGTTGCTGGCTTCGCGCCAAGTGAAAACCCAGGAACTCGCGGAAGGTTCGCCCGACCATCTGGGCGAGGCGCTGGACGTCGCAGATGCGCCAACTACGAGTCCAGTCCAGACCGCGGCGAATAGTCTTGCCGACGCGCCGCTGCAATCGAGTGGAAGCGCGATAGTTCCGGCGGCGCTTCGTCAGCGTGAAACCGTAGTCGCTGCCGCAGAATCGAAGCAACCTGCGGCGGCCGCGAACCCGCAGCCAGCTGCGGGAGTTGCTCCTGAACGTCTTTCATCCAGTGGCACGGTTGTGCTGGACGTGGAGCAGGGCGGAATCGTGGTGCCGTCTTTCGCGGGCAAGAGCGTGCGCGGCGCAATCGAACTGGCCGAGGATAGCGGGCTCGACCTGGAGGCGGTGGGAAGCGGGCTGGCCCAGGAACAGTCGCCGGCAGCGGGATCACATGTCGCCACGGGAGCGCGGGTGATGGTGAAATTCGGGCGCTGACAATGCCCACGTAGCCCGGACGCCTCGTCCGGGCGGGCAAGAGAGATTAGCCACGCACAACACTGAATTAGAGTAAGCTCACAACAGAATCCCAATGAATTTCCTTCAGCTTCTGCACGGCGCGGAAGTCCTCGCCCAGAGCGGCAATCCGAATGTTAGTGGGCTGGAATACGACTCGCGGCGGGTGAAGCCGGGCGACGCATTCATCGCCATGCGGGGCGAGGCCAGCGATGGAAACAAGTTCATCGACAAAGCCATCGCACAGGGTGCGGTGGCGATCGTTAGCGACTCCGCAAAAGAGATCCCGCGCGAAGGAGTGGCCTGGGCACAGGTGCCGCACGGACGCAGGGCGCTGGCTCGAGTTAGCGCCAATTTTTATCGGCGCCCAGCCGAGCGCTTGGCGGTCACAGGCATCACCGGCACCAACGGGAAAAGCACAACTGCATTCCTGCTGGAAGCAATCCTGTCGGCCGCCAGCCGCAAGAGCGTCTTGATAGGGACGATCGAGTATCACGTGGCTGGAAAGATTCTTCCCGCCGCGCATACCACGCCTGAAGCGCTTGATCTGAACCGCATCCTGGCGGAAGCCCTGGGCAATGGCGCAACAGAAGCGGTGATGGAAGTTTCCTCCCACGCGCTGGCTCAGCAGCGCGTCTACGGGATTCCATTCGATGTCGCCGTATTCACCAATCTCACCCGCGACCACCTCGATTATCATCACACCATGGAAGAGTATTTCGCGGCGAAACAAGCTCTGTTCGAGGGCTGCGGCACCGATCCGCCACGCGTCGCTGTGCTCAATGCCGAGGACAAGTACGGTCAGCGGCTGGCAGTGGTGAGCAAGAAACGTGGTTCCGAAGTTGTGACCTACGGTTTGCGCAGTGGCGATCTGCACGCGGATAAAGTTGACATCACGCCGCGAGGCACACGTTTCGACTTGATCATGCCGGAAGAAACCGTGCCCGTGTTTTCCCCACTGATCGGGAAAGTAAACGTGCATAATATTCTCGCCGCCGCTGGCGCAGCTTACGCGCGCGCGTGCAAGCCGGAAACGATTGCCAGGGGAATCGCCAGCCTGGCCCGCGTCCCCGGCCGCTTCGAGCGTGTGGATTGCAAGCAGCCGTTCACCGTGGTTGTCGACTACGCCCACACCGACGACGCACTGCGCAACTTGACCTCGCTGGCCCGGGAGTTCGTTCAGCAGGCAAAACAGAAAGGGCGTGTGATCACCGTCTTTGGCTGCGGCGGCGATCGTGACCGGGCGAAGCGTCCACTGATGGGCGAAGCCGCCGCCCGAGGCAGCGATTTCGTGGTTTTGACCTCAGACAATCCGCGTAGTGAAGATCCCCTGGCGATTATCAACGACGCCATGGTCGGCCTGCAGCGCTCCGGCACGAAATACAAAGTCGAACCCGACCGGAAAGCGGCAATCGCCCTAGCCATCCGTGAAGCGGGGCCGGGCGACATTGTTCTGATAGCCGGGAAAGGTCATGAGAAAGTCCAAGTCACGCGCGAAGGATCGCTTCCCTTCGACGACGTGGAAGTGTCGCACCAGGTTTTGCGCGACGCCGGTTACAACTGCGAAGCCGCCAACAGTGCCGCTGGAAAAAAATCATGAAGCTGCCGCTGTCTCGAGTTGCCGAGTTTCTTTCTGCTGCTGGCGAATTTGACCATCAGGCGACGGCGCAAGGCTACTCCATCGACTCCCGTACCATCCAGCCAGGGCAGCTCTTCTTTGCGGTCAAGGGTGAACGCATGGATGGCCACGATTTCGTTGATCAGGCGCTGGAAAAAGGCGCAGTGGCCGCAGTCATCCGCAAAGACCAACTCGCTCGCTACACCGTCAAAACCCGCCTGATAACCGTGGACCACACTCTGGCAGCTCTCCAGACGCTGGCCACCGCAGTTCGCCGCCTGTGGGGAAACCCGCTCGTCGGAGTGACCGGGTCGACCGGAAAGACCACGACCAAAGAGGCAATTGCGCACGTGCTCGCTGCGCGCTTCCGGGTGCTGAAATCAGAAGGCAACTTCAACAATCATTTTGGCCTTCCCCTGATGTTGCTGAAGCTCGAGCCGGAACACGACCTCGCGGTCATCGAAATGGGAATGTCGCACGCGGGCGAGATTGCCGCGCTGGCGAATATCGCGCAGCCCGAAATCGGCGTGGTGACCAACGTAGCGCCCGTGCACCTGGAGTTTTTTGAATCGGTGGCGGGTATCGCGCGCGCCAAGTACGAACTGGTCGAAGCCCTGCCCGCAAACGGAACCGCGGTGCTCAATGCGGACGACGAATATGTTTCGCAGTTTGGCCGCGATTTTCGCGGCAAGGTAATCCTCTATGGCTTGCGGGCAACCGCGGACGTCCGGGCAGAAAACATCCAACCTCTTGGGTCAGAGGGATCCACCTTCGATGTGGTCGTCGGAAGTTCCCGCGAAAAGGCCGTCCTGCATTTGGTCGGCACCCACAACATCTACAATGCGCTGGCAGCAATCGCCGTCGGACTGGAGCGGGGACTGAGTCCATCTGAGACCATTGCCGCGCTGGCCACGCTCGCCCCAGCGGACAAACGCGGACAGGTCGTCAAACTGGGTAACATCACCGTCATCAACGATTGCTACAATTGCAATCCGAAAGCCCTGGAAGCGATGGTCGATGCGCTGGCAGCGATGCCGGCAAAACGCAGAATCGTGGTAGGCGGTGCGATGCTCGAACTCGGTCCTGCTGGCGATGATCTGCACCGTCAGGCCGGCCGATATATCGCGGACAAGAAGATCGATGTGCTGCTGGGAGTGCAAGGTCAGGCCCAGCTCATGGTGGAAGCCGCAAGCCAGGCTGGGATGCGGGCAGAGTTCGTCGCCACGCCGGAAGAAGCCGGCGAATGGCTGTCCCGCGAAACTCGTGCCGGAGACGTGGTACTGCTCAAGGCATCGCGCGGAGTGAAGTTGGAGCGGGCGCTGGAGAAGTGGCAGTCGCAATTGTCAGCAGGCGCACGACGTTAGTCGCGGGCGGCACCAACGACCAACGGCTAACGACCAAACGGAGGCTGATTGCTTTATTGGCTGTTGTACCTGAAGCTGTTTCATTATTTTCCGCCGTTCCGCATCTTCCGCTATCTGACCTTCCGAACTGCGTTCGCGAGTTTGACCGCGCTGTTCACTGGACTCATCGTTGGTCCTCTCGTGATTAACCGCCTGCGGGAATTTCAGATTGGCCAGTACATTCGCGAAGAGGGACCCAAAGCCCACCAGAAAAAAGCCGGCACTCCGACTATGGGTGGGCTTCTGATTGCCATCTCCATCGTGATTCCGACCCTGCTGTGGGCAGACTTGACTAACCGATTTGTTTGGATCGCTGTAGTGGCCACTTCCGCTTTCGCGGCGATTGGCTTCGCTGACGATTACACCAAAGTGATACACCGCAGAAATCTGGGTTTGACCGGGAGAGCGAAGATCGGACTGCAAATCACCACTAGTGTTCTCATCGCCGTGGCGCTGATCGCGATGCAGAAGAGAGGTCTCTATTCGACTCGGCTGCTGGTGCCGTTCTTCAAGCAATTCCGGCCCGACTTAGTGATCGGAAGCTTGGAACATCATCCTCATTTGTGGCCGTTGGCGTTTCTGCCGTTTATCGGTTTTGTGGTGCTGGTGATTGTGGGGTCGAGCAATGCGGTTAACCTGACCGACGGGTTGGACGGCCTCGCCATCGGGTGCACCGTGATTGCGGCTGGAGCTTTGGCGGTGCTCACCTACGTCAGCGGCCACGCTACCTTCGCCGCCTACCTCGAACTGCAACGTATGCCCCAGGTCGGAGAATTGACCATTTTCTGCGGCGCCATGGTCGGAGCGGCAATTGGATTTCTCTGGTACAACGCGCATCCCGCGGAAGTCTTCATGGGCGACGTAGGCTCACTCGCACTCGGTGGCGCCATCGGCACAGTCGCGGTCATGATCAAGCAGGAACTGCTGCTGCCCTTTATCGGCGGGGTGTTCGTGATCGAAGCGGTCTCGGTGATCCTGCAAGTGGCGTCCTACAAACTGCGCAAGAAGCGTATCTTCAAAATGGCGCCCATTCATCATCATTTCGAGTTGCTGGGCTGGTCAGAGTCGAAAATCATCGTGCGCTTTTGGATTGCATCGCTGGTGTTCGCGCTGTTCGCGCTGACGACTTTGAAACTAAGATAGGTTTCACCACAGAGTCACAGAGAGGACTAAGGAAGGTGAAAACCAAAATAGAATCGTTGGAAGTAAAACGAAGATATTAAATCCTCTCTGTGGCTCTGTGTCTCTGTGGTGAAATCGAATGTTATGGATGTAAACAACAAACGCGTGCTCGTCGTAGGCCTCGGCAAGTCGGGAGTCGCCTCGGCGCTTTTTCTGAAAGCGAAGGGCGCCCGGGTCACGGTCTCAGACACCAAGCCCCAAGACCAATTGAAGGATGAAATCCCCGCGCTCCTGGACCAGGGCATCGCGGTGGAAACAGGCGGGCACGGCGAGCGCACTTTCGGCGGGCAGGACCTCATCGTGGTGAGCCCCGGAGTGCCAACCGACGCGCCCCCGCTGGTACAGGCGCGCGCGCTCGGCGAAAACGTCATTGGCGAAATCGAACTGGCAGCTCAGTTTTTCCCCGGACGCATTGTCGCCATCACCGGCTCCAATGGCAAGACGACTACAACGACGTTGGCCGGCGAAATTGTTACTGCGGGAGGATATCGCACTGCGGTGGGCGGAAACATCGGCACGCCCGCTATCTCGCTGGTCGAAGGGGCAACGGCTGACACCATCGCCGTCCTTGAGGTCTCCAGCTTCCAGCTTGAAACCATTCAGACTTTCCATCCCAGGATTGCCGTGGTTCTTAATGTTACCCCCGACCATCTCGACCGCCATCGCACTTTCGCTGCATATACAGATGCCAAGGCGCGCATCTTCGAGAATCAGCAGCAGGAAGATTTCGCCGTGCTCAACGCGGATGACCTGACTTGCGTTGAGCTGGCAGCTCGCACCCGCGCACAAGTTTTCTGGTTCAGCCGGGTGAGAGAAGTGAAGCAGGGCGCGTTTGCCCACGATGGCCGCATCTTCTTCCGCGATCACACTGGGCAAAACGAGATCATGCTGGCCTCTGGGATTCCATTAAAGGGCGGGCACAACGTGGAGAATGTTCTGGCCGCAGTCTGCGTCGGGGCGCTCCTGCGCTGCGCGCCCGACCGGATCCGCAAAGCAGTTCATGACTTCAAAGCAGTCGAGCACCGGCTGGAGCACGTTGCCACGATTCGCGGAGTGGAGTACTACAACGATTCCAAGGCCACCAACGTCGATGCCACTATCAAGGCGATCGAGTCTTTTCCGGCAAACATCCACCTCATTCTCGGGGGCAAAGACAAGGGCAGCGACTACAGCGTGCTGAACGACCTGCTCCGGCAGCGTGTGAAGCGCGTGTACACCATCGGAGCCGCGGCTGCGAAGATCGAATCACAAATTAAGGGAGCCGCGGAGATCGATCACGCAGAAACTCTGGAAACCGCGATCAAGCATGCGGCTGCGGCCGCCACGCCCGGGGATATCGTCTTACTCGCTCCCGCCTGCGCCAGCTTCGACCAATTCCGCAACTATGAGCACCGCGGCAAGGTATTCAAGCAAGTGGTAGACGCGCTGGCGCAGCAGGCGAACCAAAAGAGTTAAATCTCCACCCAAAATTACGTACGAAAAGCCTCCGTGTCTCCGTGTCTCCGTGGTGAAATGAAATCCTCGCCATGGCAAAGCGCGTGAGTGTCGATAGTTGGCTGTTTACCGTGACTCTGCTGTTGATCTTCGTCGGGCTGGTGATGGTTTTCAGCGCTTCCGCGGTGATGGCCAAAGAGCGCTATGGGTCTGGCTACTTTTTCCTGCTGCGGCAAATGGGATGGGCGGCCGCAGGAATTCTGGCCATGGTGGTGGCGATGAAAGTTGACTACCGCCGGTACAAGCATCCGGCAGTGGTTTTCTCGTTCCTCGGCGTGACCACGCTCCTGCTGATCTCGGTCTTCTTCCTCGACCGCGCCCACCACACGCACCGTTGGATTCACTGGGGACCGCTCTCGCTGCAGCCTTCCGAAATAGCCAAACCAGCGCTGATTCTGTTTCTGGCGTTCTTCCTGGAGACGCGTACGAAATCCATGAAGGATTGGCGCAACACGGTTCTGCCCGCCGCCGTTCCAACCTTGATCTTTGTTGCCTTGATCGTCTTCCAGCCTGACCTGGGAACGGCCATCGCCTGCGCTGCAATCACCGGATGCGTCTTGTTCGTGGCCGGCCTCGACCTGCGCGTTCTTGGATACGCATTTCTGGCGGCGCTGCTGCCCCTGTACTTCCTGATATTCCACGTGGCTTATCGCCGCGACCGCATCCTCGCATTCCTCGATCCCTATTCGGACCCGCAGGGTCGTGGCTTTCACATCATTCAATCGCTGATCGCAGTGAGCACCGGCGGCATTACCGGGGTGGGCCTGATGGAGGGGAAGCAAAAGCTTTTCTATCTGCCTGAGCCTCACACCGACTTCATTTTTGCCGTGACTGCCGAGGAACTGGGTTTGGTGGGCGCGCTGGTGATCGTGCTGCTGTTCGCCGTAGTTCTCTGGCGCGGCATGCGCACCGCGTTGCGAACTCAAGACATGTTTGGACGTTTTCTTGCAGTCGGAATCACCAGCATGATTGTCGTCCAGGCGTTCATCAACATCAGCGTGGTGCTCGGGTTGATGCCGACAAAAGGTATCCCCCTACCCCTGGTTTCCTATGGGGGCTCTTCCTTACTCGTGACTCTGGCCTGCATTGGCGTGCTGCTGAACATCTCCAAGCAAGCCGACTAGCACCGATGGAGGACGGCCGTCTCGCCCGTCCGTCACAGTAAGAGTTTTAACCGGCTCGAAAAAGCCCGCTGGCGATGGCCAACGGGCTCATTTTGTGCTAACCGAAGCGAACTTCCCCTAGCGAATGTATCCCGTAAGGAAGTCCTGATCGATACCTTTCGTTGTATCGGTAAACGTAACGTACAATGTGTTGCCCGACCAGCCATTGCCGGTATAGTCCCCGATAAACCCGCCGCCGAAGCCATCGTTGAATGGGTTTGACGGAGAGGCCGAGAGGTCAACATTCTTGCCAAACGAAGCGCCGCCGTTGGTGGAGAACGCCGCGAATGCTTCGTAGTTGACATTGGATGGATCGTTGCGACGGTCCATAAAGGACACGCCCACCACTCCCTTGTTGACGTTGATCCACGGGAAGAACT
>Ga0210410_10005054_pt1 | contig 11527 bp, 12 predicted proteins | sample IncBWC4MmetaG_FD_161058 | JGI IMG/M metagenome (GOLD analysis project Ga0210410, IMG submission 161058) | Forest soil microbial communities from Barre Woods Harvard Forest LTER site, Petersham, Massachusetts, United States - Inc-BW-C-4-M | ecosystem: Environmental > Terrestrial > Soil >... | reverse complement strand
CTTCACCACCTCGGCCTCGAACGCGTTTCCTTGCTCAAGCAACTCGTCCACACTCTCCGAATCCGCACCTTGGACGTTGGACAATCCCTGCAAATCTCCAGATTGCTCTCCCGCCCGCACTCCCAGTCTCTCCAACGGGAAAGACACCGTCTCGACGCTTTGGCTTTTCCCCCGAACCTGCTCCTTGAGTGCGCCCGCAGTTTTTACCTCCGCCTTTTTCGGAGCTGCATTCGTTTTCACCAACTTCTTCCTGGGAGTTGCCCTCCTCTTAACCAGCTTTTTATTAATCGCCTTTTTCATCGGTGCCACCTCCTTGCCCAGACTTCTCTTCGAGTTCGTCTGCTTCTTCGTGGCTTTCTCTTTGGTAGCCATACGCGCAGTCTACCACCCGGGGCAGACCGTCAGGTCACTTGGACGATTTACCGGAAAAATGGGTACTTACCAAATGCTCGGCCCATCGAATAGCAGCAAGTGATAGCTCTGCCGTCAGAACGCGTAATCAGAGGCGTGTCCTGGTTAAGGCGCATCATAATGCCACTGTTTCCCTTTGTCTTGCAGTGAGGGCAGATATCGAAATCTGAAACCATCAAAGCCTCCGTGGAACGCGAACAGACCGACCCTCCACGATAACACCCCGATCACTGAGATCGTTGTCGGACCAACGCCACTGGAACTCTCAAAACGATCTGTCGAGCGACTCCTGTTAGCGCATGACATGGCCCACGTGCCAGTCATAGATTCACTGGTACCTTTCAGGAATTGGTGACTCTTCCATTTCGGCGGCGGTCATGCGGAGCTTTGCGGCTATCGTGGTGAGTTTCATGCGGCTCCCCATTTACCCGGTTCGTTTGCCGAAATTCTATGCGATTGAAGTCCGAGCGGCAATCGCGAGCTATTCGGCGTGCCAAAATGTAAGGGTGTCTATATAATTGGCTACATGAGCTTCGATATGGCTAGAATCACGGAGCGCATTCGACTTGCCCTAAAGCTGGTTAAGCGAATTGAGGCAGAAGCGAAGTTACAAAAGACCAGCGTTACCCAGTTTGTGCGTACTGCACTAGAGAGGTATCTGGACGAACTGGCCAAGCACAAAATCTCAGCGAACAACACAGCCGGAAAACCGAAAGAAGTAAGCCTAATATTAGAAACGCCCGTCACTCTCTGGACCCAGGCTGAGAAGGAATTCGCTGATAAAGTGATTCAACAACATTTCGATGAAGATCGCTGACATGAGCCTGCGCAGATGCCACCAAAGAAGCGGTCAACAATTACGCCAATCAAAAGCCCGACCCTTTTCGAGATGGAAAAGCTGGAAGAAGTGGGGCGGCTAGCAAATTCACTCAATGTTGAACGACCTTACTTTGAGTCGGGGTTGTTTCTCGGCACATCGGCATTCACGGCGGCAGGCTGGCCGGGTAGTTTCTATCCCGCTGGAATGAAACCCGCTGATTATCTGACCTATTACGCCAGCCAGTTCAATACGGTCGAAGTGGACTCAACATTCTACGGCTGCCCTTCTGCGAGCACGGTTAACACCTGGTCCGCTCGGACTCCAGAGGACTTCATTTTCTGTGCCAAAGTTCCGCAGATCATTACGCATGAAAAAGTGCTAGTCAATTGCGATTCCGAATTCGAAGAGTTTGTGAAAACGATGGACATTCTCGGTCCAAAACTTGGCCCGATCATCTTTCAGTTTCCGTCGTTCGACCGCTGGAAATTTCCGAAGCAAGAAAGCTTCCTCGCTGTGCTTACGCCCTTCCTGAAGAAACTTTCTGCCGATCATAAATTTGTAATCGAGATTCGAAATAAGACTTGGCTCGATGCCAAATTAGCCGACGTGCTCCGGGAGCACAAGATCGCCCTAGTCTTGACCGACACATCGTTTGTGCCCCGACCTTGGGAGATGAAAGAGAAATTCGACATGATTACTGCGGACTTCGCTTATGTTCGCTGGCTTGGCGACCGACACGGAATAGAAAAGATAACCCAACAATGGGATAGGACCGTCGTTGACCGGGAACACGATCTCAAGAACTGGGTCGATGTTCTGAAGGAACTGGTCGTGAACAAAAAGATTCGGCAACTTTTTGCGTTCGCAAATAATCACTACGCTGGTCACGGGCCAGCGACGGTGAAGCAATTTTGGGATTTGTGGGAGAAGAAGTGACCGCTCGATTATGTTTTTCCGCTTAGGTATGGTCACCGGAATCTGGCAGATCGACAAGTTGGATGAGGCGGTGATCCAGGCCGCCGAAAGCCATCCGTGCGCTGTCATTCTGATGCAGCAGGCTGGCGTGGGGCCGGTAACGGCACTAGCGTTTGTGCTGACCATCGGGCCGGTGAGCCGCTTTGCGAACAGCAAAAAGGTAGTGAGTTATCTGGGATTGAACCCGAGTGAAGAAAGCTCTGGTGGCCGGCAACGGCTCGGTGCCATCAGCAAACAAGGCAACCCAATGATGCGCTACCTGCTGGTGGAGGCCGCCCAGACGGCCTCCCGGCTGGATCCGGAATTGCGGCGGGACTATCAACGATTGAAGTTTCGCCGTGGCAGCGCGGTGGCGAAAGTAGCCATCGCACGAAAATTGGCGGTGCGGCTGTATTGGAAACTCCGCGAAGCAACACAGTCCGTGCCGTCAGCTCGCATGCAGGGTAGCCCGGCAACTCCTGTGGTAGGCGAAAGCCTATCGGCTAATTGATTGAGCGCCCTGCCTCCCTTGTGAAGAGGGAGTTCGGAGAAAGAATCATGGTTAGTTGTTGAAGATCGAATACATGGTTGGTGGAAGTAAGTTTCACTGAAGGATTCGAAGGGATACGAGCCTTGGTCGAGACCGGCAAAGGAATCCTGAGTAAGACGAAGCTTGCGCTTCGTCCGATGACAATTTTGGCGAGCCTTACGCGGTGTCAAGGGTCTTCGATAAACGTCCCGCTTCGCGGGACCGCCCTTGACCCCGCTCCGGCTCGCCGCGCTAGAGGTTTGTTCGATCTACATGAAAAAAGTTATTGACAACGCCGACGACGTTATACCCGGGAGTTGACCCGCAGTACTCATCTGAACATCGGGGCAGTTTTCAACGAAACTCAATATTGCTAGCCTCAAATCGGGTACAAAACAAAATGACATGGTTCCGTCACATTATGCTCGCGGTCCCCTTTCCGATTGCGGCTGTGTTGAACGTCCTCATGCTCAATGCAGACAGGTTCCACTTGCACCGAGAGCATGTCGCAGGATACGGCTTTCTGTTCGGAACGCCTTGGGCTTGGCTCTTAGACCGCGGTTGGGGTCCCGATTATCACCACCACCGCATGCAGCTGCTGTTTGGGTACAATTATTCTGTGGATTCCAGCTCTGTTGTATTCAAGTTGCCTATGAGCTATGGCGGAGAGGGTGGGATTCCAACTCACGCAATTCTGCGTTATCCCACGTTATCCGCTGTTACGAAATCGCTGTATCTAATGCACTTAGTTGGATTACGCAGAATCACCAAGCTGGCTGCGGCGAAAAATAGGTTCAAATCCCGGCGTGCTACGCAGCAAACGTAGCACGGTCGTAGCAATTCTGCACTCCGGTTCATCTCCGCTCAAGGTCCAAGAAAACCGACAAAGCCTGGGCGTGTTTGGTTTGCTTTTTAGCCTCGTCCGAATAGGCCGCAACCAGGACTCCGAGGGAGAAAATTCCTAAACCCAACTGTCCAGTCAAGATCGCACCGGCACCGCTTGCACCAGCGACGGCAATCTTGCTCAAAACTGCCTTCCTAACCTCATCAAATTCTTTCTTGAACTGTTGGTACTGTGCATCAAGGTTGTTGCTGAACTCCTGAATAGTCGCTAGCCGCTGGTCTTCTGTTTGATCTTCACGACGGATTTTGTTCCAAAAATCTCTCAGGTATGTTCTGAACCCAACGAGTCTGTTTTCATTGCGTATTTCTAGGGCAAAGTCCAGAGGCACATCGTTGAGGAAATAAAATTCAAGCTTTTGGAATGCCTCCGCTAACGCACTCATGGACACCTTCAATTTCTGCGATTGCTCTTTCTTGTGCTCGCCATCTTGTTCCCCCGCCAAGATTTCATTCCAAACAATTCTTCTATCCGTAACGAGATGGGACCCTGTTATTTCAGCGAACCACTCTGCATCCAGCAGATTCATTCCACTGCCGAAAACATCCATTCGTGGCTCGAATTGCCTTTGAAGCGCCCACTCGTAACGTCGAGGTTCTTGTCGGAGTCGGGTAATCGTCTTTTCAATCTCTTCTTTGCGCGTTTCCATGCTCTTCAAGGTGTCAATCACCTTTTCCCTCGTTATCCCTTGCATGTGGGGTTCAACACGCTGCCACCATTTATCGTCTTCGGTCAACCGTCGAACCAATTCCATCTCAGATTTCGCTGGTTCCATTGCCGAAAGTTCAGCCGGGGTGAACGCTGAGTAGTATTGGCTTTCAATCGTGTCCCGTGTGATCTCATCCCATTTCTCACTGGACATCTTCTCGGCTCTTTCCCTCATCTCCTGAACATGTCTTTGTTTTAGAGGGTCGAAAAACGACAATGGAAAAGCTGTTGCAAATACCAGATCATTCCTAATCCACTCCTCCAAGGACGACAAATAGACACCGTTGCGTACGATTTGTCGAACCCAAGCTTGTGGTTCCCTAAATGGTGAGTGTCTAAATGTCTTGACCATTCCGTGGAACATGGATAGGGGGTCTATGACAATGATTTGGTCACAATACAATGAATAGCGTGCGAGCAGATTGACCGTGCTGAGGATGTCTGGATTCCCAAAATACAAAGCGCGAAATTTTAGGTCTGCCTTTGTCGGCATGTGCGAAAGCAGGCTCCCCTTACTGCCCCACAAATTCCGCACCCGCTCGACAAGTAGAAGAACATCGGAATCAGCAATATTTTTGCTTATCTCTAGCTCATCGCTGGTGAGTTTTACGCCGAATATTTCCCTGAAGCTCCGAATCTCTTCCAAGACTATGTTCTTTATGGAAAGGTGTTCGTAATGCCGAGGACCGAGTCGGCGTTCGTCTTCGACACGCTCGCAACACTTTTTGTATTTGCGGTCGGCCCCGCAGCGGCACGGGTCATTGGGACCCGGTTTCTCATACAGTCTTTCGCTCATACAGAAGGAGCCGGGCACATGCTCCTCGACCCACCTTTCAGAGCAGTTGTAACCCAAAGTCGATGACGAAGGTACGACAGAAATGGAAATCTTCAACGGTGAGGCTGTTCCCATCACGGGTCCAAATCACAGTGACTTGTCCAGACACGGAATGCTGGCGAATTGGCGTGATTTCAGAAAACCGCCTAAGCTTGGAGAGATCAATTCCTAGAATGAGAGAATCCACAGTCTCAGCTACCTTGTGCAGCTTCGATTTCAAACTCTCGGAGGCCACGCTCTGAACGAACTCTCGCCCAAGTATTGGAATTTGGCCAACAAGGGCCTCTGCATGTTTCTTGCGTGCTTCGCTGAGAAGGTCATCGAAAGCGAGTCCCAATTTCGTGATGGCAGTTGGAAGATTACCGCTCTCCTGTGCTGTGTCAGCCTCTTTGACCTTTGTCCGTGCCGCGACGTTTTGAATTAAATCAGCCAAACTTACGGATTGATAATCTACATTGAGGTACTGCTGCGAAATTTCCTCGCAGAATGCGAGCGAATTACGCAAACGCTCGCTGACATTCGCAGGGTTAGGCAGAATGCCTTTGTGCTTGAAACCGTTTCGGTCATCATTTAATTGGTCCATCGCGCCAAGTCGTGGTGGTAATGAGCCTGTCTTTTGCTCTACCTGCGGCCAGAACTTTTTGAAATCGTGGCCCCATTGCACGTTAAGCGTATCAGTCACGACCTTCATGAGCATTTCGACAGCATCGTGAGCAGCGAGTATCGACGCAGCTAACGCCAGTTCGTGCCCCTCTGCGTTGAGGGCTTGAGCACGCTGTAGCAGATACTTGGAATACATGATTCGTTTCAGCAACTCAGGGGTGATGGCCATGATTCATTCTCTAACGTGGGACTGCCACTGCTAGCTAGGTTGTTTTGACGGTTCCTGCCGAACATATCGCACCGAAAGACCACCTGGCTCGCTGACATTCCGCTCAATTTTACCGATTGTCTTGTACCAGTGATTCTCACCGTCCTTGTAAATCAGCGCGACAGTGATGTCATCAACCCGCTGCTTTCTCATCTCATCGAACAATGCGCCTCCCATAATATGGGACCCTGGTGACCGCTCAATTATCGCAGCGAAGAATGCATCACCGTCAGCTTTTGTAAATGTAGACTTGCCGCCCTCAAAACATAGTTTAGAGGTTCCGATCTGCACTTCGCTTGTGAGAATCGAAACGTCATAGGCTGGTTCGCCGTGATTCGCAACGATAAGGCCGTGGTGTCCCCTCGAATGTTTTCCTGCGTGTATAGGCGAAGACCCATACCGAAGTGGAACAACAAGAGGCTTCAGTTTCTGCTCTCGTTGAGAATTGTAAATTCCGATCTGAGACTCGTTCTGTACATGATTTTTGGAAAGCCGTTCCTCTACGGACCAAGATGTTACGCGGTTCTTGCCTTGCTGTTTTGATGTGTACATTGCTTTGTCAGCAGCTTCCAGCAAATCCTCTGCCGATGCGTTGGTCATTTGATCGCTCCCACTGACACCAATGCTAGTCGTCACTGGCAAGTCAATCCCTGGCTTCGCCTGCTCCACGGCACTCCTAATCCGTTCCGCCGTGGCATGAGCCTCTTCAGTCGAAAAATCAGGCAGCGAAATGGCGAACTCATCGCCTCCCCAACGGTAAAGAATTCCTTTTCTGCCTAGAACCCGCCCGATCTCTTTTACAACACGGTCAAGACAAGCGTCACCTTCCTGGTGCCCTTTTGTATCGTTCACAGTCTTAAAGTGATCGAGGTCTATCACCAAAAGAGCGATTCCGGCCTTTCGCGTGAGAAAACTACCAACGTCTGCGATTAGCTTTTCCTTCTTCGGCAAATCAGATATGTTTTGAGGCTGCTCGGAAATATCAATCGAGTTCAATGATCTCCCATATGGGTAGTTCTCGACGGAAATACGACCTCGCTCGATCAGCAAATCCCAGGGCTTGCTATTTTTCAACACTTCATAGATGTGCTCACCAATCTGGAAGGACTTAAGAAAAACTTGATTTGAGTCCCTTTGTAGTGAAGGAAAGACACTCAATTCATCGGCAAAATAAAGTCCGATTCGGGTCAGTTGCGAATCAAGCTTCAATTCCAAGTTATGAGCCTCTGCTTCCACGTCCGAAGGCGAAAACTGTCGTTGCTGTTGAGCTTCCTTATCCAATTCCCGTTCATACATGACCGTAAGAACTCGCATAACGGTTTCCGTGGAATTCCGCGCAAACTCTTCGGCTTCGGGTTGATGACAATAGTGAAATGCAATTGCTCTCGGGAGGTAGGTCTCGTTGCCGGAAACCTGTTCAACGGCTTTTAAAACGGCGCGATCTACTAATTTCCGAAGCGCGTCAGTAAGGGACCCTCTGAATTGTTTAAGCAAAGCTTGCCTACGCGTGACTTCACCTTCGTTCAATAATCGATTGACTACGAATTGGCAGATATCTTGTTCGACTTTAGTGAGCGGCATGCGTGATAGTTTATCACTGAGAGAATAGTCAACGATGCTGAGAACCAAGGCCAGTAAACTCGCTTCACTTCCCCAAAGAAAGGCCGACTTCATCGAACCAATGGACTGCGCTCCCGTTCCAAAGCTGATCGACGGTCCGGGATGGGCGTATGAAATAAAGCTAGACGGCTATCGGGCTGTCGCAGTCAAGTCAGATCGCAGCGTGAATCTGTTTTCAAGGCGGCACAAATCGTTCAACCATCAATATCCGTATCTTGTCGAGGCGCTGAGTGACCTTCCAGAGGACACGATAGTTGACGGTGAGATTGTTGCTCTCGATGAATCAGGACGACCGAACTTCAATTTGCTTCAGAGTTTTCGCAAGGAAGCTCCACATATTCATTACTTCATTTTCGACATGCTGATCTGCGATAGCCGTGATCTCACTCGACTGCCGCTGAGTGACCGCCGTGAATTGATGAAATCCCATCTAAAGCTCCACTCGCCTCGAATCCGCATTGCTGAACAGTTCGAGGTTTCAGCGAATGACATGCTCGCGGCTGTGCGTCAGCAACAGCTTGAAGGTGTCATCGGGAAGCGCAAAGATAGCTTGTACGAGCCTGGAAAGCGCACAGGTGCATGGATTAAGTACCGCGTGAATCGGGGACAAGAGCTTGTGATTGGCGGATATATCCCTGGGTCACATGGATTCGACTCTCTTATCGTCGGCTACTATCGCGGCAAGGATTTGGTATATGTTGCTCGCGTCCGCAATGGCTTTGTTCCGGCATCACGTCGGCAGGTCTTCGAGAAAATCCATCCTCTGGTTTCACCTACGATGCCCTTTGTTAATCTGCCGGACACGCACAAATCTCGTTGGGGTGATGAACTCACCGTCGAGAAAATGAAGGATTGCGTCTGGCTTCGCCCGGAAGCCGTTGCACAGATAGAATTTCTGGAGTGGACGGAGGCAGATCGGCTCAGGCATTCGAAATTTGTTGGACTGCGTGGGGACAAAAATGCTCGGGATGTGGTCAAGGAAGAGCTTAATCGGCGTGGGCACTAGTCATCCTGGTCGCTTGGCTGGAAATAGTTTTGGTGAACTGGCACGTTCTTCTGGTCCGGCTGCTTTTGCTTAACCGCGAGATATCCCGTATACGCTCCGAGAACACCAACCAACAAAGCTATACCCGGAAAAACAATCCTGGTAAAGAATCCGTATGTGATATCGAAGTGCCTGCCATACTCCTCGTGAATCAGTTTGCGAACATGGGCACGGCCTTTCTTGCTCAAAAATACGTGCTGGCCGTCATCGGTGTATTTCCACATATCCGCGTCAGCAAGAGGGGGCAATTCAACGTCGAAGTCATACGCTTTCTTGGCTAAGGCAGAAGCCCTGATTCGGTCAATCTCGTCTTGGATTTCGCCAAGGGTGAATTGTTCCTCAGCCTGCAGAGCGGCAAAGTCAATCTGTGCCGCGTGATTCTTCAAGAGCTTCGCATGTTCCTTTTCATACCAGCGGTTGAATTGGAACTCGTGGTACCTTAATTTCCAGATTCGAAGTTTGTCATAAATCCACACGTTTGGCCCATTTCTTGTGAAAAGTGGTGAGATATCAGTGGTTATATCACGATTAGGGGGTACGCTTTGAGTAACAGAATTTGAACTGCTTGGGGAGTCTCCGCAGACTTACTATCCCCGCGTGAACACGGCACCCAAATAACGCTTTCCGCGATAAAATCCCGCGATGAACAAGCATCCAAAGATTGGACCAATCCAACCCACACTCTTCGAGTTAGACAGGCGGGGCGAGGCCACTGCTTCGCCAACATCACAAGAAGTAGTTCGCCCCTTCGAGATTTCAGGCACTCAAATTCTCCTCGGCACTTCCTCTTTCACTGCAACGGGCTGGCAAGGTTCTTTCTATCCACAGAACATGCGGTCGCGGGATTTTCTCTCCTACTATGCTAGCAAGTTTCAGACAGTCGAGATCGATAGCACGTTTTACGGCACTCCAAGCGCCTCAACTGTCGCAAGCTGGAACGAGAAGACCCCTTCAGATTTCATCTTTGCCGCGAAGGTTCCCCAGGTCGTTACACACGAAAAAGTGCTAGCCAATTGCGACTCGGAGTTCGAAGAGTTCGTGAAAACGATGGACATCCTCGGTCCGAAACTTGGCCCGATCATCTTTCAGTTCCCGTCGTTCGACCGCTGGAAGTTCCCAAAGCAAGAAACTTTTCTCGGTGTGCTTACGCCCTTCCTGAAAAAGCTTCCTGCCGACCACAGATTTGTAATCGAGATTCGAAACAAGACCTGGCTCAATGCCAGATTCGCGGAGATGCTCCGGGAGCACAACGTGGCGCTGGCACTGACGGACACGTCCTTTATGCCAAGGCCCTGGGAGATGAAGGAAAAGTTCGACATGATTACTGCGGACTTCGCTTATGTTCGTTGGCTGGGAGATCGCCACGGGATAGAAAAGATAACCCAACAATGGGATAGGACCGTCATTGACCGGGAGCACGATCTTAAGAACTGGGTCGATGTTCTGAAAGAACTGGTGTTGAACAAAAAGATTCGGAAGCTTTTTGCGTTTGCGAATAATCACTACGCCGGGCATGGGCCAGCGACTGTGAAGCAATTTTGGGATTTGTGGGAAAAGAAGTAGAATCAAATCTCCTACCTCTACCAATCCAGCATCCCTGAGTTCAGAATGCCTAAATGCGTTGTCCGGTTACGAGACACTCTCGATACACAACATAGCGTGGTAGTTTATGCCGAATCTCTATACGAGGCTGTGGTACGTGGGTTGAATCAACTGGCGGAAGTAGACTGGGAATCCCATACTGAAGAAACCATCAAGCAGGTTGAAGTGGAAATTTATCAGGAACCGACTCGGCACATTGTTGATGTCGGGAAACTATTGAAGTGGCTTAATCAGAATGCGATGAGTCCGAGGCAACAAACACTGAAAGAGAAGTTGAGGAAGTTACTTGGGACGCGATGACAGCGGGGAGTGTAAACTACTGTGACTACCAACACCGACTCGCATGGTGGTATCTACGACGAACGTGACCAAGAATTGTTTGAGTTGCTTAACCAACAGAAAACCGACAGTGCGGTCGTGATACTCGGAGCGGGTATTCTGGAAGACGATTTAGAATCTCTACTTCGCATTTGTTGCCTGCAAGACGCTAGATTGGTGAAGAAATTTGTGGACCCTCTGTTTGATGTCTACGCCCCATTCTCAACCTTCTCTGCAAAGATAACTGTTAGCTACGCTCTTGGGCTAATCCCGGCAGATCAGCACAGAGCTTTAGAATTGGTCCGAAGACTTCGAAATGATGTTGCGCATGAAAGAAAAGTGGTCTCGTTCCAAAGCCCCAAATACGAATCACGATTGCGAGCAATTGTTAAAAGTGCGAAACCCATTACTGGTGTTGAAGATTTTGCTGAACGGGCAGCCCATGTGTTTGATGACAAAGAGATGGCCCGTACGGTTCGAGTTAGCAAGAGGGAATTTTCTGACCGCTTGGCATTCACTTTCTGTGTGGCGCACATATCAAGTTCCATCATCGGAACGCGGAAAGGCAGATTGCTACTTCAATCGAAGGGAATCGACCCATCGAGATTCCTCCGAGAAGCAAATCCCGATGAGTCGGAATAGCGCACTCCCATTTTTAGACTTCCCAATTTCCTGACCGCCATCTCTGAGAAGGTTTCTACACCTGTGACGAAAATTCTGACGGAATTCCGGGATTATAATCCCATGCGGAGGGTTCCATGAAGACAGTGACTCGTGTTGCAATTCTGTAAGCGTCGGGTTCTGACCCCCTGTACAGAGTATGAGTAGTTGAAGAGGATGGCAGTGTGGACACAGTTGTGTGTGCCCACGCTGAGGGGAACGTGGACACACTCGGTCAGGATGCTGCGACGGG
>Ga0210410_10005052_pt1 | contig 11528 bp, 6 predicted proteins | sample IncBWC4MmetaG_FD_161058 | JGI IMG/M metagenome (GOLD analysis project Ga0210410, IMG submission 161058) | Forest soil microbial communities from Barre Woods Harvard Forest LTER site, Petersham, Massachusetts, United States - Inc-BW-C-4-M | ecosystem: Environmental > Terrestrial > Soil >... | reverse complement strand
AAATCCATGCAGAAAGCTCGAATTTGCGTTTGCGGATGATGTCGGCGGCGCGGAAAAGAATCTCGACGCGCTGTTCGGCGGGGACGCGCTTCCAGGAGTCGAAGGCTTTGTGGGCGGCTTCGACGGATTGCTTGGCGTGGTCGGCGGTAGCGACCTGGAAGACTCCGAGGACTTGCGAAGGATGCGAAGGATTGGTGGAAGTGGCTTTGGCGGTGGTCAGCATTTTTTGGCCGCCGATGTACATGGGGTATTCGCGGCCGAATTCGGAGGCGACCTTCTTGAGGGCTTCTTCCATGGCTTTCTTGTTTTCTGGCTTGGAGAAATCGACGAAAGGCTCGTTGGTGAATTCGGAAACGTGAAGTTTTGCTTCGGCAGTGGCCATGGGTGAGACGTCCTCCTCGGGGTGCAAACGAGCCATTGTACTGCGTTCGGAAATGGAGGGACAAGGCAAGGGCGGGGCAAGCCCCTCCCCTACCGTTGCGAGTGGAGAAGTTGACGTAGAAGGGACAGGTCATGAGGGTTTGGCCGGTGGCTCGTCGTCGAAGATGGGGCGGGGGAGGTCGACGATGACTTGGGGCTCGCCCTGGGGTTCGGGATTGTTTTCGCGGTCGATAGCGGAGAGGGAGCGGAGCAGGAGATTGCTAATGTACGCGAGGACGGCGGCGTGGCGCGGGGAGATGCGGTGCTGGGCGAGGAGGTTGTAGAGCTCGCCGAGGGAGCGGTTGATGCGGGTGGCGGATTTGAAGTCCTTGGGGCGGCCGGTGAGGGTGGAGGCGACATCGGCGATGTCGCGCTCCTTCTGCTGCTGGGTGGCGTGGCGGAAGCAGAGGCCGGAGACAACGTTGATGACGGCTTGACGGCAACGGCGACCGCTGGGAGAGAGATAACGGCAGTGGATTTGGTCGGAGGCGGCATTGGTGTTCAAGGGATCGGAGTTCATAGAGTTCCTTTTTGGGAAGAGTTGATAGACACCCGGCATGTTTTCGTAAGAGTGGCAAACACAGGGGTTAGAGGATACGGAGAATGGAAGATTTTGTAAGAGTGGCAAACAAAGGATTTAGAAAGGGCAAGGAAAGGAAGCAAAGAGATACTGAGGGAAAGAAAGGGCACGAAGAACGGATGGCGGGTGGCTATCATGGCCCATGATAGCACGGAAGGAATACTCTGTCAATAGCTATTTATATAGTACTATATTCGAACGAAAAGGATAGTACGTTCGAACGGGAAAAGCGCACTTATTGGAGGGGGCGGCGGACGCTAACAGGAAGAAAAAGAAAGAGTTAACGCAGAGTTCGCGGAGACACAGAGGACGCAGAGAAGAGGGCGAATGTTTGGGAACGAGGAAGTGGCGAGTGACGAGTGGCGAGTGGCGAGAAGAGAAAGGCAGAGACACCGGCCCAGAGGATGGCCCCTACTACGGAGAGAGAAAGCGCGGTTATTGCCAGTTGCCGATGAGGATGAAGGGGGCCCAGTAGTAGGGGTGGGAGTAGGGTGGCTCGGCGGCGGATGTTGGCGCGTCGGCTGGGCCATGGAGGAAGGTCAGTTGGGCTTGGCGGAGGGCTTCGGCTTTGGAGAGGGGGGTGCCGGTGGTCCAGTGGCGGTAGAAATTTTGCATCAGGAGGCTGGTGCTGGGGTCGTAGACGCTCCAGAGGGTGGCCATGACGGCTTTGGCACCTTTGCGTTGCGCAAGGATGCCGAGGCCGTCGACTTCGCGGCCATCGCCGGGGATGCTTAGCGCGGTGTTGCAAGCGGAGAGGGTGAGGAGTTCGACGTCGTTGAAGGAAATGTCGATGTCGTCGTCGATTTCGGCGAGGGTCAGGCGCTGACCGGCGGCCTCCTTTCCGCCGAGCAAGAGGTAAGAGTCCGTGTCGTTGCCGGGGCCGAAGACGAAGTGGCTGGCAATGTGGACGAGTGGATACTTTTGCGAGAGGGCCTTCTTTAGATTGTCCTCGGTGAAGCTGTCGTCGAGCAGGGTGTGGCCGGGCATGACGCCGAGGGATTCCGCTGTGCCTGTTTCACGAATGATGGCGTGGAGTTCGGCGGGCACGGTGGGCAGGGCGTCCATGCCGCCGTAGGATTTGGAGACGCCCATGCCGAGGCCATGCCATTCGCTGACGGTGGCGGGTGCGGCGAGTGCGGGGACGCTGGTGGGCGTGAAAACGATATTGCGATATTTTTCGACGAGGTATTGATGGCCATCGTGCAGCGCGGAGATGGGGAGATAGCGCAGCACACCGTCAAGCGACCACATGAGGGTGGTGGCCTGCGCGCCTTCGAGATCCTTGGCGATCGGACCGACGAGAATCTTGTAAAGGTCCTGGGCCTTCGGAACGGGGTCCGAGGCTGGATCAAGAAGAGCGTTTCGGAATGCCGCCACTTTCGCACTCAGGTCGGCGACTTTAATGGGGTATTCGCGGGCGATCCGGACGCTGGGCGTGACCACGAAGACACGATAGTCTTCTTCCGAGATCAAGGTGTAAATGGCCACGGTGCCAGCACCCAACTGACGCAACACGTGCTGCAAGGCGCCGACATTCTCCAAGAGGTTCTCGACGGTGGTCTGCGGCTGCTTGGACTTGCGGAGTTCCAAAGAAAGATCGTCAAGAAATCTCTTCCACGCCTGATTGGCTGCTCTAAGCTGGTCGGCGAGCACGCTCAAGCGTTTGTCCTCTTCGGGGGTCCGCGATGACTTGGCAAGCAAAGCGGCTCGCTCATTACCCAGGGCGGCGGCACTGGCCGCATTTTCCGCATATTTGACGTTAAGTTCTTTTTCTTTCATGGTCAGTTCGACCGGCGCCGTAAGCGAAGCAGCCTGGCGTTCGTCGCGGCGGATGAACTCAAAATATTCCTGGTCCTTTAGAAGGTCGAGCACTTGCTGGGCTTCCCCGAGCCGTCCCGAGCGGATGAGCAGATCGGCCAGGATGCGGTAACTCGTTTCCCTCTTTTTCACGAAACTCCGGCGGGTTTCTTTTTCCAGCCCGCGGATGTTTCGCCTGATTTCCTGAAACTTGTCGATGGCCTCCTTGCCGAAGAATACGGCAGCTTCGTCGTCTTCCGCTTTGGCGTTCTCTTCCATCAGTTTACTAAGGGCGACACCTTCCTCCAGGGGGTTGTCGACTTCATGGTAGAGCAAAGCGGCTTGACCGCTGTAGGTGCGGGCATCGTCGAGCTTGCCTTGTTTTGCCCAGATGAAGGCCAAATTATCGCGGGCGGTGGCTTCCCCTAAGCGAGAATTAATCTCCTGAAAAAGAGCAAGGGACTGTTTGTGGATCTCGATGGATTTTTCGATGTTCCCGAGAGCATCGTAGGCATTAGCAATTCCTTCGAGGCACATGCCCTCGCCGTAACGATCATTGGATTGTTTGAGCAAGTCTATGGCCTGATCGTAGTATTCGATAGCTTTGGCGGGGTCTTCTTTAGTGAAATAGATCTCCGCGATGTTGATGAGGCTGATGCCTTCTTTCGGTTTGAGTCCCGCGTCCTGCTGAATGGGCAGGGCTTGTTTGAAGTATTCGAGCGCCCGTTCCGGTTGGCCAAGATCGCCGTAGACAACTCCCAGATTATTCAGGGAATCGGCGGCACCAGCTTTATCGCCGACGGATAACTGGAGTTCCAGCGCTGCCTGATAATTTTCAATCGCTTTTTGTATTTGGCCTAGAGCTGCGTGGGCCGCTCCCATGCCATTCAGGGTCATGGCCTCTCTTCGTTTGTCCCGAGCTGCACGGGCGAGCGGAATGGACTGTTCGTAATACGTGATCGCTTTTCGGGGCTGGTTGAGCTTCGCGTAGAGCAGTCCAACGTTTTGCAATATCGTGGATTCACCGGCCCGATTTCCTGCCTCACGCGCTTTGGGGAGCGCTTGAAGGTAATAGTCGAGGGACTTCGGATATTCACCCAGATCGTCGTAGATGCCACCAAGGTTGTTGAGGATCGAACCCTGATTGTCTGTGGTGCCTCTTTCCATGACCAGCGGCAGCGCTTGCTGAAAATAGGCCAGGGCCTTTTGCTTCTCGCCGAGATCTTGGTACACCTCGCCCAAATCGCTAAGACTCATTCCTTCTCCGCCCTTGTTACCGACGGACCGATCAAGAAATAGAGCACGCTCAAAACACTCCAAGGCCGATTTCATCGCTCCCGTGTAGTAGTAGAGCAATCCGAGATACCGTAGGCTTGAAGCTTCCAGGTCTGGCTTATCCTGTTTGTGCCACAAATCGATCACTGATTCGTAGGCTTTCCGCGCTTCCGCTTGCTTGTGTTGGGCGGTCCATATCGTGGCCAAAGCTTCCTGCGACACAGCCTGCTCGTAAAGGTCGCCAGTTTGTTGCCACAGGGGAAGCGTTGCTTCGAATTTCTCGACGGCCGCTTGCAACGCTTCCGGCGTTCCTCGTGCCTGAAGCTGCGTTGCGTCAGCGAACAATTTCTCCGCTGCTATGCGCGAGCGATCAGCGTCCGTCACTTTGCCGGAAATGCTTACGGTCACGCGGTAGCGGGCGGCGGGAGCGTTCTTGTCATCGGAGGCTACTTCCAAATGGTAGATGCCGGGGGAGTCTGCAATTGTGGAGATTTTCTCTGGGCCGAAGGTGCCGTTGGGGCTGTCCATGGAGGCGATGGGTTTGCCATCGGGGGCGTAGAGCGTCAAGGCCACATCAATACCAAGCTGCTCGACCTCCGCGTGCAGGAATTGGCCGGATGCGGCGCGAATTTCGTAGGTGTGTTTTTCGCCGCCTTTCAGTTCTCGTTCGAGGGGTTTGCCGGGTTCGAGGGTGACGGGATGGGCGTCTTCTTTCGGCGCGGGGGATTGGGTTTGTTCCTGGGGAGGGGCAGCGAGGGTGGTTGTTACGGCCGGAGCAGAGAGAAGAGTAAGGACTGTTAGTGCAGCGAAGAAGACTAGAGGAGCACATCCGCAGATGGGCTTGGCGAGAAGCTGGCTTACATTGTTGTGAAGGCGGCTGAGCATAGCTACACCTGCTGTTGGGCATGAACTTATTATCATTTTACGGATGGCGTCAATCGGCGGATGCGGAAGGAGGGAGTGGCGAGTGGCGAGTGATGAGTGGCGAGAAAAGAGGCAAAGACACGGGCCTAAAGGCCGGCACTGCAGCGAGAGAAAACGAAGAGCAGACTCAACGGGGGCGTCAGGTGTCGCGGCTTAGTGAGCGAAGTATAGATGGGGGATGGCGTAGATGAGCAGGGCGGCGAAGGCGAGGACGAAGAGAGTGATGCCGAGCCAAGTGAAAACGTAGGCGCGCTCGTTCTGGCCCGGAGGGGGCGCGGAAATGCCGATGATGAGGTGCAGACCGCGAAAGAACTTGGCGAGAAGGGCGATCATGGGACCCCGTGGCGGTTCCGGGGGGCGATTGTAGCAGACTGCTGTTTCGCGGGAGAGGGATGGTATGCTGTTGGTTCAAATGGCCATTGGGCGGCCTGCTGGTCGGTTTTCGTCGCGACTTTCTTTGTGTGTTCTACGGTCCGAGGGTGGGAAGTAGGCGGAATAGTGACTTCACAAGCAAGAGCGCTGAGGTTCGCACGCTGGTGCGTTGAGGTAGCGCGAGGCACGCGTTTGCGGAGATATGCTGTGTTGTCCTTGCTGGTGTTATGGTGCGCGGCGGGGCTTGCGAGTAGCACGGACGCGGCGAGCCCACAAAGGAGCGGTTCGAGCGCACTGACCGCGGACGTGACTTGGCAATTTGCGATTGCCGATTTCGATGGCGACCAGCAAGTGGATTTGGCGACAGTGCAAACGGGCATGGGAGCTTCTCCGCAGTCGCGTTATTGGATACGGTTTGAGCTTACCAGTGGAAACCGGCAGATGTTTGGAGTCACCGGGCCGGCCGGGGGGCTGCAAATATCGCCGCGGGACGTGAACGGCGATCATGCGCTGGACTTGGTGGTGTCTACTGCCTGGCTGAATCAAACGATCGCCATCCTGCTGAATGATGGGCACGGGAATTTCACGTTGGCCGATCCGAACGCGTTCCCCGACGCGGCGCCAAGTTCGCAAGCAGAGTGGTCCAGCGAGAAGACGCAAATTCATGAAATTGAGGCGATACCTCCTTCGCGGTCGTCGGCCAAGGTGTGCGCAATGTGCGCCAGTGCGTTCCTCGCGGCAGACCATGCGGAGTTGAGGCCGCTGTCTACGCTTCGCTTGCGCAGGGTGCAGATGGAATTTGGCTGCGCTGGCAGGGCTCCTCCTTTCTTCGTTCTTCACGTTTAAACATGCCGTTAAAGAGCGCGTAAACTGGCGGTTCGCGACCGACCGATATAGTTCTTCCCAATTAACGAACGCCAAGAGAATATCGAGCCCTGTTTGGTTGTGGATTACAGGCCTGCAGGAAGTGCCAACCCAAAGTGTTTCGAGACGCGACCCGAGAGGGTAATGCAATGAGGGAACGGATATGCGGGTTTTAACGAGGACGATGTGCTTCGCGCTGGTACTGGCGGCGGGAATGGCGGAGAGTTGTCTTGCGCAGCAGGCACTCACGTGGCAGGAGGTTCGCGAGAAGTTTGAAGCGGCGAACCCGACGCTGCGAGCCGGGCAGATTGGGATCGATGAATCGCGCGCGCAAGAGATCACCGCGTATTTGCGGCCCAACCCGAACCTTTCTTTGGCGGCGGATGGGACGCAGATCGCTCCCAAGGACGGAAGATACCGCCCCTTTGCCGGCACATTTGAAACGCCCGGCGTCAGCTATCTCCACGAACGGCAACACAAACGGGAATTGCGGCTGGAGAGCGCGCAAAAAGGGACGGGAATAGCCATTTCCGGGCAGGCGGACCTGGACAGAACGCTGCTTTTTACCTTGCGAATGGCCTTTGTTCAAACGCTTCAGGAAAAAGCGATCTTGGACCTGGCAAAAGAAAATCTTTCGTATTACGACCATCTTCTGGACGTGAATCGCGAGCGCTACAAAGCTGGAGCGATCGCGCAGGTGGATTTGGACCGTCTGGAATTGCAGCGGATGCAGTACGAATCGGACTTGCAAACCGCGGATGTGAATCTGCGAACAGCGAAGATTCAGCTTCTTGCGCTGTTGAATGACCGAACGCCCGTCGAACAATTCGACGTTACCGGTCCGTTCGACTTCTCGGCGCAGATCGCTCCCCTGGATGACGTCCGCCAGACGGCGGTGGACACGCGGCCGGATTTAAAGGCGGCTCTTCAAGCCATAGACAAAGCGCAAACCGATCACAAGCTCGCTATTGCCAACGGTTCGACCGATCCAACTTTGAGCGCATGGTATACGCACAATTCATCGAACAACAATCCCTTCGGGACCAACACGGCCGGGGTCAGCGTCAGCTTTCCTCTGCGCATCTTCGACCGGAATCAGGGGGAGAAGAAGCGCACGGAGCTGGACATTGACCGCAACGAAAAAGTGATGGAGGCGACGCGCGCGCAGGTGTTCAGCGACGTGGATTCCGCGTACGCCACCGTGAACAGCACGGTGACTCTCCTCCAGCCTTACAAGGACAGGTATTTGCAACAAGCGTCCAGAATTCGGGAAACGATCGCGTTCTCTTATCAACACGGAGCGGCATCGCTTTTGGATTTTCTGAACGCGCAAGCCGATTACCGGAGCGTGCAAGTCAATTATTTGAATCTGGTTGCTTCTTACTTGAACGCAGCAGGCCAATTGAATCTGGCGGTGGGACGTGAGGTGATCCAGTGAAACGCGCGGGATTTGGAACGATGGTTCTGTGCTTCGCACTGGGCGGGCTTGTTGCGGGCTGCAGAGAGAGCAAGGGCGATCCCAAAGCCGAAGCCCCACCGCCAACGCAGGTCGAGCATGAACAAGACCTGAATGTGGTGAAGACCGAGCATGCCGAACAGTTTCCGCTGGCTACAGTGGCTGAACATGCTGCGACTTCACAATTGGCCGTCACCGGCGTCGTGAGCCCCGATGTGTCGCGAACGGTGCCGGTGATTTCGATCGCTACCGGAAGAGTGGTGGAAATCAAGGCGCGTCTGGGAGACACGGTAAAGAAGGGGCAGTTGTTGATGCGCGTGCAAAGCGCGGATATTGCCTCGGCGTACGCGGACTACCGGAAGGCGGTTGCTGATGAACTACTGACGCGGACGCAATATGAGCGCGCGAAATTGCTGTACGACAAGGGAGCAATCTCGTTGAACGATTTACAGACGGCCGAGGATGTCGAGAACAAGGCCAAGGTGGATGTGGAAACCACGACGGAACACCTCCGAGTGCTCGGCAGCCCGCTGGATCATCCTTCGGCGATCGTTGATATTGTCGCTCCGATCTCCGGCGTAATTACGGACCAGCAAGTGACCACTGCAGCGGGCGTGCAAGGGCTTTCGGCGCCGGCAAATCCCTTCACGATTTCGGACTTGTCGCAGGTGTGGATTGTGTGCGACGCGTACGAAAACGATTTGGCCACCGTGCGCCTCGGAGAGACGGCGGAGATCCGCTTAAACGCCTATCCGGGCCAAATGCTGACGGGAAAAGTAAGCAACATTTCGCCGGTGCTCGATCCCAGCATCCGCACGGCGAAAGTGCGGCTGGAAGTGAAAAACCCCGGAATGATGAAGGTGGGTATGTTCGTGACGGCTACGTTTCATGGGCAAACGAAGGAGATGCACGCGGCCGTGCCGGCTTCCGCGATTCTGCATCTTCACGATCGCGATTGGGTTTACGTTCCCGCCGGCGATAAAAAATTCCGCCGCTTGGAAGTTACTTCGGGCGGAACGCTGCCCGACAACATGCAGGAAATCATTTCCGGGCTGCAGCCGGGCCAGCACGTAGTGAGCAACGCGCTGGTCCTGCAAAGCACGGTCGAACAATGAGGCGCATGTCCCTACAAGGTTCGGGGAATAAACGATGATTCGCGCTTTAGTCGAATACTCGCTGAACAACCGCTTCATCGTTCTGGCGGTGGCCATCCTGCTCCTGTTGTGGGGCGCGCTCTCTTTTCACAACCTGCCGGTGGAAGCCTATCCGGATGTGGCCAACAATTACGTGCAGATCATCACGCAGTGGCCGGGGCGCGCGGCGGAGGAAGTCGAGCAGCAAGTCACCATTCCCATCGAAATTCAGATGAACGGCATCCCGCACATGGAACATCTGCGGTCGGTATCGATTTTTGGACTTTCCTCGGTGACGTTGATTTTCGACGATGAGTCCAGCAACGATTGGAACCGTCAGAAAGCGCTGGAGCGGCTTGGGCAAGTCACGCTTCCCGCCGGCCTGATGCCACAGATGGGAACGGACTGGAGCCCAGTGGGGCAGATTTTCTGGTACACGGTAAAAAGCACAAATCCCAAATATGACCTCATGGAACTGAAGTCCATCGAGGACTGGACGCTCGAGAAGCAATTCAAGTCTGTGCCCAACGTTGTCGACGTTTCAAGCTTCGGAGGAACGACACGCGAATACCAGGTGCGCGTGGATCCCACCAAGCTGGTGGCCTATGGACTGAGCATCGGCCAAGTGGAGCAGCAACTTGCAAGCAATAACGTGAATGCGGGCGGCAGTTTTCTGGAATCGGGCTTACAAGAGATTAACGTACGGGCGGTGGGCCTCTTCAACAACGTGCAGGACATCGAACAGACCGTGCTGACCACGAAGAACGGGACGGCTTTGCGGGTTAAAGACATTGCCGTGGTGACGCAGGCGCCGAAAATCCGCCTGGGACAAATCGGGAAGGCTATTCACCGCGCGGATGGAACGGTGATTGACAACGAGGATGTTGTCGAAGGCATCGTGCTGTTGCGCAAAGGGGCGGAATCCGACTCGACGCTCAAAGCCATCGAGGAAAAAGTAAAAGAGCTCAACGAGCGAATACTGCCGCCGGGCGTGAAGGTGGTGCCTTTCCTGGACCGCAGCGATCTGCTCCATTTCACGACGCACACGGTCTTGCACAACCTGACGGAAGGAATTCTGCTGGTTTCGATCATCCTTTTTCTCTTCCTAGGCAACGTGCGAGGCTCGTTTATTGTCGCGCTGACGATTCCCTTCTCCCTGCTCTTCGCCTCCATCTGTCTGGAGCTGAACAAAATCCCGGCGAACCTGCTTTCGCTCGGGGCGCTCGACTTTGGCATGGTGGTCGATGGAGCAGTGGTGATGGTGGAGAACATCGTCCGCCATCTTAGCCTGCGTGAGAATTCCATCAAGACGCCGATGGAGCGCATTCGGGATGCCGCGCATGAAGTGCAGCGGCCCGTTTTCTACGCGATCGCGATCATCATCACGGCGTATATGCCGATTTTTACCTTGCAGCGCGTGGAAGGGCGCTTGTTCAAGCCGATGGCGTGGACTGTGGCCTTCGCGCTGCTGGGAGCGTTGATCTTCTCGATTGTGATCGCGCCTGTGCTTTCCAGTGCCTTGTTCCGCGGCGGCGTGAAGGAGTGGCGCAATCCGGTGATGGTTTTTCTCAAGGAGCATTACCGGCATGGCGTGCGTTGGGCCATCGAGCACCGCTTCATAACCGTGGGCCTTGCGGGAGCCTGTTTCTTGGGTGCCGTTCTTATGGCTTATGGAGGGTTCATCGGATCGGAATTTCTGCCGCACCTCGACGAAGGAGCAATCTGGGCGCGCGGCACGCTGGCGCCGAGCACCGGACCCACCGAAGGCACGAGGATCATGAATCAGGCGCGCGTGATTCTTGCCAGCTTTCCGGAAGTGACGAAAGTGGTCTCGCAGATCGGCCGGCCCGATGACGGAACGGACACCACGGGGTTTTTCAACACGGAGTATTTTGTCGACTTGAAACCGAAGGAGAAATGGCGGGGCGTCTTCCACGAGGATAAAGACAGACTCATTGCCGCGATGGACCGGGAGCTGAGCAAGATTCCCGGCGTGTTGTGGAACTTCTCGCAGCCCATATCGGACAACATGGAAGAAGCGGTTAGCGGCGTCAAAGGCGAACTGGCCGTGAAGATGTACGGCGACGACCTGAAACTTCTGGAAGACAAAGCCGGCGAAATTGTGGAAGTAATGCGCAAGATCAACGGGATTGAAGATCTTGGATTGTTCCGCGTGCTGGGGCAGCCGAACCTGAATGTTTCGGTGGACCGCAAACAAGCCGCGCGCCATGGAATTAATGTCAGCGACGTCCAGGACGCGGTGGAAACCGCGGTGGGCGGCAAAGCGGTAAGCCAGGTTTTGCAGGGCGAGCAGCGCTACGATCTGGTGGTGCGTTATCAGGCCTCTTATCGCAAGACCATGGAAGCCATTGAAAACATCCGGCTGCTGGCTCCATCCGGGGAGCGCGTGTCGCTGGCGCAGGTGGCGAAAATCGAAGTGCACGATGGGGCTTCGGAGGTCTACCGCGAGGAGAACTCACGTTACGTCGCGATCAAGTACAGTGTTCGAGGGCGCGATTTAGGCGGAGCAGTCGAAGAAGCCATCAAGAAGGTCGGAGAGCAAGTGAAGCTTCCGGTCGGATATCACATTGATTGGGCGGGTGAGTACGAAAGCCAGAAGCGCTCGGAGAAGCGGTTGTTGCTGGTACTGCCGCTCACAATTCTGGGCATTTTCGTGATTTTGTATACTATGTTCAGTTCCGCGAAA
>Ga0210410_10005050_pt1 | contig 11532 bp, 6 predicted proteins | sample IncBWC4MmetaG_FD_161058 | JGI IMG/M metagenome (GOLD analysis project Ga0210410, IMG submission 161058) | Forest soil microbial communities from Barre Woods Harvard Forest LTER site, Petersham, Massachusetts, United States - Inc-BW-C-4-M | ecosystem: Environmental > Terrestrial > Soil >... | reverse complement strand
TGGTCCAGAAGACGTTGATCGACGGCCGTGTGTACTTTGACCGCCAGCGCGATATCGCCGACCGGCCCGTCCGTGAAAAGGAAAAGAAAGCGCTGCTCGAAAAAGAGAAGAAGAGCGAGAAAAAGCCGGAGGCGGCCGAAGCCGGCAAGAAGCCCGGTGAGAAGAAATCTGAAGAGAAGAAGCCGGAAGAGAAACCTAAGCCGCCGCAAGCTGGCACTGTTTTCGGAGGTGCGCGTTGAAGCCTCCTATTTTGCAGCGCGCTTACCTCACTCTCCTTTGCTCACTAATGCTTTGTTTTCCGAAGACGGTTAGTGCGCAAGCTCAGGCGACGACTTACGCAATCACGCACGCGAAAATCTTCACCCTCTCCGGCGCCCCGATTGACGATGGCACCATCGTGATTCAAAACGGCAAGATCGCAAACGTGGGAGCCGCCGTGGAAGTCCCGGCAGGCGCGCAGGTGATCGACGGCAAGGGTCTGCAGGTGTATCCCGGCCTGTTCGATCCCATCACGCAGATGGGTTTGCGCGAAATTGGCGCGGTCAGCGCCACCGTTGATTCTGCCGAAACGGGGCAGTTCAATCCGGACGTGGTCGCGGCAGAGGCCGTTCTGCCTTCGAGCGAACATATTCCCGTGACCCGCGCCGCTGGCATCACCGAGGTTCTCGCAGTCCCCGCGAGCGGAGGTATGGATTCTGGAGGCTCGTCCGGCATTTTGGGCGGACAGGCGTCCGCGATTCACATGGCCGGCTGGACCATCAGTGACATGCTCATCCAGAAGAGCGTGGCGATGGTGCTGAACTGGCCGGAAATCGAAACACAGACATTCGACTTTTCCACGTTTTCCAGAAAGCAAAAACCTTACAACGACGCCAAGCAGGAATACGAGAAGCAAGTAACCGAGCTCACCGATTGGATCGAGCGCGCCCGCCATTACGCGCAAGCGATGGGTCACGGTGGCCCTGGGGATTTTCAACGCGACGTCAAGCTGGAGGCGCTGGTACCGGTCACACGCGGATCGCTGCCCGTGCTGGTATTTGCGGACAAAGCGCGCGACATTCGCAGCGCCGTGGATTTCTGCGAAAAGCAAAAACTGAAAATGATTCTCGCTGGTGGCGCCGAAGCGTACAAGGTAAAGGACCTGCTACGCTCAAAGAGCATCCCTGTAATTCTTGGCCCCACGCTGACGCTCCCGCGCGAAGAAGACGATCCGTATGACCGTTTGCTCACGCAGCCCGCGGAGTTGGCGGCCGCCGGCGTAAAATTTGCTTTCGGCAGCTTCGACAATTCTTTTGCGCGCCGCTTGGGCCAACAAGCGGCCAACGCCGTGGCCTATGGTCTTCCCTATGACGAAGCACTGAAGGCCGTGACCCTGTATCCAGCCGAGATTTTTGGCCTGGCCGATCAAGTCGGCACGCTCGAGAGCGGTAAGATCGCCAACGTCATCGTGACCAACGGTGATCCGCTCGAACTCACCACCGAGGTGCGCTATCTGTTCATCAAGGGGCAGCTCACTTCGCTGGACAACAAACACAAAGCGCTGTATGAGAAGTATTTGAATCGTCCTAAAGCTAAATAACATTCCCGTCAGGGATCTGCGTATAGCCGCGCCCTAGCGGCACGAATTGGTACCGGCTGGCTCTTTGCGGCGGAAACGTCTGTGCGTGGACCGCGTCTGATAGTCTAGAACCCAGCAAACTCCGGGAGTCCTCATGGATACAATCCTGCATGACCTACGCTATGCATTTCGCGTGCTTGCACGGAATCCCGGTTTTACTGCCATCGCGATCCTCACCCTGGCCCTCGGGATCGGCGCGAACACCGCGATTTTTAGCGTTGTAAACGCTGTGCTGCTGCGTCCCCTGGAATTCCGCGATGCGGGCCGCTTGGTGATCGTCGCTGAGAAAAGCTCTTTTCCAGTCATTTCGACTTCCTACCAAAACTGGCTCGATTGGCGCGCGGAGAGCCATTCGTTCGACTCCATCGAGGGCACAAGGGGCACGACATTGACTCTCACAGGAGCAGGAGAACCCGAGCGGCTGAACGCGCGAATGGCGACCGCGGGTCTTTTCCCCCTGCTTGGCGTAAATACGGTTGCGGGGCGCATGTTTAATGCGGATGAAGATCGTGCCGGTGGGGCGCCTGTAGTTTTGCTCAGTTATGGTTTATGGCAACGACGCTTCGGGAGTTTACAAGATATTCTCGGCAAACCAATCGATTTGGACTCCCGGCCGTACACCGTGATTGGCGTGTTGCCTCCTAATTTTCAAGTCTTGCAGCCCGCCGACGTTTTCGTGCCCTTCACGCCGTGGGCGAAGACTTTGCCCGATGATCGCAACTGGCATCCCGGCATCATTGCTATCGCACGACTGAAACCCGGGACGTCCCGCCAGCAAGCGCGCAGCGAAATGGTGGCAATCACCAAGCGTCTCGAGCAGCAGTATCCGGACTACAATACCGGAACTAGCGCGGACATTGTTGGTCTGCAGGAACAGATGGTGCAAAATGTTCGCCCCGCGCTGATGCTTCTTCTGGGTGCTGTCAGTTTCGTTCTGCTAATCGCGTGCGTCAACGTAGCCAATCTTCTGCTGGCGCGCTCCGTCTCACGTGGACGTGAAGTTGCTATCCGCACCTCGATGGGCGCGAGCCGCGGACGCATCGTTCGCCAACTGCTGACGGAGAGTGTCTTGGTCTCGCTGGCAGGTGGCCTCTTGGGTTTATTTCTGGCATCCGCCACGCTCGATCCTTTGCTAAGAATTGCCGCCGGTAGCATTCCCCAAGTGTTTCCCATCGCGCTCGATCGCTCGGTCTTAGTCTTCACGTTAGTGCTGTCTGTTGCCACCGGTTTGGTGTTCGGTCTCGTGCCCGCGCTCCGGACCGCGAAGCTCGATTTGCGCGAAAGGCTGAACGAAGGTTCGCGCGGGTCCACCGCCGGACCGGGCCAGCATCGGTTGCGCGCTGTGCTCGTGGCTACGGAAATTGCCCTCGCCATGCTGCTTCTTGTCGGGGCCGGATTGCTGCTCCGGAGCTTTTCCCGGCTGCAAGACGTTCCGCCGGGCTTTCAGGCCGATCATCTCCTCGTCGCTGATATTCCTCTATCACAAAATGCCTACGCCAAGCCCGAACAGCGTTTTGAGTTTTTCGATCGGCTGGTTGAACGCTCGAAGACTCTCCCCGGAGTACGTTCCGCCGCGGCCGCCTCCTTCCTCCCTGTGAGCGGCGGCGGCAGCATCATCCATTTCAACATTTACGGACGCCCGCCTAAGAGCCCGCACGAATTTATTGCCGCCGGCTATCGCACCGTAACGCCGCGTTATTTCGAAACACTTGGCGTGCCGCTGTTGCAGGGCCGCCTGTTCACACCCGCCGACACGGACAAGTCGCCGGCCGTCGTGGTCATCAACGCCGCCATGGCACGCATATTTTTCCCGGGCGAAAATCCCGTCGGCAAACGCATGCAGCTCGGAGCCACGCCGGAAAAGGAAGTTCCCTGGATGGAGGTTGTAGGCGTTGTCGGAGATCTGTTGCAAGGTCTGGATCTGGGGCCCGCCGCCGAAATGTATCTACCTTACCGCCAGGGCGACGCGCTCTTGCCGGTATTCCAAATGTCCGTCGTCCTGCGCACGGCCGCTGATCCCTTGACGCAAGCATCAGCCCTGCGCAGCGCCGTCGCAGAAATCGATCCAAATCAGCCGCTCGTGAAAGTTCGCAGCATGGAAGAGAACATGTCCGCAAGCGTCGCCCAGCCGCGATTTCGCACCTGGCTCATCGGCATTTTCGCGGCCCTGGCGCTTTTGCTCGCTGCCGTCGGCGTCTATGGCGTTATGTCCTACACCGTTACGCAGCGCACCAGCGAGATTGGCATTCGCGTGACCCTTGGGGCTCAATCGACTGATGTTTTCCGCAGTATCGTCGGCGAAGGAGCCCGGATCGCCATGCTCGGCGTCGCCGCCGGCGTGATCGCCGCGCTTGCACTCACGCGCGTGTTGCGAACCTTCTTGTACGGCATCAGCGTCTTCGATCCCGCGACGTTTCTTGGCGTGGCCGTTCTCTTGACACTCATCAGTGTCGCAGCCTGCTACTTTCCCGCGCGACGCGCCATGCGAGTGGACCCCATCGTGGCCTTGCGTTACGAATAGGCGCGACGAATAGGATGGCGGATTGTATAAATCAGAGGAAACCTTTTCCCTCAAACCTGCGTTCCTATCTCTGGGCGCCATGCGAACGCACAACCTCGCCTTAACAGCCGCACTTTGTCTGACCCTTCTTGCCTTAACTGCGTCCGCACAGGACCCGCAAAAGCTCGTCGAGCAATACATAAAGGCTGCCGGCGGCGTCAAGGCGCTTTCTAAGGCCCGAACGATCGCCATTGAAGGGACTTTTTACACGCCTGACGGAAAGGCCGGAACGTACACTCTGAACACGAAGCTGCCCAACCGCTACTACTCCGAACTCGTGGCAGGCGACACGACTTTGATTGAGGCGTACAACGGGAAGTCCGCATGGCGCCGCACCGCGAATGGCGACTTCACTACGATGGTCGGCGTGGAAGGCAGTCAGCTTGAAGCTGCTGGGCAGTACTACAATTCGCACCTCGTGGACGCCAGGAAAAACAAGATCGGCATCGGTTTCGCCAGCTTTTCCAAGGTGCGTGGCAAAGACGCGCTAGAAATTGAAGTGACCACTATGAGCGGCGTGAAGCGGCATGTCTTCTTCGATTCTCAAACGCATCTTATCGTGGAAGAAGCAGCCGTTATCGGCGGGATCGACGGGAAAGTTTTTTACGATGACTACCGCGCTGTCAGTGGCGTGAAAATCCCCTACAAGATCGAGCTGCATCGCGGAGCAGAAAGTTACGACATCACGGTGACCCGCGCGGAAGTAAACGGTTCGGTTGGCGAGCGAGTCTTCGACTTCCCGAAGAAATCGCAAGTCCAGCTGCCCGACTTGAAGGCGCTGTTCAAGGAGATTGACGAAAACCAGAAGGCCATCGACAAAATCAAGGAGAATTACGCCGGCACGCGCAGCGAAGAGGAAACCGAATACGACAAGACCGGAAAAATCAGCAAGCGCGAGCTGCGCGAGTCTACTTTCTTCTATTTGAGCGGACAGGAAGTCTCCACCTTGGTCAAGAAAGATGGCAAGCCACTCAGCGACGAAGAGCAAAAGAAAGAGAACGCTAGAGTGCAAAAAGAAATTCAAGATATCGAGAAGCACGATGCAAAAAAAGAGGCCAAGGAGGAGAAAGCCAAGGAGGAAGGGAAGGACAAGGGAGGTGACGATGAACCTGGCATCGAGATATTCCTTCGCGCATCCCAATTTGTGAATCCTCGGCACGAGCGCTTCCGCGGCCAAGACGTCCTGGTCTTTGACTTCGAGCCCAATCCTGAATTCAAGCCGCACAAATTAGTGGAGAAAGTAGTACACGAACTGGCCGGCGTTGTTTGGATTGACGAAAAGGCCCATGACGTCGCGCGCCTCGAAGCCTACTTTGTGGGAGATTTTCGTTTTGGCGGCGGCGTAATTGCCAACCTGCAGAAGGGCACAAGTTTTGTCTTCGAGCAAGCCTACATTAACGACGAGGTCTGGTTGCCAACGTACGAAGAGGCTCACGTCGGCGTGCGCGTGCTGCTGGTGAAGGCTTTCAAGGTCAACGAAGTAACGCGGTATTCCGACTACAAGAAATTCAACGTTGAGAGCATTGCTGCTATTGGCAAGCCCAAAGGGGCAGCGGCTGACGCCGAGATCACTCTGCCTGCCACGGTTCCAAAGCCCGAATAAGGCAAATACCGGATCGCGAAGTGCAACTTCAGCTTTTGCTGGTTGCAACGCTACGGTCCAACACCTCGCGCACTTTCTCGGTAAGCCCGCTCGGAGTGAACGGCTTCTGCAGGAACGCCATGCCATCCTCCAGCATTGCCCCCTGAGCCGTTCCTTGCGCCATGATGTTGTACGTGTAGCCAGACATGTACAGCACGCGCATCTTCGGATGCTGCGCCGTCAAACGCTTCGCCAAGTCCCGTCCGCTGATTCCCGGCAAAATCAAATCGGTCAACAACAAATGAATCTCCGCTCCATGCTTCCCGCACGTGCTCTCCGCGTCTTCGGGGCTCGAGGTCACGAGCACGGTATATCCTTTGTCAGACAGCGCCATCCGCGCAAGTTCGCGCACCTGCGGCTGATCTTCCACAAGCAAAATAGTCTCTGAACCATTCTGCTCTCCGCTCACCGCCGTAATCGCAGGAAGCGTCTCCGGCGCCTGTTCCACGCGAGGCAGATACACCTTGAACGACGATCCGCGCCCCACCTCGCTGTACACCCAAATGTACCCGCCGCTTTGCTTCACAATGCCATACACCGTCGAAAGCCCGAGCCCTGTGCCCCGTCCACTTTCTTTCGTCGTGTAGAAAGGCTCGAAAATATGCGCCACTGTCTCAGGGCTCATCCCTGTTCCCGTGTCAGAAACGGCCAGCATCACATAACGCCCCGGTTTAACCGTCGCATGGTCGCTCGCGTATGCTTCGTCCAGATCCACGTTCGCCGTTTCCACCGTGAGCCGCCCGCCCTTTGGCATGGCGTCGCGGGCATTCACCACCAAATTCATAATCACTTGTTCCATCTGCCCAGGATCCGCTTTGATCGTCCCAATGTCTTTCCCCGGAATGGTGGACATACCGATTTCTTCGTCCATCAAGCGTCGTAGCAGCTTGTCCAATCCCAGCACGATACTGTTCAAGTCCAATAGCTTCGGCTGCAATACCTGGCGCCGGCTAAACGCCAGCAGTTGCCGTACCAGCGTGCTCGCGCGCTCCGACGCGTCTTCAATGCGCTCGACGTCTGCTTGCAGCTCCGGCGAAATCCTCGGCCGGTTCAGGGCCAGCTCCGTATAGCCTTTGATGATCGTCAGCAGGTTGTTGAAATCGTGCGCGATTCCGCCCGCCAACCTGCCGATCGCTTCCATCCGCCGCGACTGCTGCAATTGCGTCTCAAGCTGCTTGCGCTCTGTTATGTCTACAATGATTCCTTCCATCAATGGATGGGAGCCGCTTCCCTCCACCACTACGGCTGTGTCGCTCACCCAAATTACGCGCCCATCTTTGCGGACGATTCGATATTCCGCCTGGAAGCGTTCCCCGCGCTGGCTCGCCGCCTCCGCGCCTTCCACGACGTTGTGATCTTCCGGGTGAACATGCTTCGTCCACGCCCGCGAATCCGTCAGCCACTCTTCGGCCGAAAATCCAAACATCGTCTCCACCTGCGGGCTGACGTAGAGCCATTCTCCATGTATTCCCAGCTCAGCAATGTAGCTGATGGCTGCCACTTGCTCGACCAGCATGCGATACTTCGCCTCCGCGTGCGCACGCGCGTTTTCCGCCTCTCGCCTGGCCGTCAAGTCGCGGCTTACGCAAACCACGCCGCCGTCCGGCAAGCTCGTGATCGTCATTTCCACGGGCAGCGCGCTCCCGTCGCGCCGGTGGATATTTAGAGGCCCCTGCCATTTACCGCTGTTGCGGAGTGCTTCGCGGATCTCCTCCTCCGCGGTTGTAACGTCCTGCGGCGCGTAGATATTCCGCCACGGCATGCCGATGATAGATTCCGTTGCCTCGTGCCCCATCATCTGTGCGAAAGCAGCATTCGCGTACGAGTGCGCGCCTTTAGCATCCACGATCGCAATTCCGTTCACTGCCGAGTCCATTGCACGATTGTGCCGCTCTAACGTGTCTTCGGCCCGGCTCTGTCGATACTGTGTGACTCCCAGCCGCACCGCGTAACACACAATGGAAACGCCTAGCAGCGTGAACCGGAGAGCGCGCCATTCCGTTCCGAGCTGCGCGACCTGCAGCAAAACAATCAGCGGCGCGATCACCAGTGTCGAATTATCAAGCACCAGCTCGCCAAATCTTTTTCGCCGTACGCGTTGTGCGCCTGGCACTGTGGGCGCGGGTCGCCAATTCGCCGCCCACAATGCTGCCCCCAGCAGCGGCACCGTCCATCCGAGGTCACACCACGTTCCCGTCGGACTAGCATTGTCTGTCTGTAGGTAATCCGCGCCTCCAGCGCACACCGCATACGCCAACAAGTACATCGCGAAGCCTTGGTAGAGTTTTCGAATCTGGCTCGATCTCGCGCGGATCGCTTGTGCCAGGGCGAGCAATACCAGTGTCGTGTTTTCGCCGACTTCCACCCACATCTCGCGCAGGTAGGCGCTGCGCGCATCCAGGTGGTATGACGGTATGTAGTAGAACCGAAGAAAAATAAAAAAGAAGACGATGGCGATTTGGACGAAATCGAGTGCGGATTCCAGGTCCAGTGCCGAGGAATCTTTGTCCTGGTTTAAAAACACGGCCAGCGCGAAGAAGATCGATTGCGTGCCGAACAGAAATCGCACGACGGAGTCAGTGGGCGGCTCCATATGCAGCACGATTTCGTAGTACATCCACCCGAGGTTCGCCACGCCCCAGATAGCCAATCCGCATGCGACGAGCCGCCAGAACCGCCGGCTCAGTCCAGTGGCGCGTCGTGAGGCGAAAAGCGACGCAGCAACGGCTAGCCCGCACGAGACGATCTGCAGCAGGTTTCCAACAAGCGACCCAGCGAGTGACGTCCCAAGCGTCAGCACCGCCGCGATGTGCAGCGCAATAATGGCGAGCGCCAAGACAAACAGCTTTCGGAACATCCCAAGCTGCTCCTTACACCGCGGTTGATATATCGCCTGCGATAGAAGTGTAAGGTAAACGCTTAACCCAACTAAAGCTCTGCGTACCCTTACGTACCTCAAGAGCAAACAGGTCCCGCTACCAGATCAGCGTTACAATCCCGTCATGGCCTCAGCCGGTACTCGCGGTTCGGCCCCAATCGGCAATTTTGGGTTTGCTTGGATCCTGCTGTGTCTTGCCTTTTGTGTTCACGTAACGGACGAGGCGCTTACGGGCTTTCTCGGTGTTTACAACCCTACCGTTATCGCTATGCGTGAACGATTCGGCTGGTTCCTGATGCCCACATTCGAATATCGTGAATGGTTAGTTGGGCTCACCCTTATCAATTTAGTCCTACTGGCGCTCACGGCGTTCGCCTATCGCAATGCACGCGGCCTACGTCCCCTGGCCTATTTTTTCGCCGGTATCATGCTGCTCAATGGGATGGGGCACACCATTTTTACGCTGCTGGGCCAGACCGTGCCTTCGGTCCGGTTCACGCGACCAGCTCCAGGCTTCTATTCGTCGCCTTTTCTGCTTATTACTTCGATCTACTTGTTTGTGCGGCTGCGCAGCACAAGCAACACATAGTCAGGTGAGGGTGGTTGAATACTGCTCGCTAGCGGCCTTCGAACGGATACCGATCTTGCGCCTGCACCGCCGCCGCCACATTGCGCCGCAACGCAATCGTGTCCACTGGCGCGCGCTTGCCAAACCGCTTCAGGACCGCCATCTGCGTTGTCAGCATGTCGCCTTCATTCGCGGCCGTTACGGCCCGCTTGGCTTCGTGCTCAACGCGTTCCGCGGCCTCGGCGATAAACACCCGCGCCGCATCGATCAGCGTCTGCGTAGAGGATTCGCCCTTCGCCGTGGCAGCTTTTTGCGCGCGCAGCAGGCAAGACTCCATCGCATAGATCTCCATCACTATGTTTGATAGCGCGGCGATCAGTTCTTGCTCCTCCGCCAATTTTTCCCGGAACTTCTGTACCGCTCCGCCGGCCGCCTGCAAAAACATTTTCTTCGCGTTCGCCAGCACTCGCTCTTCGTCGGCAAGCACACCTTCGGGCGCGTCCTCGAAAGAAGGGCCGGCCAGAATTTCATCGGCCAGCTTCATCGCCGCCGGAATTAGTGGCAGTTGCCCGCCCATCGCGCGCTTCATCAGCATCTGAATGATTAGCATGCGATTTATTTCGTTTGTGCCCTCGAAAATTCGGTTGATGCGCGAATCGCGATACGCGCGGCACACTGGATACTCCTCATGGAATCCATAGCCGCCGAAAATCTGCACCCCCTCATCCACAACGTAGTCCAGCATTTCGCTGCCATACACCTTGGCGATAGAGCTCTCGATCGCGTATTCCTCCAGCACTTTCATTGCGCTCTGGATCTTGTCCCCGCCGGAAACGGAAGCCGCCGACATCGCCGCTTCAATATTTCCCGCCGAGCGGTACACCATCGACTCTACCGCGAAAATCTGGATGGCCATCTCCGCCAACTTTTCGCGTATCAACCCAAAATCGCCGATTTGCTTGCCGAACGCCTTACGCTCCTTGGCATATTTTGAGGACGTCGCCAGCACGTTCTTTGCCCCACCCACACACGATGCCCCGAGCGTGAATCGTCCGGCGTTTAGAACATTGAATGCCACGATGTGCCCGCGCCCAATTTCGTGCAGCACGTTTTCCTTCGGCACCTTGCAGTTCTCCAGAAAAATCGGTGTCGTCGAACTCCCGTGAATTCCCATCTTGTGTTCTTCGTTACCCGGCTTGAACCCCGGAAACGTGCGCTCCACGATGAACGCTGTAAATTTTTCGCCATTTATCTTTGCAAACACGATGTAAACGTCGGCGAAACCGCCATTCGTGATCCACATCTTCTGACCGTTCAGAATGTAATGCGTGCCTTCGGTATTAAGCTCGGCGCGCGTCAGCGAATTCTGTGCGTCCGATCCGGCCTGCGGCTCCGATAAGCAATAAGCCCCGATCAGCTCGCCGGTCGCCAGCTTCGGCAAATATTTCTTCTTCTGCTCTTCCGTTCCGAAATAAACGATTGGCAGCGTGCCGATGCCCGCATGCGCTCCATGCGTCACCGCAAATCCGCCATAGATCGACAATTTTTCCGTGAGCACCGTGGTCGCAATCTTGTCGAGCCCCGCTCCGCCGTACTCCTCCGGCACGCCGCCGCCCATCAGGCCCAACTCGCCGCCCTTTTTCACGAGCGACGGCATTAGGCCGGCCTTCTTGTTCTCCAAATCCTTCGCAAGCGGCAGCACTTCCTTCACGACAAACTCTTCCGCCGTTTGCCCAATCAACTTTTGGTCATCAGTAAGATCCGCAGGCGTAAACACATCGCTTGGCAGCGGCGATTCCAGCAAAAAGCTCCCGCCCTTAGCAGCCGGCTTCGTAAACGTTGCAGTCGCCATGGTTGTTCTCTTTCTTTGGAATAACTATCTTGGCCATTACGCAAGACAATTCTACACCCGGGGTCCCCAGAAGCGCAGGGCGGAGTCCGCGGAGCCCCGCGCCGTTTCTGCGATATCTCATAGCCATCGTCACCCACCGCCGCCCAAAAGGCTATAGACCAATAGTCCCAACACCACCATCGTTATCAGCACATACGTCCGGTCCCGCTGATACAGGAATGCCACCACGGAAAACGCCACCCGCGCAATCGGCGTGGCAATCAGGATCAACAACCCAAACTGAATCAACCCTCTCCCGCGCAGCGCCAGCGCCTCATGGATAATCCCTGGAACGGTGCGCAGTTCCTCTGGCTCGCCTTGAAATACCCGATAATCCGTAACCGGCTCCGGGTGCCGCACAACGTAAACCACGCC
>Ga0210410_10005049_pt1 | contig 11533 bp, 7 predicted proteins | sample IncBWC4MmetaG_FD_161058 | JGI IMG/M metagenome (GOLD analysis project Ga0210410, IMG submission 161058) | Forest soil microbial communities from Barre Woods Harvard Forest LTER site, Petersham, Massachusetts, United States - Inc-BW-C-4-M | ecosystem: Environmental > Terrestrial > Soil >... | reverse complement strand
GGGCGGCGTTTGAAAAGGGCGCATGGCGGAAGATGTCGGCTTCGGCGCGCGGCGTGTTGATGAACAAGCTGGCGGATTTGATCGAGAAGAACGCGGAAGAGCTGGCGGAACTGGAATCGCTGGATAACGGGAAGCCGTACCAGGTGGCGCTGACGGCGGATTTGCCGCTGACGATCGCGTGTTACCGGTACTACGCGGGATGGGCGGACAAGATTCAGGGTAAGACGATCCCTGTGCAGGGGCGGTATTTCACTTATACGAAGCACGAGCCGGTGGGCGTGGTCGGGCAGATTATTCCGTGGAATTTTCCGCTGCTGATGCAGGCGTGGAAATTGGGGCCGGCGCTGGCGGCGGGTTGCACGTCGGTGCTGAAGCCGGCGGAGCAGACGCCGCTGACGGCGCTGCGCGTGGGCGAATTGATGCTAGAGGCGGGATTCCCGGATGGCGTGGTGAACATGCTGCCGGGGTACGGGCCGACGGCGGGCGCGGCGATTTCGCGGCACATGGATGTGGACAAAGTGGCGTTCACCGGGTCGACGGAAGTGGGGCACCTGATTATGCGGGCGGCGGCGGATTCGAACTTGAAGCGAGTGACGCTGGAACTGGGCGGGAAGAGCCCGAACATTGTGTTTGCGGACGCGGACATGGACAAGGCGATTGAAGGGGCGCACTTTGCACTGTTCTTCAACCAGGGGCAGTGCTGCTGCGCTGGATCGCGCTTGTTTGTGGAGGAGAAGTGCTACGACGAGTTCGTGGAGAAGAGCGCGGCGCGGGCGAAGAAGCGGACGGTGGGCAATCCGTTCGACAAAAAGACGGAACAGGGCCCACAGGTGGACCAGGAGCAATTTAACAAGGTGATGGGATACATCGAGGCCGGGAAGAAGGACAAGGCTAAACTGGTGGCGGGGGGAAACCGCGTGGGCGATAAGGGATACTTTATCGAGCCAACTGTGTTCGCCGACGTGCAGGACAACATGAAGATCGCGCAGGAGGAGATTTTCGGGCCAGTGATGTCGATCTTGAAGTTCAAGGACGTTTCGGAAGTGGTGGAGCGGGCGAACAAGTCGCTGTATGGATTGGCAGCGGCGGTTTGGACGCAGGACATCACAAAGGCCCATGCGATCGCGGATGGCGTGCGTGCGGGGACAGTGTGGGTGAATTGCTATGACGTGTTCGACGCCGCGGCGCCGTTTGGCGGGTTCAAGCAGTCCGGGATTGGACGGGAGTTGGGAGAGTATGGGTTGGCGAATTATACGGAGGTTAAGACGGTTACGGTGAAGCTGTAGGGGAGACTACAGTCGACAGTCTACAGTCTACGGCTCGGAACGGAAGAGAAGAAGGCGGCGTAAAGCCGCCCCTACACAAGAAGAGTTGAAGAAGATAGGATGGGTTGCTAAGGGGTCCAGTTTGCTGGGCCCCTCTTTTTTATGGCGATTGCTACGCGACAATATGAGGCTCGGGATTTCGGGCGGCTGCATAAGCTGGATCAGGAGTGCTTTGCGCCTGGGATTTCGTACAGCAAGTGGTCGATGCATTATTATTTGAGTTTGCCGGGAGCGGATTGCCTGGTGGCGGAAGAGGGGAAGGAGATCGCGGGATTTATTCTGGCGGAGGAGAACCCGCCGCTGGGGCACATTATTACGCTGGATGTGGCGGAGCGATTCCGGCGAAGAGGGGTGGGAACGATGCTGCTGCGGGAGATGGAGCAGCATTTTGCGTTTCAGGGGGTGCAGTCGGTGTTGTTGGAGACGTCAGTGGAGAACAAGAGCGGGATTGCGTTCTGGGAGCGGCATGGATATCGTACGGAGGCGGTGGTGAAGAAATATTATTTGGGGAAGATCGATGCGTATGAGATGAGGAAGAAATTGGAAAAGGGAAAATAGAAGATGGAAGGAAGTGGCGAGTGGCGAGCGAAGAAAAGATCACGCAGAGGCGCAGAGGACGCAGAGTTTCACAGAGAAGAAATGCCGAGTAAACGCAGACCGAATTTGATCGTCGTGAGAAAGAGATTGGGATTCGTTTCCGGACGGGTGATTTTCCATCTGGGGAGGAGTGTGTCGCGCCTACGGCGCTTGAGGAAATTGTCGATTTTGTACCCAGCCCTTACGGGCTGGGCTAACTTCTGCCGCGCCTCTGGCGCTCAGGAAAGAAAACTACCAGGAGAGAATGCGTGAGCGATTACTTGTTGAGTGTGATTTTGGGGGTGGTGGAGGGGTTGACGGAGTTTTTGCCGGTCAGTTCGACGGCGCATTTGCGGATTACGGAAGCGCTGATGCACATTGACCTGGGTAGCGGATACTGGAAGATGTACACGATTGTGATTCAGTTGGGGGCGATCCTGACGCTGCCACTTTATTTTCGGGAGAGGATTGCGAAGTTTCTGGCGACGTTTCCGAAGGGGGAGCGCGGCGACCGGACAGTGCTGACACATCCGTTGAGCCTAGTGATTATCGCGTTTGTGGTGACGGCGATACCGGCGTTTTTGATGACGAAGATTATCGGGAAGCATCTGGAGAGTTTGACGATCATCGGAAGCGCGCTGCTGATTGGCGGGATTGTGATGTGGTTGGTGGATGCGCGGAATGCGAAGGCGGAGGCGGCGGGAGAGAAGACCGGCGGCGGGGTGATCCGAATTTGGCATATGGAGGATATGAGCCTGGGGCAGGCGGTTTGGATTGGGGCTTGCCAGATTTTGTCGGCGGTGTTCCCGGGGACTTCGCGGTCGATGTCGACGATTGCGGGGGGACAGTTGGCGGGGATGTCGCGGGCTTCGGCGCTGGAGTTTTCGTTTTTTCTATCAATACCGACAATGGTGGTGGCTACCTGTTACGACTTGCTGAAGTCGGTGGTGGGGAAACATGCGGATGCGATTTCGGTTGCGCATATTGATTCGCATGGGTGGATTGTTCTGGGGATTGGATTTGTGGTGTCGTTTATTGTGGCGTATGGATCGGTGGCGTGGTTTATGAGTTATGTGCGGCGGAGGGGGTTTGCGCCATTTGCGATTTACAGGATTGTTTTGGGGGTGGCGGTTTTGTATTTTGCTTCGCGGATGGGGTGAGGTTGGAAAATAGAAAATGGTGGCGAGTGGCGAAAGAAGGTCAAAAGATAACGCAGAGGCGCTGAGTTCGCAGTGGGGACGCAGAGAAGAGGAAGATTTAACACAGAGGACACAGAGGTCGGAGCGCAGAGGGCACCGAGAAGAGGACAGCAGATCCCTCCACTCCGGCCCGGCAAGAAGCGCCGGGCCTCCGGTCGGGATGACACTTTTTGAGGCAAGACCGGGGGATTTGAGTTTGGAAACATGGTGGAAGACAGGCTTGTGCAGGGGCACAGGTTTGTTATGATTTGGACGTTCCTCGTGAGCGGGCGCCGCAGCGCCAACGCCTGCTTGTGACACTCAGCCTTCCCCAAATGCTGAGGAGAAATACGTGCGCTTCCTTACACCTACTGAAAATAAGCGGCTCAATGAGCTAATTGGATTTTTGTGCATTGTTGCGGCTGTCCTGGTTGGACTGGCCCTGATTTCCTATTCTCCGCGGGATGCGGCGTTCAACGTGAGCGCGACGGACGGTGCGGATCACATCACTCGCAACTGGATGGGGCCGGTGGGGGCGTATTCCGCCGACCTGCTGTTCCAGATTTTTGGATTTGCGGCGTTTCTGTTACCGGTGGCGGTGGGCATTTTGGGTTACCGGTGGTGCCGCAGCCGGGCGATTGATTCGCAGGCAGCGACGCTCTCTGGGTATGTGCTGCTGATGTTGTCGCTCCCTTCCCTGCTGTCGCTGGTGAAGTTTCCGGAGGTGCGTGGGGCGGTGCCGGCGGGAGGCGTACTGGGTGCGCTGGTATCGCATGGATTGCAGAGTGGGTTTAATTTCGGGGGCGCGCTGTTGGTGGCCGGGGCGCTGCTGGTGGTGTCGCTGTTCATGACGACGAGATTTTCGTTCAGCGGGGCGCATGCCTGGGCGAACGGATCCAAGGGGCCCATCCGGAAGATGGAGAAGATGGGGATCTTGCAGCGGGTGCAGGCGCGCTGGCAGGACTGGCAGGAAGAGCGCGAGCAGGATCGGATGAGGCGGGCGGTGGAAGAGCGGCGGATCGCGGGACGGAAGCCGGTGGCTCCACAGATCGCAGGCAAGGCGCAAACGGAGAAGGAACAGCCGAAGGGAATCAAGCTGGAAGATTTGAGCGACATCTTCAAGAACAGAAAGTCCGCGGCAGTGGCGGAGAAGGATGAGGAGGAAGAGGACGCGAAACACAAGGCGCCGATCATGGTGCTTACGAAGGAGAAGCCCGTCGCTGGCGCTGCGGGTAAAGGCGATTCGAAGGCAACCAAGGGAAATGCGAATTACAAGCTGCCGCCGATCAGTTTGCTGCGCGAGGGCGAAGGCAGCCACAAGCTGGATGAGAATGAGCTGAAATACCGGGCGCGGGCGATTGAGGAGAAGTGCCACGAGTTTGACGTGGAAGGGCGCGTGACGCAGATCAACCCTGGACCGGTGGTGACGACGTTTGAATTCAAGCCGGAAGCGGGGATCAAGTACAGCCGGATTATTGGCTTGACGGAGGATTTGTGCCTGGCACTGCAGGCGGAGTCAATTCTGATCGAGCGCATCCCGGGGAAATCGACGATCGGGATTGAGGTGCCGAACGACAAGCGAGAGACGATTGCGCTGCGGGAGATTATCGAGGCGCAGGAGTTTTCGAATTCGCCGAGCAAGCTGACGCTGGCGATGGGGCGGGATTTGCACGGGCGGATCCGGGTGACGGACCTGGCATCGATGCCACACTTGCTGATTGCGGGGTCGACGGGCACGGGCAAGAGCGTGTTCATCAATTCGCTGATGATGTCGATCCTGTACAAAGCGACGCCGGACGAAGTGAAGATGGTGCTGGTGGACCCGAAGCGGCTGGAGCTTAATTTGTACGAGGGGATTCCACACTTGATCGCGCCGGTGGTGACGGATCCGAAGATAGCGTCAAACGTGTTGCGGAATGCGACGCGAGAGATGGAGAACCGCCTGAAGCTGCTGGCGCAGCGCGGCGTGAGGAATATCGACCAGTACAACCGGACGTTCCAGAAGCAGCAGCCGCTTTCGCTGTTTGAGAACGCGCCAGAGAGCGAGCACAAGCCGCTTCCCTACCTGATGATCATCATTGACGAGTTGGCGGACCTGATGATGGTGGATACGAATAACGTGGAGGAATCGATCACGCGGCTGGCACAGATGGCGCGCGCGGTGGGCATTCACTTGATCCTGGCGACGCAGAGACCGTCGGTGGACGTGATTACCGGGTTGATCAAGGCCAACTTCCCTGCCCGAATTTCTTTCCGCGTGGCGAGCAAGGTGGATTCGCGGACGATTCTGGATTCGAACGGATCGGAATCGCTGCTGGGCAAAGGCGACATGCTGTATTTGCCGGCGGGATCGGCTCGGTTGCACCGGATTCACGGGCCGCTGGTGAGCGAGGATGAGATCGTGAGCGTTTGCGATTTCTGGCGGCAGCAGGCGCAGGCGAAATACAACGAGGCCTTGTTGGAGGCGCCGAAGGACGATGATGGGAAGCCCATCACAAATTCGAAGGGCGGCGGCTCGCAGAGCGCGAGTGGGACGGACGCGGGCGCGGGCGGCGAGGATGTGGATGATGATTTGTATCAGGACGCGGTGCGGATTTGCTGCGAGATGGGGAGAGCGTCCACTTCCACATTGCAGCGTCGGCTGCGCATTGGTTATGGGCGGGCGGCACATTTGATCGATTTGATGGAGAAGGATGGGATTGTGGGACCGCCGGACGGGACTAGGCCGAGAGAGGTGTTGAAGGGGCGGGAATGGATGAAGGAGTTTGACGAGGCGCAGGGGTAGGAAGTGACTGGTGAATAGTGACTGGTGACTGGTGCGGGAGGCGTTGGGTTTGTGGCTTTCGATCGCGGATAGCAGCGAGCAGATAGCAGTTAACAGGAAGCAAGAAACGTGCCCGCGGCGGGCAGCGCGATGAGCGGGCCCTGCGAGGGCCTGAAATTTTTCGGAAAGATTAAGAGCGCTATAGGAATGGTAGAGGATATTGGTGTGTACGTTTAATTTGGGAGAAAAGAGAAGAGAAAAGATAACGCAGAGGAGCCCTTCGCATAATTCGCTCAGGGCAAGCAGAGGGCGCGGAGGAGCAAGAAAAGAGCGGCCCGCCTCGGAAGGCCGGCCCTACATGGCACCGGGGAGAAGCGAAACCCAAGAAGGCGGCCTGAAGCCGCCCCTACACTTCACAGGCTGAAGCCTGTGCTACCGGGATTCGAGAAATTTGCCGAGGAGGGTGGCGGCGTGTTCGCAGAGTTTGCGGTCGTCGAGGCCAAAGGCGGCTGGGAAGTGGGAGTCGATGTCGAGTTCGCCGACGACTTTGCCACGGACGAAGACGGGGACGACGATTTCGGACTTGGTTTCAAGGGAGCAGGCGAGGTAGCGGGAGTCGGAATTGACGTCGTCGACGATGATGGTTTTACCGCTGGAGGCAGCAGCGCCGCAGATGCCCTGGTTGAGGGGAATGCGGGTGTGGGGTGTCATCGTGCCTTTGAAGGGGCCGAGGACGAGCGTGTCGCCGCCTTCCCTTTCGAGCATGTAGAAGCCGACCCAGTTGTAGCGAGTGAGTTTTTCGTGAAAAAGGGCGACGATGGATTTCATGAGGGCATCGCCGGATGCGGCGGATTTGGCGAGCGCGTCGAGTTGGGGAATGATGTCGGAGGATTTCAGGTTTGTGGTGGTCATGGGTACAGCCATTTTATCTTGGGGATTCCTAAAATACCAAAGGCGCCCGCTGCGGACGGAGGCCGGTACAACAGCGGATGCACATAATGATGCGGGGAATTCGGAAATAATTTTGGGTGAGTTTGACACGACTGTGGGCGGACACTAAACTACTAAGGTTGAGCTGCCGGGGTAGCTCATTGGTAGAGCGCCGCCCTGAAAAGGCGGGCGTAGCCAGTTCGATTCTGGCCCCCGGCACCATTGCAACGCCCCAAGAGTGGCAATAATTCCCTCGGTGAATTGTTGGCGGTCAGCGCCCTTCAGGCTTGCCCAAAAACCCGGCAGTTCCCGCATCCCTGATCTCTCGTAGCTGAGTAAGCCGTGCCGGCTTGCCCAAAAAGAACTGTATATAGAACGGTCTGTTCTATTGAGCGCGCAAGCCTTTGAACAGTGGTGTGAACACACCCACGTCGAATACGGGTCCCGGGCCACAGAACCCGGGTCACGCGCAGAGGACGAAGTGCTCAGAGATTAGGCTACTGCGTGCTAGTACTGCACTTAGTCTTAGCTCCTTCGCACGATTGGGGCTACGCGTTCGGGGAAATTTGCCATTGTCCTGACGCCCGTTTGGTGGGATGCTGTTTTTTCCGCGCCGACAGGAGGACCTCCCAAATGTTAATGCGAATCGCTTTCGTGTGTTTGATTGTTGTTGTAACGCTGCCCTTACTTGCCAGCACGTCGCCCGGAAGTCTCACATTCTCGAACACGCCCTTGCTGGTGTCGCCGGGGGCGGGGAGTAGCGAACCGGAGATCGCTATCAGTGGAAACTTCATGGCCATCGTGTCGTTGGGCTCATTCCCGCTGGGGACGCAGCTTTGGACCGGCGATTTCGGCTCCACGCCGGCGCTGCAAGGCTCCATTGACACAGCACTGACGAAGGCCGGATTTGGAGTAGTGTTTGGCGGCGGCGACGCCGATGTGAATCTTAGCTCGACGGGGACGCTGCACGCGACGACGCTAGTAATCCCGGTGAATAAGCCGTTTCGCTCCGCGGAGATCTCGGTTTCGGCGATCCGTTGCGCGAACCCCACCGCGGCCGATTTCAGCGTCAGCAATTGCACGACTCAGATTATTGATTTTGCCGGCAACGATCGCTCCTGGGTCACCTCGGACGGAGCGCATGTGTACATTTCGTACCACGATTCGAAGAACTCTTCTCTAATCCGCGTGCAGCGCTCCGACGATGACGGCCTCACGTGGAGCCGAGTGGGCGATCCGATCACCGGAGCCGGTGGGATCACCGGGAGCAGCACTTTTAACAATATCGCCGGACCGATCGTGGCAGACCCAGTGAGCCATAACGTATACAGCGTTTTCGCTTCCGGTCAGACGGGCATCCTGAAGGCAAAGACCGCATTTTACGACAACGTGTTTGTATCGCGCAGCACCGACGGCGGCAAGCATTGGACGCCGGTGCAGGTTTTTGCGGGGCCTGTGATCAGCACAAACGGAAATGTGTTTCCGGCGATGACCGTGGATGCCACGAATGGCAACGTTTATGCCACGTGGACCAACCTGAGCAGCGCCGGCACGAACGTTTATTTTTCATTTTCCACCGATACCGGAGTGACCTGGTCGGAGGCCGTTATTGTGAACCTTGCGCCGGCAGCAAACACGGCGGTATTTCCCTGGGTAGCCGCCCATTCCGGCGCTGTTGACGTGGTGTATTACGGCACTTCCGCAGCGAGTAAAGACGACCCAAACGCGGTGTGGAACGTCTACCTGGCGCAGACGACGGACAACGGCGCGACTTTTGCGCAAAGCTTGGTCAGCAACACGCCCAACCATATGGGTGTGATCTGCACCAATGGCACCGGCTGCGCGCCGGGAACCCGGAACCTGCTGGACTTGTTCCAGGTGAAAATTGATCCGCTCAACGGCCTGGCCGCTATCGTGTATGTCGACGATACGTTGACAAAAGACAGTTCGGGTAACCCGCTAGCGCAGACGGTCCTGGCACAACAGCACTAGAGCGGCACTCCAAAGGGCCGCGAGGATATTCCCTGGCCAATTAATTACTGGGCAATGGGTGCAGGGTAGGAAAGTGGTCAGTGCTGTTGGAACGAAGCCAGCTTGTGAAGTTCACTGGCTTGCTCGAGCTGATGGTCAAGATTGGACGTCAGCGAAACCGCCCGCGCTGCGACAGTGTTTGTCATAGGAACTAAATGCTATCAGCTTTCGCGAAGGCCTGCCGTCCGCGCTTCGATCTTTGGTGGTGGGCCGCCCCGACCAACTCCCGGATTGCCTCAGCGGTGTTCCCATCGTGCGCGAGCATCCGATAGAAACCAAGAGCTTCCGGAAGCACTGATTTTTGTTTTTCGCCGGGCCGTGATCGCGCCGCGACCCTGAAGTGAACTTGTGGCCGTACCGTGCATGCCGTGCCCCGGCACCATAATTCGCGCTATCGCCTGCCCCCAGAATTCCGCTCCCACACCTTCGAGTCAATCAGCTTCGCCGCCCTAAATGACATGAAGTAGCCATGCCAAACGAGCGGTTCAAGGCTAGAACGCGACACGAACTGGTCTAAGCACTTGAATGCTTCCCTATGCAACAAAGAGAGCAGGTCGGCGCCCGCAAGCGAACGGCGTGACGAGCAACCGCGGGCCGCACTATTGTTACTTCTGACAGTTTCCGCCGGAGACGGAAAGGGGGAGCATCATCAAGAATGCGGGGGTGTGAGCGCAAGTGTTTGAGGATTCCATCCCGTTGGTTGAAAGTTGTTCGCGCCGGAACCAAGGAGAGCCCAAATGAATTCGAATATCAGACGCCTGGGGATCATTTGTGTTTTAGCGATTTCGACAATTTTCCCGGCCCTGGCGCAAAATCCCGAACTTCAGGAGAAGCTTGCAGCCGTGAAGCAAGCCGCCGCGGAGAACAAGCAGAAACTCCGGCAGTATCAATGGATAGAAACGACGCAGCTCACCTTGAAGGGCGACGCAAAGCCACCGACGAAGAACAGTTGCGTGTATGGCCCCGACGGAAAGGTGCAGAAAACAATGATTGGCGCGCCTCCCGCACCACCGAGCGGCGGGAGGATGAAGCAGAGAGTGATTGAGAAGAAAAAAGAGGAGATGAAAGATTACATGCAAGACGTGAAGGGCGTGCTGGCCATGTACGTACCGCCCGACCCGCAGAAAATGCAGGCGGCTTATCAGGCGGGAAAAGCTTCGCTGAACCCCGCAGGCGAAGCGGTGAACCTGATTTTTGCGGATTATGCGCAGCCCGGCGACAAAATGACCCTCACGTTCAATACAGCCACAAAACAAATCGCGGGATTGAAGATAGATACCTACATGGGCGAGGAAAAAGATGTGGTGACGTTGCAAGTGCAGATGGCCGGCCTGCCGGATGGCACCACCTATGAGCAGCAGACAGTACTAGGCGCTACGGCGAAACAACTGGTGGTAACGACCACAAATTCCGATTACCAGAAGGTTGGCGGGAACTAGCGATCGCTGTTGATTCGCCGGCCGAGATCACTGCGGAGAGCGCCAAATGCTACAAGGGCGACGAACTTAATTAAATCGCGGGCGTGCTGAAGAGTGAAGTTGCAATGGACGGATGAAAATCATTCTAAAATTTGTGCCTGGGGTTTTATTTGCGGCGTGCTGTGTGCACGGACTCCGTGCCCAGGACCTAGCACCCCGGGCCTACATCATCACTCCCGTCCATTGGAATGCCGTTACATTGACCTATTCGTTCTCCGATGGCGGCGTAACGACGGACAGCTCGATTCCAATTACCGACGTAAACGCCACGCTCCACGTTCCGATCCTCAACCTTTATCACTCGTTGAGTTTCTTTGGTCGATCGGCCAACGTCCTCGTATCATTGCCATACGGTGTAGTGCACTACCAGGGGAAATTTTTGGACAACGAAAGCAGGGTTTACCGTTCCGGGCTATTGGATAGTTTTTTCCGTTTTTCTGTGAATCTCATGGGTGGCGAGGCAATGACCCCGAAGGATTTTCAATCGTGGAAACAAAAGACCATCCTGGGCGTGAGTCTCAGGGTTGTGGCTCCGACGGGTCAATATGATGGGGCGAAGCTGATTAACAATGGTTCGAACCGCTGGGGGTTCAAACCCGAATTTGGATACTCCCGGCGCTGGGGCCATTGGGTCCTCGATGGCTATGCGGGAGCGTGGTTCTTCACAACGAATCCCGAGTACTTTTCGCAGAATGCATTCTTTCCCGGCAATCAGACTCGATCGGAAAGCCCCATCGCTTCGTTTGAAGGGCACCTTAGTTACGATGTGAAAGAACGGCTTTGGTTCTCACTGGATGGGAATTTCTGGCATGGCGGGATTACCAGCTTGAACGGACTACAAAACCCAAATACAGTTCAGACGAGTTCCCGCATTGGCGCAACAGCCTCAATCCCATTGAGCAAGCACCAGAGCCTGAAAGTAAGTTACAGCGATGGCGCCTACGTGCGATTTGGCGGAAACTTCCAGAACGTCTCGGTAGCCTGGCAGTATTCCTGGCTGGGCAGGCCCAACTAGCGCTTCGGCAAAAAATAAAACAGTTCCCCGAGTAAATTTCATCCTCCCACTGATGCAGTTGCGCCGCGGCTGTGCGGACAGCGGGGAGATTGCCGATCTCGCGCGTCAGGAAGTTCCGTTCTTTGCTCGGCATTTGCGATTGGGACCGGCACTATCAAGATTCGTGTGGACAGGAAAAATTAACCGGAGATTATATTTTGTTCAGTTTTGGCCGGGATACTTCTTAGGAGTGGCAG
>Ga0210410_10005048_pt1 | contig 11534 bp, 11 predicted proteins | sample IncBWC4MmetaG_FD_161058 | JGI IMG/M metagenome (GOLD analysis project Ga0210410, IMG submission 161058) | Forest soil microbial communities from Barre Woods Harvard Forest LTER site, Petersham, Massachusetts, United States - Inc-BW-C-4-M | ecosystem: Environmental > Terrestrial > Soil >... | reverse complement strand
ACCTTCGGACTCATGCACGGCGGCAGCACCTGTGGGCGACGAGCCGTCACGTTCCATCCACGACCTTTCGCAGGATGAGTTCCGATAGCTTAATCACAAGCCTTCGAAGCCGGGCATTCTCTTCAAGCAGCGACACAACGTCGCCCGAGTGCTCGTCGTAGGTATCTTCGTCGCACCCAGGCGGCGATCCATCAAGATGCTCTTGCGTGCTATGCGGCGGATATGCATGTCCCATGGCTAGTCCCCCAATTCCGGTAGCCGAACGCGCTCCCAGCCTTCCTATCCACGACGAGAGTGATTTGAGTCGGGGGCAAATTTTAGGCCCAAATTGGAAACGCCTTGAGAGGCGCCGCATTGACGCCGCTATCTCGGCGCGATTTCGCGCGCGTCAGCCACGAACTCTCAAATCATGCAGTGGAGGCGCGGTCTTGCGCTGGCTGTCGCACAACCGGATACGTCACGCTTAACCGCCAATCGAGCAAAGAGCGAGTGGTTACAGGACCAGTCCAGACTCCGATACCGTTTCGACCGCCCGCGCGTGAATCCAGTTCGACTCGTACGTTTAATAGAACGCCAAAAGACGTTCGTCTTTCGGTTGTGAGAACTTCATGTTGTCCGGCGCGTCGATGGCTGAACGGGCGCGTGCAGCGACCCATTCGAACCACGCAGGTCCCGGGCGAATTCTGCCGCCGTCTGTGGCTACTTCGTGAGCAGATGGGTCAAGTCATTCGCGCTTGAACAGCGAATTTCATCAATCTGCCGGGCTAGCATGAGCGCGCTTGTCTTTAGTGCCTCTATCTTCGAGGCGTCGGGGTGTTGCTTTTCCAGTTCCTGGATACGCTCGTTAAATGAGGCTAGCTGCCGGCGAAGGTGCTCGATCTCCGCGTCACTCGTGACCGGCCCCGCCGTCTTCCAAACTCGCTGTGCTGGCATGATGCGCTCCCCTGCTAGGTCACGCCGTCGTGAACCCAAATCGTGGCCAGAAATAGAAGCTCTCTTGGCAACGATATGACCGGCCGCGCTAGGCGAAGCAATTTTTGAAAATAAGAAATAGGACCCGACTCTCACTCAAATCGGTATTTGAGCTTGCCGCGAAACGTTGGTGAGACGTCGAGAGGACCGGTCTGTCAGATCGGGATGCAACACATTCGGATTTGGTTGAGATCGAAGGAGACGCCTTCAGGAAGAACGGCGGAATAGTTCTCGCATCATTCTCTGGCTCCGCTCGATAAGTGCTGCTCGGCCTCGATCGATTCTGGTCGTGCCACTCCGTCGTTGATGATCAGCATCAGGAGATATTCCTTTGCGACGGTGAGGTGGAGGAGATCGTGGCCGTACGAATCGTGGATTGGCGATATCGCTTCTTGCAATCGTGAAAGCTCGCGCTCCACATGGGCAGTGGCTTCGGCCCATACGCTTTAGTCGCTTTGGCTTCTGCGGCGTCACCAACTCCGCTTGCGGTGTTCCGGCCAGGATGGCCGACACGTAATTGGTGGAGAAGTCGTTGGCGTTCACGAGCAGCTCAGCAGCCTCGATCTGCCGAAGGGGAATCATCTTTCGGAGAGCATCGAGTGCCCAGCGGACTCATTCTATCCTTCAACAAGCCAACTGCCTCCTCGCACAGGCTAGCGGTCTTGTGCGGCAAGCAATGGGCCGGTCGTATGGCAGACGATACCAACGCGCTCAAGCTTCGGGACGATCCAGGGCCGGTGATGTTTAGTGCTTTCTTTGCGGACCAATTACCGCCGCATTCTTGTTCGACCTTGAGTTTGGTCGGTAATCGCAGAGTGGGGACTCGGATGCGAATACTCGTTGCGGGGTACGTTCTTCTGGCGGTTGTCCAACCGTCAATTGCTCAAAGCCTTCCAGAGACAGAACAGCCATGGGCACCTGACCATTAGGTGGTCGTGTTCGCCAACGATGGTTCGTGCGCAGTCACTATGAAGGTAGCCCGCAAGAGGGGCGCGCCTCGGATGGCTCGCGCAAATATTTCGGCGGTCGCAACGCCTAATCGATTGGTTCGTGATGTGACGTTGGATGGCGTCACGATCCTGACTGCGCAGAACGATGCACAAACGCATCATGCCGAGAGCTATGGTGGCAATGCCAAACATCGTTCGACAGAAAGACACCGATCAACAAGAGCCGGTTTTTGGACACCACGTCCCAAGCTTTCATGCCTGCCGAGAGCGTTTAGCGTTCACCGATGAAAGCGTGGGGATGAAACGGTAATGCTGATAAGCGGTGGCGAGACGCATCTTCGCTCCATATTCAAGGCAATCAGTTGGCGCACGCTCGGCACATTCGACACCTTCGCGATAAGTTGGTTCCTGACGGGAAAGGTCGCCGTGGCCGGTTCAATAGCTGCCCTCGAGGTGATTACCAAGGTGGCTTGGTATTATTTTCATGAGCGGATATGGGCCGCAGTGATTTGGGGCCGTCGCTAGGCGGTGGAAATGGCTGCAGAATGAGCGAGCGTGAGCGTAACGTTCACTGAATCGCACGGAGGCTTTACAGCCTCTTACGACACGACCGTGACAACTTTAGATCCGCCTCGCCAAGACAAAATGTTTCCAGAACGCGAGTTTTCCGGCGCATGATAAAACGAGTTTTATTAGCGGTGCTGTTCTTCACCGCTCCATTGTGCCCTGTCTCGGCGCAGGACGCCAAGGTTTCCGTCGATATGATGGGAATCGGAGGGATGAGTTGCACTCACTGGCGGTCCACGCAAGAGCACCGATTAGAGGGAGCCGTCTGGATCTATGGTTTCTGGACGGGGCTTAATTACGTTGCTGCGGCAAGTGATCAAAGCCAGGCGAAAATCGACGTGTCGGCAGTAGTGCCCGAAGTCGAAAAGACATGCGCTCTACAGACGTCGCAGACATTAGCCAGCGCCGTGTGGACCACTTATCTTGAGTTTAACAGATAGCGACGTCCCGAGGTCAAGCGCTGGCCGCTCGAACGGCCGGTGCAGCAGAAGTCCGCGAAATCCTCAATCAATCTCTGCAGGCCGGATCTATGGCGGTCCTCGGTTGACGCGTGGTCGAGCTGGAAACCCGCATCCTTGAAGAATGGCGCGCTGGCGGCGAAGAACCGGGCGTGGTTCGCGGGGTGGGAGATTCGCGCGCTCAACGATGGCGAGCGCATCCCCGCCGCCGGCGCCGGCCGTGCAGGTCAATACCGGAACGGGGTGCCATCTTGAAGCAGACATGGTGGCGCGGGGCCTCGCCGAGCTAAAGCCTGCACCGCCTTCTGTTGTCATGATCGAGAACGCCGCAAACCTCGTTTGCCCCGTAATATTCGACCAGGGTATTTCAGGTCTCGGCCCGTAGCGGACAGGGCCTGGAAGGCTGGTATGCTTGGCCGCGCAGCGAGATTCGCAGAAGCTGTGAGGTCGCCTTCGGGGTGAGGTTTTGTTCGTCAAAATGAAATCGAGGACTATATGTTCGGAATCCTGGGGATCGGCTTTTTGCTGGGAATGCGCCATGCGCTCGAAGCCGATCATATCGCCGCGGTGTCGAGTATTGCCGCTCGCCGGACCGGCGTTCGCGATATCGTCAAGCATGGGCTGACCTGGGGGCTTGGCCATACCCTGACGCTGTTCGCCTTCGCCGGTGCGGCGATCCTGCTGGGTCATGCGATTCCCGAACGGCTCGCGCGACCGCTGGAGACCGCCGTCGGCATCATGCTGGTCGGACTCGGCGCAAACGTATTATGGCGGTTATGGCGTGACCGCGTGCATTTTCACCGGCATCGACACGGCGACGGCACGGAGCACATCCATGTCCATAGCCACGTGAATGAAGCCGTCCCGCATCAGAAAAGCGCGCATCTGCATCAGCACGGTTTTCGCTGGCGCTCGCTGCTGGTCGGATTGATGCACGGGATGGCCGGGTCGGCCGCGCTTCTCGTCCTCGCAGTATCGCAGGTGGAAAATCCCGTGTACGGAATGTTCTACGTTCTGCTGTTTGGCATCGGGTCGATGCTTGGAATGGGCGCGTTGTCCGTCGTCATCGCGGTGCCGCTCGCAGTTTCCGCGCGATGGCTCACCTGGGCCAATCGGTGTTTGCAAGCTGTCGTCGGAGTAGTCACTCTCGCCATTGGCACCATGACGATCTACTCAACTGCCTTATCTTAAGGTAATTCAGTACTGCCAATTGGAAGCCGGAGGCCGCCCGATCAAGCCTGAAGAAGTTTCTTGATCAAGTGTTGAACGATGCTCGTATCCCGCAACGGCGCGTGAACCGGGCGTCACTATTGGGAGAGTTTGCTATGTCGACCGCATTGCGAATTGCACATGGAGCCTTTGGCCGCGTCGCACTTCTCGATATGGACTGGTCGCTGGTGCGCCACGCCCATCCGCATTGTCACGTGCTCTTGAAGGTCGAGGGAGCGGACACCCAGTTTGTCGTCGGCGACAAGGTCTATCCGCTCACCAACGAGACCGCCGTCCTGGTGAATGGCTGGCAGCCACGTTCCTATGTCCACGATCCGGACCGGCCGCGCACCGTCATTCTCGCGCTTTACGTCGAACCGGAATGGTTGATGGCGTTTCGGCCGGGCTGGGCGGCGAGTGGCGCACCGGGCTTCTTCGTCCATCCGTCCGGCGACGTTTCCCCGCGCATTCGAGGCCTCACCATGAATCTGGCGGCCGACATGATGACCCGCCCCGAGGCGCGCACGGCGCATGAATCGTTGCTGTCCGATTTGATGATCGCGGTGATCGAGCGCTTCACGCCCTGGCGAAGCTTCCCGGCGTCGATCAAGGAGATGAACGCGCGCTCCGGCGACTGGCGCATCCGCCGGGTTGCCGCGTCGATGCGGGCCGAAACCAGGCGGGGTGCCGGACTTGATACGTTCGCCAGGGAAGCGGGACTATCGCGCGCGCATTTCTTCCGGTTGTTCGAGTCCTCGATCGGCGTGCCGCCGAAGGTCTATCTGAACGTCGTGCGCATGGAGCAGGCCGTCGACGCCGTCCTCAATCAGTCCGCGAGCGTCCGCGATATCAGCAACCAGCTCGGCTTTGCCGAACCGGCGCATTTCACGCGCTTCTTCCGCAACCACGCCGGCGTGAGCCCCCGCGAGTTCCGAAACGTATCCCGGCTTGCGAGCTGATGCTGCATTGCACAGCGCGATGAAATGAGACGCGATGGTAAGTCCCGAGATCGGCCGGTATGGCGGCGGTCCGCGATGGGGTAAATAAAGTCGCCTGATGCATCCAACATGCACGGGAGGACGTTCGGGATGGCGGAAGCCGCCAGCCACGCATTTGCCAGTCATGAGCCGGGTTCGCTGTGGGTCGGGCGATCGATTCCGCGCGTCGAAGATGCGGCGCTGCTGACCGGACGGGGCCGCTTTATCGACGATCTCGGGGTTCGTCCCGGCACGCTCCACGCGGCGATCCTGCGTTCGCCGCACGCGCACGCCGGTATCGTCTCGATCGAAACGTCCGCGGCAAAGCGAGCGGCCGGGGTCGTCGCTGTCCTCGACGGCGAGGACGTCAAGGCGCTGACCGCGAGCCTGGTGGTTGGCGTCAAGGCGCCGGTACAATGCTGGCCGATCGCGGTCGAGCGCGTGCGGTATGTCGGCGAGCCCGTCGCCATTGTCGTTGCCACCGATCGCTATCTGGCCGAAGACGCGGTTGATTTGATTGAGGTGCAGTACCGGGCGCGACCCGCCGTGGTCGATCCGCTGGCGGCGCTGGATGCGGATGCGCCGGTTCTGCACGACGGCTTTGCCGGCAATGTCGCCAGCGATCGGACCTTTCGCTACGGCGATCCGGAGCAGGCTTTTGCGACGGCAGCGCATCGGATCAGTCTCGACATTCGCTATCCGCGTAATTCCTGCACGCCGATCGAAACCTACGGCGTGGTCGCCGAATATGATCCGGGCGACGACGCCTACGACGTCCTCGCCAATTTCCAGGGTCCCTTCAGCATCCATGCGGTGCTGTCGCGGGCGCTGCGAGTTCCAGGCAACCGCCTGCGGCTGCGAACGCCGCCGGACTCCGGCGGCAGCTTCGGGGTCAAGCAGGGGATTTTTCCCTACATCGTTCTGGTCGCCGCGGCGGCGCGCGCGGCAGGACGCCCGGTCAAATGGATCGAGGACCGGCTTGAGCATCTGACCGCGTCGGTTTCCGCTACCAACCGGGCCACGACGCTCAGCGCCGCCGTCACTGACGACGGCCGGATCCTCGCGCTCGACTGGGACCAGGTCGAGGATTGCGGGGCGCATCTGCGTGCTCCGGAGCCGGCGACGCTCTATCGCATGCACGGCAATCTGACCGGCGCCTACGATATTCGCCATCTCGCGGTTCGCAATCGCGTCGTGGTCACCAACAAGACGCCGACCGGGTTAAATCGCGGCTTCGGCGGCCCGCAGGTCTATTTCGCGCTCGAGCGCCTGGTTCACCGCATCGCGGTCGAACTCGGTCTCGATCCGCTCGACGTCATCAGGCGCAATCTCGTTGCCGCCGATGCCTTTCCGTACCGGACAGCGAGCGGTGCGCTGCTCGACTCCGGCAACTATCAGGAGGCGATCAGGAGCGGAGTCAACGAAGGCGCGCTTGAGGACCTCAAATCGCGCCGTGATGCGGCGCGCGCGCAGGGGCGCCTCTACGGCATCGGCTATACCGCCGTGGTCGAGCCCAGTGTGTCTAACATGGGCTACATCACGACCGTGCTGACGCCGGCCGAGCGTCGCAAGGCCGGCCCGAAGAACGGTGCCCAGGCCACCGCGACGGTCGCTATCGATCCGGTTGGAACTGTCACCGTGCATGTCGCCTCGGTGCCGCAAGGGCAGGGCCACCGCACCGTCCTGTCGCAGGTCGTTGCGGACATATTCGGCCTTGCGCCCGCCGATATCAGGGTCAACACCGAAATGGATACGGTCAAGGATGCCTGGTCAATCGCTTCGGGCAATTACGCCAGCCGTTTCGCGCCCGCCGTCGCGGGTACTGCGAAACTCGCCGCCGAGCGCATCGCGCAACGGCTGGCGCGCATCGCCGCAAGCCAGTTGAATACCGACGTTGACGATATTGGATTCACCGGCGGCCACGTCGGATCGAAGCGCAATCCCGACAACAGAGTATCGTTCTCCCGTCTCGCGGGACTGAGCCACTGGGCGCCGGGCGCGCTGCCCGACGGCGTCGGACAGACGATTCGTGAAACCGTTTTCTGGAGCCCGCCGGAGCTGACCGCCCCGGACGAAGAGGACCATATCAACTCTTCGCTGTGCCACGGCTTCATCTTCGATTTCTGCGGCGTCGAGGTCGATCGGACGACCCTGCAAACGCGGATCGACCGCTACGTCACCATGCACGACTGCGGGACGATCCTGCATCCGGCCATGGTTGACGGGCAAATCCGCGGTGGCTTCGCCCAGGCGATCGGCGCTGCGCTCTACGAGGAATACGCCTACGCCTCCGACGGCAGTTTTCTGACCGGGACTTTCGCCGACTATCTGGTGCCGACGACGGCGGAAGTGCCGGATCCACTCATTCTGCACATGCAAACGCCGTCGCCGTTCACACCGCTGGGGTCGAAGGGCGTTGGCGAGGGCAATTGCATGTCGACCCCTGTCTGTATCGCCAACGCGGTCGCCGACGCGCTCGGCTTGAAAGACGTCGAGTTGCCACTGGTGCCGGCGAAACTCGCGCTAATCTTGCGCGGCGCCGAACCCGCACCGCCGGCTGGGCGCGCAGCCGAGGGAATCGAGAAGCGAAACGGTGACCGGCGTCTGCGCGGCGAAGGAGAGGCGACGGTTGGCGCCCCGGCTGAGCGCGTCTGGGCCATGCTGCTCGACCCCGCGACGCTTCAGGCTGTGATCCCCGGATGCCACAACGTTGATAAAATCTCGGACACGCATTTCCGCGCCGACGTGACGCTCGGCATCGGTCCGGTAAAGGGGCGATACCGCGCCGACGTGAAACTGTCCGATCTCGATCCGCCGCATGCTGTCACGCTGGGCGGGTCCGCCGAAGGCGCGCTCGGATTCGGTGGCGGGGAGGGGCGCATCACCCTCATTCCGACCGAGAATGGCGGCACAACGATCCGCTACGTCTATGAGGCGGCGATCGGCGGCAAGGTGGCGAGCATCGGCGGCCGCCTGCTCGACGGTGCCGCGCGCGTGATCATCGGTCAGTTCTTCGCGGCGCTGGCGCGCAAGGCAGGTGGTGTCGGGGCGGGGCAATCCCGCATCTCCTTGCTGGCGAAGCTGCGCCGCTTGTTCGGAGGCCGTCCATGAAGCCCGCCGCATTCGACTATATCAGAGCCGAACATCTCGACGAAGCGCTCGACGTACTTCGCCAGGAAGGTGGCGACGCGCGCATCATCGCCGGCGGCCAATCGCTGATGGCCATGCTCAACATGCGCCTGGCAAAGCCCAGGACGCTGATCGACATCATGCGTCTTCCCGAATTGACACGCATCGAGAGCAAGGGCGGAACGGTTACGATAGGGGCCGGGGTCCGTCAGGCCACGTTGCTGGATTGGCCGGAACTCGGCCGGAGCCTGCAGCTCGTCGCGCTGGCGTTGCCATGGATCGGTCATGCGCAAACGCGAAGCCGGGGCACCGTTTGCGGTTCGGTCGCGCATGCCGATCCCAGCGCCGAAATGCCGCTGGTGCTGCAGGCCCTCGGTGGCGAGGTGCATCTGCGCAGCGCGAAGCGGCGCCGGCGCGTGACCGCGAAGGACTTCTTCGCCGGCATGATGGCGACCACCCGCGGCGACGACGAACTGATCGAAGCCGTTTCGTTTCCAGCCGTTCGAACGCGCTGCGCATTCCGGGAGGTGGCGCGCCGTCACGGTGACTTCGCCATTGTCGCCTGCGCCGCGGTGGAGACGGCCGATGGCGTGCGCCTCGCTGTGGGGGGAGTCGCCGACATGCCGGCAGCACGGGATTTTCCACGCCTCGAAGGCAGTGCCCTCGACGACGCCTTGAACGGCTTCGCTTACGAACTGGACGCCCGCGACGATGTCCACGCCACGGCGCGATACCGGCGCGACCTGGTGCGCATGATCGGCCGCGAACTGACGCAGGAGGTGCTGCAATGAGCCGATTGCAGGCTGGCCGACGGCACCCCATCCGCTTCTCGCTGAACGGCAGGCCGTGCGCCGGCGAGGCGGAGCCGCGGCTGCTGCTGACCGATTTCCTACGGTATCAAATCGGAGCGACCGGAACCCATGTCGGTTGCGAGCATGGCGTATGCGGCGCTTGCACAGTCGACATCGACGGCAAGGCGGCGCGCGCTTGCCTGACGCTCGCGGTGCAGATCGACGGCTGCGAGCTCCGGACGGTGGAAAGCCTGGCACCGTCGGCGGACCGCCTCGGCATTCTGCAATCGGCATTCAAGCGCAATCACGCGCTTCAGTGCGGCTTTTGCACCGCCGGCATTCTGATGTCGCTCGATTGTTTCCTGCGCGAACACCCACGGCCGGATGAGGAGAGCGTCCGGGGTTTGCTGAGCGGTCACTTGTGCCGGTGCACGGGTTACACGCCGATCGTGCGCGCGGCGCTTGAAGCCGCGGCCGAAATGGCGGGCGATTTGAGCAGAGAGAAATCAGATGCTTGATCTTGGAGCCAGCTTTGTCGCCAGTGTGGCGCGCGACCCCGACGCTCCAGCGATCGTCGACGACGGCGTTCGGCTGACCTACGCCCAATGGTACGGGCGCATCTCCTCGCTGGTGGCTTCCTTCGACCGCATTGGCCTGAAACCGGGCGATCATCTGGTCACGGTGCTGCAGAATTGCGAGGCGGCCGCCACGCTGCACTGGGCCTGTCAACTGGCCGGCATCGTGATCACGCCGGTCAACTGGCGCGCCAAGGCGGACGAACTCGATTTCTATATTGAAAATTCCGAGTCCTGTGCCGTCGTCTACCAGGATGTCTCCGCCCAAGCCGTTGCGCAATCGAAACGCGCGCCGGCTTTGGCACGCATTTGCGCGGGGGGCGGCGACACGGCCGACGTGTTTGCTTTCGATCGCCTGGTCGCTGAGCCCGCGCCCGACGTGACGCCGCGCGTAAGCGCCGAAGCCTGGTCGATCATGCTCTATACATCGGGAACTACATCGCAGCCGAAAGGCGTGCCGCGGCGTCATCGCGCGGAACGGGCTGCAGGCATCGCGCATGTCGCGCAAAATCTTTATCGGCGCGGCGAACGTACGCTCGGCGTGATGCCGCTCTATCACACCATGGGCGTGCGGTCGCTGATCGCGATGTCGCTGATCGGCGGCACATTCGTCTGTCTTCCGCGCTACGACACCAGCCGGGCGCTGTCGCTGATCGAAAAGGAGAAGATCAGTAATCTGTATCTGGTGCCGACGCTCTACCACGATCTGGTCCATGCCCGGGAGTTCGCATCGACCGACGTCTCCAGCGTGCGAAAACTCGGCTTCGCCGGCGCTTCGATGACCGACGGGCTCTTGAAGACGCTGAACGATGCGTTCCAGCCTGATCTGTTCGTCAACCACTACGGCAGTTCGGAAATCTACACCTTCACCATCGACCAGAACGCGCCTGCCAAGCCCGGATCGGCCGGCAGGGCCGGCATCAACCAGGAAATACGGGTGGTCAAGCTAAACGCCAACTCGGTTGCGGACGTGGCGTTACCCAATGAGGAGGGCGAGGTCATCGCGCGGCTGGCCGGCGATGAGTCATTCGAGGGTTACTGGCGCCGGCCCGACGCCGACGCCAAATCACTGCGCGATGGCTGGTATTTCACCGGCGACACCGGTTTCGTCGACCGCGATGGCGATCTGTTCGTCACCGGCCGTGTCGACGACATGATCATCACCGGCGGCGAAAATGTCTCGCCGGTCGAGATCGAAAGCTGTCTTTCGCTTCATCCGGCGGTGCTCGAAGTCGCCGTGGTCGGTCTCGCCGACGAGAAATGGGGCAAGGTCGTCACGGCGTTTGTGAAGCGCAGGGGCGCCGTCACCGAACAGGACCTCGAACAGTTCTGCCGAACGTCCGGGCTTGCGAACTTCAAACGCCCCCGGCGCTTCGTCTTTGTCGATGCCCTGCCGAAATCGCCGGTTGGAAAGCTGCTGCGCCGCCTGCTCGTCGCCGGCGACTATCAACGCGAACAAGCGCCGCCCTCAAGCGCGGCCTGACAACATCAGAAAGGAACTAACATGTCTTCTCCCTACGTTTTCGCCGATCCGCGCCTTGGCAAGCTCGACGGTTTCCGGGTCGAAATCGACGAGGCGCACGAGCGCGCCGACATCATTCTCGACCGGCCGCCCTACAATGTGGTTTCGATGCCGCAGCGTGATCAGTTGCGGCTCGTGTTCGAGACGCTCGATGAAGATGCGCGGGTTCGCATCATCGTGGTCCGTTCGGTCGGCGAACATTTTTCCAGCGGCGGCAACATCGGTGGCTTCATGGAGGCCTCGCCGGAGACGGTCTCCAGGCTTGCGTGGAATATCGCGTCGCCGACGCGCTGCGCGAAACCAGTGATCGTCGCCAACCGCGGCTATTGCTTCGGGGTCGGCTTCGAGCTGTCGTTGGCTTGCGATTTCCGGATTGCATCGGAG
>Ga0210410_10005047_pt1 | contig 11536 bp, 15 predicted proteins | sample IncBWC4MmetaG_FD_161058 | JGI IMG/M metagenome (GOLD analysis project Ga0210410, IMG submission 161058) | Forest soil microbial communities from Barre Woods Harvard Forest LTER site, Petersham, Massachusetts, United States - Inc-BW-C-4-M | ecosystem: Environmental > Terrestrial > Soil >... | reverse complement strand
CTCGCAATGATGGGGTGGATGGCCCCCTTACGGCATCGATGTGCCAAAGTTGGGTTTTCGATAACGCCAACGGACGGGAGCCAGCCATGAAAGAGGTTACAACGATCGGTCTGGATTTGGCCAAGAAGGTGTTTCAGGTGCATGCGGTCGATCGCGCGGGAGCGGTTGTGGTGCGTCGCGCGCTGCGGCGCTCGCAGGTGCTGGCGTGGTTTGCCAAGCTGCCACCGTGCCTGGTGGGAATGGAGGCATGCGCCACGGCCCACTATTGGGGGCGCGAGCTGCGCAAGCTGGGGCACGAGGTGCGGTTGATCCCACCGGCTTATGCCAAGGCGTATGTGCGGCGGAACAAGAACGATGCGGCGGACGCGGCGGCGATCTGCGAGGCGGTGGGCCGTCCGGCGATGCGCTTTGTCACGATCAAGACGGAGCCGCAGCAAGCTATGGCCGGGATCCATCGGGTGCGCGATCTGCTGATCAAGCAGCGCACGATGCTGCGTAACCAGCTGCGCGGCATGATGGCGGAGTTCGGGGTGGTGGCGGCCCAAGGCCGGCGCGGCCTGAATGAGTTGCTGGCGATCCTGAGCGACCCCGAAGACCGGTGCATCCCGAGCCCGTTGCACGAGGGGCTGATGATGATCATGGAGACTTGGCGCGGCATCGAGCGCAAGCTCGAGGAGATCGACCGACAAATGGTGGCCGCCGGGCGTGCGGATGCGACCTGCCGGCACCTCGTCACCGCCCCCGGCTATGGGCCGATCCTGTCGAGTGCGATGGCGGCGCTGGTGATCGATCCCGGCGCCTTCAAGCGAGGGTGCGACTTTGCCGCCTCGCTCGGTCTGGTGCCGCGCCAGGACGGCACCGGCGGCAAGGTGCGGCTCGGCCCGATCAGCAAGCGCGGCAACGGCTACCTGCGCCGGTTGCTGGTCAACGGCGCGACCTCGCTGATCAAATGCCAACACATCAGGCAAGATCCATGGGTAGCAAAGCTGCTCGCCAGCAAGCCGCGCAAGGTGGTGGCGGTCGCTCTGGCCAACAAGCTGGCGCGCATCGGTTGGGCGTTGATGACGCGCCAGGAGGACTTCCGCTGCCGGCTGGCGGCGGCCTAAGCGGCCGCGCGCGGCAGGTCCGGAAGGCTTGCGCCGGAAGGCTTGCGAGGGTGAACACGCGTGATGGCAATGTCGGTCAATCCGGCGATCGAGGGCAACCAGCCGCTGTCATCGGGGCATTGCGACCCCGCCGCAATGATCGGGCCTCGATCCACGGTTCCCATCAGGGCCCGCGGCCATGTCGTGCCGCAGCAACAGGCCGCACACATGACCGCAACTGGCCGCCCTTGCACATGCGTGAAAAACTCTTGCGAGCCGGGGGCCATCCACACATGACAGCGAAGGCGGCATATCGGGCGGCCTCTCGCGCAGCGCCGCGAGTGGCCGGCGAAACCCGTTGCGGGGCGCGCGATTTGGGGCTAACCCGTCAACCTGCAAAGCTTCGTGGGGCGGGGTCGGTTCTCGGATGGCGGGCAATCTCGTGCAGGGCGCGGTCTTCACCGTCATGGTGGTACGCGCGGGCATGTTGCGCGATCCGGCCTTCGAGCTCGAGCTCGCCGAGCAGGTCCGGCGTAGTCCGCGGTTTTTTCTCAACGCGCCGGTCGTGCTCGACTTGAAGGACGCCGCCGAATTCACCCGCGAGGCGGAGTTTGCCGAGGCGAGGGAGATCCTGCGCCGCCACACGCTGACCCTGATCGGCGTCCAGAATGTGACGCCGGCGCAGCTCGAGGCGGCCGCCGATGCCGGGCTCGCCAGCTTTGCCCCGAATGCCCCGCAGCCGAGCCGGCGACCGCTGCGCGAGCCTGCCGCGAGCGCACCGCCCGTGGCCGCCGCTGCGGTGAAGACCCGGCTGGTGACCCAGCCGGTTCGGTCGGGGACCCAAATCTATGCGCGCGGCGCCGATCTCGTCGTGACCGCCGCGGTCAGCCCGGGGGCCGAGATCATCGCCGACGGCAATATCCACGTCTATGGCGCGCTCCGAGGCCGCGCCTTGGCCGGCGCCGGCGGCGACGCCGATGCCCGAATCTTCTGCACCCGGCTTGAGGCCGAGCTCGTCAGCATCGCCGGTCACTACCTCGTCAGCGAGCAGCTTCCGGCGGAACAGCTGGGCTTTCCGGTGCAAATCGCACTCGTCGATGACCGGTTGACCGTGACCCGAAATTGACGCTCATCATTGCGGCGGCGCTGGTTGGCGGCGGGGCTCGCAACGCGCTCGGGGTAGGGTCCGCCGGGGGAAACGGGAGGTCTTCTTGGCAGGCAAGGTAGTTGTGCTCACTTCCGGCAAAGGAGGCGTCGGCAAGACGACCTCGGCGGCCGCGATCGCCGCCGGGCTGGCATTGCGCGGCCACCGGACGGTCGTCATCGATTTCGATGTCGGGTTGCGCAACCTCGATCTGATCATGGGATGCGAACGCCGCGTGGTCTTCGATTTCATCAACGTGATCAACGGCGACGCCAAGCTCAACCAGGCGCTGATCAAGGACAAGCGCAGCGACAACCTCTACATTTTCCCGACCTCGCAGACCCGCGACAAGGACGCCTTGAAGCGCGACGGCGTCGAGCGGGTGCTCAACGAGCTCAAAGAATCCTTTGATTACATTGTCTGCGACAGCCCGGCCGGGATCGAGCACGGTGCGATCACGGCACTCTATTTCGCCGACAGCGCCGTCATCGTGACCAACCCCGAGGTTTCCTCGGTGCGCGACAGCGACCGGATCATCGGCATCCTCGCCTCGAAATCGCGCCGCGCCGAGTTCAACCTGGAGCCGGTCGCCGTGCATCTGCTGCTCAGCCGATATTCGCCGGAGCGAGTGCGCAAAGGCGAGATGCTGACGGTCGAGGACGTCAAGGAGATCCTGTCGATCCCGCTGCTCGGCGTCATCCCCGAATCGGAGTCGGTGCTGAAGGCGTCGAACACCGGGACCCCGGTCGTCTTCGACGAGGAGAGCCCGGCGGGCCGCGCCTATCATGACGCGGTCGCCCGTTTCCTCGGCGAGCAGCGCGAGCTGCGTTTCCTGCAGCCCGAGCGCCGGAGCTTCTTCCGCGCCTTGTTCGGTAGAGCCTGATGGGCCTTCTCAATCTTCTCTTCCCGGAGCGCCGAACGAGCGCGGTGATTGCCCGCGAACGCTTGAAGATCGTACTCGCGCATGAGCGGGCGAGCCGCGACGCCCCGGATTTTCTGCCGGTGCTGCAGAAGGAGCTGCTCGACGTCATCGGCCGCTATGTCGAAATCCGCGGCGATATGATCCGCGTCAATGTGGGAAAATCGGGCGACACCTCGCTGCTCGAGATCAACGTCGAGCTCGACGGCGCCAAAGTCACACCGACCAAGAACGGCGCCGCCGAAGACGGGAAGGGAGTAGCGAAGATCGACCCTGGGGCAGCGACACCCTGGGTAAAGCCGAGCTGATAGCTCCCGCTCACGGTTATTTCCGTCCCCCGCGCCTGAAGACGAAACCGAGCAGCAACAGCGGGACGACGACGACAGCGCCGAGCAACGTATAGGGCACCGCCCATTCGATCAGATTGCCGAGGAGGCGGCCGACGGCGAGGATCGTGTGCCAGGTGTCGGTCAGGATGCCGCGTGCAGCGATGCCGAGATGGGTCAGCAACAGCCCGACCAGCAGGCACAGCACCAGGGCGCCGATCGCCCGTCCAATCATCGAGCTCATAGCGCGACCCCCGCCGGCTCGCGCTCCCACTCCTCCCGGACGAGGGGGTCGTCCTCTCGCGACAGCCGGGAGGCCTGTTCGACCATGTACTCTGCTGCTGGCGCCAATCGCAAAAAGGCCCACGCCGCCGCGGCGCGGACCAGCGGCGAGCCGTCGTCGAGACGCTGCCGCACCGCGGCCAGGAGCTGCATATCCCCCGGCGGCGCGTTGCCGATCGCGATCAGCACGTTGCGCACGAACCGGTCGCGTCCGGTGCGCTTTACAGCCGAGCCCGTGAACATGGCCCGGAACGCCGCGTCGTCGAGTTCGGCGAGTGCCGCCAATCGCGGTGCCATCAGCTCGTCGCGCGGCAGAAAATCGGGTTCCGCGGCGGCCCGCGCGAATTTGTTCCATGGGCAGACCGCAAGGCAGTCGTCGCAGCCGTAGATCCGATTGCCGATCAACGGGCGCAGCTCGACCGGGATCATCCCTTTGTGCTCGATCGTCAGATACGAGATGCAGCGCCGCGCATCGAGCCGGTGGGGTGCGGGGAACGCCGCCGTTGGGCAGACGTCGAGGCAGCGCCGGCACGAGCCGCAGTGGTCGGCCTCCGCGGCGTCGGGTGTGAGCTCGAGACTGAGATAGATTTCGCCGAGAAACAGCCAGGAGCCAAACTCGCGCGACACCAGATTGGTGTGCTTGCCCTGCCAGCCGAGCCCAGCGCGCTCGGCGAGCGGCTTTTCCATCACCGGGGCGGTGTCGACGAAGAGCTTCAGCGCCCCGGGCCAGTGCCCGTCGATCCAATGCGCGAGCGCTTTGAGGCGCCGCTTCAACGTATCGTGGTAGTCGCGGCCGCGGGCATAGACCGAGACGGCGCCGCAGTCGGGCTTATCCAAGAGCGCCAACGCATCGCCCTCGGGCGCGTAATTGACGCCGAGCACGACGACGGTCCGCGCCTCGGGCCACAAAGCTTGCGGGTCGCCGCGCCGCGTCACGGTGCCAGCCAGCCAACCCATGTCGCCATGATAGCCGCGGGCGATGAATTCGCTAAGCCCGGCGCGTGCCTCGGCCTCGAGACGCGCCTCGGCGAAGCCCACCGCATCAAAGCCGCAGGCCAAAGCGCGGTCGCGGATCGCCTCGCGGATCGGATCAGCCATGCGTTGGGCTCAGCCGCGGCCGCGATAGGGCACGACACCCGGATCGGGGATCCACAGCCCGGCCGGCGGCTCCGCCGTCTGGTAGAAGACGTCGATCGGGATGCCGCCGCGCGGGTACCAATAGCCGCCGATCCGCAGCCAGCGCGGCGCGAGGGTCTCGACCAGCCGGCGGGCGATCGCCAGCGTGCAGTCTTCGTGGAATGCCGCGTGATTGCGGAAGGCGCCGAGATAGAGCTTTAGCGACTTGCTTTCGAGGATCGCCGCTTCGGGCACGTAGTCGATCACGAAATGGGCGAAATCCGGCTGACCGGTCACCGGACACAGCGAAGTGAATTCAGGGCAGGTAAAACGGACCAGGTAGAGCAAGCCGGGATGGGGGTTGGCGACGGTCTCGAGAACCGCCGCATCCGGCGCTTCAGGCAATGTCGAGGGATGGCCGAGCTGGGTCAGTCTCATTAGTCTTCTCGAAGGCGGCGGTATTCTCGAAGGCGGCGGCGAAATCGGCGAGCGTACCCGTTTCGATCGCCGCCCGCATCCCCGCCATCAGATCGGCATAATAGCGCAGGTTGTGCGCGGTCAGCAGCATGCTGCCAAGGATCTCGCTGCTGCGGCTCAAATGGTGCAGATAAGCGCGGCTGTAACCGGCGCAAGCCGGACAGCCGCATTCCGGGTCGAGCGGCATCGGGTCGTCGGCGTGGCGCGCATTGCGCAGGTTCAGGGTCCCGCTTCGGGTGAACGCCTGCGCGGTGCGGCCGGAGCGGGTCGGGAGCACGCAGTCGAACATGTCGATGCCCCGCACCACGGCGCCGACGAGGTCGGCGGGCTTGCCCACACCCATCAGGTAGCGCGGCCGGTCCTCGGGCAAGGCTGACACTGTGGCGTCAAGCACCGCGAACATCGTCGCCTGCCCCTCGCCGACCGCGAGCCCGCCGACCGCATAGCCGTCAAAGCCAATTTCGATCAGCCTTGCGGTGGCGCGCAGCCGCAAATCGGGATGGACCCCGCCCTGGACGATCCCGAACACCCCATGTCCCGGCCGTTCGACAAAGGTGCTGCGCGAGCGCTCGGCCCAGCGCACCGTCAATTCCGTGGAGGTTTCGACCGCCTCGCGCGAGGATGGGTGGAGCGTGCATTCGTCGAGGGCCATCGTCACATCGGCGCCGAGCAGATGCTGGATCGCGATCGAGCGCTCCGGCGTCAGCTCGTGAAGGCTGCCGTCGAGATGCGAGCGAAAAGTAACCCCGGCCTCGGTGATGGTTCGCCGGGCGGCGAGCGACATGACCTGATAGCCGCCGGAATCGGTGAGGATGGCGTGCGGCCAGTTCATAAAGCGGTGCAACCCGCCGAGGGCGGCGATGCGCTCCGCGCCGGGACGCAGCATCAGGTGGTAGGTGTTGCCGAGGACGATCCGCGCCCCGGTCGCGGCGACCCCCTCGGGCGTCATCGCCTTGACCGTTCCGGTCGTGGCAAGCGGCATGAAGACCGGGGTGTCGACGACCCCGTGAGCGGTGGTGAGCCGCCCGCGCCGCGCCGCGCCATCGCGCGCCAGCACCTCAAACCGGGTGCTCACGGGCCCTCTCCCATGTGAGACCTACAATTCTTGCTTGTGCCCATTGTTGCGGGTTGTTGCACCTGCAGCAAATCAGCAGCAAAACCTCTCGTGTTGGTTGCAACGACGACCGAAGGTCTGGCCCTGCGGAATGCCCGCCCTAGCCTGTCGATCCTGCGAGATAGCATACGAATGAGGCAATTTTTCGCGCCACTCACCGCGGCCGCTCGATCAGACAGGCGTCGCCGTAGGAAAAGAAGCGGTAGCCGGCGGCCACCGCATGCGCATAGGCGGCCTTGATTTGCTCCAGCCCGGCGAGGGCGGCGACCAGCATCAAGAGGGTCGAGCGCGGCAGGTGGAAGTTCGTCAGCAGCATGTCGATCGCGCGAAACCGATAGCCGGGCATGATGAACAACCGGGTTTCGCCGGCAAAGGGCCGGACTTCGCCCGTTTCGGCCGCCGCGCTCTCCAGCAGGCGCAGGCTCGTCGTGCCGACGGCGACGATGCGCCTGCCGGCATGCCGCGTCGCGGCGATACGGTCGGCGGCTTCGGCGGACAGCACACCCCACTCAGCATGCATCGGATGGTCGCGGGGGTCAGCGGTCTTGACCGGCAGAAATGTGCCGGGCCCGACATGCAGGGTCAGCGTCGTCCAGCCGATGCCCCGCTCGGCCAGCGCATCGAGCAGGGCCTGGGTGAAATGGAGCCCCGCCGTCGGCGCCGCCACCGCACCCTCGGCGCGGGCAAAGATCGTCTGGTAGTCGGCGCGGTCGCGTGGGTCGCCGCCGCGCGTGCGCTTGATATAGGGCGGCAGCGGCATCGAGCCATAGCGTGCCAGCGCCTCGCGAAACGCCTCGGCTTCGAGGTCGAAGCGCAAGGTCACGTCACCCTCGGGATGTTTCTCGGCGACGGCGGCGGCGAAGTCGTCGGCGAAAACGAGGCGGTCGCCCGCTCGCAGCCGGCGCGCACCCCTGGCAAAAGCGCGCCAGGCTCCGCCGCCGAGATCGCGGTGCAGCGTCACCTCGATCGAGGCGGCCCCGCGGCGCCCGACGAGGCGCGCCGGGATCACCTTGGTATCGTTGAAGACAAGAAGATCACCAGGCCGCAACAATGCCGGGAGATCCGCGATCCGCCTGTCCTCCAGAGCAATTCCCGATCGGTTGGCACCCCCCTCACCCAGCTCCGGGTAAGTCTCGGCTTGGCCTCGCCAACCCTTCTCAACCCTCTCCCCGCCCGGCCCATTGATTGGGGGGAGAGGGAAGGGTGAGGGGAGCTGCTCGTACCGATGCCGTCCAATCGAAATCCGCTCCAGCCCTCCCGCGGCCGAAATCACCAGCAGCCGTGCAGCATCGCGCGGCTCGCACGGGTGGCGGGCGATCAGTTCGCGCGGCAGGGGAAAATCGAAATCGTCGCGGCGCGGCGAGCCCATCGTCCGAGATAGGAGCTACCCCAGACCTTCGTCAATCCGGCCGTGCGCAGCGGCCCGCTTTTTGCCCAGCTTTGCGCGTCGCTCACAGACCAAGCTCGCTATGCGAGCCGAGCCGGACGAGCTCCAGGCTGGTTTCGTCCGGCTTCCGGTAAATCAGGATGAGGTCGGGTCTGATGTGGCAATCGCGGTGATCGTTCCACTCGCCGCCGAGCGAGTGATCGAAATACCGTCGGGGCAACGGCTCATCTTTCGCCAGCAAGGTGACGGTTGCCAGCAGATCGGCGTCAAGGCGCTTGCCGTGCCGTCCCGACTTCTCCCGCTGGTAGTCGCGCCTGAAACGGCCAGTGTGTTTAACATTCCGCATTCAGGCTCGCGAGCAGCTTCCCCGGCGGCCCGACGGTCACCAGCTCGCCGCGCCGTGCCGCCTTCATCGCCTCGATGGTTTCCTCATTGGGAACCAGCGGCTCGAACGGCAGCGCCTTTTCCTTGGCGATCTTGATCATCATCAGGCGGAAGGCGTCCGACACGGTGAGGCCCATAGCAGCCAGCACGGCGGCGGCTTCGTTCTTGATGCGCTCGTCGATGCGAGCACGAACAACAGAATTCGCAGCCATGGCCGATCTTCTCCCCTTGAGCTACAAGGTAGCCCATTATTGCACAAATGCAATCTCGATCGCGCGAAACCGACGAGCCGCGCCGGGATCACCTTGGTGTCGTTGAAGACGGCGCACCGAGCCCATCGTCCGAGATAGGAGCTACCCCAGACCTTCGTCAATCCGGCCGCGCGCAGCGGCCCGCTCTTTGCCCAGCTTTTGGGGTCAACTCCGAACGCAAGGGGACGCCTAGTCGGGGAGCCGCGCGCCCGCAGCATCGCGGCGATGCGGTCGCACACGTCATCGAGCACGGATGTAAGCCAAGGATCGCCGGTCACACTAGGGCTTGGGCTTGCCGTAGCGTTCGAGCATGGCCTGTGAGATTTCGGGCGACGACGGCCAAAAGCCGCGCACCGCGCCGGGGTTCCGCTGATACTTGTCGAGCGCGTTCACGTCCGGCTGCACCGGCTTTTCGCCGTCCATGAAGATCACGCCCACGGCGTCGCTCGGCAGCTTGGCGATGAAGCTCTCGGCGTCCTCGATCATGCTGCGGATACGGCGGTGCAGACCGGGCACGTCAACCGGCTCCTCGGTCGCCAGCGCCTCAAACTCCTCTGCCGTGAAGCGGCTGTGCCGGGTGATTTCGGCAAGCATCTGCTCCGGTGTGGTGCCGGGAAACTTGCCAACAGCCGCGCACACCACGGCGCCGAGCGGCAGAATGTTTTCGTGAATGGTCACCAGATCGACAATATCGCGCGGCACGCGCCGATCCGCCGCCGCGGACGCCTTGTTGGTCGCCAGATCGACGGGATGCAGCACATAGCCAAACAGTTCGTCGGGCTGCGTCGGGAAAAAGCGGAAAGCCGCATCCGTCACCCATTCGAGCGGCATCGCTTCACCGCCGCGTGCAACCGTGGCGTCGCGCTTGCCCTCGCGCACGTGCTCCCACGTGACGCTATAACCCGCCGCCGTCAGCGCCGCTGTGTCGTCCTTGGCGGCGCTTTCAAGCCGGGCTTCGGAATCGTGGAAAATGTCGATGTCGGCAGAGAAGCGCGGGCCGTCGCGGTTGATGGCGACACCGCCGGCAATATAGCTGTCGGGGCTGCGCTGCGCCGCAAGCGCGCGCAATACGTCCGATTGAAACTTACCGATTGGCACGGCAAAGCTCTTCGATCTGCTCGGCCAGTCGGCGTCCGTCCATGCCGCCATGGGTGCGCAACGGCTTGGTGATCGCCAAGGCGGCTGACGGTGTGGGGTTTTCGACCGGGCGCATGTTCCATAGCGCGCGGGTGCCATACTCGGCGAAGGCGCGGCGGTAGAGGATCGCGAGTTGTTCTGGCTCGTTGCTCATGTCCGGCATTGTAGCACACAAAAGGACAAATCAAGATGTTGGGTTTTACTTTCGCGGGGCATTTCGGTTTTGTGTCTGCCAAATAAAGATGTCACTGTTTGTGCCATTTAGCAATGTCACTGCCGGGTGGGGTCGGGTGGCGGGCGATCAGTTCGCGCGGCAGGGGAAAATCGAAATCGTCGCCGCGCTTCGAGCCCATCGTCCGAGATAGGAGCTACCCCAGACCCTCGTCAATCCGGCCACGCGCAGCGGCCCGCTTTTGCCCAGCTTTTTGGGGTCGCCGCCGAACGCAAGGGACGCCTGGTTCTGATCCCCCGGGTATCAGGGATTTGTGCCCGAAAAGCGTCGCCTTTGAGTTATCGGCGGGAGGCGGGATGCGGCGCGAGTCTGATAATTGGCTTTCTGGAAATTCAGCGCCGATGGTGCCGCTCACAGTTTTAGCAACCCACGCCCATTAATGAGAGCCTCGCCCGATGCATACCCATGGACAACCTCGATGATACCACTTGACCCATGTTGCGAGGTTACCAACATGTATGCCGGCGTTGCTTCGGCGCTAATGGATCAGGAGAGATTATGATGCCAGGTGCAATCGCGCTCTTCACGCGGGAGCCTGTTGACGAAATTCGGGAAAATCGGGGTACCGGAAATTGGGTCGCCAGCGCCGAACGAGTGCGGCAATACTCATTCGTCGTTTTGGTGCGAAACCGCCACCATCCGTCGTCACCATCAGACGTCGAACATGGAACGGCTTTTCTCGTGGGGAGAATTTCAGCAACTCGCGAAGTAACGGAGACAGCAGCAAACAAATATCCTCGCATTTTCATCGCAATATCGGAGTATGCACTTGTCGACGTAGCGGATTCGTGGAGTAAGTCCCAAAATCCTGTGTGGTTTACCAACTTGGAAACGCTCGGCATCGAGGAGACTTCGCTCAAATTCGAGCCGATGCCACATGAACATGGGGACGCCGCGTCAGGTGAGCTCGTCAGCAAGGATAATGTTCTCGCCGATATGAAGCGTCAAATAGGGCTCCTGTTCAATGTGCCTGGGAGCGCGATCGAGATCAGCATCCGGCTGTAACCGATGCGAAGGGGCCGGTTGCAGCCGGCCCCTTTTCGACCGCGCTCGTCCGGGTATCATTCGAAAATCGACTTTTGCACACGAGTGCGGCTGGAGCAGAATCGGGTTCCGCAATTTTTCGTCGCGGCTATCACGACCCTATCTGACTCAGCGCAACCCTGCAGACCAATATTGAGGAACACACTATGGCGGAGCCTCTGGACGCCATGAAGCGGAAGATCGAAGAGCACTTTGCTCAGTTGGATGAAACAGTGCTCGTCGTGCTCAAGGGCCATCTGCTGATCGAAGAGGCACTCGATACCGTTATCTCAGAGTTTGTGTTCCACCCCGAGTTCATTCAAGCAGCGAATTTGAGGTTCGCACAAAAGCTGTCCATTGCCCGCGCGATGTCACTCGACGAGCACGACAACGAAATGTGGGGGCTTGCGTCGGGTATCAACAGTCTGCGCAATGAGCTGGCACATTCCCTGCGGTCGTCGAAGCGGGCGGCAAGGATACAAGCTGTCCTTGATCTCTATTTCCGATTAGCTGATAATGCACCCACTGACGTCCGAAATCAACCTATATCCCTGTCCAGCCAGTGCAGGTTCACTAAATGTTCTAGAATTTCCGCTCGCCTTGAGGTAGCATAGGCCGGTCGATCAGGGAGGGGGTCGGATGGCTGGGCTCTTGGATTT
>Ga0210410_10005046_pt1 | contig 11537 bp, 10 predicted proteins | sample IncBWC4MmetaG_FD_161058 | JGI IMG/M metagenome (GOLD analysis project Ga0210410, IMG submission 161058) | Forest soil microbial communities from Barre Woods Harvard Forest LTER site, Petersham, Massachusetts, United States - Inc-BW-C-4-M | ecosystem: Environmental > Terrestrial > Soil >... | reverse complement strand
GCTAAGCCAACCTTCGCCGTTAACCATTTGCGCATATTCGCCACAAGTCATGCCATACACAAGCGGTACCTGATGCATTCCTAAAAAAGATTTAAAAGCAGGGTCTAGCACCGGGCCATCTACATAATAACCATTAGGGTTTGGGCGGTCTAATACAATAAATGTTTTTTTGTTTTCGGCAGCGGCATCCATGCAATTACTCATGGTAGATATGTAGGTATAAAAACGAACCCCCACATCTTGTATGTCGTAAATGATTACATCAACATCAACTAAATCCTCTTTAGTTGGTTTCATGTGCTTGCCATAAAGAGATATAATGGTTAAGCCCGTTTTTTTATCCTTATCGCTATGTACAGTTTCTCCTGCATCGGCTAAGCCTCTAAAGCCATGCTCAGGACTGAAAATCTTTTTAATATTTACTTTTAAAGCCAGTAGTGTATCTACTAAATGTGTTTTATTTATTAAAGAAGTAACGTTGGCAATAACCGCCACGCGTTTTCCGGCTAATAAAGGCAAGTACTGGTTAATTTGCGAAGCCCCAGTTTTAACGTCTTTTTCGTATAAAACACGGGTTTGCTCATAAGGCTGTGCAATAGATTGAGTGATAAAAAAAATAGATACAAAAACTACCAGTAACCTTTTAAACATAACTGCAAATATAAACGCTAATTAGTAAACTGAATAGGCTAAGATATAAATACTAAATTGTTACTTTTGGTTTTTACACATAAACTTTGTCTTTTAACTTATATACTTATATAGCCCAAAAGTTGTGGCAAACCAAGCTGCAAAAAAAATCGATTGCAGCTCCTGTGGTTAAAATTGCCGAGGGTAGCATTGTGCTTGGCATTGCAGTTATGATACTGACTGTAAGTATTGTAACAGGCTTTAAAAACGAAATTAAAAGTAAAGCCATAGGTTTTTCGGGCGATGTGGTTATAAATGCCTACACCAACAATAATTCGTTTGAGCAAGAACCCTTATCTATGCAAGCTTCATTTTTAAAGAATTTGCGGGGTAATAAAGAAATAAAACACATACAACCTTTTGCAACTAAAAATGCCATTATTGAAACAAAGGATGAAAACCAGGGCATTATTATTAAAGGAGTTGATAATAATTACGATTGGACTTTTATTAAACAATATTTATTAGAAGGCACTATACCGGTTTATACAGATTCGGTTACATCAGATCAAATATTGATATCGAAACCTATGGCGCAAAAACTAAACGCGCATGTGGGCGATAAATTACTTACTTACTTTATAAGCAAAAAACAGTTAGATGATAGCGTTAATCAAAGTTTTGGATACGAAAAACGAGTGCGTAAGTTTATAGTAAGTGGCATTTATCAAACCGGCTTTGCCGATGTGGATAATAACATTGTTTTTGCCCACTTAAAACAAGTACAGCGTCTTAACTATTGGGGCAGTGACCAAACAGGAGGTTTTGAAATTGAATTGAAAGATTATAATAAAATTGAACAACAAACCGAATTAATTAATGAAGATGTTGGTCAAAATGTAGAAGCGAAATCTGTTAAACAAATTTATCCTACGTTATTTTCATGGCTTTCATTATTAGATAGTAATGCCTTTATCATTATTACTTTAATGATTATTGTGGCTGTTATAAATATGATTTCGGCTTTACTGATTTTAATTTTAGAACGCAGCAACACCATAGGCTTGCTTAAATCAATAGGGGCAGGTGATGGTTTGGTGCAAAAAATATTTTTATACCAATCATTCAGAATGCTTTTAAAAGGCTTGGTAATTGGTAACGTAGCTGGAATATTAATTTGTTTACTGCAACAACAGTTTAAATTTATAAAACTTAATCCTGAAAGTTATTATGTATCCTACGTACCTGTAGAGTTACATATAGACCAATTACTAATGGTAAACCTGCTTACCATAGGCTCCTGTTTAGTAATGATGCTGTTACCCGTACTAATTATCAGTAAAATAACTCCGGTAAAAACGCTACGATTTAAGTAGTTGGTTTATTTTTTACCTCCGAAAACTTTTTTAAGTAAATCGCTAACCTGAGCCGCAGGGTCTTTACGAATTTTAGTTTCTTCTTTTCCTACTAAATGAAATAAACCATCTAAAGCCTTACCGGTAACAAAGCCTTCTAAATCGGGGTTTTGTTTTTTTACAAAAGGGATTTCGTTATAAATTTTTACCAGAGTTGACCAATAAGCCGTAGCATTTACCTTGGCTAAGGCATCTTTTACAATAGGATGATATTTTTCAGTTAAGGCTGCTGATGTATTTTGTTTTAGGTAATGTGTAGCGGCTGTATCAGAGCCTTGTAAAATAGATAAACCATCAGTAACAGTCATGTTTTTTACGGCATCTAAAAAAATAGGCGCGGCACTCATTGCAGCTTGTTCGGCAGCACGGTTAACCGATGTTTCAAACTCATCTACTTTGTTTTTATAACCTAAAGTAATAAGCTCTTTTTTCATTTTTTCTGCCTCAGGAGGAAACGGGATAAATATTTCAGGATTTTTTAAGTAACCATCTACTTTTTGTGCAGATGCTGTTGAGTTATTTGTACCTCTGCTTAATGCTTCTTTTAAACCCGCAATAATATCATCATTGCTAAGCCCTGTTTTACCATTTGAAGTGCCTGTTACTTCTTTTTCGGCTTTTTTTTCAGCATTTTTAATTCTATCTTCAAAACTTTGAGCTTGCGCGCTAATAACGCATATGGATAAAAGGACAATTGCAATTTTATTTTTCATGGTTTTAATTTAAAAGGTTAGTTTCAAAAAGCGTGCCTAAATTAGTGATTGTTTGGTAACGGCAGGCGTTTATAAAAAACAAAGCCGCCTTTTCGGTATAATTCAATTAAATCGGGATGCTCTTTTTTTATATCATCAACATCTGTAATTTTTGCGGCAAAAAAAGCAGGTTTATCAAGGTCTTTTTTCCATAACATCCAGTTTAAGCTATATAAACCAAAATCATAGTCTTCGCCCCCGGTTTTGCTTGCTTTTTCTTTTTCGCTCTTAACAAATGTTACCATATCGGCGGTGTTATGACTTGGCTGTCTATCAGTATAAAACATATAGGCGTAACTTTTAAAGCCTATGGTTTCTACATACACATCTTTTCCTTTTAATGATTCGTAAAACTCAATAGCAGGCCCTTGTGAATAAGGTTCAATTTTAGGAACAATTAGCAATGTAATTAACCAAATAGTTAGTAAGGAGGTAACAAATAAACCGTACATATTTTTTTTATTTTTATGCAGGTTAAAGAAAAAGTAAATTGAGAAAATTAAAAACAACACACCAATTATCCATTCGAATCCAAACCATTTTACAGGCGTTTGTAAAGAAGCTACGGCAAATTTATCGTTAATTAAATTACTATTTGTAATGACAGGAATGAAGTAATTTATCAATCCGGCAGCGGTAAAAACAATGCCTAAAACAACGATAAGAAATAAGCCAAGCGAGAAAACAAGGGTGTTTAATTTTTTACGGGAGTAAATAATATCGTGTAATTTATAAGCTGCCAAGTAGGTAAGTGGGAAATAACACATACTTGAATAGTGTACTATTTTGGTGTTTACTATGGTAAATATAATTAACACCACCCAAAATAAAATAAGCATCCATTGTTTTACATATTTCTGAAAAGGTGTATCAGATGGATTTTTAATGTGCGATGGAATAAAAAATATGGATGCGGGAAAACAACCAATTAGTAAAACTACAAAATGATACAACCTAAAACCTTCGTGCCCCGAATCGTGGGTGTTAAGTAATCTAATTTGATAGTCAATAAACTCTTTTAAAATAGCCATGTTTCCGATGGCAATTTCGAATATAAACCAACTAAGGCCACTAACTAAAAACACTGTTATAAATAATAGTACGTTTTTAAGATTTGAAAATGGGTTAAATCGTAATCTAGTCCAGGCTACCAAAAAGGTTAGCCCGATAATTAATAAAGCAACCGGACCTTTGGTAAGAATGGCTAAGCCTGCAAATAAACCTGCATAGATAGCACTTTGGCTTATTTTTTTTGAATGACTGTTATGAAACCATTGAAGTATAAAACAAATACTTAAAAATATAAACAAGTTAAACCATGGGTCTATAATGCCTGATTTAAAATATAAAAAGGGTAGGAATGAGGTGCCGTAACATATAGTCCATAATAAACCAAAGGTGTGGTTATTGTATTTTTTACCTAAATAATAAATAACATTTAAAGTAATAATGCCGCAAACTGCATCGGGGAAACGAGCCGCAAAATCGTTTACGCCAAACATTTTCATGCTTAAAACCTGTAGCCAAATAAACAAAGGTGGTTTTTCCCAAAAGGGTTGAAAGTTAATTTGAACCTGACTATAATTGTGAGTAACAATCATTTCGCGGGCACACTCAGCAAAGTTTATTTCGTCCCAGTCGAATAAATGAACGGCACCTAAAAACGGAATAAATAATGCGGCCGAAATGAGTATAATGGCAAGGTGCCAGCCTAAATATTTTTTAGTCCCTATCATAAAAATAGTTTCCAAATAGGTTTATCCAGTTTATTAAAATTTCCAAAAGTTTTAGCTCGTTCTAAAAGGGTGCACATCAGCCACGAAAATAAAATACCGAATAAACTACCTGCGGTAATGTCTTCAAAAAAATGCTGCGATAAATAAACACGTGAGAATGCTACCAGTATAGCCGATAAGAAACAAATGACTTTTACTGTGTTGTTTTTAGAAAAAAAACTCAAACAAAAAAACAAACTAAAGGCAGCTGTTGCGTGCCCCGATGGGAAACTATTATGTATGTTTAAGTCAACCCCTTCAACAACATTTAAAGGCATGTGTTGTTGTTCAAATATAAGTATAGGGCGGTCGGCATCGCCAAAAAAACCATATTTAATGCCCTGAGTAACTCCCGCACTGGCTAAATAGCAAAGTAAAATAGTAATGGCTTTTTGCATATTATAAAGCAATAGCAGCAGAACTAATGAAATAATGAAAACGCCATCGCCAATAAAGGTTACATATTTAAAAAAGCTATCAAATGGAGAGCCAACTAACCTGTTAAAAAATATATGGAGGGGTAATTTATCGGTGCTAAAAATAATAATGAGGGCAGCGCAAAAAAGCAAAGCATACAGCACAATAAAAATCTTATTTCGATCGAAGATACTTTTCAAGTATTGGTATTATTTAAATCAGTACTAATTGTTTAACAAGCTCTTTCTTTAAAAAATGATTAACATTTTGAATTAATTGATCTTTTAAAAAATGAAGCTCGTTTTTTAATTCGGCAGAATCTACCTCTAAAAATAGGGTGGTATCTTTTAAAAAGATGCGTTTAGTGTGGTTGGCAATCATATCGCCGGCAATGGTTTTCCAGTTAATATGCAGGCTAGATATATCTATTTTCTTTTCTAAACGGTTTTCTTTCAAAAACTGGTTAATGGCGCTTCCAATGCTTTGTAAGTTTTGTTTAGACATAGGGCTAAATTACAATAAAAAAGGCTGCCTCATTTTTGAAACAGCCTTCTTTTTATAAAGAATAAAAATTATTTAATGCTTTTTACTTTTTTAGCAATTTTAGATTTTAAATTAGACGCTTTGTTTTTATGAATAACATTGCGTTTCGCTAATTTATCTAACATAGAGGCGACTTTAGGAAGTAAAGCAGTAGCTTCTTCTTTGCTGGTAGTTGTACGTAAACGTTTCAAAAAAGTACGTGCAGTTTTAGCTTGGTAGCGGTTATGCAGCTTTTTTGTTTCGGTTTGTCTTGTTCTTTTTTCTGATGATTTATGGTTTGCCATTACTTTTTTCCTTTAAAATGGACTGCAAATATACTCTAATTATTCTAAATAACAATAAAATAATAAAATCTTTTAAAAGTTAATAAATCTTATTAAATTGGCATAATTAAACTTATGGTAGTAAATTTGCATCTAACATTTTAAATAACCTAATAAACTATATATATTATGAAAAAAATAATTTTAACTGCATTAGCCATTGCAACTTTACAGTTTGCACAGGCTCAAACTCAGGCTGTGGCAAATCCACAGCTTGCGGTAAAAAAAGAAGTTCCAACCCCGGAACAAATAGCTGAGCGTCAGTCTAACCACTTACAAAAGGTTTTAACACTTACTGATGAACAAAAACAACGAGTTTATGCGGTTATAGCTAAAAGAGCTACTACTGTACAACAATTAAGAGATAAAAACATAAAAGTTACACAAACTGAAATAGCGCCTGTAAAAGAGCAAGCCATTAAGGATATAAATACTATACTAACTCCGGAACAGCAAAAAAAATGGGAAGAATATCGTATACAAGAAGAAAAAAAGCATGAAGCACGTATGAATGAGAAAAATAATGCTACTGCTCAACCGGCTACCGGCGACAAAAAATAAGAAAAGACCTATTTTAATAATGAAAAAATCCTTGCTAAACGGCAGGGATTTTTTGTTTTTAGGATTTTTGATACCGTTTATTTAAAAAACCTAACCGCTTAAAAAGAAAGTGCCACCGTTTAAAAAGGTGTCGACTTTATGGCTATTTGATGGTTTAAATTTGATTAACCAATTAAACTCAATAGCCATGATTATTTTAGAAAATAACGCCACCACCCTAAACGAAATAATTTTTAAAAACCGTAACAAAAGCTATGGAGCCTATGTAATGCGTAGCGAGTATGGCAACACCATTTTAAAATCGCTGGGGCTGACTGTTTTAATTTTTGCATCTATATCTTTAATAGCACTTTGGTTAAACAATACAGTTGAAGCAGATAAGAAATTAGATACGGGTGAAAACATTATTAAATGTTATGATTATAAAGTAGAAGTAGATGTAACACCTATTAAGAAGGAAGAAAAAATTATACAACGACTGGCTACTAATTCGAGTACAGCAGCCCTTAGCACTAATTTAAATGACCATGCTGTTGAACAACGAACAGAAGTCATACAAACAGCTGAAGTCACCAATAATCCAACAGGACAAACAGCTAACCCTGATGCTGCAACAGGCGAAATAGGGGGTAATAATCCTACAGGAACAGGTGAAAGCCCGGATGTGGGAATGAATAAACCAATAGAACCAATTTTAGCACCCGATGTAATGCCTAAATTTGATAACATGGCTGCTTTTTTGCAAAGAAATTTAAGATACCCAACAATGGCTTTAGAAGGCAACGTATCGGGTAAGGTAATTGTAAATTTTGTTATTGATGAAGAAGGAAGAATAGAGAAAGCCACTGTACTAAAAGGCATTGGTTACGGCTGTGATGAAGAAGCCCTGCGTGTTATTAAACTAATGTTGAAATGGACACCTGGTATGTTTAAAGGCAAACCTGCCAGGGTAAGTTTTAATCAGGCCATTGTGTTTAGATTACAATAAACCGTATTTTTGTATGCTTGTACACCACCAAAAATATTCAGCCACAAGATAAAAAACTGCTCGATGAGGGAACTTTGTTGCCCCTTATGGAGCAGTTTTATACCATACAGGGCGAAGGCTTTAATACCGGAAAAGCTGCCTATTTTATACGTTTAGGAGGCTGCGATGTGGGTTGCCATTGGTGCGATGTTAAAGAAAGCTGGGATGCATCTATACATCCGCTTACTAAAACAGAAGAAGTGCTGAAAAATGTGTTAGAACATAATGCCAAATCGGTAGTGGTTACAGGTGGTGAACCGCTTATGTATAACCTTACTGAACTTACCAGGCAGCTTAAAGAAAAAAATATTGAAACCTTTATTGAAACATCAGGTGCCTATAAATTAACGGGTAAGTGGGATTGGATTTGCCTATCGCCTAAAAAAACAATGGCGTCTTTGCAGGATGTTTATGATAAAGCACATGAGCTTAAAATCATTGTTTATAATAAACACGATTTTATTTGGGCAGAAGAAGAAGCTAAAAAAGTAAACTCAAAATGCTATTTGTTTTTACAACCAGAGTGGGGCAAACATGCCGAGATAACTCCCTTAATAGTCGAGTATGTAAAGAACAACCCAAAGTGGATGGTATCTTTACAAACACATAAATACATGAACATTCCATAATGATTGTTGCACAAAACATAAATAAATTTTATGGCACTTTGCAGGTGCTTAAAAATGTATCCTTACAAATAAATAAGGCAGAAGTGGTTGCTATTGTTGGCGCATCGGGTGCAGGTAAAACTACTTTGCTGCAACTTATTGGCACCTTAGATAAACCATCTGATGGAAAAATATCCATTAACAATACAGATGTAGCCGCTTTATCCGATAAAAAATTATCGGCTTTTCGTAATAAAAATATTGGCTTTGTTTTTCAGTTTCATCATTTGCTACCTGAATTTACAGCTATTGAAAATGTTTGTCTGCCTGCTTTAATTGCAGGTGTTTCTAAAAAAGAGGCTACACAAAAAGCTGCTGAATTATTGAACCTGCTTGGTGTTTCACATCGAATAGATCATAAACCAAATGAACTTTCAGGTGGAGAACAACAACGTGTTGCCGTAGCTCGCGCTTTAATAAACGACCCTTCGGTTATTTTAGCCGATGAACCATCAGGTAATTTAGATACCAATAACGCACACGAATTACACAAACTGTTTTTCACCCTGCGCGAAAAACTACAACAAACTTTTGTTATTGTAACCCATAACAAAGACCTAGCCGACATGAGCGACCGCCAGTTGCTTATGAAAGATGGCATCATGCAATAACATTAATTATTAAAAAGGTTTTGTTAGCAAAGTTTTCTCAGGCTTTCTATACTCCTTATATATGTAGCTACTTTTATGCGACATGAAAAAAATTATTTCGCTTAGTATATTGTTGTCTTTTTTCTTCGGGAAGATGACGGCGCAGATACAACCTCCTTTTTTAGACCTTGAAAGTAAATGGGTAGATTCTGTTTATGCTAGTTTGAATGCTGATGAGCGTTTAGCACAATTATTTATGATTGCTGCATGGAGCAATAAAGACATGAAGCACGTTAGACAAATTGATAGCTTAATTACTAAATACAATATTGGCGGGTTGATTTTTATGCAAGGTGGTCCTGTTAGGCAAACCAAATTAGCAAACTATTACCAAACACGTGCTAAAACACCTTTATTAATGAGCATTGATGGCGAGTTTGGCTTGGCTATGCGCTTGGATAGCACCACACAATATCCTCGTCAAATGACGTTGGCTGCTATGCAGAATGATTCGTTGATTTATTACATGGGCCGACAAATAGCCCGTGAATGCAAAGCAGTTGGCATACATGTAAACTTTGCTCCGGTGGTTGATATAAATAACAACCCTAACAACCCTGTTATATCAATGCGCTCGTTTGGCGAGGATAAAACGGCTGTTGCTAAAAAATCTTATTTATATATGAAGGGGTTACAGGATGAACACGTGCTGGCTTGCGCCAAACATTTTCCTGGGCATGGAGATACGGACAAAGATTCACATAAAACCTTACCAACTGTGCCTTATAGTTTAGAAAGATTAGATACACTTGAACTATTTCCGTTTAAATATTTATTTGAACGTGGTTTGGGCAGTATAATGGTGGCGCATTTATATATTCCGCAACTGGATACCACAAAAAATTTGCCATCAACCTTATCTAAAAACATAGTACAAAAACTGTTGAAAGAACGGATGAATTTTAAAGGCTTAGTGTTTACCGATGCTTTAAATATGAAGGGTGCGGCCGATTATAATAAACCCGGCATGCTTGATACCAAAGCACTTTTAGCCGGTAACGATATGCTTTTGTTTAGTGAAGATGTGCCAAAAGCCATAGAGGAAATTAAAAAAGCCATTGCTAATAACGAAATAACACAAGATGAAATTGATGCGCGTTGCAAAAAGATTTTAAAAGTAAAATACTGGTGCATTTTAGATAAAAACAAATTTGCACCCACCCGTTTATTACATGAAGAAATAAACACTAATGCATCACTTATTTTAAGCACGAAATTGTATGAAAGTGCCATTACATTGCTTCAAAACAAAAACAACCTATTACCTTTATTAAAACCAGATACACTAAAAATTGCCGAAGTATCGGTTGGTGTGACTGATAAAAACATGTTCTCGCAAAACCTGGCGCAGTATTTTAAAACAGATTTTTTTGGTGTAACACATAACGAAAAAAAATCGGTTTACGACACGTTATTAAAAAAGTTAGCTGCTTATAATATGGTAATTGTACAGGTTAATAAAACTAACCAAAGACCGGATGATAACTTTGGGGCTAACCCATACAGCATTTCATTTATAGATAGTTTGGTTAAACTAAAACCAACTACGGTGGTTTTTTTTTCTAACCCATATATCTTTAATAAATTCAGGAATCTACCAAGTGCCTCGGCAGTTATTGAGGGTTATGAATATAATAATTATACACAAAAAGCAGCATCCGATGTTATTGCGGGTGCACTTGCCGTAAATGGTAAACTGCCTGTAACCACTTTTCCTTTTAAACGGAACACGGGTTTGGTTATACCAACCGCTATCAGAATGCAGCAAGTAGCTCCTATTGTTTTAGGAATTCAAAAAAAAAAGCTTGCACAAATCGACAGCATCGCACAAAAAGGCATAAGTGATAAGTGCTACCCGGGTTGTCAAATTTTGGCTGCTAAGGATGGTAAAATATTTTATTGCAAATCTTTTGGAAAATATACCTATGAGGGAACCGATACGGTAACCAACCAATTTTTATATGATATAGCTTCGGTTACCAAAGTGGCTTCATCTGCTTTGGCGTTAATGGATTTAGTGGGGAAAAAGAAAATAGATGTAGACCAAAAACTGGTTCATTATTTACCTGAATTAAAAAAGACTAACAAAGAACACATCATCATTAAAGAAATGCTAACCCATCAGGCTGGTTTGCCGGCATGGATTCCGTTTTATCAATCAACCTTAAATAAAGACAATAGTTTTAAAGATGGTTATTATAGCAAGGTTAAAACGCCTGTATTTAGCAATCAGGTAGCTGATAGTTTATTTATTAGAAGTGATATTACGGATAGCATTTATCAGAAAATTGCTGCCAGTAAATTGGGTAAAAAAGGCGAGTATTTGTATAGTGATATAGGTTATTATTATACCAAAAAAATTATCGAACAAATTACCAAAACACCCCTTAACGATTATATGCAGCAAAATTTTTACAGCAAAATGGGCTTGCGTAATTTGTGTTATAAACCACTAAACTATTTTGATAAGAAACAAATTGTACCTACTGAAAATGATACAAAATTCCGTAAGCAATTAGTGCAGGGTTATGTGCACGATCCGGGTGCTGCTTTGTTGGGTGGAGTAGGAGGACATGCAGGTTTATTTGCCAATGCTACTGATTTAGCTGCTTTAATGCAAATGTATTTAGATAAGGGAAAGTATGCCGGTAAACAATGGTTAGACTCGAATGTGGTAAAAGAGTTTACCCAAAAATGTTTGTACTGTCCTAAAAACCGCCGTGGTTTATGTTTTGAAAAACCTGAAAACGACCCTAAAAAAGAAAGTCCGGTGGCG
>Ga0210410_10005041_pt1 | contig 11543 bp, 8 predicted proteins | sample IncBWC4MmetaG_FD_161058 | JGI IMG/M metagenome (GOLD analysis project Ga0210410, IMG submission 161058) | Forest soil microbial communities from Barre Woods Harvard Forest LTER site, Petersham, Massachusetts, United States - Inc-BW-C-4-M | ecosystem: Environmental > Terrestrial > Soil >... | reverse complement strand
GCTCATTGCCTCGCATCGACGTCGTGTCCGCGGAAAGTGACAGAGGGGCTGCCTGCTGGACCCCTCTGCCTGAAACCGAACTGCTCGCAATACTGCGGCGAGCGCGTCAATTATGACCGGAGCGAGCCCCAGGGCTTTTGCCAACAGAATGGGCGCAGCTAGCGCCAACGTCACATCGACAACCCTGGTTGCGCGCTCTCCTGCCCAGCGTGCAACCTTTGCTCCGAACGCGAGTAAACGATTCGAATGCTCTGCAACAACCTCGATATCCGGCTGGGACGATTCTACCTGGAGTTCTAGTTTCGAAATATCCTCACGGGCGTGCTCGAAGTCGGCACGATTCAGGCCGTCAGCCGATAACGGTTCAGGAGGTCGATTGTGGCCAATGCCCACAATGCCGCGCTCCAGTTCGGATACTTGAAGACGAAGCTCCCCTAGCTGACTGAGAGCCTCTGTCCGATCCTTTTCCCGTGCTGGGGGAGCGGGTGCAGCATATTCTTTGAGAATTAATTGCAAATGGGCGTTACTCACCAACATGGCCCGGAGTCGACGACGAACGTTCGAACCGACCTGTTCGGCGGGCGAATAGCGAGAGACCGTCGGTCCTCCCATTTCTCTCACGACTGCTGAGATATTGCGCATCCTGTATCGTATGGAAACTTCATTCCGGCTTTGCAGATGGCCAGAGAGAAGCAGTCTAACGACAGCGTCGCCGGCAATGTTCAGTCCCGAGCGCTCAGCCTGCAGCAGAAAGACATAGGCGTCGACAGCACGTGCCAACTCCGCATCTGTCCAGTGCTCGTTTGCATTTTTGGCCATCTACATGCCCAACTAGCAAATTGATTCGGCATCTTAGAGCCATTCGCTGAGCGGGAGAGCCTTTTCGAGGCAAACTTGGCGGGGAGCCGGTAGCCCACTTTACCGGCATCTGCTATCGATAAGCTTCGAAACCCGACGGATTTCAGATGCCTCATTTCAGCGCGTCCCTCTTGCCCTCCCGCCTCCCCGCCCTGCTCACGGCCGCCCTCCTCACCCTCGCCGCCCCCTCCCGCGCGGCCGACGAGGACACGCTGAAAGGCCCGGCGGTCACCACGCTGAAGGCCACGAAATCCTGCTTTGCCGCCATCGTGGAATTGTCCGGAACCATCATGCCGCGGGAAGAGACCGCGGTGCGGCCCGAGCGGATGGGGCTGAAGGTCGCCGAAGTGCTGGCGGAGGCCGGCGACACCGTCACCGCCGGCCAGACGCTCGCCCGCCTCAATCTGCCCGAGGGCGGCACCGTCACCGTGCAGGCGCCGGTCGCCGGCACCATCTCGGTCTCCAACGCCACGGTCGGCGCGATGGCCTCGGGCAAGGGCGAGGCGCTGTTCAACATCATCGCCCGCAACGAATACGATCTGGTCGGCCTTGCCTCGACCTCGGACCTGCCGAAGCTCGCGGTCAACCAGCCGGCCGCCATCCGCATCATCGGCATCGGCGACGTCGACGCGCGGGTGCGGCGTATTGCGCCAACGGTCGAGCCTGCGGTGCAGCTCGGGCCGGTCTATATCGGCATCACCGCCAACCGGAAGCTGCCGGTCAACGCCTCGGGCCGCGCGCTGGTCAAGACCGGGCAGAGCTGCGGCGTCGCCATCCCGCTCACCGCGATCCAGTACGCCGCGGCCGGCACCGTGGTGCAGGTGGTCAAGCGCCAGCGCATCGAGACCAAGAGCGTCGAGACCGGGCTGATGTCGGGCGGGCAGATCGAGATCCGCGACGGGCTCAATGAGGGCGACGAGGTGGTCGCCCGCGCCGGATCGCTGCTGCGCGAAGGCGACCTGGTGCGGCCGGTGCCGGCGACCGCGAATGCCGGGGCGAAATAAAAATCGAAGATTGTTGGTCTTCTTCACCTCCCCCTGAAAGGGGGAGGGAGCGCACCGCGAGCGGCGCTATTGAATTTCAAATGTAGGGTGGGCAAAGCGGGCCACATCCACAGCAATCAACCGAGCAAAGACAGCAGCGTGCCCACCATTGAGGGCGCGATGAGACATGGTGGGCACGGCGCTGACGCGCCTTTGCCCACCCTACGGAGTCACTATCGGAGTAAAGGAAACTAGCCGTCGCTGCCGAAGCGAACGTCTTCGAGCAGCGAGGACGACACCGCGGGCACCTGCTCGCCGTCGGAGGCCTTGGAGATTGCAAGGCGGGTCTTGTTGAAGGCGGCCTCTGCCCCGACCGTCCTGGCGTTGATGTGATTGAGCAGCTCGCCGACCAGCACAGAGTGCTTGCCGCTGGAATCCTCGACCACCTTGCCCGGCGTCGACGAGGTCAGGATCAGCGCGTTGTCGGGCGCGTTGATCGGCGCGAGCCCGTGGCTGTAGGAGCGGAAGCGGCGCTCGTAAGGATTGCGGCGGGACGCGTCGATCACCACCAGCTTGGCGCGGGCGCCGCGCTCCTGCATCGCGTCGAGCACGCCCTCGACCGAGACGCCGGCGTGGCGAACGTCGGCTTCCTTCCAGATCGCGGCGTCGACCGGGATCATGTAGCTCTCGCGACCGGCCTGCACGCCGTAGCCGCCGAAGAACAGCATCACGACGGAGTCAGGCGTGATCTTGGCCTTCAGCCGCTCGATGGCGCGGGCCATGTCGTCGCGGCTCGCATCCTCGATCACGTCGACATCGAAACCGTCATGGCGCAGCGCGCCGGACAGCGCACGCGCATCGTTGATCGACTGCAGCAGCGGCTCGCCGGCGTCGGGGTAATGGCCGTTGCCGATCACGAGCGCCAGCCGCGAAGCCTTCTTGATGTTCGCGCCCTGCTCGGTCGCGACCGCGCTCGCCGCATCCAGCGCACGCTTGTTCAGCGCGGCGTTGGCGCCGATCGCCAGCGACACCGTGGCCACCAGCGCTGCGGCGATGGCGATCGGGCGGCGGGACAAATGCAGCGGCAAATTCATCTCGGATACTTCCTGCTCAGTGGCATCGGCGCGCGTTGGTTGGTCGCGCAAAAGCGTCCTGGGTTTGGTGGGGTTGGCCGGCTGGGTGCCTTGAGATTGCGCTCAATTTGCGGCACCGCAACAAACAAACCCTTAAACACATCGGCCGGTTCCGGCAATAGCACCCACCGAATACCGGATAAGCCCTTGCACGTTCTTTCGATTTCGGCGTCTTTTTGTCCAGAACCCCCTCAATTCGGCAGCTTGGGGGCGGATCATGCCGTTAACTTTCGCCGCTTCGCTGTGACCGGTGTCACATTGCCGCAGGGGCGCTCTGGCAGCCTGCGCGGGACGCAGGGCGGCGGCCATTTCCGGGAACCGGTTTGTCGTATAGCGTTGACCCACTTGCTGGTTCGGCAGGGGCGGCTTTCGCGCGGGCGCTGTCTTTGGGACCGAGTGGTTACAGCCGCGGGAAGACGCTTGGACAAGAGCATTTACGAGACCGCCGGTGTCGCCTGGCGCGCGCTGACGGCCCGAAAGGATGGGCCGTCGCTGTACGACGTCTGCGATCCCCTGCTGCTCAACGGCCATGGCGGCGACGCCCATCTCTGCAAGTTCTACCGCACCGCGCTCGGCAATCCGCCGCTGCGCTCGCTGTTGCGCGGCGCCGGCCTGTCCGAGCTGTCCGATGGGGGCCGCATGGCCGCGCTGCAGCAGGCGATCTCGCGCGCCCGCGACGATGCGGAACCCGACTGGGAGGCGATCGGCCGGCCGGTCGCGGAGCTGCTCGACACGATCGAGCTCACCCATCCCAGCCCTGCGAAGACGTCCGGCAATGGCGCCATGCCCACCGCCGCGACAATCGAAAGCACGATCCGCGCCGCGGCCTCGCATCTGCTCGGTTCCTACAAAAGGAACGGCTTCATCCCGACCTATGCCGCCTTCAACCTGATCGGCGACGCCGACGTGCGCGGGCGCGAGATGCTGATGGCGCTGACCGGGCTGAACGCGCGCGGCTACAAGAACTCGACCTTGCTGTTCTCGCTGGCGCGCGTGTTCATCGCGCGCTCGAAAGCGCGCACGCTGATCAATCCGTCATGGCAGGGGATCGCCGAGCCGATGTGGCACCCGATGCAGATCCGGCATCGCTCGGCCTATTACGACGCGTTCTTCACCGAGGCGCTGTTGTCCTATCTCGAGACCGGGCTCGCCTCGCAAGCCGACGAGGCGGCGGCGCGAAAGGCGATCGCCGACATGGTCGACTTCTGCATCAATATCAGCCGCGAGGAAGTGCGCGCCCATGACGGCACGCCGTTCAATGTGGTCACCGCGCTGGCGCCGGGGCCGCATCCGCGGTTCTCGCGTTTCTTCGCGCAGATCAAGCAGGACCTCGGCTTCGGCATCTACGTGCCGGACTGCGACACCACGGCCTGCGCGTTCTCGGCGGCGACGCAAGCGGGTTCCAACGATCCGATCCTCGACCAGCCGCTCCTGGACTTCTATGCCGGCTATCAGGTGCGCGCGGGCGCCAACGAGCCCAAGGTGACGGTGCCGCTCAACGACAATATCGAATTCGAGGGCGGGGTTGCAACCTGGATCGACAATCTCGCGGGCGAGCGGCCCTATGGCAACGACCTCGATCCCACCCTCAATCTCGACATCCTCGAGGTGTCGTTCCGCAATCTGGCGCGCTGGAAGATCCTTCAGACGCCGCAGCGGCTGGCGACGCTCCAGCACATCATCGGCTTCCAGAGCAAGCTCGCGCAGAACGGCGCCTTCGCCGATCCGCGCTCGCATATCTATTATCTGCCGGAGCTCTACTGCGCCTATTTCGGCCGCTGCTATGCCGCCTTCCGCGCGCTGCCGCCCGCCGCGCAAGCCGCGATCGATCCGGACGGCGCGTTCAATCTGATCCGCTCACGCGTGCTCACCTATGTCGAGAGCGAGCTGATTGTCGCCGAGATGAACGTCTTCGACGCGGCGCTGGCGCTGATCGCGCTGGCGCATCTGGATGCGGATGTGGCGACGTTTGCGACGCCGCTGCGCTGCATCATCGGCGCATCGGGCGAGGGCGACCGCCGCGGCCCCTACCGGGCCTATGAGTGGAACAAGATGAAGACGCCGACGCGGATTCTGGTCGGCGGCCCCGAGGTCACCTCGGCCTTCGTGCTGATGGGGCTGGCGCTGGCGCGGAAGAAGATGGCGGGCAAGGCTGGCTGATCGCGACGGCCGTCATTCCACAACGGCGGCCATCCCTCCCCCTTGTGGGGAGGGATGGTTGAGCGAAGCGAAACCGGGGTGGGGGTCACACGAACGGTCTTTGTCGTTGACCCCCACCCGGCGCTGCTCGCTTCGCTCGCGAGCGCCACCCTCCCCGCAAGGGGGAGGGATAAGAAAGAGCTCTCGCGCGAAGTTGACGGTGGGTTGCGACGTTAAACGCTGGCCCGCGCGTCAAAACCGCAGCACAATTGCCCGCTATTGATTCATTCGGCCGTTTGCATGATCAGAAAAATTGCCCTCGCTGTTGTCCTGATGCTGCCGCCGTCGCTGGCGTTCGCGGCTGACATCACCGGCGTGCCGAAAATCCGCGAGGGCGATTCGATCGTGATCGGCGCCACCCGCATTCGCCTCGGCGGCATCGACGCGCCCTCGACCGACCAACTCTGCCTCAACACCAAGGGCGAGCGCTGGACCTGCGGGGTTGCCGCGCGCGACGAGCTGATCAAGCATGTCGGCACGAAGAGCTGGACCTGCCACACCCGCGCCATCGACCGCCGCGGCCGCACCGTGGCGCGCTGCGACGTCGAGGGCGAGGACATTCAGAAATGGATGGTCTCAAGCGGCTGGGCGCTGGCCTATACCCGCGTCTCGCACGACTACGAGGTCGACGAGAAGGCCGCGCGCGAGGCGAAGAGCGGCATGTGGCAGGGCGCCTTCATCGCGCCGTGGGACTGGCGCGTGCGCAACAAGAAGACCACGATCCTCGGCGCCATCAAGGTGCCGGACAATGCGCATGCGATCCTGCTGGCGTCGGCCTCCGGCGACGTCGCGCCCTCGCCCGACTGCACCATCAAGGGCAACGTCAACTCATCGGGCGAATGCATCTATCACAAGCCGACCAGCCGCTGGTATGCGCAGATCAAGATGAAGATCAACAAGGGCACGCGCTGGTTCTGCTCGGTCGAAGATGCGGAAGCCGCCGGCTGCCGCGAGACGCGGCGGTAGTGCGGCGAGATCGCATGAGGCGGCGCGGCGACGCAGGCGCGCCCCCTCCCCCTGAAAGGGGGAGGGGGTCATATCAAATCCTCGCCCTAATTGATCCCCTCCCGCTTTGCTCCTAACGGAGCAAAGCGACCTCGCCTTTTCAAGGGGAGGTTAGGAGGCAGCGGAGCAGACCACCTATCATGACCGACGACCACCATGATGCGCGGATGCGGGCCCACCACCACGCCCGGCTCGAGCGCGTGCTGCTCATCCTGCTCGCGATCGTCGCGGTCTACACGGCAATCGCCTATCTGCTGCTGCCGGCGATCTGGACCCATTACGAGCACCAGAAGGGCCTCGCCAATTTGCCGATGGTGACGCGCACCGCGCAAGGCATTCCCGGCGACCCCATCAATGTCGGGCTGATTGGCAATGAGAAAGAAGTCTTGTGCGCGATGAATGCGGCCGGCTGGTTTCCCGCCGATCCGGTGACGCTGAAATCCTCGATCGAGATCGCCGGCAGCGTGCTGTTCGACCGCGCCTACCGCGACGCGCCGGTGAGCAGCCTGTTTTATCTCGGCCGCCACGAGGACCTCGCCTTCGAGAAGCCGGCCGGCAGCAGCGCGGACCGCCGCCATCACGTGCGCTTCTGGAAGGTGATGGACAGTGGCGAGGAGCAGCGGCCGGTGTGGCTGGGCGCGGTCACCTTCGACAAGGGCGTCGGCGTCAGCCATTTCACCGGCGCCATCACCCATCACATCGATGCCGATATCGACGCCGAGCGCGCGTTGCTCGCCGCCGACATCGAGCATGCCGGGATGGCGACCGCGAAATATCAGGTCACCGGCGTTGGGCTGACGCTCGCCGGGCGCAACGGCGGCGGCGATCTCTACTACACCGACGGCGAGGTGTGGGTGCTGCGGCTGGTCGCGGACTGCCAAACGCAGACCGGTCCCGTCGCCACCTTGCCGAGCCCGCCCGCGACCGAGCTGAAAGATCAGATCTGGCATGCGATCGCGCAAACGCTGCCGAAATAGGCCCGGTTAAAGCTTGATATTCCGCCCGTTAAACTGCATTCCTGCAAAACAACAAAGGACAGAGAACAATGACCGTTCGCGCGGGCCGGGAATTTCTGGCCATCCCCGGACCCACCGTGATGCCCGACGAGGTGCTGCAGGCGATGCACCGTCCCTCGCTCGACATCTATTCCCGAGAGATGACCGAGCTGACCGACGGCCTGCATTCCGATCTGTCGAAACTGTTCGCGACCAGGGGCAAATCCTACATCCACATTTCCAACGGCCACGGCGCCTGGGAAGCGGCGCTCTCCAACGTGCTGTCGCGCGGCGACAAGGTGCTGGTGCTCGAAAGCGGACGCTTCGCGGTCGGCTGGGGCAATGCCGCCGGCCTGATGGGCGCCGAGGTCGAGGTGCTCAAGGGCGACTGGCGCCGCGCGGTGAAGCCGGCGGAAGTCGAGGCGCGGCTGCGCGCCGACAAGAAACACGAGATCAAGGCCATTCTCGTCGCGCAGGTCGACACCGCATCGGGCGTGGTCAACGACATCGAGGCGATCGGCAAGGCGATCAAGGCCTCGCGCCATCCCGCGCTCTACATGGTCGATGCGGTGGCATCTCTCGGCTGCATGCCGTTCGAGATGGACGAATGGGGTATCGACGTTGCGATGTCCGGCTCGCAGAAGGGCTTGATGACGCCGCCTGGCCTCGGCTTCGTCGCGGCCGGCGACAAGGCGCAGGCCGCGCACAAGCATGCCAACATGCGCACGCCCTACTGGGACTGGACCGAGCGCGAAGGCACCGAGCACTACCGCCGCTATGCCGGCACCGCGCCGGTGCATCTGTTGTTCGCGATGCGCAAGGCGGTCGACATGCTCTTCGCCGAGGGGCTCTCCAACGTGTTCCAGCGCCACCGCCTGCTTGCGGAAGCGGTGCGGCGCGCGGTCGGCGTATGGGCCGAGGGCCAGGTGCTCAGCTTCAACATTTCGGAAGCTGGCGAGCGCTCCGACACGGTCACCACCGTGCTGGTGTCGGGCGACGAGCACGATCCGGTCAAGCTGCAACGCTACTGCAGCGAGAAATGCGGCGTGGTGCTCGGCACCGGCATCGGCGACCTGCACGGCCAGGCGTTCCGCATCGCCCATATGGGCCATGTCAACGCGCCGATGATCCTGGGCACGCTCGGCGTGATCGAGGTCGGGCTCAACGCGCTCGACATTCCCCACGGCAGCGGCGGAACGAAGGCCGCGATCGAGTGGCTCGGCGAAAGTGTAAGCCCGTAAGCACCGCCCAAGCCTTCCCCGCCCATCATTTTTAGTGCTTATACTGCAGCCCAAGCGCGGTGCGGTGTCAGAACAAGAAATGACCGGGGGATGTGAGTGGCGTCGGTTGAATTGCGCGGCCTGACCAAGCGTTTCGCAGCGCTTGCCGTCGTCGACGATGTCTCCTTGCGAATCGATCACGGCAAGCTGGTCTGCCTGCTCGGCCCCTCCGGCTGCGGCAAGACCACGACGCTGCGGCTGATCGCGGGCTTCCTGGAGCCGAGCGCGGGCGAAATCCATGTCGGCGACCGCGTGGTGTCGTCGCCGGCCAAGACGCTGCCGCCCGAGCAGCGCAAGATGTCGATGATCTTCCAGAGCTACGCGCTGTGGCCGCACATGACGGTCGCCGAGAACATCGTCTATGGCTTGCGGCTGCGCAAAATCGATCGCGCGACGATTGCGAAAAAGCTCGACGTGATCCTCAAGGCCACCAAACTCGAAATCCTCGCGCAACGCTATCCCGGTGAATTGTCCGGCGGCCAGCAGCAGCGCGTGGCGCTGGCGCGTGCCTTGATCGTCGAGCCCGAGACGCTGTTGCTCGATGAGCCCCTGTCGAATCTCGACGCCAATCTGCGCGAGGAGATGCGCTTCGAAATCCGCCGGCTGCATGACGAATACCGCTACACCACCGTGTATGTGACTCACGACCAGTCGGAGGCGATGACGACCGCCGACCTGATCGCGGTGATGAATGCCGGCAGGATCGATCAGCTCGGCACGCCCGAGCAGATCTACGACAAGCCGCAATCGGAATTCGTGGCGCGCTTCATCGGCGCCAGCAACATCATCAAGGGCGTGGCGCGCGATGCGGATCACATCGCTTTTGCCGGCGCGACCTTGCAGGTGGTCGGCGAAAAACTCACCGCAGGACAAAACGCCGCGATCGCGATCCGCCAGCATGACATCCAGCTTTCGACCCAGGCACCGGCGAACGCGCAGAACGCGGTCAAGGCACGGGTGACGCGGCAGGTGTTTCTGGGCGCGACCCGCGACTACCTGGTCGAGACGCCTGACGGCACGTCGCTGCGCGTCGTGACGGCGCCGGACAACGTCGTCGACGAGGGCGCTGAGGTGTGGCTCATGCTGCCGCCCGAGCGCTGCCGAGCGCTGAGCCGATAGGAGAGCGCAAGATGAAGAGAATCTCACGACGCGAAGTTTTGAAGGGCACCGGTGCGCTTGCGCTCGGCACGGCCTTCGCAGCGCCAGCGCGCGCCGCAGCACCACCGGCGGAAGCGATCACGCCGGCGCTGATCGACGCGGCGAAGAGGGAAGGCACGGTCGTGTACTATTCCTCGATGGACCTGCCGGTCGGGGAAAAGCTCGGCAAGGCCTTCGAAGCCGCTTATCCCGGCATCACAATCCAGATCGAACGCTCCGGCTCGGAGCGGCTGTTCCAGCGCGTCGCGCAGGAGTTCGGAAGCAACATCCACGCCGCCGACGTGATCAACTCGTCCGATGCCGCGCATTTCATCCCCTGGAAGAAGAACGGCTCGCTGATGCCGTTCGTCTCCGAGGACGTCGCGAAATTTTTCCCGGATGCCTATCGCGATGGCGACGGCACCTTCGCGGTCTCGCGCATCTGGCTGTCGTCGATCGCGATCAACACCAGCCTGGTGAAGCCGGAGGACGCGCCGAAGAGCTTTGCCGACCTGCTCGACCCGAAATGGGCGGGCAAGATGGTCAAGGGTCATCCGGCCTATAGCGGCACCATCATGACCGCGACCTTCCAGCAGGTCCGCGAGCTCGGTTGGGATTATTTCGAGAAATTGTCGAAACAGCGCGTGATGCAGGTGCAGTCCTCGACCGATCCGCCGAAGAAGCTCTCGCTCGGCGAGCGCGCGGTGATGGCCGACGGCAACGAATATGGCGTGGTGCTGTTGAAGGAAGCGGGCCAACCGGTCGAACCGATCTATCCGACCGAGGGCACGCCGACCATCTCGGGGCCGACCGGCATCTTTGCCTCGGCGCCGCATCCGAACGCGGCGAAACTGTTCCAGGCCTGGCTGCATACGCGCGAGACCCAGCAGTTCTTCATGGACTTCACCGCGCAATATTCGGTGCATCCGCAAGTCACCTCGAAGCCGGGACGGCGCAAGCTGTCCGACATCAAGCTGATGAAGGAAGATGCGGCCGGCGTGGAAGCCCAGAGCGAAGAGATCAAGACGCACTATGCGAAGCTGTTCCGGGTGTGAGGATGCACGCTATTTCGTGCCATGCTCCTCTTCACCTCTCCCCGCGTGCGGGGAGAGGTCGCGCCCAACGGGTCGCGCCGAAGGCGCGCCCGATGACAAGCTCCGGCGCGGGTGAGGGGGATTCTCCGCGAGCGCAGTGCCTGGAGAACCCCCCTCACCCCAACCCTCTCCCGGCACGCGGGGAGAGGGAGTCCAAGCGTGCCGCGCGGTAGCACCATGGCCCTCACCACCATCACCCCCAAACCCCGCATCGACTGGACCCAGCCGGTGCTGTGGCTGTTTGCGCTGGTGCTGATCGCGCTGATCCTGCTACCGCTGTCATGGCTCGCGGTCTACAGCCTCACCGACAAGATGCGGCATCCGACGCTGCAGAATTTCGTCACGCTGTTTTCCGATCCGGATTTCCTCGATCCCTTGCTCACCACCGCGATCATCGCCGTCTCGTCGGCTGCGATCTGCTGCATTGTCGCCGCGCCGATCGGCTGGCTGGTGTCGCGCACGGACATGCCGGGCCGGCAAACGATCCGCGCGCTGGTCACCGCCTCGTTCGTGACGCCGCCGTTCCTCGGCGCGGTCGCCTGGGAATTGCTGGCGGCGCCCAACAGCGGCCTGCTCAACCAGCTCTATCGCCTCGTCACCGGCGCCGAGTCCGACAGCTACCTCTTCAACATCTATTCGATGCCGGGGATCATCTTCGTGATCTCCTGCTACACCTTCCCTTTCGTGTTCGTGCTGGTGGCGAACGCGCTCGACACCATGCCGGGCGAGCTGGAAGACGCCTCCGCCATCCTCGGCGCCAAGGCCTGGACCACAGCGCGGCGCGTCACCATTCCGCTTGCGCTGCCGGCGCTGATGGCCGGCAGCCTGATCGCGTTCCTGCAGGCGATGACGCTGTTCG
>Ga0210410_10005040_pt1 | contig 11543 bp, 8 predicted proteins | sample IncBWC4MmetaG_FD_161058 | JGI IMG/M metagenome (GOLD analysis project Ga0210410, IMG submission 161058) | Forest soil microbial communities from Barre Woods Harvard Forest LTER site, Petersham, Massachusetts, United States - Inc-BW-C-4-M | ecosystem: Environmental > Terrestrial > Soil >... | reverse complement strand
CCACGGGATTCATTTGCAGCTTGCCGATGCCGTTCATTGGCGGGTTGGCGAGATTGGCGCGGTACAGCGTGGTCACCAGGTAGACCAGGCCGGTGGAGGGATCGATGGCCATGGTTCTTGCCTGCTGCAATGTCGGCAGGTTTTGTATTACGGCGTAGGTGTCGGTGACATGCTGCCGGGCGATGGTGACGCTGCCGTATCCGCCACCATTGGCAGTGAAGATGAGCCCGCGAGCGCCATCGTAGGCAACAGAGTCTGTTCCCAGTCCGATAATGAACGAGGCAACAGAGGCACCGGAATTGGAGTCCACAACGACGAGCTTCATGTTGTTGCATCCGACAAACAAGCGGTTTTGCCGGCTGTCGACAGCGAGTCCATGGGGCTCACTGCAATCGGACAGGCCGATCGTTCGCAGCTGCGGCAGCACGTCTCCAAGGTGTGCTGCCACGCTGGTTTGCGGACGCCAGTCCCACTCGGCGACATCGTCGTAGACATACGGCATGCCTGCGATCTTGGCGGTTTTAGGCCCGGTATCGGACGGCGCCAGCATGGGGGCGAGCGCGCTGGCATCGAGCCGCGCCGCCATGTTCCGGCTGGTGAATATCACGTAGAGACCGCCAGTTCCGTCGGGCGCGGCGGAGCCGAGAAGACCGCACACCCGGATGTCGACAATCTCGCGCTGCTTTTGGGGATCGATCACAGAAATGACTGACTCGGGCATGCGCTCGCCAGAAGTGGTCGAACCACATGGTAGCGTTTGGGCCTGAGGCTGCCCGGCTTGGGCAGGTATCTGTTCCATGTTTCGCGCGACAGGTCTGTTGACGGGATGGCGTGGAGACGGGGGCTCGGGCTTCGGCGGCAGTGTGGACAGGTCGGTACCCAGGGCAAACAGCAGACCGGTTTGCGGCTCCAGGGCTAGTTCCCGCAATGAGGGTCGCGTGAGGATGGTGGTGACTGCTGCAAAAGTTCGTCGGTCAAAACCTTGACTCCGCCTGCGAACCTTTTGCCCTGCTTCGCTACTGCTCGGACACCGGATTCCAGTGGGACCGAGATGTCGGCGCCATCGGTCCCGTAGCCATAGGGCCCGGGATTGTCGAGTACGACGGCGTGGGCTTGGCGAAAGCCCGTTACTGTTCCCACGACGGATCCGCTTCCAATGTCGACGACCTGAACAGTTTGACCGTGCGCGATGAAAAGCTGGCCCGCAGTGGGATCGAGCGTCAGGTAGTCCCAGTCACCCGTGCCGCCGATGACCCACTTGTCCTTGATGGTGAATGGCCGCCCGGAGAGTTCGGTGGTGGTGGGGATGGGAGTTTCCTGGGCGGCTGCCACGGCGCACGCCGCCAGCCCAAAAAGGACGAAGCTCCGGATCCTTCGGCAGTCCATACTTGATTGGACGCGATCTTTCGCGCGGGCGCTCGCCTGTATCCTACTGAAACTTGGCGCCTGGTTCAGTGAAACCTTTACTCGTTCGCGGCGATTTCATGGAGCCAGCCGGGGGCCTTAAGGAGCTCACGCGGACGCGATCCATCGGCTGGGCCCACCAGGCCGTCGCGTTCCATCAGGTCGATCAGGTGGGCGGCGCGACCGTAGCCGATGCGCAGCCGGCGCTGAAGCAGGGAGGTTGAAGCCTTGCCGAACTCGAAGACCAGCCGCACCGCATCGTCGAACATGGGATCGTTCTCGTCTTCGCTGCCGCTCGAGCCTTCCACCGCTGTCCGCTCGTCCTTGGGAGACTCGAGGAAGCCGTCCACATACTCTGCCTGGCCCTGGTCCTTCCAAAAGGCTACAATTGCCGCCGTTTCCTTCTCGCTGACGTAGGGCGCGTGCAGACGCATCAGGCGGCTGGTGCCGGGGGGCAGAAAGAGCATGTCGCCGCGGCCAAGCAAGGCCTCGGCGCCGTTGGTGTCGAGAATGGTCCGCGAATCCACTTTGGTTGCCAGGCGGAAGCTGATGCGCGTGGGCACGTTGGCCTTGATGAGCCCGGTGATGACATCCACGCTAGGCCGCTGCGTGGCCAGCACTAGGTGGATGCCTACAGCGCGCGCCATCTGCGCCAATCGCGTGATCGACTCCTCCACGTTGGCGCGATCGAGCATCATCAGGTCGGCGAGCTCGTCGATGATGATGACGATGTAGGGCAGCGGCTCCTCTTCCTGGCCGTCGTCGAAGAGCGAAGGCATGGTGCCTTCGAAGAGCTTGTTGTACTGGTCGATGTTGCGCACGCTGCGGCTGGCCAGCAGCTTCAGGCGCCGCTCCATCTCGCGGACGGCGTTGCGCAACGCGTTGGCCGCCAGCTTTGGCTCAGTGATGATGGGCGTAAAGAGATGCGGCACGCCCTCGTACATGCCAAGTTCGACGCGCTTGGGATCGACGAGTATCAGGCGCACCTGTGCTGGCGTGGTACGGAAGAGCAGGCTCATGATCATGGCGTTGATGGCCACCGATTTGCCCGAGCCCGTGGAGCCGGCGATCAGGACATGCGGCATCGACGCCAGATCAGCCGTGACGATGCGCCCGTTGATGTCCTTGCCCATGGCCAGGGTCAGACGAGACTTGGCTTTGGCGAAGGGCTCCGACTCGATGACGTCGCGCAGTTGGATCGTCTCACGCTCGTGGTTCGGCACCTGGATGCCAACCGTGCTCTTGCCGGCCATGCGCTCGATGAGGATGCTCTCAGCTCGCATTGCCAGGCACAGGTCGTCGGCAAGGCCGGTCACGCGCGAGTATTTCACGCCGGCCTCGGGCTTGAACTCGTAGGTGGTGACCATCGGGCCGGGGTTGATCTGCACCACCTGCCCGCGCACGTCAAACTCAGCGCATTTCTCCACCAGAACCTTGGCCTCTTCGCGGAGGGCGTCCTCGCGCACCGCCTGCGGCCCGCCTCCGGGATTCAGCAGGGTGCTGGGGGGCAGTTTGAAGCCGCTCACATTCTTGGGAGCCACGGTTACGTGCCGCACATCTGCATCCGCGCGCTCGTGGATGGCGATCTCGTTACGCGGCGGGGGCTGGGGCGGGAGTGGCTGCGGCGCACGGACCGGCTCCGGCCGAGGCGCTACGGCTGCAGGTTTCGCAGGGGTCATCTCCGCCCATGGGTCCGGTATAGGCCTAATTGGCGCTGCAGGCTGCGGAACCACAGCTGGGAAGGGCGCGGTCTCGGCTCGCGTTGCAATCGGCGTTGCCGGCGCCTGCTCCCCGCGTTCCCAGATGCTCGTGCGCCTCACCGGCTCGGATACCGGGATCTGTGCCTCCGCCGGTTGCTGGGCTGTGCGTTGAAACGCGGGAATCTCATCCACCGGGTCGACTTCAGTCTTCTTGTTGCGTCGCCCGAACCAGGCCGCCAAACGGCTGGGCGCCTGCACTCGCGCTTCCGGCTCCGGGGCCTCTGCTCCTATGGCTCCGGAGAAGATCCGCTGTGCCGGTCCGGGATGCGTCTGTTCCTCTGCCAGCTCATTGCGCTCGACGCGGCGCTCGGCACGCGCCTCGCGCCAGTTTTGCCACCGATCGTGCCACGACCGAAGGAGGATCCAACGATCCTCGAGGCTCTCCCAGAGCATTTTCAGGTTCACGGCCAACGCGAAGTAGATGCCGGCGAGCGCCAGGACACTCGCCACGATCCACGCGCCAGGGACGTTCAGGTAGGCCACCAGGAAGCCAGCGATGATCCTCCCCGTCACGCCTTCAAGGGGGATTGCGCGCAGCCATCGCATGTGCCAGGGCAGCAGGCCAAAGACGGCTGGCAAAAATACCACTGAGAGCACTGCGCCCATCGCCCGCAGCCACGCCGCGCCGGCCCATCGGGAGCGCATCCATCCCCAACCCACCAGACCCATCCACACAGGCAGGAAGAAGGAAGTGAACCCCAGCGCCTGCAGGATGAGGTCACTGAGGTAGGCGCCGAAAGGCCCCACCCAGTTACTGACGACAACGGGAGTAGCTGGATCCCTCGAGGTGTTCAGCGACGGGTCCGTTACGTGATAGCTGGCGATGGCGAGGAAAAGAAGCAGCGAAACCAGCGCCAGTACGACCCCCAGAAACATGTTCAGGGGCCGGTTCCGGGTGGGCGCCAGGGCGATTTGAATGGGCTTGATCATTAGGGATGCCGCCTCCGCTACCTCCACCCCGCGAACGAACACCAGTACACGGGGGCCCCGGATCGGTCGCCGCAAACCTGTTTGCGTCGAGCTTCCAGGGGCGGACATAGAATCCCAGAGCAGTCTTTATTATCGGTGTGCTGGCGACGAATCCGCGGCGAACAAAAGCGGGGGGAACCTGGAGTCCAACCCCTGCGCATTCCCGGAAAATACATCGCGTACGTAGCATTTTGCCGGACCGGAAATCGTTCGCGTCTGCTGCGATCTCCCGGGTTTAGCTTGCGATGATGCGGCTGCCCCAGATCAGCAGCACAATGCCGAGAAGAATGCGATAGACGGCGAAGACGGTGAATCCGTGTTTGCGCACCCAGCCCAGGAACCATTCCACCACGCCCAGCGCGATGATGAAGGAGACCACGAAGCCGATCGCGAGTACGATCCAGCGTTCGGTGGTCATGGTCACATGCGCCGCGGCCTCGCCGGCCGCCAGCGCTGCCTTGCCGGGACGAATCTCCTTCAACAGGTCGTAGCATGTAGCGGCCAGCATAGTGGGAATCGAAAGAAGGAAGCTGAATTCGAGCGCTGTCGGGCGGTCCATCCCCACCAGCTGCCCCGCGGCGATAGTCGCCATGGATCGCGAAGTACCGGGAAAGATGGCCGAAAGCGATTGGCACAATCCAATCCAGACTGCCTGGCCCAGCCCGATCTCCTCGACGTGTACTGTGTTCGGCTCGTAACGCGTGGACCAGGCGTCGATTGCCCACATGATCACACCACCCGATAGCAGGGCGATGGCGATGACCGTGAGGCTGCCCAGGTTCTTGTCGCTCCACTTCTTGAGGATCAGCGCTGGAATCGACGTGCAGATGAACGCCAGGATCGTGAGGGAAAGGGGATGGGTCAGAAGGTTGCGATCGCGCCGCTCGCCCTGCGGGAAGGTGCGCAAGAACTCAAGAATGCGGCCCAGGTAAAGCAGCATCAAGGCCAGAATTGCGCCTGCCTGGATCACGATCGTGTACATCTTCCAGTATGCGTCATCCAGCGGAATCCTCAGCAATGCCTCGGCAATCCGCAAATGAGCTGTGGAACTGACGGGAAGAAATTCGGTCAAGCCTTCCACGACGCCCAGCAAAACAGAAACAATGTAGACGTTCAAAGAGCCTCCGGTGCGGCTACGGCAAAACCAGAGACGGTGTGGCCCGTTTGACTTCAGCCGAGGTCGCCGCTCCCTGTTGGTCGCGTCGACTTGAATGCCGTGTCTTCGGCGAAAGTCATCTCTGGTTCTGCTTAGAAACGCTTAGGCCGAGCGTGCCCCCGCCACTTTGTTCAAGGGTCTGCTTCGATGATACTGCCAGGCAGGCACCGGGGATGAAACGGAGTTGAAGTTCAGCAAGACGATTTAACAGCGGGTCTATTGTCGGTCAATACCGTAGACCGGAATGCCCTGATCTAATTTGAATACTAATGCCGCAGCGCGTGCCGTGTAGTCGGATTGCGGGAATTTCTCTTTGAGGTGGCCGGCAAGTTCGTGCGCGTGAGCCTTCGCCCCGTCCGCCTTCTTTTGGTTCTCGTCGGCGTTGAACATGTCAACCAGAACCGCGTTGCGGAAGACCGCGTCGTAGAGCGCCTTCGCGGTACGCGCGCCATCAGGATGCTCGGCCGCGTACTTTTCGTAAAGCTCTGCTTCCTTTTCCGGGCACTTCGCCTGTCCCTGCCAGTCGCCACATAGCTTGTTGTCAATCAGGTCATAGGCGGCCATGTCGGCCTGCCGGGTGTGGGGATAGAACTTGATGACCTTTTTCATCGCGTCCTCATCCATGCCCTCGCGCATGTAGGCGGCCTGCTCCTTTGCGGAGGGACGCGAGGCCTGATCGGCCTTCTGGACCTGCCACTGGATATCCGCCGCGCGGTAAGCCGCTTCAGGAACCAGAGACGAATTGGGGAACATCTCCACAACGCGCCGGTAGAGCAGGCGCGCGATCTGCGCGGCGTTGGCAGGCCCCCGCGGATCGCTGGCCAGGGCCTCCTCGTTGGCCGCCTCACCCATAATCACCTGGTCGCCATCGGGAGTGTTTTCCACCACCACGCCACGCGCTTCCATCCATCCCGAGATCGGCGGAGGCATGTTGTCGGCGCCCACATCGGGCGTGTCGCGCTCGTCGCTTACCTCCTGAATGTCGGTGTTGGCGTACACGCGCAGCCAGGCGCCGCTCCTTTCAGCCACCACCATCTCGCGCCCGGGCTGCACGCGATCGACCTTTTGCGCCTCCTGACTGGGAGACACGTAGAGCCAGGTCACGCGGAGGGCCGTAGCCCGGGGGCCTGCCATCGGCTTCTGAATGTTGTCTTTTTTCTGCTTGTCGGCGTGAAGAGAGGTGTTGAACAGGGCCAGGGCCAGCGCCGCAAGGGCGACGGTGCGCATCTTTGCCGAAAACGATTGCGTTTCCATCAACGGCATCATAGATCAACCGACGCCACGGCGCGCCTTCTGTGAGCAATGCAGCCGAGCATCACAGGTCTTTCCATAGGGGGAGACCTCGGAAACCACTACCCTTACGACCCTTCGGTCAGCACCTCGGCCAACATCTTTGGATCGACATTCCCGCCGCTCACGATGGCCACCGCTTTGCGGTAGGGCGGCAATTCGTGTGCATGGAACAGAAGCGCCGCGGTGGTGACCGCACCGCTTGGCTCCGGGACCAGCCGCGCTGTGGCCACAATCGCCCGCATCGCGGCACGAATCTCCGCCTCGGTGACAGTGATAATACCGTCCACGAACGCCCGGATGTGCGCGAAATTGCGCTCGCCGACGCTTTGCGTGCGCAAGCCATCAGCAATCGTCCGGCTGGTCAGCTCGGCGGGCCAAGTAACGATCTTTCCGGTGCGGAAGCTCTCCGCGGTATCGCCCGCGAGTTCGGGTTCGATGCCGAAGACCTTTGCCTCCGGCCGCATTAGCTTCACCGCCGTCGCGGTGCCGCTCAGCAAGCCGCCGCCCGAAACCGGGGCGAGCACCAGATCGACGTTGGGGAGAGCCTCCATGATTTCAAGTCCGCACGTGGCCTGCCCGGCGATGATCTTCTCGTCGTCATAAGGTGGCACCACCACGTAGCCGTGGTGGCGCACCAGTTCTTCAGCCTTGGCGAGGCGCTCGCTCGACGCGACGCCAACGTCGACGATCTCAGCGCCCAGAGCCAAAGTTGCCGCGCGCTTGATGGCCGGCGCGTTCGAGGGCATGACGATGACCGCCTTCGCGCCCACTTCGCGTGCCGCATAAGCCACGCCCTGCGCATGATTGCCGCTCGAGTAGGTGATGACACCGCGGCGGATCTCGTCGGAGGACAATTGCAGGATCTTGTTGGCCGCGCCGCGCAGTTTGAAACTGCCGATGGGCTGCAGGCTCTCGGCCTTCAGCCACACCTGGCCCACCAGGCCATCGAACGGCGCCCGCACCAGCGGCGTCTTTACGGCAATGCCCGCAATGCGCTGCGCGGCGGCACGAATTGTCTCGAGGTTCACCAGGGTTTCAGTCGCAGTGCTCATGGCAGGTACTTCTCGGGAACCGGTTCGCCGGGCGACTCCGCCTCCCACACGATCTCGATTACTTTCCAGCCCTTTCCGTCATTGACGGCCTGGATGCTGTTGATGCCGCGCACCGTGGCCTTTCCATCCGGCGTGGGCCGCACCTCGTAGGTGCTCCAAAGGTGCGCGAAGTGCCCGTACTGCTCAGTCGCGTACTTCACCTGGCGCTCGTAGAAGATGTTGCCGGTGTGCTTGCGCACTGCCTCGATCCAGCCGTCCACCGTCAGCGGGTGCGGTACGTAGCTGCCGTCGGGCGCCTTGACAACGGGAATGAGCCGCGCGTCCGGCATCATCAATGCCCGCATGCACGCGCGATCCTTCTCGACGGGCCCGCTCACCGCGTCATCGAGTGCTTTGATCAATTCGTCCAGCGTTGTGCTCGGCGGGCAAATCGATGGAGTCGGCTGTGCATCGGGCGTGCTGGATTGCGCTACGCTCGCCGGAGCTAGCAAGGCTGCGAATGCCAATGCGACTAGGTTGCGATTGAGCCTGATGCGATTCATTCGCGGGTTCTCCCGTCAAATCTCAAGAATTACCGGCATAATCAGCGGCCTGCGCCCGGTGCTCTTCTGGATGAGGCGTTTGAGCTCAACGCGCACCTTCTCCTTCACCATGCCGTAATCCGTCTTCTGCTCGCCGCTCAGGCCGTCCAGCGTCTTCAGCACAGCTTCGCGGGCCTGCTCGGTAATGTCTGCGCCGCCAAAGCCGCGCATCACCACCTCGGGCGCACGTTCTACCGTCCCGGTCCGCTTGTTGATGGCCAACACGGCCAGCACAATGCCGTCTTCGCTGAGAATGCGCCGGTCGCGGATCACAAGATCCTCGACCACATCGATCGAAGAGCCGGAGTCGATGAGCACGCGGCCGGCGGTCACCTTCTCCGCCTTACGCGCATCGTCTTTGTCGAGTTCCAGCACGTCCCCGTCCTCGATCACGATGGCGTGCTCCACAGCGCCCGTCTCCATTGCCACCTGGGCATGTCGCCGCAGGTAGCGGTAGTCGCCGTGTACCGGAATAAAGAACTTGGGCCGCACCAGGTTGATGAGCAGCCGCATCTCTTCCTGGCTCCCGTGTCCGCTCACGTGGATGAGCCCGTGCGATCCGTCGTCGTAGATCACGTTGGCGTCGCGGCGGTAAAGGTGATCAATGACACGAAAGATCCCCTTCTCATTGCCGGGGATGATGCGCGAGCTCAGCACCACCGTATCGCCCTTCTCGATCCGCGCGTGCTTGTGATTGTCCACCGCCGCGCGGCTCAGCGCGCTCATCGGCTCGCCCTGCGTACCGCTGATGAGCACCATCAGCTGGTCGACCGGGAAGTCTTTCATCTGCCCGGGATTGATCACCAGCCCGGTGGGGACATCGAGGTAACCCAGGTCCTGCGCGATCTCCGTGCTCTCCACCATGGAGCGGCCGATGATGCACACCTTGCGCTTGTGCTCTCGCGCCAGTTCCATGGCGATGCGTATGCGGAAGATGGACGAAGAGAAGCAGCTGAAGAAGAGCTTTTTCCGCGCTCGCGAAAAGATTTCGTCCAGGCGCGGCCGTACCGCGCGCTCACTCGGCGTGTAACCGGGCCGCTCCACGTTGGTCGAGTCCTGCAGCAGCGCCAGCACGCCGCGCTTGCCGTACTCGGCAAAGGTGTGCAGGTCGAAGGCTTGATCGTCCAGCGGGGAGAGATCGATCTTGAAGTCGCCGGTGTGAATCACTACGCCGACGGGGGTCTCGATGGCCAACGCTACGCAGTCCACAAGCGAGTGCGTCACCCGGATGGGCTCGATGGTAAACGGCCCGAGGGTGAACTTCTGCTTCGGTGTAATCTCGATCAGCTCGGTTTCGTCCAGAAGGTGATGCTCTTCGAGTTTGCCTTCGACGTAGGCCAGCGTGAACTCCGTCGCGTACACCGGCAACTTGATCTCGCTGAGCATCCACGGCAGTCCGCCGATGTGGTCCTCGTGCCCATGTGTCAGGATGATCCCCCGGACAAGCTCCTTGTTCTCAACCAAGTAGGTGATGTCGGGGACGACGATATCTACGCCCAGGAGCTCGGTTTCGGGAAACATCAGGCCGGCGTCGATGACGATGATGTCGTCTTCCCAGCGCAACGCCATGCAGTTCATTCCGAACTCGCCAAGGCCACCCAAAGGTATGATTTTCAGCTTCTTAGTCTGCATCTGTGTCTCTTGATGCTAACACCGTACGGGGATGGGAAAGCGTTATTGGCGCGGTGCAGCCCGGTTCGGTCCCCCGCGGATTCTCGCTATAATCGGCGCGACCATGAGAATACATCGCATAACACCCTTTGTGTGGATACTGGCGGCTGGATTGCTGCTTTCCACCGCCGGTCGGGCGCAAAACGAGGCATGTGCCGCTGGGGGTGAAAACAACGCCTGGTTAGGCATTCAGACGATCCGGCTGTGGCCAGGAGATGCCCCACATGCCAAGGGAACAACCTGCCGGGATATTCCTACGCTCAGTGTCTTCGAGCCGGCGTACGGGATGAGCAACGGCTCGGCGGTGATTGTCATCCCCGGGGGTTCGTACGCGCACCTGGCGTCCATCCACGAGGGCCGCGAGTTTGCCGACTGGTTCACCGCCCACGGCTTTCGCGCATTCGTATTGCAGTACCGGCTCAGTTCGAACGGCTACCTTCTCCCCGTTCCTCTTCTCGACGCACGCCGCGCCATTCAGCTGGTGCGGGCGCGCGCTCTCGATTATCACATCGATCCCAAGAAAATCGGCGTCATTGGCTTTTCGGCGGGCGGGCACCTGGCGGCGCTGGCCTCCGTGCAACCTGCCACCGGCAGTCCGGATGCCGACGATCCCATCGAGCGTGTTCCCAGCCGGCCTGACTTCTTGATTCTGGGGTATCCGTGGATCGGGGCGATCTCCTCCGACACATCGCACCTGAGCTATTGCAAGCAGTTCAACGTGATGGACCAGTGTGAGGCACTACGCGCCGCGTACTCGCCCGATCTCTTTGTCACGAAAGATACGCCACCTGCTTTCTGGTTTCACACGACAGAGGACCAGACCGTGCCTGTGGAACAGGGGCTGCGCTTTTATGAGGCACTGGTTAAGGCTGGTGTTCCCGCCGAGGCACACATCTTCGCCCATGGCGTACACGGTGTGGGGTTGGGTCGAGGCGATGCTGCGCTGGATCAATGGCCGCAGCTACTCGAGACATGGCTTCGAGCACAGGGCTTGATGTCGCCACCCCGGCAGTAAATCCACCTGGCCGAAACAAGACAACCCCCGCACCCTCTTTGTCCTTCTTAAGGGACAGGAAAGTCGTTGGGCCAGTAGCTGATGGATGAGCCCAACGCACCCGCAGAGACGTGCGCCCCCTCTGTTGCCTGAGTCTGGTAATCCATCACGGCTGCCGTGACATTCAGGAGCCTCTGCCAGGGCCTCTGCCGTTGAGGGAGCTTGAATGCGTGTCTTGATGACGACGGACACCGTCGGTGGTGTCTGGACCTTTACCCTGGAGATGGCCGCGGGGCTTTTGGAACGCGGCTGCATGGTGCTGTTAATCAGCTTCGGTCCGCTCCCCTCGGCCGCGCAGCGCGAGCAGTGGGAAGAACTCGAGTTCCGTTACCACGAGCGCTTCCAGTTTATTGCGACGGAGATTCCGGTTGAGTGGTTCGAGTACGACGGACCCGTCTATGAACAGGGTGCGGTGCTGCTGGAACGCGAAGCCATGCGCTTTGCGCCGGATCTGATTCACAGCAACCAGTTTTGCTACGGCGCTGTCGACGTGCCGATTCCGCGGGTGATTACGGCGCATCGAGACGTCCTCAGCAGAGACCGCGCCCGCGAGGAAGGAACTCACGTTCTTCGCTCGCCATTCCTCAGTCGATACCAAGCTCT
>Ga0210410_10005039_pt1 | contig 11544 bp, 11 predicted proteins | sample IncBWC4MmetaG_FD_161058 | JGI IMG/M metagenome (GOLD analysis project Ga0210410, IMG submission 161058) | Forest soil microbial communities from Barre Woods Harvard Forest LTER site, Petersham, Massachusetts, United States - Inc-BW-C-4-M | ecosystem: Environmental > Terrestrial > Soil >... | reverse complement strand
CCTGATTCAGCGGCAGAAATAAACTTGGAAAACATGTCATAGTTACCCCTACGGATTTGCTAATCTAAATATAGAGATCAAATAAGGCGCAAGCTTTCTGGCTTGCGCCTTTTCTATTGCGACGACTCTTCTCCAAGGACGTTTTCCCACACAAATGGGCAAAGCCAAGCGCGCCACCCGCGGACGCACCCCAGCGTCCGGGGAAAGCCGCGCCCAGCGAGCCGCCCGCAAGAAGGGAAGCGCGAGACCAAAGGAAGGCGAGCAAGGCGAACTGGCTTTCTTATCCAAGGCCTCAAGCCTCGGCTTCGCCCTGTCACTGCCCTACGGACACATGCAGCGCTACGACTTCATAGTCGACGGCGGCACCAATGTCTGGCGCGTGCAAGTAAAAACCACAACTCACATGTTGAACGGCCTCTATCTGGTCGGCATGCATCATCGCTTCAACCAAAGAGCCCGCGCCTACACCGCCTCCGAAATCGATTTCGTCGCCGTCTACATTCAGCCCGAAAAAACCTGGTACATCCTCCCCGTCCGCGAAGTGACGGAGCACCGCTCATTGCTCTTCCGTCCCAAGGGATACCACCGCCGCGACCCCTACGCCCACTACCGCGAAGCCTGGCACCTGCTAGGCAAGCCACACGGCCTGCTCTTCGGATGAAATCGAACGCCCACTTTCCACGTCCCTACGCCAACCTCAGCCGCGAAGTGCCGCGCATTCCGTCAGTGAGCGCCATCACCCTCCAAACGATTGTCATTCCGAACCGGCTTCAGCCGGTGAGGAATCTGCTGTTCTGTCCGCTGGCAAGGAACGTTCGCCCCCCGCACGCCGTCATCCTGAGGCAGCGGAGTCCTTGGCAAAGCCAAGGACTCCCAACGAAGGATCTCTGTACTCCGCAGGCAGCACCATGAACGAGGGATGCACGTTGGTCCCAACCTCCCTCAACTCTGTCATCCCGAGCGGAGAAGGATCGTCCGCTCGCGGACGATCTTGCGCAGTCGAGGGACCTTGTGTCTAGCAGTGCCAACCAGACGGCGGTGCAAGCCGCGGCATGAGCCCTCACCTTTACCAATAAAGTAAAGGTGGGCCAACCACCCTCCAACCATTGTCATTCCGAACCGGCTTCAGCCGGTGAGGAATCTGCTGTTCTGTCCGTCGGGCGGGAAAGCTTATGTTGTGCATAAATGGCTTGAGAACGCCCCAGCTTCAGCCGCGCATTGCGATCACGGTGAACACTGGGCTTTAGCCCCTGAGCGAACCGCCTGCACGCCTCTCCGCCCGCCGTCATCCTGAGAAAGCGGAGTCCTTGGCAAAGCCAAGGCCTCCCAACGAAGGATCTCTGCACTTCGCCAACAGCACGATAAACCGGAGGCGCCGTTTGTCCCGACCCTCCTCAACTCTGTCATCCCGAGCGGAGAAAGATCGTCCGCTCGCGGACGATCTTGCGCAGTCGAGGGACCCTGCGTCTGCCGGTGCTAGCCAGACGTTCCCGATTGCAAGCCAGTGGCATCAGTCCTCACCTTTACAAAAAAAGTAAAGGTGGGCCAACCACCCTCCAACCATTGTCATTCCGAACTGGCTTCAGCCGGTGAGGAATCTGCTGTTCTGTCCGTCGGGTGGGAAAGCTTATGTTGTGCATAAATGGCTTGAGAACGCCCCAGCTTCAGCCGCGCATTGCGATCACGGTGAACACTGGGCTTTAGCCCCTGAGCGAACCGCCTGCACGCCTCTCCGCCTGCGGTCATCCTGAGACAGCGGAGTCCTTGCCAAAGCCAAGGCCTCCCAACGAAGGATCTCTGCACTCCGCCGACACCACCATAAAGGAGGGTGCCCCATCTTTCGCGTCCTTTACTCAAGGTGGGAGCGTCGAACTCCACGACCGAGGGCTTCCATCGTGCTTCGTGTTAGCGGAGTAGAGACCTGGCGGACCGGCCCCCCTGTCTGTCAGCCCTTAGCCTTTAGTGAGGAAGGACCATGGCAATCTCCGAGAATCGGCAGCGGGAGAAATCGTAATCCTTCGGGAATATTGAAAGCATGCGCCTCCTGAACTCGTCGTGATCTTTCACGTCACAGTTATTGCTCGGGTTAATCACGTCGATTCTGACGTGGTTCCTCACTCCGACTGTGGACCTCAGAAGCTATGACGCATAGAAGTCTGTCGGCCCAGCAGAGAAGCCATTGCTCGAATTCGCACTTCGATTGCGGGTTTATCAGCTTGTCCAGTAGGTCATTGTCGAAGAATCCCCTCGTCATGGGGGGAGGGTAAGAGACAAAGTCTGCGAGGGGACCCGAATCCGAAGGGCTGCCTTGGAGACGCTTCAGGAACTCGCCGTGGGAGGCGCCCGCGCCGACTACGTAAACCGTGCTCATAGACTCGTTCGCTCCATCAGATTACGCATGCACAACCCTCAGCCCTAACTCCTTCTCGAAAACGTCGTAATCGCGGTCACGGTGCAGCAATTCATGGCCGGCTTCCAGGCAAAAGGTAGCAATCAGGCAATCGATTGTTTTACGAACCGTGTGGCCGCGCGCTCGCAGGATCTGACAATTCTGGGCCGCTAGGATGGCTAATTCCGTCCCACCGGCCTGAAACACGTGGAACTGTAGGAGGTCGTCGTGAACTTGCTCGAGGGTCCTTGGGTCGCGGATACCCTGCAATACCTCGCAAAGGATCAGATCGGTCAACCCCATGGACTGCTGCCGCAGTCGCCGGACTAGCCAACTGGCCTCAGGATTTTCCGTACCCCGCAGGTAATCGATCCAGACGGTTGTATCGACGATCACCATTTCGCGGTTGCCCTAGGTCGCAACTCGGCTCAGACGTGACTGATCAAGGTCGCCTTCCCATTGCACCTTGCCGCGGTGCCGAGCAATCGCTCCTTGGGCATATGTTCTAACCAGTAACTGTAAGGCAGTCTCCACGGCAGCTTTCTTAGTTCGGGCCCCGCTGCATCGCATCGCTTGCCGCATCAACCGGTCATCGATTTCGATATTGGTCCGCATAAGCGCGCTCTGATTTCCCGATGTGTAAATATATCATATTTATGTGTACCGGGCAACGAGGCCAAAACTGCCGACTCCCATTAGGCCTACTCCGCTTTATCCAGCAGCTGGCGCGAAACTGCCGTTACCATTTTTCGCGGGCTGAATCGCACGGATTCTGCCACCAGCCAATTTCTAAATCCCGAGATCACCAGCGTCTTGCCCGCCATCAGGCCGCGATAGCCGTCACGAGCGACGGTCTTCGCATCCATGGGGCGAAGGGTCTTGACCAGCCGCGTGTTTTCCATGCCCGCACGCTCTTGAAGGTTGGTATCGGTTGGCCCCGGACACAGGCAGGTCACGGTCACGCCGGATCCTTTTAGTTCATTAGCGAGCGCTTCCGAGAATGAGATGACGTAAGCTTTCGTCGCATAGTAAACCGCCATCAGCGGACCGGGCTGAAACCCTGCGGTGGAAGCCACGTTCATGATCTTTCCGGAATGGCGTTCGATCATCGGGCCAAGAAAACGTTTTGTCAGGTGAGTAAGTGCCGTGACGTTAAGCTGAATCTGTCCGAGATTTTCTTCCAGCGAGACCTTGGCAAACTCGCCAAGCACGCCGTAGCCGGCGTTGTTCACCAGAATGTCGACCGCGATGCCCTCGCGCTGCAATTGGTCGGAAAGAAACTGGGGCGCAGCCGCAGCCGTAAGGTCGAGTGCGACAGCTTTGGCGGAGATGCCAAACTGGCGATTCAGTTCGTCGGCAAATTGCGCGAGCTTGGGCGCGCTGCGGGCAACCAGAACGAGATTGTAGTGGTCCTTGGCAAAGAGCTTCGCCAGTTCGTACCCAATGCCGCCGGATGCGCCGGTGATGAGAGCAGTCTTGCCATCATTCATGATTTTTCTTCGAGCACTGCATTACCGAAACCATCTCTGCACCGATGTGGTCAGCTCCGCCCAATACCATTGCAGGCGATTGCCGAGCGTGTCGGCTTTTGTCATATCTAAACCGCGCGCCGTCCGCGATGCAGGACTGTAACCGGCGGGCGCTTCAAACAACGAAGCATCGAGAGGAGTCTCGGAAAATTCAAGCAGCTCGGTCTTGGAAATTGCGGTGAGACCCGCTTCGACTTTACGGCTGGTTTCTTCAACAGTGTATCCGTGCGGCGCTGTGCCCAAACGCTTGATCTGCACGCGGTCACGCTTGCCTGAGGAGGCCATGAGGTAACTGAACCCATCGCTCCTCGATTCCTCGCAGCCGAGTCCGGGCAAGTCGACGTACCATCCGTCCACTTCGGTGACGCTGGCCCGCATCACGGCTCCTGCACTGGGCTCGACTCTGGTAGTCGTCTTTACATGGCGGAGTTCGTAGCTTCCCATTTTTCGGCGTTCGCCGGTGTCGACCGAGTCGATGGTCACCACGACATCCGCTCCGGTCGTTTCAACCTGCGGAGCGGGACGGGCGCGCTTAACCCGCGTTGCCCAATCCTCAATCGGAAAAGACGTGTAGGTCTTCTCCTTGTCGTGCAGGTGGAGTCGCAGCCTCTCGTCGCACTGAGTTATGGTTGCGCCATTCATGCTGCTTCCCGCGTTCTGAATAATATATTCACTGCGTTGGCGGGATCCTTTAAGGTAGAGCGTCTGCACGCTGGAATAATGGTTGTCATCTGTGCGGCGAGTCTTGATGGCCAGGTCGGGGAAGGTTGGGACCACGGGCTTAGGCAAGCGCACAGGTGCGGTTAGCAGCAGCACGGAGAGCAGACCGAGAGTGGAGGGAACCACAGCGCTTCCTCCTCTTGTCATTCCGAGGAGCAAAGCGACGAGGAATCTGCTTCTCGCCGGGGACGCGAAAAACCCAGATCCCTCGCATTGCTCGGGATGACAAATCAAGCTAGACGTAGCACTACACACCAGCCATGGCCGGCTCAACCTCGTAAATCGAATGCCACGACGTTGCCGCCTTCAGGCGGTCATTCACATTGTTGATATTCTTCACGCCCTCGGTTTGCAGCCATTTGCGGAAGGCTTCCGCACCCTGCTTGGCGTAGATCGGGATGCCATCTTTCCAGGTGGCACGTCCGCAGAGCACACCATTAAACTTCACGCCTGATTCTCCGGCGAGTTCGAGCGCTTCGGTGAACTCAGCGTTGCTTACGCCCGCGGACAAATAAATGAACGGCTTGGTAGTAACCGATGCGGCTTTCAAAAACAGGTCCGCGGCTTCCTTTTTGCTGTAGGCTTTCTGCCCGGCGTAAGCCTTCGCGCCTTCGACGAACTTCATGTTCACCGGCACTTCCACTTTCAGCACGTCGACGCCGTATCGGGGCTTGGTGAACTCGCGCATGCTCTCGATGACGATCTGCGGTTTTTTCTTGGCGTACTCGAATCCTTTCTCGTCCGCGCCTTCTTCGTATCCCACAAATTCCAGAAAAAACGGAATGTCGTTGGAGCGGCATTCATCGCCGATGCGCTCTACCCAGGCATGTTTCTTGTCGTTCACTTCTTTGGGATCGAAAGGCGTGTAGTAAAGCAGAATCTTGACGCAGTCCGCCCCTGCTTCCTTCAGTCGCCGCGCCGACCAGTGATCGAGCAAGTCGCCCAGGCGCCCGGGACCAGTCTTGTCGTACCCGGTCTTTTCATAAGCCAGCAGCAGGCCCGCATTCTTAGCCCGCCGCTTAGAAGCAGGCAACCCCCACTCCGGATCAAGCAGAATCGCGCTCGCATGAGGCGTAAGAACCTCCGCCACCAGCGACTTGAATTCCTCCATCAGCGCATCGCCAACTTCCCCACCCTTTTCCTTAGCCAAAGACTTCTGCAAAGACCCTCTCTGGTCCATGGCAGCTGCGGCAATCACGCCTTGGTTATTGGAGACTCTTTTTAGGCCAGCCAGCTTTCCGGGAGTGAGTTTCATAGGATTCCTCCGTGGTAATTTTACTCGATGAATTCTTAGCGCAGGCCATTGTAAACCAAAGCGCGGGCTGCCTATTAGCCCAAGATGGGACTGGTGGTGGAGTTACCTGTCTCGCAGCCACAGAATCGGTCGGCTCGGCTTCAGGACTGGAGAGAGCATTTTCCAGGGCGCAAGCGGGCCAGATGGGTTTAGAATGGGTGCCGTTTTCGATGTCAAGAAGGAAATGCGTGGTCACCAGCCGATGCCCCCCGACCGATCCCACGATTCCGCAAGGAGACTAATCTATGAAGAGACCGCTTACCAACCGCAGGCTGCTGGTTTTCGTCGTACTGTCTCTCGCGCTCCCGGGCCTTGCACAGACCGGTGACATAAAGACAGATCCCGAAATCAGCGCCATCGTGAGCAGTGTGAATTCCACCAACATCCTCAACACCGCAACCAAGATGCAGCATTTCAGGACCCGTCAATCCTGCTCGGGCGAACCGGAAAAAGGACACGGCGTGACGGCCGCACGGGAGTACCTGTTCAGACAGTACAAGGCTATTCCCGGCCTGCACGTCAGGCTGGATCAGTTCACGCATCCCAACTGTCCGAGTTCGCCGACGTACAACGTGATCGCCTGGTTACCGGGCAAGAATCCCCATAATCTGGTGATCATCGGCGGTCACTACGATTCGCGCACCACCAACGTCCTTGATAACGCTTCCAACGCGCCCGGCGGAAACGATTCCGGTGCACAGACTGCGGTGGTACTGGAACTAGCGCGGGTGCTTTCCGGACACGCCTTCGATGCCACCATCGTATTCATCTCTTTCTCCGGGGAGGAGCAAGGGCTGTACGGTTCAGGCGAGATTGCGGCCAACCTCAGCAAGTACTTCAAGAAACCGGAAGTGATCGTGATGCTGAACACGGACATTCCCGGCGGCGACAAGGCTGCCAACAAGCCAGCCGATTTCAAGAAGTTCCGTTTGTATTCTTCGGGAATTCCGCGAGAACAGCAGTCCAACAGCCCGGACGGTACCACCGACAACACCTCGCCTTCGCGCGGCGTGATGCGCTATGTGGGAACCTGGGGCGGGGCGTATGTCCCCTCGCTGACCATGGAGCCAGAACTGCGTGAAGATCGGCCGGGCCGTGCCAGCGACCATGTCTCTTTCATCAACAACGGTTATCCCGCCGTCCGGCTGATGGAGACCTTCGAGTGCTCGCCTTCGCCGGTGAACAACACCTGCGGACAGCCGCAGCTGCCGTGCCCTCCTCCGCTGCAGATTCCGGCGTTTTGCAAAGACATCAACTTCATCACCACACACCAGCATTCGCCGCATGACCTGGTGAAGTTCATTACTCCAACCTACGCCGCGACCATTGCGCAGGTTATCGCGGCCTCGGCCGCGAGTCTGGCCCGCGCGCCCGGATCGCCGCAGAACTTCGACGCTACCGGCAACGCGGTGCAGGGCATAACCATCAAGTTCGACAATCCCGCGGGAGGAAATGTCGATCACTTCGTCGCGGCCGCCCGGCCTATAAGCCAGAACTTCTATCTGCGGCGAATCACGGTTACGCACGATACCAAACGCGTGATCACACCCCGGGAGCTCGGCCTCAAACCCGGCGACAGCTTCTTCGTTTCCGTCGCCGCGGTCGACACGGTCGGGCACGAATCGCTGTTTGCCTATTCGGAAGTGCGCTGCGATTCGAACGGCTGTACGATTCCCGCTTACGCCAGTCACTTCAAAGAGCCGCTCCCTCCGCCTCCGCCGAAGATCCCGGCGGACAAGGAGTAGCACTGAGAGAACGGGAGAAGCTGATGCTTCTCCCGTTTCGCGTTTCCGGAGGCATTCATTCGTTCCGGAGGTGGCACAAGCCACGGTTCATTTCGGTATTGGTGTGCAGTGACTTCAAACTGCACCTACTGTCCATCCTCCGGTTCAAATCGCCAATCCGAATCTCTTGGAAGGAATGGAGGAGACAAATGGAAAAGAGAACAGCAGCGTTACGGATAATAGTTTGCCTGGCTGTGTTGACTCTGGCTGGCGTAACCGCGGTGGGCTTGGCGTCCAAGGACGGGTTCGCTCCCGTGGAGCAGGACGATGCTGCCCTGAACACGATCTACACCAACCTGGGGACTGGGCACAAAGTGTATAACGGCACGCAAGGTTGGACAATTGGCGGGGACGGCTCGCCTTTCGGACGAATGTGGGTTGCAGAACCGTTCACGCCCGCTTCCGACGCCATCGTGACTCGAATTAAGGTTGCGGTCGGCAATGTCACCGGGACCAACGGCGTCTCGATAGCCCTGGCAGACGACAAAGAGGGTGTACCTGGAAAGTTTCTTAAACAGTGGTTCAAGACAAACCTGCCCAACGGCGGGTGCTGCGTCTTGCAGGTGGAGAACGACGCTGCGGGAATTGCGGTCAAAGGCGGCGTCCAGTATTGGGTTGTCGTCAAGACCAGTGCGAAAACCAACGATACCTGGGATGAGTTCAATTATTCCAATAGTGCCGCGAGCCAGATGGCGACCAACACCGGTGCGGGTTGGATAAAAGCGGGATACAACCGGCAGGGCGCTTTTGGAGTCTTCGGAAAGTAGCCCCGGGGAATCAGGGGCCGAATCTTTCGGCGGCGCGGGCTCTGGCTTTGGCGGCTTCTTCTTCGCGATTCTTGGGCGGGGCAGTGGTTTCGAGCGCGCAGAGCAGGCGGTTCGAGACGGCAGCCACCTCCTCGATGGCGGCGAGAAACATCTGTTCATTGGCTTTTGATGGTTTGTTGAAGCCGGTGATTTTTCGGACGAACTGGAGCGAAGCGGCGCGGATTTCTTCCTCCGTGACCGGGGGATCGAAGTTGAACAGGGTTTTGATATTGCGGCACATGACGATGTCCTCAGCGATAAACTTCTGGGCGATGCAAAAGGGGCAAGCGCCTTCGAGCAGGTTTATCTTAACAATCCGCGAGAGTTTTTTCTCGATCCGGCGATTGGTAAACGACGCGAAGAGCGACCTGACGCGGTCCGGGTCGGGCGGGTTCGTCGGGGTGCCGTCAATGAGTGTAACGGGGATGTAACAACAACGATCCGAGGTCGTTGCGGAAGTCGGCATTGCAGCTTCCGTCATGAGGTTGGTTTTACAAGACAATAGCCGCCACTTCGACCGCACCAAGTGCAATCCAGCAGATCGCCCTCCCACGCGCCCCGGCTAACCAATATCCGCCAGCCGCGCTGAAGCAAAGAACTGCGCTTGACCATCCACTTGCCCACGCGGCAGGCTTGCTTAGCACTTTCAGGAGTTTCATTCGATTATCCTATCGGAAAATACAGCAGCCCCGCCTCCCGTCTTTTTCTTCCGCCTTTCAAAGGGCATCAGGTGAGTTATTCTTTTGGTGGAACATTCCCTAGAGATGAGTGAAGGCGTCCGCACGAAGAACGGGAGTTGGTGGAGAACCTGGCTATTAGATCGGGTGGCTCGACTGCGGAAACGTGAGGGCCAGATATTTCTGGTTTTGGCGCTGGTGATCGGCGCATTGACCGGGCTCGCGGTCGTCGCATTCATCTTGCTCACGGAACGACTGGGGATGCGGCTGTATCCGGTGGGGGGCGCGCCGTGGCGGCGTCTGCTGTTTCCTGTGGTGGGCTCACTGGGCATTGGTTACCTGCTCTATCGCTATTTTCCCGATGCGCGAGGCAGCGGAGTACCGCAGACCAAGGCTGCACTGTTCGCGCGCGAAGGGCGCATCACGCTGCGCACCGTGCTTGGCAAGTTTCTCTGCACGTCGGCGACGCTTGCCAGCGGAATCCCGCTGGGACGCGAAGGACCCTCGGTTCAAGTTGGTGGGGGCATTGCTTCCGTGCTCGGACGGCTCCTCGGGCTGCGCACCGAGCAAGTAAAGAAGCTAATCCCGGTGGGAGCGGCGGCGGCCATTGCAGCAGCATTTAATACGCCTCTGGCAGCGGTGCTGTTTTCGCTTGAGGAGATCATGGGTGATCTCCATGCACCGGTGATGGGCGCGGTGGTGCTGGCCTCGGCGACTGCGTGGATGGTTCTGCGCCTGTCTCTCGGCAATCATCCACTCTTCAAGGTTCCGCAATATCAACTGGTCCATCCGGTGGAATTTGCGGTTTATGCCGTGCTCGGTGTGGTTGGCGGTGTGATTTCGGTGGCTTTCACCAAGCTCTTGCTGAGCATGCGGGCGCGGTTCCTGCGATTCCCGCAGAAGACGGTCTGGTTCCAACCAGTAGCGGGCGGGTTGCTGGTCGGACTGATGGGCTGGTTTGTGCCGCAGGTTCTGGGCGTAGGTTATGGCTTCGTCGGCGAGGCTTTGAACGGAAGGATGGCATTCCAGTTGATGATGATGCTGGTGGTTCTGAAACTTATCGCAGTTACCACCAGTTATGCGTCAGGCAACGCGGGCGGTATCTTTGGCCCCGCCCTGTTCATCGGCGCAATGTTGGGAGGTACGGTGGGGACCGTGGCGCATCGTTTGTTTCCGGCTTACACCGCAATGCCGGGTGCCTACGCGCTGGTTGGGATGGGCGCGGTCTTCGCAGGGATTGTGCGCGCTCCCATGACCTCGGTGCTGATGATCTTCGAGATGACGCAGGACTATGCGGTGATCGTCCCGCTGATGATTGCTAATTTGGTGAGCCTTTTCATCGCTTCCCGATTGCAGCGGGAGCCCATCTACGAAGCCCTCGCCGCGCAGGATGGCATACACCTGCCGACGGCGGAGACGCACCAACGACACGGTCGGCGTCAGGTATTAAGAGTCATGCAGACCGCAAGCCAGTTTTTGCCAGCCGAGATCACGGTTCGGGAGGCGCTGGAGCGGGTTCGCTCAAGGGAAGTCCGAACGTGGCTGGTGACGGATCGGCGAGGTGTGATTGGCGTTATCAACCTTTCTCGGCTGGAGCGTGAACTGGCGGAGGGTGCAGATAAGAACCTCAGTGAGTTGGTGGATGCGCTGGTTTTTCCGCACGTCCACTCCGATCAGGGGCTGGATTTGGCACTTGAGCGCATGGGCGCAAATCAGATCGAAATCCTGCCCGTCGTGAGCCGTGCGGATGTGCACAAGTTGGAAGGCATCGTGACGCTTCGGGATGTGCTGGATGCTTACGGTGTAAGCCGCGCCTGATCGGACTTTTGCGAGCCGACTTTGCTGGTCAGGGATTTCACCCAATCAGTCACAGAAAAATCGCGTATGCCAATAGACCTAGACAGACGGTAATCGCTAGCGCCCAGATCAAATAGCATGTCACCCGCATGGCATGATCTTCGTCCGGAAACTGCTGAACACGGGTCACGGTGGAAACCTCCCCCCGCGCAAATTCTACGCCAACGGTCACTCAATCCGATCGCGATTTCATGGGGCCGCGTTCAGCGGTCTTGACCCCAACTGACGAAACCAGGCCATAGCACTCAAATCCCCCGTAGCCGGGTCAATGAGTGAAATCGGGATGTTACGCCAGTTACGCAGTGGATCATCATCACTCCGCTCGTAACTGCTTTGTGAAATGCATTACGAGGTCATCGTTAAGCACCACGGATGCGCCCTCTTCCACAAAGCATTCTCTGTAAGTAATGCCGCGAGCATCTGGGATGTAGCCACGCTTCACATAGAGCCGCTGGGCGGCGTTGTAGCCCGGATGCAGTCCGACTCCG
>Ga0210410_10005036_pt1 | contig 11546 bp, 5 predicted proteins | sample IncBWC4MmetaG_FD_161058 | JGI IMG/M metagenome (GOLD analysis project Ga0210410, IMG submission 161058) | Forest soil microbial communities from Barre Woods Harvard Forest LTER site, Petersham, Massachusetts, United States - Inc-BW-C-4-M | ecosystem: Environmental > Terrestrial > Soil >... | reverse complement strand
AAGCAAGGCAATCGCAATCATCGCCACAGCTCCGGAGGCGATCGGGATGGCACTCTTTATCTGCAGGTCAGGGATCAAACTTGCCGCAAAGCTTTCGCTCCAGAACGCGATCGGTGCTCCTACAGCCAGCCCCATACAGACCATGCCTAGCGCGTCCCCAAGGACCATCCGGGTCGCGTCGCTTCGAGTTGCGCCCAGTGCCATGCGAATACCGATCTCGTTGATGCGTCGCGCCACGGTGTACGCCAGTAGTCCATAGAGGCCGATGGCCGCAAGCAGCGCTCCCAGCGCACCGAACCACAGGGACAGCGTGGCAATGAGCCGCTCCGGAACGATGGACGCATCCACTTGATCGGTGAGCGTGGTAACACTCTTCACGGAGACTGTCTTCAGCAATTCGCGCACCGTGCGCCGGACATCGGGCGTCACAACCTCCGGGTCAATACTTGTCCGCAGCGCAAATCGTGAATCCACCGAGGGCTCCTGGAAAGTATTGAGGTAGATCGTGCGATACGTGGCTTCGCGCATTTCCATGTACTTCGCATCACCTGCCACGCCCACAATCTCGTATGGCTGGCCGCCACCGTCAAAGGTGACGTGTTTCCCTAGGGGATCGCTGTTGCCGAAATAGTAGCGGGCCATGGTCTGATTGATGATCGCCACGCGCGGCCCACCCTTTTCCTGGATGCTGAAGTCGCGCCCGGCGAGCAACGGCGTGCCGAGTGTCGCGAAGTATTTCGGCGCGATCCAGCTTTCCATGACGTTGCGAATTTCTCCCGGCTTCGCCTGGTAGCCCTCCACAGTGACGCCACGATTCGCCCCCGCGCCCGAGATCGGGGAAGGGGCGCAGATTGTGGCCGAACGCACGCCCGGAATCGCTTCCAGGCGCTCCAGCAGTTCTTGATACGCGAGCGACAAGCGTTCATCGTCGTATCCGCTCCGGTCCGGATCGAGCGTCACCAGCAGAACGTGGTCGGGGTGGAAGCCCAGATCGAGGTGCCGGAGATTCAACAAGTGGCGGACAAACAGACTGGCAGCGCTCAACAGCACAACTGACAAAGCCACCTGAGCCACCACCAGGCTCTTTCCAAAAAACCGTCGGCGCCTGGTCTCACCGCTACCTCCCGCTTGCCGTAGGGAGGATGCCGGAGCGGTCCCCATAGCACGCAGAGCGGGAACCAGTCCGGACAAGAGTATGGTCAGCAACGTGATTGCGGCGGTGAAAAGCAACACGTGTATATCGGTTGGGACATGGAACTCGAGGGGCGGTCCCGGCCGACGTTCCGCAGTAATGATTCGCACCAACACTCCGGCGCCGAAATACGCCACGTAGACGCCGAGCAGGCTGCCGACTGCGGAGAGCAGCAGGGACTCGGTCAGTACCTGCCGCGCCAAGCGAAAGTGACCGGCCCCCAGGGAGAGGCGCAACGCCATTTCGTGCTCCCGCGTTGCCCCACGCGCCAGCAGCATACTGGCCAGATTGGTGCACGCGATCAGCAGCAGCAAGCCCACAACAGCCATGAGCAGCAGCAGCGGCTTCGTCCACTCCTCGCGCAGTTGCGAGAGACCAGCACCCGCCGGCTCCATTTCAAACTTCATCTTGCGAATAAAGGGATTGTTGGTAGCCCTGGCTTGATCCTCGAGAGTCGATTCGTATAACACCGCTATTTCTGCTTGGGCCTGCTGCAGGGATACCTCTGGCTTCAAACGCCCGACCAACCACAACGACCACGACCCAAGACCGGACCGACCGATGGTCGGCTGCATTGCTAGTGGCAGCCAGACGTCCTGACTGAACTCCACCTTCAATCCGGTGAACTTGCGCGGTGCTGCTCCGACAACCGTCACCGGCATATCTTCCACAATGATCTGCTTGCCTAGGATTGCCGGGTCCAGATTGAATCTGCTTTTCCAGTAGGACCAACTCACCACAGCTACTGCGGAAGAATCACCTGTGTGGTCATCCTCCGGGCCAATCAGTCTGCCGATCGCAGGCTTCACTCCGAGGACAGGAAAAAAGTTTCCGTCCACATATCCGCCTTCCACCGTCTGTGGTTCCAGCCCTTCACCGCGCACATGGAAAGGTTGGTAAGCTGCGGCGATCAACCCCGAGAACACATGATTGTGGTCACGCATGAGCTGGTAGGTATGCCAGGAGAAGCCATTAAAGTGGGGCTCACCCGGATACCTGTGCAGGAGTTCGACAAGTTGCCCCGGTTCCCGCACCGGCAGCATGCGCAACATAAGGGTGTTGACCAGGCTGAAGATTGCAGTGTTGGCGCCGATTCCCAACGCCAATGTCAGCGCGGCGACGGCAGTGAACCCAGGATTCTTCCGGAGTTGCCGCAGCGCGTAGCGAAGGTCCTGGAGTAGTCCGTTCATTACAGTTTCCTTACTCGTACCGCAGCGCAACTATGGGATCGACTTTGGCCGCACGACGCGCGGGCACATACGCAGCCGCGATAGCCGAGAGCATGAGTACTGCTGCGAAGCCCGCTAAAATAGACCAATTCAATCCAATGATGCCGAATAGGAAGCTGCTCATAGCACGTGTCAAAACCATGGAAATCGGCAAGGCTATCGCCAGTCCGACGACCGAGAGGCGCAGCGCCTGAGTGACTACAACTTTCAAAACATCTCTCGGGCTTGCCCCGAGCGCCACTCGTATGCCGAACTCGCGCGTCCGCTGGGCCACGCTCTGTGCCAGCACTCCGTAAACTCCTAGCGCCGATAGCGCCAATGCCACCATGCCGAATACGGCCATCAAAATGCCGATGATACGAACGGGGGACAAGGCGTCTGTGATCACTCCGCCCATGTCCTGCACATCCATGAGCACAATCTGGGGATCGATCTTACGCACCAAATCACGGGTGGCTGAGATCACAGTCATTGGTCCAGAAAATGTGCGGATTACAACATTCATCTCCCGCTGCGGTGCCTGCTGATAGGGTACATAGATAGTTGGCCGCGGCTGCGGGTCCCACCAGTTTTGTTTGACGTTTTCGACTACACCCACAACGCTCAGCCATGGCGCGTTCGCACTCGGGTTACCCAGCTTGAAACGTTGGCCAATCGGACTTTGATTCGGCCAGAATCGTTGTGCCATCGCACGACTGATCACAGCCACGCGCGGAGCATCTCGCGTATCACGATCACCGACGGCACGCCCCTCACGCAACGGTACTTTCAAACTGGAAAGAAAATTTGCGCTGACGGATTCCAGGTCGGCGGCCGGAACGTCGCTCTCCCTCAAAGCCGGATGGCCTTCGACGGTGAATGGGGTGGTGGAATTGTCTACGTTGCTGGCGGGGAGGTTGTCGGCTATTCCCACCGATTCAACTCCGGGCAGCGCTGCCGTGCCGCCGAGAAATTGCTCATAAAATGACGCTACTCGCGAATCATCCGTATAGGTTGCTTGGGGAAGAGCAACCTGCAGCGTAGCAATATGGGCCGGCTGCAAGCCTTGATAGACGGTTACCAGGTGCAAAAAACCCTTCGTCATCAGTCCCGCTCCGACCAGCAGAACCATCGCCAGCACGACCTGCGTTACTACCAGAACACTGCGCAAGCGCTCCTTCCCGCTGCTGGTCGCGGCTCCGGCGCTTCCTTCTTTTAGTGCGTGGTTGGGATCAGTGCGTGTTACGCGCAAGGTGGAAGCAATGCCAAATATGAGCCCGAGCAACAGCGTGAGTAACAGAGCAAATGTCAGAACCGAAGCGTCCACGCGGATGCGCTCCCATCCCGCAATCCATTTGCTCATCCCTACTGGAATTCCCGTACGGATTAACTTCACGCTAGAAAAAGACAATGCTATAGCCATTGCCCCGGCCAGCAGCGCGAGTAGCAGATTCTCAGTCAGGAAAATCCGAGCCACGCACATCCAGTCGGCACCAAGAGCATTGCGAATGGCAATTTCCCGCTGACGTCCGATCAGTCGCGCAAATAGCAGGCTGAAAAGGTTGGCGCATACGAGGAGCAGCACAAATCCAGCCGCTGCCTGCAACATAAGGAACATTGGGACGGTGTATTGATACTGCTCCTCCCGCAGGCGCAGCAATGTGATCTCGCGCCAGGAGTTGGTCTGGGGGAATTGCGCTGCCAACCGCCCAGCCAAACCCTTCATCTCCGCGCTCGCCTGTGTCAATGAAATTCCCGGTTTCAGTTTCGCCAGGGCATGCAGTATCGGTTGCGTCCGATCCGCCCACTGTTCAGGTTGCAAAGCTAACGGCGTCCACATGTCGATACCCACCGGATAATTGAAATCGGAGGGCATGACGCCGATAACCGTATACCCTCGCCCATTGATTTGCAGCGTCTTACCGACAATGCTTCGGTCCAACCCAAACTGCCGCACCCAATAGCGATGGCTGATGAGGACCTCTTGCTCACGTCCGGGCACATCTTCATCCGAATTGAAAGTTCGCCCCATCGCCGCACCGGTTCCGAGCAGCTGAAAAAAGTTTGCCGATACCATCGAGCCTTCCGCTCCCACCGCGCGGTCTGGCCCGGTTAAATTGAAACTCGCAACGCGGAATGCCGCCGCTTCCTCGAAAGAACGCGTCTGGCTTAGAAGATCCGCAAAGTCCGCTGGAGCGAAGGCTTTTTCATCGTCGCCTTGGCTGGGCCGGCCTTCGCGCAACAATACCAACCGCTCGATATCCGGAAACGTTTGTGGGTGCAGCAGCAGCGCGCTAACTGTACTGAATACTGCTGTGTTCGCGCCGATTCCCAACGCCAGCGTGATCACAGCAACCGCAGTGAACCCAGGATTCTTCCGGAGTTGCCGCAGAGCATACCGGACGTCTTGGATCAGCCGACTCATGCATGCACATCCGCCATCAATTTTTTCAGTTCTTCTTCCGCCACAACTTTGCCGTCGAACAAATGCACTTCGCGTTCGGCATGTTTGGCAAAGCGCGGATCGTGCGTGACCATGCAAATCGTCGCGCCCTCACGGTGCAGGTTTTGGAGCAATTCCATAACGGCTTCGCCGTTGCGTGAATCCAAATTTCCGGTTGGCTCGTCGGCCAGTAGAATCGAGGGCTTGCCCCCCAGGGCGCGCGCCACTGCCACGCGCTGCTGCTGCCCGCCAGAGAGTTGGGAGGGATAGTGCCGCACGCGATGCGCCATGCCTACGCGCTCCAGCGCCTCCATCACGCGCTTCTTGCGCTCAACCGCAGGCATCTTCTGCCTGTAGGTCAGCGGTAACTCGACGTTTTCATAGACCGTGAGATCGCCAATCAGATTGAAGCTCTGGAAAATGAACCCTATCTCCTGATTGCGAATGCGTGAGCGCTCCGCAAAGCCCAGGTTCTCCACTGGCTGACTGTTCAGTTGGTAGCGTCCGCCCGTCGGCGTATCGAGCAGACCGATAATCGACAGCAGCGTTGACTTGCCGCACCCCGAAGGACCCGACATAGCTACGTACTCTCCCTTGCCGATCGCCAGGTGCACGCCGGAGAGCGCGTGAGTTTCAATTTCGTCGGTGTAAAACACTTTGGTAAGATCTTCAATCTGGATCAGCGCTTGTCCTGCTTCAGTCATGGCGTCTGCCTCAATCGGTTGTCTTAGTCGAGCTTGTCTCAATCAAGTCTGATGCGGTCGGTGTTGTCCGAGCGTGACATGTCGGAAAGAATCACGGTGTCACCTTCATGCAGCCCTTCAAGAACTTGGATCGAATTTACCGACGCACGTCCCACCTTTACCGGGACGCGGACCGCACCTTTGCTCTCAGCATCCAGTTTGAAAAGGCTGATCGTGCTGTTCTCCTGTCCGAAGGCAGGGCGGCCGACGTAGAGCACGTTCTCCAGTCGCTCCAGATCGATGGTCCCGTCGACGCTCAGATCGGGCCGCGCTCCCTTGGGGAGTTCGCCTGTGAGCTGCACGTCCACCGTGACTGTCCCGTTCTGCACTGCTGGATCGACTCGCATGACCGTTCCTGGCACGGTACCGTTGTGCGTGTCGACCATCGACGGTTGACCAATCTGAATGTCTCGCGCCTGGGTCTCGGCAATCTTCAACTCTGCAATCAGATGATTTGGCTGAACTACTTTTGCCAGCATCGCTCCGGGCAAAACGTGTTGCCCAACCTGCAAGGGCAGGTCGACCAGAACACCGTCGATGCCGGCGCGCACCTTCAGCGCGTCCAACTGTTTCTGTTTCAGCTGCGCGAGCGCACTCATCTGATCCACTTTGGCCTGCTGTTCGGCCATCTGCGATTCGATCGCCTTCTGGTTGATATCCAGTCGTTCGTCTTCAATGTTGTTTCGTGTTGTAAGCTCGTCTGCCTTACCCTTCGATGCCTTGTACGCAAGGCCTGAAATCACGCCGAGATCGTAAAGGGCTTTGTCAGTCTCCGACTGCAACTTTGCCTGACTGTAGTCCGCGGTCACGGTAGCAGCACCCGCTTTCTGGTTCATCAGGTCACTTTGAAGCTTGACTCGCAGACTCTGATACTCGGCCTCTGCAGCTTTCAATTGAAGTCTGGCATCGAGCGCGGCCTGCTCGACTTGTGGATTACTCATCTCGAGCAGAATGCTGTCAGCTTTCACCTGGGAACCCGGTAACATGTGAATTCGGACGACCGTCGCTTCCGTCTCCGCGGGTATTTGACGGGTGAATTCCTGGCTGGGGATCAGCGATCCAAGTCCCCTGACCTGGCGCAACATGGGGCCGCGCTTGACGGTGTCTGTCCACACCGTGCTTCGTTCTACTTCCTGCGCCGCCGGTTTTAGGCGAGAAATGCCGATTGTGACGATCCCGAGAAGCGCGACGCCAATCACCAGTCCGACAATTTGGCGACGTTTCTTCTGGCGCTTGATATCTGGGCGTGCGATATCCATCACCATCTCTACTCGCAGCTGTCGATCCATTTGCGATGCGGCGGTAAGTGTATGCGAGAACAGGCGAATAGGACGGTAGCAACTCTTACTAACGGCGTCACTCTGTCCGCATTCGAACTTGAGTGTCCATTTGCGAACACAACAGCGATCGTCAGCGGGGGATTCGAGCTCAGAGATAGATCGACGGGGAAACTTACCGAGCGAAAGAGCGATTTTGCATCCGTTGATAAGGATGTTATCAACTCGGAGCTAACCTTGGGACAATGAAACCCCACGATTGCGCATTCAATACGAGCCACGTCATTGTCTTATTCATCGCGCAGCGTCTGCGCAGGATCGATTCGTGCAATTCGCAGGGTTGGGACGGCGGTAGCTATGAGCATTACAGATCCGAGCATCAAGACGACTGTGAGGATTGTGGGGACGTCATAGACGCCTACTCCATAGAGCACGCTGTGCATGGCCCGCAATGCTCCCGCACATAAGATCCAACCCACGATGAGTCCCAGTGCCGAGGCCTGTAGTCCCGGCACGCCAATATGGACCATGGCTTGCCGAATGCTGGAGCCCAGAGCGATGCGGATACCGATTTCGCGCGTTTTCTGCGCCACGATATTTGCTACAAGTGCGAAAATTCCGACAGCACTCAGCAGCAGAGCCAGAGCTGCCATTGCGCTCAGGAGCGCCACTTCGACACGCTGTGTCGCCAGGGTCTTCGCCAGCAAGTCGCGCATGCTGTAGAAGCCCGAGAAGGGGAGGCTGGGGTCCGCGCTCGCCAACGCGCGTTGCATCTGTGCGGTCAACCCTTCCACCGGGCCGGCTGTGCGGACAATCCAATTTGGCTGGAACCAGACGTGAAGCAGCGAGAGTTGCCTGGCCTCCATTTGTGCGGCAGGAACATACATTGTTTCCTCGCTGGTAAGAGGCGCAACAGAATCAATGCCCGGCTCCTTGACGACATTCTCTACAACTCCGACAATCATCGTGTCCTTATCCACGTAACGGCCGACTGCACTCGCGCCATGAAAAAACTTGCGCACAAACATTTGATTGACGATAGCCACCCGCTGTGTATCCGGGCCATCTGCGTCGCTGAAGGTGCGCCCGGCCAGAACAGGAATCTGCAATGCGGCGAAATAATCCGGGGTGATGTAGACCTCATCCGCAGTAACTTTCTGCCCTGCTTCCTTACCGTCGCTGATGGCTATCCCTCCGTCAATCAGTGAGCGCTCATAGGGCAGGCTCAGGCCGACAGCGGCCTGCTGCACTCCTGGAATCTGCCGCATGGCGGAGGTGCTTTCATTGAGCAGCTTTCTGAAAGCGGCTGCGTCGTGATATCGCACATTGTCCAGTGATGCCTTGGCGGTCATTACTCCAGTTGCGTTGAATCCCGCTGGCAGAGTTTGAAGGTGGATGAGAGTTCGAACCAGCAAACCTGAAGCCGCCAGCAACATCAGGGTCAGGGCAACCTCGCTTACAATCAGTGCCTGTCGCAAACGTAAACGGTCTCCGCCGGCTGCGTTGCGACTGGCGATGGCGGAGCGCAGATCGAATTTTCGCGTCGTAAGGGCGGGAAGCATGCCAAAAAGTATGCTGGTCAGCAGGGAGACCAGAAGTGTGAACGCCAGCGCTTGGCCGTCAAGGGATACATCGGCGACCGGCAGAAAATGTTCGGGCAAGAGCAGGAGCAATCCACGTAATGCGACAAAACCGACCACGGCACCAGCTGTTCCGCCCGCCAATGCCAGCACGAGATTTTCGACCCAGAGTTGCTTCTGAATCTGCCAGCGCGAGGCGCCGAGCGCCAGCCTTGTTGCAATTTCAGACGTGCGACGCAGCACGCGTACCAGCGTCAGACCGGCAAGATTAGCGCAGGCGATCAGCAGGATGAAGCCCGCTGCCAACATCAGCGTCAAAACCTGTGGACGCAGCGTAGCTGTTTCGCCTATTTGAAGGGGCACGGAATAGTACGTCACTTGCGCGCCGGGATTGTTTTCCAATTCATAGCGCTGAGTGCGGAGTGACCAGGCACGATTGGTTTCGGCATCCGCCTCCTGCCAAGTCACACCGTCACGCAGCCTGGCAATGCACTCAAAGTTTGTTCCTGTCCCTTCGCCCTCGCGGCTGGGCTGAAGCGCCGTATACAGATCAGCGCTTAAGGGAATTGTCGCTCCTTCAGGGAGCACCCCAATCAACGAATAGGGCTCGCCTTTCAACAGAACCGTCTGGCCCAGAATCTTGGGATTAGCAGCGAAGGTGTTGCGCCACAAGCCATAGCTCAAAATGGCCGTCTTCGGCCCATGCGGACGATCCTCCGCTTCCGAGAAGTTGCGTCCGATGATGGGATGGATAGCCAGCACGTCGAGGTAGTGCTCAGAGATGCGTCCCGCGTGAAGATACTGTACCTGGGATCCCGCCTCTAAATTGATGCCCGAAGCTCTTATGCCTGAAACAGCTGATATCAAAGCGGGGACGTTATCGCGCAGCAGCTCCCATTGCTCACCGTTCAGGTGGTGCCGCTCATCGGAGGCCATGGGGCCAGTGACCCGCGTGTAAATCGTGCCCATCCGTTCGGGATGCGAATAGGGCAGGCTCTTCAGCAGGAGCGCATTCACTATGGAAAAAATCGCGGTGTTTGCGCCGATGGAAAGCGCCAGCGTTAGGATCACCGTCACGGTGAAGCCGGGATTGCGCCACAACTGCCGTACGGCAAATTTAAGATTTTGTCCGACTGTCCCCATTGAGTCAGCCCTTAGTATGCAAGGTTCGTAGCTCTTGGACGTGTCACGAACCGAGACCGGGACCGGGAATTGTTCCAGAACGATGGTTCTCTGTTTCTTCCCAATTGCATCCCAGTCGCCAAGACCCCAGCATTCGGTAAACCCAATGAACCGTGGCGTTAAAGCCGCTGAGGAACTCGCTTCGTCTGTGCACCCGGTGTCCGCTTCCGAACATCGGTGTACGCGAACGGACAGGCACGCGTATTTCCCCGCGTGATTGTTCCGGTGATACGTTGGCACGACGGCGTTATTCGACAGCGGCGACACCGGACCTTGAAGGTCTCAAGTCTGGGATGCAGTCGGAGTCTCGCTTCGAATTCTCTACTCACAGCGCAGCGCTGTCATAGGATCGACAGCCAGGGCTCGGAGCGCCGGAACCAGACAGGCCAGCGCTGCAACCACAATCACTAACAGCGAGACTCCAAATACCGTCATGGGATCGTGCACTCCGTTTTCCACCCAGCGTGTAATCATCTTGCCCAGCCCGAGGCTGAGCAAACCGCCAAAGGTCAAGCCAAGGCCCACGCTCGCCCCTGCGGAAGACAACACAATGCGCAGCACATCGGCGCGCTGCGCGCCCAGTGCCATGCGGATGCCGAACTCGCCGGCCCGCTGCACCACGCTATAGGACACCACGCTGTATAAGCCCACCCCGGCCAGCACCAACGCCAGCCCCGAGAACGCACCAAATAGGATGGAGACCAGGCGCGAATTGGCCCACTCGGGTTCGCGTCTGATCCATGTCTCGAGATCATCCACATGCGAGTCTATCTGCTGATCGGGATTGACCGCAGCGATCTCCTTGCCCACGCTTTGCAGCATGGCCAGCGGGTCACCCTGGGTCCGGACCAGAATTTGGGTTCCCATAAACATGTTGACGGTATACGGAAGGTACACCGCAGGCAGTACGGGTTTGTCGAGCCCGTCATCGAGGGCATCGGCCGCGACACCGATGATTTGGAGCCAGCCGTCACTCCCGGTTGCATTCAGCCGGTACGGCGGTTGCCCGATCAATCGAGGCATACGCACCGAGTGGTTCAGGATATCTTCGCTGGGAAAGTAGCGGCGAACGAATGTTTGATTCACGAGCGCGAGCGTAGCGCCACGCGAGACTTCGCTCTGTTCCCACATGCGCCCATTAACCAGCGGAATATGGAGGATAGTGAAATATTCAGGGCTCACAAAGTTTGCCCGCGCCTCCTGCTGTTCGGCCGCAGTCTTGCCCAGTATCTCGAAAGGCTGAGGCCAGCCGTTGCTCGGTGGCGTGGCGTTGGTTGAAATGCCTGCTGAGACTACCCCGGGCATGGCCGCGACCCGCTCGCGAAGCTGCGTGAAATAAGTTGCCCGTTCCGCCCAGCCGTTGAGCGTATTTTCGTGGATAGGGATGCCGACCGACATCACATGGTGAGGATCGTAACCCAGCGGCCTCCGCATCATGCGGGAAAATCCCTGGATGGCCGCGCCCGCGGCGGTGAGCAGCAATAAGGTCAGGGCAATCTGCCCGGCAATCAGTCCGGTGTGCATACGCTTGCCGCGTACGCTGCCCGCCATCTTATGCGAGCCGGCCTGAATCACGTGATTGATCTCCCGCCGCGCCGACTCGAGCGCGGGGAAGACTCCGAAGAGCACGCCCGACAAAACTGCCAAACTTACGCTGAAAAGTAGAACTGGCAGATTGACGTGAAAATCGGCTTCGTGGGGGAAGGAATACTCGGGCAGCCGGGCCACGATGAATCCCAGAGCCCGGTAGGCAAGCACCACGCCCAGGCCAGCTCCCACCAAGGCGAGCAGCAGTGACTCGGTTAGCAGTTGCCTCACAATCCGGAAACGGCTTGCTCCCACCGCGGAGCGTACCGCCAGTTCGTGCTGGCGCGCGGAGCCCCGTGCCAAAAGCAGAATCGAAACATTGCCACAGCCAATC